>Ga0206116_1000135_pt1 | contig 111770 bp, 90 predicted proteins | sample 3A1Ametagenome_FD_178000 | JGI IMG/M metagenome (GOLD analysis project Ga0206116, IMG submission 178000) | Enriched microbial communities from leaf-cutter ant dump, University of Wisconsin, Madison, United States - 3A1A | ecosystem: Environmental > Terrestrial > Nest > Insects nest > Nest dump...
CAGACCGGCAATAATTTTCAGGAGCGTTGTTTTGCCGGCTCCATTCAAGCCTAATAAACCTAAGCGATCTCCTTTATTAAGCTCAAAGCTGACATTTCTCAACGCAACATACCTGGTACCTTCAATCCTGTCTGAAGAGATGATCTTAGTATTGGCATATTCCTTTCTGACATTTATATCATAATACTTGCTTATGTTGATACAAGAGAGATAGCTGTTCTTAAGATCCATCTGTAAGGAATGTAAAATTGAAGTAGCGGTTCCAGGTCTTTAGTGAACTCTAATGTAAATTATTTTATCTAATGCAGACGATTCCATATATTCCGTGTGTCTAAAATAAAACGCTAAATGACCCGCATCCTGAGAGACAGTCTGCAAGAAGAAGCATTTCAAAGAAACGGCTATTTAAAGACGGCTCTGCTCAGCGATAAGGACATCCGGGCTATTTTAGAGATTTACAAGAAAAAAGAAGTCAGGGATTTCAATTCTTACAGTGAAAGACCCAAGCATGAGCCACTCAGCTTTGAAGACCTTCGAGAGATCCGGGAAAAGGCCGCACCTATATTAGCTGCACAGCTGGACCATATCTTCTCAGACTACCAGATCGTCTTTATTGAATTCCTGCCCAAAGGGGCTAAAAAAAGCTATATCCCGGGACATCAGGATTGGCTGTTTACAGATAATGATTTAGAACACACTCCTTCTATTTCCTGTTTCATCGCGCTGACAGATGTTACTATGGAAAACGGCCCGCTGGGGTTCATAAAGGGCAGCCACCTCATAAAAGACCTGGTACCGCCTCCCTCACCTGCTCCTATAGCCCCGCTCCCGTTGATCCAACACAGCTACCTGATCTTTAAATACCTGGACTATCAGGAGCTCAAGGCCGGGGAAATGATCATCTTCTACAATAATACCATACACGGGTCATTGAACAACCTTACTAACCAAGACCGGATCGTAATACGCATAGCGCTGACAAAAAAATCTGCCAGGCTCGTTCATTATTACCTGTTCCCGGATCAGCAACGCAATTCAATCATCAAATACCAGGTAGATCAGGACTTCTACATAAAATACAGGAATGAAAGAATAACCAGGCTATATGAATCCGGACAGCTTCTGGATGAATATACAGAACTGGAGAAACTGACTTATCAATACCCTGCTTATACTACTAAACAACTCGAAAAAATCTTTGTATCCCTGGGCAATACACCGACTGTTCACCACCGATATCTTCCTGAAGCAGAAGAAAAGAATGACTGGAAAAACCGGCTGCTCCGCTTATTCAGGAGAAATAACCGATGACAAATAAATAATAAAACGGTTGCATTTTGTTAACTTGTACTCCTGTTCTATGGGAAGGTGGTTTATTCTATGTACCGGCGTTATAGCAACGCTGTTTGTAATCTTTCATTTAACAATCGGTTTCAACTTTGAATTCCTTGAGTCGCACTTGCCGGCGGTGCTTTCAGGGAAAGTCACGAACGGTCATCCGCTCAATATGATGTATTTTTCGGCCCACTATCCGCTGGCTGACTGGGTGTACGTTCCTCTTTACTCCCGTTTTGAACATTATTTCCCTTTTTACGAGGCCTTCATGTATACTTTTATGGTCTGCTCCGGCAGTATCATTGCTTATGTGACACATGAAAAAATAAAGCGTCTTCCAGGAGCATTGTACGCGCTGACAGCCGTAACACTGGTCTTTGTTTATTTCGCATTGACACTCAACCTGCAGCACACCATAGTGGGTTTCCTGTTATGCACGGCAGCTACCTCCCTTCTGTATCTGGATCCGAAAGGTAAAACCAACAGATCCAAGATCACTATATACATCCTCCCGATCATTCTCTTCACACTAGGTCTCTTCGTCAGGGTTCAGGTCGGTGTCTTTTTCGCCATCATCAATTTCGTCGCCTTTATCCTGCTAAGATCAACCAGCCGGGAAGGCAAATACGTCGTTTTCATCTTTCTGCTGATCACCCTTACCCATTACGGATTGATTCTCAAGAACAGGGAACTGAGCAATGATTATTGCCAGAAGATGGATGTCGTCACAGGATATCAATTGATGGACCGGGGCAATATTGTTCCCCTGGGAGAAATGCACACCTATACCGACAGCGTTAAATACCTGTCTGCCATCAATTCGATCAGCGATCCAAAATATCTTACCATAAAAGATATTGAAGCCCTGATCGCACATCACCCGATCTTTGGAGTTGAAAAACAATATTTTGTCCGGGCCTATAATATCCTTTACAATTACTTTGTCGACAACAAAGGGCTTATTTTACTCTATCTGACAATAGCAACCATTACTTTGCTATCCTGCAAAGACGACCGGAAACAGCTGGTCAGGTGGATATTATTCAATCTTTTCTTCTGGGGTCTGATCGCCTTGGTAACCTATAACATCAAGATGGAATTCTGGTTATTCAGATCCGCAATATTTGCAATGATTGTCATTCATACCATTAATGTTAAACGCACCAGCGCGCACAACCGGCTGGTATCCTATATATTATTGCCCGTAGGTGTCATAGCGCTCGGAATGTTTTGCAGGCAGGAACTTAAACACTTCACAACAGTCAAGCAAAGAACATATAATAATCAGGCAGCATCGGCATTAATTGCCAGTAAATGCCGGGATAAGATCATCGTACCGGGTCTGAGCCAATCACCGATATACATGGCTAATTTTTTCCCTTTTGAAAAACCGGATTTCTCCGTATATAGAAGCATATATTATTTTGACACAGACGTGCTTTTCTGGCAGCTGACCTACAACGAATGGGTAACCCGGGATTGTAAATGCGAAACAGGTGATGTGGTGAGCTTCATGGATTACCTGTCAGACAATAAAGCGGCCTACATCACTACAAAAGACAGGATAGAGAAACTTCAGACATACTGCTCTGCAATTCGCAAAGTCGACTACACCTTTACCATCACTGACTCTCTGGAATATAACAACAAGCTTCTGTATGTATTCGAGATAGAGAGCGTTCAATAATTTAACCTGACCCGGACTTCCGAATATATCCGTTTGAAAAGTATATAGGTACAGATAAATATATAAGCCGGATTTCGCCAGCTACTGAAAGATCAGAACACTGAAAAGTTACTCTGAATCCATTAGTAATTAGATAAAATAGCAGAACGAATCCCGCTATTAAATCTTATCTTCGGAATAATCTTCAGTAAAATTCTACAGGCATGATCAATATCCTGAAGGGTATAGGAAGCAAAAGAGAGGCTCCTGCCAGGCATACCGTTATAAGAGACCATTATCTCGCAGAAAAGATTTACCAGGAAGGTTTCGCTGTTGTAGATCTGATCGATCAGGATACGCTCAAAACGTTGAAAGAGCTTTTCTTCAGGCATCATCAGCTGAATGACGGGCAACAAGGCGGTATGTTCTACAGCTTATACTCGCAGGATCTGGAATACAGGGAAATGGTTCACCTGGAGATAAAAGATGTTTTAAAACAGGTCTTCGATCATTGGTTCCGGAACTATAAAAACGTTATCAATACCTTTATCGTTAAGACCCCGGGACCTAAAAGTGAGTTTAATATTCACCAGGATTCCACCTCCATGGATGAATCTCTGCATTCGCCGGTTAGTGTCTGGATACCGCTTCAGGATGTAGACGAGACCAACGGCGCCCTGTGCATCATTCCCAGAACCCATCATTTCCTGTCAAAATACAGAGGCATCTCTTTTCCCTCACAGATAGGGAACATTCAGAAAATATTACCGGAATTCCTGCGCCCTGTTTTCCTGAAAGAAGGACAGGCGATCATCTTTGACAACAGGATCATCCATAGCTCGATGAGAAATGCCGGAAAGGAAGCCAGATTAGCCATTGTTGCCGGTATCTTCCCGGAAGAAGCACCGATCGTTACCTGTTATAGTGATGAGACCACTTACCCTTATATTGAAATACTGGAACATCCCGACAATTTCCTGCTGACCCACCTGAAGTTTTATCACAACTGTACTGACCGTCCAGTCACGGGGAAGGTGATCAGAACTGAAAAGAGAGTACCCCAGATGAGTGAAAAAGAATTTCTCAGGCTTTGTCAGCAATGGGGAATCGAGAAAATATCTACTCCTGTCGTTCACGATCACGTCATCTGCAATATGATAAGCGAACCGCATTAAGGCCTTGTCTGTACGCATGAAATATCCGAACATAATATCTTCTGAACCGGATACGGTAAGAACATACCTTCATAAAATTATCCGGTACAGATACATTATCAGCCCGCTGATCAAAAAAGAATTCAAACTCAAGTTTTCGCAAACCTGGCTGGGCATCGGATGGACCCTGATCACTCCCGTTGTTACGGTGACATTATATTCTTTTTTCTTCGGATATATCTTTAATATGCCCTGGGAAGAAAGCCCGTACATCCTATATGTGCTATCCGGTTTTTTCTGCTGGAACCTGTTTAACCAGATAGCTGTGCAGAGTGGCATCACTCTTGTCAACAATCACGAGATTATAAGAAAAATAGCCTGTCCCAAGATCCTGCTCCACATTGCCAAAACAACGGGTGTCTCTCTCGAGCTCCTTCCATTGTGGGTACTTGTGCTGGCAGGAACATTTCTTTTCCAGGGTATTACCCTCAAAATCTTAATGATGCCGCTGATCATTGCAGGATTAATTATTTTTTCTTTTTCTGTCAGTCTCCTGCTCTCCGCATTGACGATCATCAGAAGAGACCTGCACCACAGTTTTCCCCTGGTCATGCAGTTGGGCATATGGTTCACACCTGTGTTCTATCCGATCAATATTATCCCTGACCGGTATAAGTTTTTGCTTTACCTGAATCCTGTCAGCAGCTTTATAGACCTTTTCAGGTGGTCGGTCAACATACAGACCCAGTTGTCTCCATATATTTATATAGGGCTGGTTATCACCTTTGTAACATTCTTTGTATCATTGTATATATTTAAACAGAAGGAAGACCATATTATAGATTACATGTAGATGCTTCTAAATTCTGACTTAAAGCATTATAGCACACATGAATGGCATCCCGGATATATTCAAGGACAGTTTCTGCCAAAAACAGCTGGATAGCCAAGGCTATGTAGTGGTTGATATACTGAATCCGGATGAGATCAGGCAACTTACCGAAATATTCCATGAGCTTCATCCTGCTCTGAAAAACGATCAGTTCATCTCAGACAGCTATTCCAATGACGCTGCTTATAAAAAAATGGCGAGTGAGAGAGTTACCCGGTTCTTTCTTCCCCATTTTGAAAGACTTTTTATTAACTACGCACCTTTCGGCTCATCTTTTCTGTACAAGACCAAAGGCCAGAACAGTGAGCTGAGCATACACCAGGACTGGACGATCCTGGATGAGACTCAAAGCCTGGCACTGAATATCTGGACACCTTTATGTGACGTGAACGAAGAAAACGGAACGCTCATGGTCATTCCCGGAAGCCATCAAGAAATTCTTCCGATCAGGTGTCCGACCCTGCCGTTCTTCTTTTCAGGACAGGAAGATGTATTACTGCCTTACCTGGTTCCGATGAATGTTAAGGCCGGGCAGTCTGTAGTACTCAATCAGCGCCTTATCCATTACTCACCACCCAATAAGACCGACAAGATCAGGATAGCGATCACATCCGGCGTTAAAACACGGGCAGCACAGATGGTCTTTCATTATGCCAATCCGGACCGGCCGGGCATACTTGAAGTTTATGAACAGGAGGACGATTTCCTGATATCTTTTGAGAATTTTTATGAAGATATCGCCGGCCGGCCTAAACTGGGTAAAAGAATACAGGATAAAGAATACACACTTCCCAAACCGGATAAAGCTGCCTTAAAGGAATTACTCAATAGCATGTATGTGCAGGCCGGACTCCCTCCGTTAAAAAAAGAAACCGGACAACGGGTCTCTCCTATCGAAAGAATCTGGCATAAATTCACTAACATTATAAGGTGAAATCTTTACTTTTTGACATTGAGTCGGACCGGGCACTGAAAGAAGAAGGTTATGTCATATTACCCCTTTTGAACAGCGGGGAAGTAGAGACGCTCAAATCGTTTTATTACGACCATCATCCTGAAAAGATAGAGAGGATGTATGCTTCCGCTCATTCGGATGATATTGCGTACAGACTAAAAATGAGCGAAAATATCACCCGGATGGTCCGGCCACATATTACTCAATCCGGAGACCGGCTTAAAACACTCGGTGCTTCATTTATCATAAAAGGAAACAATCCCGGCGGTACGCTTCCTCCTCATCAGGACTGGAATCTTGTCGATGAGACGTCCTCCAGATCTTTCAACCTCTGGATACCGCTCGTAGATACTTCAGAAGAGAACGGAGGCATACAGATCATTCCCAGGAGCCACTTATTTTCCCCGACATACAGAGGACCGAACATCTCTTCATCTTATGAAAAAGTAACCTCTCAGCTATGGGAAAAGATGATCACCCTGAATATTCCTGCCGGGCACGGGCTATTGTACGATCACAGATTACTGCACGCTTCAGGTGTCAACCGGACCGGGGAACCGCGCCTGGTTGCAGTCATGGGTATCATAGAAGAAGGTACACCGATGTACATCTACTACAGGAACGGTGAATTTATTGAAGAGTACCGGTGTGACGAACAATTCTTCCTGACACAGAATCCTCAGAAAGGCCCTCAGCAACTCCAGCTCAACCGCTCCTTCCAGTGGCACTTCCCAAGCTTCGGTACCACCGAGATCAACAGCTTCGCCCAAAAATACCAGCTCGATATCAGCATACCGGAAGAACCAGGCAATCGGGACTCCTCAGGAAACCCTTCTTTTTTTATAAGGATCAGGTCATTAATTTTTCGAAGAAAGCGTGCAGATAATTAATCAGCCCCGGCTTATTACCTGATGTGCCGCACAACTCTTCTATCGCCTTTTTATCAACCAGTATTTCCGGGTCGCGGTATATTTCCACCGGATCCGAAGACCGGGGTTTTTGGAAATGCGTATAGTCAAAGTAAAACACCTCGTTTTCCGGCCTGTAATGGTATATCTCTTCGCCAAACTTGCAATAATGATGCAGTTCAGCTTCCTCAGGTGTCAGTACAATATTGATGGCCGGCCGCTCGGCACCAGACATATTGGGAGGAGAATAATGCAACAAGCGTAAATCATATATAACCGCCTGACCTGCCTTTACATCCAGCAATTCACCCTTGTGCTCAATAATGTATTCATTATGCTGATGAAAAGGAGATAATATATTAGGCCCCCGTTTATTGGTAAGCCATGTATGGGAAAACGGGATAATGCCCAATTTACCGTTCAAATCATCAGTATCTACCAAAGGGCACCAAACGGCAACCGACCTGAATTTTTCTTCATCTACATAGGTCCAGTCTGCATGCAAAGGCATCCGGCTGTTAGCGCCCGGAGGCTTGACCATAAAATTTGAAAAAACCTGGTGATAACCAATAAATAGCTCCGAAAATTTAGCCCTGAACAATTCTTCCGAATAGTCATAAACCGCTTTCTTATATGCCGGACTGTCCAGATAATGCGTACTGTGAAATTCCTCTCCTATAGATGCAGGCCGCGTGGAAAAATAAAATTGCCTGAACGTTTCGATCTCCTCTATCGTCAGCATATCAAGAACGATAAAACCCTGTTCGGAGATTTTCCTTTCATTTTCCGGATCTGAAAAAACAGGTTTCATCTAATAATATTCTTAAAGGATGAACGTTTTAATGGAGACCTGCGGAAGAAAACATGACTCCCGGTGCCTTTGTCCGGAATATTTCAATAAAACAATTCTTGCAAACATACCTTCTTTGCCCCTTTAACAAAACTCCACAAGGCTAATATAACAAAAAAGGAGGTAGCTTTGGCCGAAGAAAGAATATATATATACTCGAAATATATAAGTAATTCTAAGAATAAAACATTAAAATATAGAATACTATATAAGAAAAATAAATAAAATAGATTAGATATAAAACAGATTACGGGATATAACTGTTATACTTAATTTTATTTCGAATAAAAACCAGGCATCAGTATTTAACATCACGTAATAAAACTATATTTAAGATAATAGTTGTGAAATTATATAAACCTTTTATAAAATACTTTTATCTTACCGGGGTCACAGTTATTACCTACTAAAAAACATGCATAATCCATAAAAAAGCAGCATTTTGACTATAAACACTATTATTACACTTAACTATGATTTAAATTCAGCTTCTGTTACGCCCTAAATTGTAATAAGGACCTTTTGGGTCCATCTTGGCTCTGTGTGTATGAAAATTTGTTTAATAAGGCCACCTAAACTGATGATATTGGGGTCAGCTCCGGTAATATCACATCCACCGCTGGGTGTGGCATTATTAGCCGCTGTACTCAGGAATGCAGGTCATGAGGTATATATCATTGACGCAGCCTCTGAAAAACCCGGCCAGATCAATGACCTGCCGGAAGGCGTATCCGATTATCCCGGAATTTCTAACCTGAAACTGGTAACAACAGGTCTCTCGAATGATCAGATCTCAGCGCTTATCCCAGCCGACATTGAAGTCATCGGGTTGAGTTGTATGTTTACCAGCGACTGGATCTCTGACCGGTACCTGCTCAACCATCTTCATCGTCAATTTCCTGACGTCCTGTTGATCGCAGGCGGCGAAAGCATATCAGGAATGGCAGAAATATGCCTCAGACAAGTCAAAGGTTTGAAAATATGTATCACCGGAGAAGGTGAAGAAACCATACTGGATCTGTTAGAGGCCATACAAACGGAACGTCCGCTCAGCAGCGTGGCAAGCATTGCTTACAAAGAAGATGACAAAATATACCGGACCTCCAAACGGGCCCGCATCAAACAGGTAGATGAGATTCCCATTCCTGCCTGGGAATTATTCCCGGTCAACAACTACCCCAAACACGGACAAGTCAATGGGATGCCGTCCGTCACACTTCCGCTCCTGGCTACAAGAGGCTGCCCGTATCAATGTACATTTTGTACCAGTCCCGATATGTGGGGTACCAGGTATTATATGCGCTCTCCTGAAAATGTGGTCAACGAGATTGAATACGTCATGCGAAGATTCGGAGCATATTCATTTGATTTCTTCGACCTGACAGCTATTATCAAAAAACAGTGGATACTGGATTTTACCAGAATTTTGAAAGAACGGAACATAAATATCCACTGGCGGATCCCTGCAGGCACCCGGTCTGAAGCGCTAGACGAGGAAGTCTGCAAAGCACTGTACGAGGCCGGTTGTAAATTCATTGTTTATGCCCCGGAATCAGGCTCTCCGAGATTGCTCAAAGAAATCAAGAAGAAAGTCAACCTGGACAATCTGTTACAGTCCCTCAACTATGCCAACCAACAGAAGATGGTGATCTTCATCAACATGATTATAGGTTTGCCCGGTGAAAAGCATAAGGACATATGGAAAACCATCCTTTTCCTGGCAAAATGCGCCAAAGTCGGGGTGAATGATATCGGATTGGCCAAATTCAGACCGTATCCCGGTAGTCAGCTGTTCAATGACCTGATCAGGAACGGGGAGCTCACCTGGGAAGATGACAGGTATATCATCGAGTCATTAATGGCGATAGACACAATCCTTGAGAATAAAGTATATAATAAGGATATCGGAAAAAACTGGTACACATTTTATTACCTGACCTATCTGCTCGTTTTTTACGGAACCCAGATGATCTATCATCCCGGTAAACTGAAAAGAATCGTCCAGATTGGCAGCGCATTCAACTACAGGACAAAACTGATCAAAGAGCTGCCTAATCCGGTGAAAATTTTCAAAAGCAAATTGCAGTTGCTATACAGACAGCTTTCCTCTACATTACATTAACCTACAGACAGAGATAGATATATAATGGAAGAAACCGTAATTGAGGTCAACAACCTGTCCAAATTATTTCCCATAGCTTCCAATAACCAGAGCACAAGCCTGCTGGACAAGATTACAGGTCTGTTCAAAGAGAAAAACACAGATTTTAATGCGCTGAAAGACATTAGTTTTTCCCTGAAGAAGGGAGAAACACTCGGTATAATAGGACACAACGGATCCGGCAAAAGCACCCTGCTCAAAATCATCAGCCAGGCCATGTATCCTTCAAAAGGCAGCATACGCTATAAAGGTAAAATGGCAGCGATCCTGGACATCGGCTCCGGGTTCCACCCTGAGCTTACAGGCAGGGATAATGCTGTTATGTACGGAATCATCCTGGGCATGTCGCAGCATGAGATAGAAAGTCAACTGGATCAGATAGTTGAATTCAGCGAGATCGGTAATTATATAGACGAACCTGTCAAATTCTATTCTGACGGAATGTACCTGAGGCTGGCTTTTGCAGTGGCCATATTTTGTGACGTGGATATTATGATCTTCGACGAAGTATTATCCGTAGGCGACACTTCATTTGTCATGAAAAGCCAGGAAAGGATCAAAGAGATCAAAAAGAAAGGCACCTCTATTATCGTTGTATCGCACAATATGGATGATATCCTCAGGATGTGTGATAAATGTATCTGGCTGGATAAAGGGATAATGATGAAGTATGGCTCCGCCCCCGAAGTTGTGGCAGCATACCTGGAATCACACTGGCGGACAAACAGACACCTGGGGTCCGGAAACCTGGAAGAGCATAATCATTACATCTATCAATGGGAGGAAGATAAACGCCCCGCCAATCAGTATATAGAGATCTTATCAATTGATATAAAAGGAAATTCTGCTGAATACATACAGGGAGGCATCTCTTATAACGAGGATTTTACCATACAAATCAGGTACAGGCAGAAAGATCTCAGTCAATGCAGCATTACACCGGTCATTGTCGTCATTGATCAGTACAATGCTACTGTTATTATTTCAACATCAGTATACAGCGGCAACTTTTCCAATACATCCGTAGGCAATGGTATTTTTATTTCTCAATGTACCTTTCCTGCCCAGATGATCAATGCCGGGCTGTATAAGTTCAACCTGAGCTTCTTTAAAGACAACAAAATCGCCATCTTCAATTTATTCGATGCAGCTTATTTCCGGATTGTTATTCCCGACGAAGAGCTGGCAACAGTATTGAAAATGAGCAGCATCAGCTTGTCCAGTGCTCTAAAGTGGGAAATTAACAGGGAAGATTCCTTATTATCAAAATAGCTTTTGATATTCGCTAAATGAAAAACGCTTTTGTATTTGTAGTTTGCGGCAGTGCAGAACATACCGACTCGCTCAATTACGTATTAAAAGCTTTAAAACCCCGTACACGGAATGATATCATTGTATTGACAGATCTCTCCCGGAACGAAAGCCCGATCCTGCATGACCATGTCATACATATTCCCACTCCCGGGCACCTCAATCACCACCAGGCTTCCATCTTCCTCAAAACCAGCATACACAGGTATCTCCCGGAAGGGCCGACCTATGTCTACCTGGACTCAGATATCATTGCTATCGGAGAACAGGTTGATGCTATATTCGACCAGTTTCTTCCTCCGGTCAGGTTCGCAGCAGATCACTGCCGGATGCCTGCATTCAGCCCCTATGCAGTCAACTGCGGTTGCCAGGAAGAATATAATGCCTTCATGCTCCGGTTGAACAAAAGGCTGGACGAGCTGGATCCGATCCGCAAAGATCAGGACACCGGGATACAGGCAGAGAGAACAAAGCTCAGCAAACAACTCTCGCAGTTGCTGCAAAACAAACCAGCTCTCGTTCTGAAAGGTTTTCAATATATTCTCAGCTATCCTACTTTCAGATTTAACAACGAGTTTTCTTTTAACAAGAAGACTCAGATATGGTCGGATAGCCAGGGCAGATCTATCATGACCAATATCAAATGGGGTAAGCTGGCCAGAGAATTAAAGCTCCGGTACAACCCGGTCACCTTCTCCGTAAAGTTTGTCAACGGGAAAAACATCTGGGCACTGGAGTGCGATCACCTGCCTGCATATATCAGAACCGATCTGTCTGTCCAGGTAAAAGATCTCAACTTCCAGCACTGGAACGGAGGTGTATTCATCTTCAACAGGCAATCTCATGATTTCCTGGAAACCTGGCACGCCTATACAATGGAGATTTTCAAAAATCCGCGCTGGAAAACCAGGGATCAGGGAACACTGATTGCTACCATATGGAAATACAACCTGGAAAAGCACCCTGTACTGGACAAGAAATGGAACTATATCTGTGATTACCACAATCACCTGCTGAAATTCGATCCGGCAACCTCCACGATCACAGACAACGGTAAAGAATATATCCGGCCTGAACTCGTACACATTTATCATCACTTCGGCGATACTACCTGGGACCTCTGGAACTGGGTAGATAGCAAGGTCCCGTCAGGTGAAAAAGCAGAGATACAAGAATCCGGTCAACCAAAGTGACCTTTTACTCCTGAATCCAGCAAGAAGATCATCCTCCAGGATCTTTCTTATTAACTTTTATTGTACTTTATACTAATTTCCAGTTAGCTGCCGTTTACCCAAAAACAGAATTATGCGTTCCTTCCTGGCTTCACTGATTTTTTGTTGCAGCCTTTCCTTAAAAGCCAACCCTGACGACCTTATACTGACGCTTTATTTTGATAAAGACCTGGATCTGCTGTCTTCCGCTGAAAAAGATAGGCTGTTCTCCTTTTTAGACGAACTCAACCAGGACGACCACTACAAGGAGCTCTTTGTATATGGACACACCGACAGCGACGGCCATACGGCTTACAACCAGGAACTTTCCCGGAAAAGAGCCCGGAATGTCTTTGATATCCTGAGATCATCTTTACCTTATCCGGGAATTTTTATTGATGCCTTAGGAGAACGGTTCCCGGCTGTCAGCAATGATAATGAGCATAATAAAGCCTGAACCGCAGAGTAGACATACTGGTAAAAAGATATCTCTTTCGAAATAGTTCAGACATTCTATCAACCGCAAACAACACGCAGACACAGCAATTTATACTCCAGGCTGACCAAAAGAATGATATTATAACGGCTTCTGGTTTCCGCTTCACCTTTAACCCGGGCATATTTGCATTACCGGAAGGAGCAGATCCGCATACAGCGCAGATAGAACTTCATATCAGAGAGGTCACGGACTGGCGAGGCGCATTAACCCACAATATCCGGTACGAATCCCCTGGAAAGCGGAGGCATGTTCTACATAGAGGCACGGTATAACAATGCACCTGTACAATTGAAGCAAGGGAAAAACTATGAAGTAAGTATTCCCGCCGCCAGAGATTATGACGATATGAAGGTATTCACCGGGAGCACAGATTCTTCCGGAATATCCTGGGATCTGATCCCTGAATCTTTCAGCATGACATCCCTTCCATCGGCCGGCGGAAAACCGGATTCATCCTATGCTAAAGATTCTGCAGTGATCCAGAACTGGAAGATACAAGCTTTTCAGGATACGTTACTGTATGGTTTTTCCCTGGACATTGTCACCTTTCCTGCAAAACCTGCAGCCCCGGTCAAACCTGTAACACCATCCAGGATGGCTGTAGAAAGATTTGAAAAGCAGAATCCCGATCGCTTTTCCAGAAAAAAACGGGCGGCATATAACCTGGCAGTTTCAAAATATGATGCTGATATAAAAAGGTTTGACAGCGCAATTGAAAAGTACAGAACCGACAGCACGGAATACAAATACCGGCTGACCTGTTACAATGATTCCATGAATAACTACAGACAAGAACTGAATATGGCAAGGAGAAAACTGTGGGCATTCAGATATGCGGTCCTGGAAGATGATATTGTCAAAAAATGGCCGGTCATTAAGAGGAACCTTATTATCATGAATAATAAAGGCAAATTCAACTTCATTAAGGCCGACAGCATCACCAGGAACCTGGCCATGCATTATAATAAGCTCAGCAATAAAAATCCTCACTATGAGCGGCTGCAACACTCGTCACTGCAACTATACCAGGCATACAGAAAATTATATCCCAACTCAGCCAAGTATGCAGACTATTCAAAATGGTTTAAAAATGAAGGAGACGGAGGAGGGATTTACCTTTTTGACGGGTATATCAATGCAAATATCAATATGCTTTTAGCACAAGACACCGCTGTCAATAATTATTTTGCAGGAAATCAACCCCCGGTACCTGTCATGCAGAAATTCCTCAGCGCCTCTCTGAACCAGATGGGCTGGATCAATTGTGACAGATTCTACAATTATCCGCCGCAAAATATGACCGAACTGTACGTACAGGCTAACAATGGCCGGAAAGAACAGGCCTATATTATATTCCGGAGCATGAACAGCGTACTCAATATGTCTTTAAAGCCTTCCAATACTTATGCCGCCAATATTCCTAAGGAGATGCCCTTTACCCTGCTGATCATCGGTTTAGACGAAAACAATAATCCTGTTTACTATATAGAAAAGTTTGACCAGCTACAGCAACCCAAAAATATAGCACCCCGGTATACAACTTACAGCATTAGCGAACTTCCCGGTATCCTGGAACAAGTAATGTAATCCAACCAATCTAAACAAATGCGCTGAATCCCGTGATAGAACGGCCTACAATCAATGAATTGATCTCTTTCGTTCCCTCATAAGAGTAAATCGCTTCCGCATCTGCTACAAACCTGGCCACATCGTGCTCCAGCAAGATCCCATTGCCGCCCATCACTTCCCGGGCCCGGCTGACGATATCCCTGGTTCTCAGCGAACAAAACACCTTCGCAAGAGAAGCATGCTCATCCCTGAGCATATCGTTATCCTGCATTTCCGACAACCTGAAAACCATTGTCTGCATAGCGGTCAGGTTAGACAACATCTCCACCAGGTGGCCCTGTATCATCTGGAAAGAAGCGATAGGCTTACCGAATTGCTTCCGCTTCCGGGTATAATCCAGCGCACTTTCATAGGCACCGCGGGCACATCCTACTGCCATCCAGGCGACACCGGCTCTTGTCATCCGCAAAACTTTGGCCGTATCTTTAAAGGAATTCGCATGCGGAAGCCGGTCTTTTTCTTCCACAATACAATCTGTCAGGGTAATCAACCCGTTCTGTACAATCCGGAGCGCCATTTTATCCCTGATCTTTTCTACCTGGAAACCCGGTGTATCCGTCCGGAGAATAAAACCTTTCACCTCTCCATCTTCCAGGTCTCTGGCCCAGATGATCACGAGGTCGGCGAAGGTCGCATTACCGATCCATTTTTTCTGTCCGTTGAGCACCCATCCGTCCTCTGTTTTCTGACAGGTAGTGGTTAATCCTCCGGCTGCACCGGATCCGACTTCCGGCTCAGTCAACCCGAATGCTCCGATCTTATCAAATGTCTGCATCTGCGGAAGCCACTCCTGCTTCTGCTCTTCCGATCCGCACAGATATATAGATCCCATTGCCAGTCCCGACTGCACTCCGAAAAAGGTGGCAATAGAAGCATCCACCCTCGCTATCTCCATAGCGATCACTCCTTCCATCAGGAAAGGCAGATTGGGACAGCCATAGCCTTCGTAAGTAACACCACACAGATTCAGCTCGCGGAATTTGGGTATCAGGTCAAACGGGAATTCGTCCCTTAACCAATAATCATTAACAATAGGCTTGACATCCTGTTCCATAAAGGCGCGGACCTTCAGCTGTATCGCCCGTTGGTCCTCCGTTAACCGGGTACTGAGCTCGTAGAAATCTCCGTTAATAGGCGGCAGCTCTCTTTTTTTGTCAGGGCTGCCCATCATTCTGATCAGTCCTTTCAGCTGATTTTCATCCATCCTGGAGACTTGCTCCAGTACTTCCGAGATATCTATCTGTGATGAAAGGTTTTTAAGGTGGTCCAGATCAATAGATCTCAATAAACGGATAACACTTTTGAAATTTGAAAAAGCACTAGACATATTTTGAAATTTACATTTTGTATGACCCCTGAGGGCACTCGTAAACTTTAAATATGTACCAAATAACCGCTTATCGCAACTTAAATTAAGTTACTTCCTTATCAGAACCGCACCCTGAGCTGGACCTTTACTTCTGAACGGGTATTTCCCGGCAACTCTTCCAACCCGCTGCCAATAACTTTGACATCGTTTCTGAAAGTCTGCGCGTACCTGAGCCAGAGGTCTATATTCCTGTACAGCTTGATCTTGGTGACAAGATAAACCCTGGATCCCTGACCGATATAGGCCGGAATAGAAAAGGCATAAAGCACATCATTCTCATACGCATATATCCTGTTATCATAGCTGTCCGTTTTATAAACAGCGTATCTCGCGGAAATATTCCATTTCCCTGAAGGAAGACTATATCCTATATCCTGGTAAAAAAGATATCCTTTCTGCCAACCGTTGAACCCGTCATTAAAAAAGCTCCATTCGCCCCTGGTCTTGAACCACCAGGACTCATTTGCCCTATAGGCCAGGTGCAATCTAAGGGAAGTTTTCCTGGTCATCAGCACATAATCTATTGGTGCTGCATCATCCGGGGCATTACGGGCTTTGGTCTCATACCTGAACCTCGCGTATATTTCCAGGTTACGGTTGTGTCTGTAATACCATTCATGGAAGATATCGTATCCATTCGTATTAGGCGCATCCACCCGGTATCTCAACCAGGGAAAATGATATACGTCTATATAATTGTTGACAGTGATCTTCGGATGCACCTTAAAGCTGGCTCCGGCATACAGACCGTGTTCATTGTAAGGAATACTGCTTTCTCCGAAAGAACTTCCGGCAAGAGTATGGAAATCTTTGGCATAATACCGGTGCACCACGCTTAAAGTTACGCCGGGCACAGGTTTGGCGCTTATCCCATGCACCATGGCGATACCGCCGTTATCACTCACGGCACTCTCTCCGAAGAAGTTAAATTTTTTACCGAGATAACTATAATCCAGGCTCGCATTCAACAATGAGGTACCGCCGAAGGCATACAGATTATAAAGATCTGCAGACCTGGACAACGCAGCTCCCAGCCTATTATATGTTGTATTGAAATATACTGCTGCTCTCCTGCCTTTCCATCCTACCCGTCCGCCGGTAGTCCACAACTTAATAGCGCCTCTGTTAGCCAGCTCTGACGAGGTTCTGTGCAGGCCGCTGCTCTGTAAAGAGGAAATTTCCAGGATAGTACTTTCATCCAGCGTATCCACTGCAGATATAGACGCATCTCTCATCCTGTATGAGACAAAAGCTGTCACTTCGATGCCTTTCTTCTGGAAAGTAGCGCCGGCGCCTCTGTTAAAGTTATCCTCCACTACGGAAGTATGCGGACGAAGCACTTCAGCCGTCCGCTTTATATTATTGACCGCTATAGATTTTCCCACACCGAAGCTCTGCCAGCTCAGCAGTCCCTGACCGAGATTGACCTCAAAGTCTCCCAGGGCAACGTACCGGAACAGCCCTTTATTTTCCAGGAAAAGATGTGCCGAGATATAATCTATACCGAGCCTGGCATTGTCCTGGATCAGCCTTTCACCCGGATCTTTTTCCATTGTAATGCCATAACTGATCCCTTTCAGAAACTGGTACCTGTATCTCAGATACTGCCGCGTCCGGTCTCCGGCATACCGGCTCGTCCACCTTCCCTGGTACCAATCCGGAGCTGTATATCCTTTCGCCTGCTCTATAGTCTGCTGATAACGGTATAATATAATATGCCTTCCCTTCGTCAGCTGGTCCTTCAGGCTATACAGCTGCTGGCCGGCATCCAATACAGTCACGTAAGGAAGTAAAAGATCTATCGTTCTCCGGTCCAGGCCTAACACTCCCTTCAGCTCATAGATACTCTTCATAGGGCCGTAAGTGTAGACATAATTAATGATGGACATAGCCTGCAGATCCGTCAATACACCGGTCCGCATCAGCTCTTCAACAGTAGTATTATTGAGATTGATCTTGACAATGCTGAGCAGTTCGAGGTCTTCAAGAAAAGTATTATTGTCAAATTCTCCGCTTTCATTCTCAACCTGTTCCAGGATACTTTCCAGGATATCTGTCGGCACCTCAGGAGTGATCGTATCGGTCGTCTGGGCCTGTAGCCGTCCACTTCCCATCCATAAAAGCACCAGCAGGTAGACCAGCCTTCTAGAACACATACGACAAACCTAAATGTGGAGAAAATCCTGTTACTTTCTGATAAGCGCCCAGCAGCTCAATCCTGAGCCCCTTAAAAACAATTCCTGCGCCCAAGGAACCGGAAACCGGCAATGTCAGGAAACCGGCTCTCAGGAATACATACTCGTTGACCTTATAATCTATACCTGCCCGGAAAGCAAGATTGACATCCAGATCCTTTTCCAGTTCCCCGGTGATCCAGACCTTATCATTGGTATGATACGTAGCCCCGAGCCTGAAAACGGTAGGGATCCGCTCATCCGTTTCTTTACCGTACTTTGCCCGCACAGGATTATATACATGCGCACCTATATCCACATGTTTGCTGACCTTAAAGAGCGTTCCTAACTCAAAAGTTACCGAGGTCGACGAAGCATATCCTGCTATTTTATTATTCAGCACATCTATCTGCGCTCCTATGGATACAAAATCGGCCAGCTTAAGCGCATAACCTACTCCGAATTTTTTATCATTGAACAATTCATAACCGAAATAAGAACCGGTAAAGCCAAGCGTTCCGCCTTTCTTCAGCTTATACATCCCCATAGCCATAAAGTTGTTGACGCCTTCCGCTATCCCGGTATTGGCATAATACAGACTTAAAGAAGAAGATTCCGTAAACGCCATTCCCGCCTGGTTACCAGAGGGGTTATAAGGTGAAACAACACTCACTCCTCCTAATCCCGGCACGATTATTCTCGTACCTACGGCTCTGTATTCACCTGATGCATAAACCTGGGAGGAATAACTCCAAAACAGTATGTAAAGCAACCAGTTAATTTTCGTTAAAATCTTCACAACGTTAAAATAAATCAAAAAAATGAACCTACACTGCCGGATTTTAATTGGGAGTAAAGATATTGCGGTATTATCTTTGACAAATTGAACGATTGGGACGCACACAAATATGAACAAAATTAAAAATATAATTCTAAGCGCCCTGATAGGTATAGGAGCAGCACACGCCAATACTAATCAGGACCCTAACAATCTCTTTCTCGTAGAAGTAGATAATGTATTCAACCAGTCGCTGGCCGGCAAGAACATCGGTATGCCGAATATCGGTGACCGCACAATGAGCGCCGAAGAAATACTGATGTACCAGATCCTTAACTGCCGCTGGGAATCCGGCAGATGGCTGAGATACACCGGTAATCCCAACGGCAAGGGAACGATCAAAGTGGGGCACCCTTTTCTGCAGGCAGACGGGAACAGGCTGTTCTTTATCTCGGATATACCAGGCGGAGCCGGCGGCTTTGACGTGTACTATTCAGAAAAGCGAAACGGCAAATGGTCTGACCCTACCAATGTAGGTCTTAAGGTCAACAGCTCTGCCGATGAGCTCTTTCCTTTTGTCACAGCCGCAGGCATCCTTCAGGTCTACAGGAATTCCCAGCAGCTCAACTTTGACCTGGCAGAAGTACTGGGCTCTTCCGGGCAGTACAGCGCAGCAGCTAAACCGGCTACTGTACCGGCGTCACAACCGGTCGCCGCAGCGCCGGTCACGCAACCTGTACAGGAAAATAAACCTGCACCGGTCTCTCAGCCCGCACCAACCCAACCTGCACCTGCTACTCCAACTGCCAGCATCAGTACGGCAGCTCAGAGTGGGGTTCAATACAGAATTCAGCTAGGTTCATTTTCCAATCCTAACTGGACTGTTCTAAATCAGTTAAGCGATCTCGGAAATTTTCAGACAATTAAAACACCGGCGGGATTAACCAGTGTGCATCTCGGTGCATTCAGCTCTTTGGCGGAGGCACAGGAGCTGGCTAAAAAAGTTAAGCTCAGGGCTGGTTTTGAAAATGCCTATGTGGTAGCTGTGGAAAACGGCAAGGTCGTCAGCATTCACCGGTAAGCTTCAGGAATGTTTCTGGGTGTTTTGGTCAGGCAATAAGCGGTGATCTTACAGTCATATCATTTATACAACCGCTAACATTTACTGGAATAAATCCCGAAGATCATTACAGACAGCTATCAAACCAATCTATTACAGGAAAGCTAACGGGCTACAGTAAACCTGGCGCTCAAGTAACGATGTCCGTCAGTAGCACTGATCAGGTAAACGCCGCTCGAAAGATGACTGCAGTCAAAACGATACCGGCCCGACTGGCTTTCGGGTAATTGTGCGATTTGTTTTCCGGTATAGTCCCAGACGCTCAGTACCAGGTGCTGGTGATTTTCTAAAGATTGCAATTCGATATTGATGAAATCTCTTCCGGGTACGGGATAAAGCTTTATCCTGTCCTGCTTATTGGTATTCAGCCCGACTGTTACCGGATTTTCCTCCTCCGGACGGAAGAAGCGCCATATTTCCTCAGCATAGCTGATATCATTGTTAGCTTTATTTAACAGGACGTGCATGGCATTGTTAATCTTAAAAAACTCCAGCCGGCTATCACAGTTTTTGTACTTATAATGTTCTACTCTATACCCGTCAGGCTTCGTATCAGGAATGTCGGTTCTTTCTGTTTCAGGATCACAATTATAGTTGGTTGACCACAAGTTCAGGAGTGCACTGACTGATTTTCCCATCGGGGGATTGTAGTAGGAAACATTGATATCTGCTGTCCCGTGGAAGTGCAGGATAGGTATTTTCCTTTCCGGACCACAAATGTTGATCTTATTTCCCAAAGTTCCGGCTATAGATGCTATCGCTGCAAACTTATCATTAGCCTCACAGGCGATCCTCTGTACCATAAAGCCACCGTTAGAAAAGCCAAACAGATAGGTCTGTTCCCTGATGATCGGGTAATAAGCCTGGATAGTATCGGTAAGCGCATTGATAAACGCCACATCATCGACGAACTCGCTCGGGTATATGCCCAACATACCGGCACCTGCATTCCAACCTGTACCTATTAAAAAATTGGAAAGACCTTGCGGATAAACCAAAATGATATCTGCCGTATCGGCAATCCTGCAAAAATCCGTAAAAGCATTGGCAAAACTGGTCATATTGTCTCCTAAACCGTGAATGCCGAGCACCAGGGAATACGATCTCGAGGAAGAAAAATCTGCCGGCGTATAAACCCTGTATTCTCTCGTGTATCCTTCAAATTCAAATGATTTGTTTTCCCAATTGGCAAAAAGCACCAGGGGAAATATCCATAATACGGACGCTGCCCAAAGTCGTTTTTTGTTCATAATGAATTCTTTTGCGTGTTTCTGTTATATCAAGCGATCATGTTAATAATTTAAATATTATAAGTGTAATTAACAATACTTATAGCAGCACCTACCGGGCATACTGCCTCCATTCATATTAACTATGGAACACTTTTATCAGACAACACGAAGGAATGGTTCAGCTGCAACGATCAGGACACAATCTGATATTGTTCACTACAATCAAGACAGACATCAGGAAGATCCCTGAATCATCAGGTGGATTCCCTGGATCCCGATTATAGTATTATTTTCCGGGAGACAATTAAACTGACCGGAAGATTCTTCTCCGGAAAATTACAGTCAGGCTTACTTTTTATTAAATCTTACATAGACGGTCTTCTCTACCTCAGCCACAACCTGGCTGGCTTCATTGGTTACTACCGTTGAAAACGCGTAATCATTTTTCCCTTTTTCCATCACTTCCGTTCTGATCTCCTCTATGCGCTCAGCAGGAACTTCAAATACTGCAGAAACGACACCTGTACCCGGTTTCCGGAAGCGGATAGTGGCTGCCTTATCCCATACAATAAACGCTTTGCCCAGGTTCTCCATCAGTATCCACATATAAAAAGGATCGCACATTGAATACAAAGAGCCGCCGAAATGGGTTCCCATCACATTTTTATTCCACCGGTTGAGCCCCATTTCCACCTTGATCTGTGTCAGCTGTTCGTTACAATCAGTGATCCTGATATTAGCACCTATAAAAGGTGGATAAAAATTGAATAATTTCGCCTTGAGCCGGTTAGAGATTTTCAACCATTCCATTGGCTGCAAAGAACATCATTCTCATGTTAATGAAGTATCAAGTTTAAAGGCATTGAGCTGTTGAACATTTTGAAAAACTGACAGGAATATGAAAACCATACCCGGAATATTTAACACCGGCTGGCTATAATTTCAATATTAGTACGTGCAACGCTTAAGGTTTATATGGAAACTTCTATTTTAGTGAAATAATACAAGTCTGTACTTTCAAAACCGGCTACAGCCCAGAAAGAACGGCTTAAATGGATAACTAAGTTCATGAAAAAACTACTCGCTATTATTTTTGCTGCCGGCGGTACAGCAACAGCTATTGCTCAGCAGGCACAGATACCGATGGAGTACAACTATATCAACAGGCTGGACAGGGTACTAAATGATCCTGATGTCAGCTTTCATACCACTGTAAAACCATACCTGGAAAGTGAGGTGCTGAGAGCAATACCTTATACCGAATGGAAAACCATGGGTATTGCGGACTACAATGAGAATTTTGTCGAACACAAAGACAGCATAGGTAAAGTTGTTCTGCAGAAAGGTAAAGAAGGTTTTACCTTCGGCGCCAGGCGCGGAGACCTGCTTCAGCTGCAAAAAGACAAGCTATACCTGGGAATCAATCCTATCGTGGATTTTGTAGCCGGTTATGACCTGCAGGAAGAGAAAGCTATCCTCGGCGGACAATATGGCGTGCAGATGAATGCACACCTGGGAACAAAAGTATCGGTCGGATTTGCCTACAGAGGATTAAAAGAAAATACCTTCGGATATATCCGGGAAAGATCCGTCGAAAGAGCAGTGGTTCCGGGCTTCAGCAAGCTTACCCTGGATGGCAATGCCATTCAATCCAACGACTTTAACGGGTATATCAGCTTCACGCCTGCCAAATATTTTAATATCCAGGCAGGTTACGGCAGGCATTTCTGGGGAGACGGCTACCGCAGCATGTTCATCAGCGACTACAGCCCATCCTATCCTTACCTGGCCATGCATGCCAATTTCTGGAAGATCAAATACAGCTATCTTTTCAACGTCATGAAAGATGGCCAGTCCACTGGGGTACCTAATGAATTCGCATTCAAGACCAAATACGCAGTCTTCCACATGCTAAGCGTTGACATCACGAAATGGTTCCAGTTCAGCTTCTTTGAAGGCGTAGTCTGGGAGCACGGTGACAGTACCGGCACCAGAGGCATAGAGGTCAATTACCTGAACCCGGTCGTATTTTTCAGACCGGTAGAATTTGCAATCGGTTCTCCTGATAACATCACATTGGGTATCAATATGAAATTCAAGGCCGGGAAAAAAGCTACTATTTATACGCAACTTTTGCTGGATGACCTGGACATTAAATTTGCCCGCCAGGGTAAAGGTTTTTACAGGAATAAATTTGCCTTCCAGGCAGGTCTGAAAGCATATGATCTATTCAAAGTTCCGATGCTCGACATTCAGGCAGAGATCAACGCCGTGAGACCTTATGTATTCGCACATAAGATTCCTCAGCAGAATTATGCGCATATGAATATGCCGCTGGCGCATCCGCTGGGCGCCAATTTCCTGGAGCTGATCGGTATCATCCGCTATGAGAAGAACAGCATCTACGGAACTGCCAAGCTGCAATACGGTATCCAGGGACGGGATAAAGTTGGCGAACATAACGGCAGCAACATATTTATTTCAGACTACGAAATTGCACCTAACCTGGACCTGGCTTATAACAACTCCTTCCTGCAGGGCGTAAAAACCAGGATACTGAATGCGGAAGTAAGGGCCGGATACATCTTAAATCCGAGAACCAACCTGTCCGCCGAACTGATCTTTAATTACAGAAAATTAAGCTCTGATATAGAAAATGAATCTAACGCTTTTGTAGGTGTCGGATTCCGCTCCAATTTATTCAACCGGTACAAAGATTTTTAGGACAATCCTTTCCTGAAAACAGTTCTCTTATAACCGGTGCATAAACCAGGTACGAAGAACCTCTTAACGACCAGTAAAACCCACCACTGACATGACTGACCGGGAAGAATTGAAATACCTGATGGCACTGAAGCAGGTGAACGGTATCGGAGATATTTTAATCCGGTTCCTGCTACAGCATGCCGGGTCGGCCACTGAAGTATTCAGGCTTCCGGCAGGCAAGTTGCTCAGGATCCCCAAGATCAGCGAAAGAATAGCCAAAACGATCTCCGCGTTCCGTGATTTCGACAGCATAGAGAAAGAACTGGAATGGTATGCCGGACAGGACATTGAGCCCATAACCTTCAAAGATCATCAATACCCGCAACGCCTGCTGACCTGCCATGACGCACCGGTCTTATTATTCTCAAAAGGAAATATTGATCTTAACCCGAAGCGGATCATTAACGTTATAGGCACCCGGAAATGTACCGAATACGGCAAATGGGTCACCGAGCAGATTGTTGCAGAACTGGCAAAATTTCAAACAACCATCGTCAGCGGCCTGGCTTTAGGGATCGATGCGGCAGCACACAAAGCCGCACTCCAGCATCAGCTTCCCACAATAGGTGTACTGGGGCACGGCCTGGATATGATTTACCCGGGACAGCATCATTCGCTGGCTAAGAAAATGCAGGAAAACGGCGGACTATTGACCGAATTCCAGAGAAACACACAACCTGATAAGGGTAACTTTCCCATGCGCAACAGGATTGTCGCAGGAATGTGTGATGCAACGATCCTGGTAGAGTCAGCCGAAAGCGGAGGCGCCATGATCACAGCAGAATATGCCCATGCCTATCAGCGAGAAGTTATAGCCATACCAGGCCGCTGGACAGACGAAACCGCCCGCGGTCCATTGAAGCTGATCTACCGGCACAAAGCCACTATATTGACAGATCCGGCAGAACTGGCAGCTATATTGGGTTGGGAAGCTGCCGGCAAACAGTTATTGATAGATGATTTTTATGAACGAAAGGCCCTGTTCAATACCCTCGATGAAGAAGAACGGAAGATCGTGGATGTAATGGTCAGAGGCGAATCTATAGCCATAGATCAGCTCCATTATCTTACCGGAATACCGGTGCCCAGACTATCCTCCACCCTGCTTTCACTGGAGTTCAAAGGTGCGATCTCCCCGCTTCCCGGTAAGAGATTTTTATTGATTTAAACAGTTTATTGCCATTTTATACACAATTCTGCATTCTAACAAATTTTGATTTAATTTTTGGCTATTTTTGCACCACGTTTTTAAAACAGATTTAATACTACCGATTTATGAAAGAGCCGGGTAATAAGAATCCCAACGCTACACTCACCCAACTCGGATTTAGCAATACAACTGCTTTGTGGAATCTCACCAGAGACGAACTGATTAACAAAACCCTTGAACTGGGTCAGGGTGTCCTGAACGATACTGGCGCCTTGTGCATCCAGACCGGTGAATTTACTGGCCGTTCTCCAAAAGACAAGTTTACTGTTAAAGACGCGTTAACCGCTGATTCTGTAGACTGGAATAATATCAATCAACCATACTCTCCTGAATTATTTGATGCTTTGCAGGAGAAAGTTGTGGCGCATCTTGACAGCCACCCTGAAGTATACGTAAGAGATGTTTTTGCATGTGCGGATAAGAACTATCAGCTCAGTGTAAGAGTCGTTTCTGAAACACCCTGGGCAAGTTTATTCGCAGATAATATGTTCTTAAGACCTACCGCAGAGGAACTGGCAACTTTTGAACAAGAATGGCTCATCCTCTGTGCACCTTCTTTCCATGCAGATCCTGCAGTAGACGGTACCCGCCAGCATAATTTCTCTATTATCAACTTCACCAAGAAGGTCATCCTGATCGGCGGAAGCGGTTATACGGGAGAGATCAAAAAAGGTATCTTTACCGTTCTCAACTTTGTATTGCCTCATCAAAGAAACGTGCTTTCCATGCACTGCTCTGCCAACATAGGAGCGGATGGTGATACAGCGCTCTTCTTTGGTCTTTCAGGCACAGGAAAAACCACTCTTTCAGCGGATCCTAACCGTAAGCTGATCGGTGACGATGAGCACGGCTGGAGTCCTGAAGGTGTATTCAACTTTGAAGGCGGATGCTATGCAAAATGTATCGACCTTACGGAAGAAAAAGAGCCGGATATCTACAGAGCGATCAAGCACGGAGCGATTCTGGAAAACATCGGCTTCTTTCCGGGCACCAACAAAGTCAATTACGAAGATATCACGATAACCGAGAATACCCGGGTATCGTATCCTTTGTATCATATCAATAATATCGCTGTTCCTTCAATAGGACCTACACCAAGGAACATCTTTTTCCTTTGCTATGACGCATTCGGCGTTATGCCGCCTATCTCCAGGCTGACCAAAAGTCAGGCGATGTACCTCTTTATCAGCGGATACACCTCCAAAGTTGCAGGTACGGAAGCAGGCGTAACAGAGCCGCAGACGACTTTCTCTGCATGCTTCGGCGCGGCATTCCTCCCACTCCACCCGGCGAAATACGCTGAAAAGCTGGGACAAAAGCTGGATGAGAGCGGTGCTAACGTATGGCTGATCAATACCGGTATGACCGGCGGTGTTTATGGAGTAGGTAAGCGTATGAGCCTGAAATACACCCGTGCGCTGATCACTGCAGCACTGGCAGGCGAGCTTGAAAAAGAATCCTTTGAGAAGATCCCGGTATTCAACTTTGATATTCCTACAGCCTGCCCGGGTGTACCTTCTGAGATCCTCAATCCAAGAAATACCTGGACAGATAAAGAAACTTACGATAATACAGCTAATGAGCTGGGAGCGAAATTTATCCAGAACTTCAAGAAATACGAAGCAGGAAGTAACGCAGACATTCTGAGTGCTGCCCCTGTCGTTAAATAAATATCATCCTTCCCGGAAAAAAGAAGGCTGTCCTTTTGGACAGCCTTCTTTTTTATCCTGATATAGCTCCGAAGACATTAAGAGGTTATCAACTCCGTCTATAGTCACTATACACAAAAAGGTCTCTTTCCGGAGACCTTTTAACTTGTTCTACACATGTATCTATACAGTACTAATACTCATCTTCATTAAAGAGGAAATCCTCTTTGGTAGGATAGTCAGGCCAGATATCTTCGATACCTTCATACAACTCTTCCTCTTCTTCAAGTTCCTGAAGATTTTCTATCACTTCTATAGGTGCACCACAGCGGATCGCAAAATCTATAAGCTCATCCTTAGTGGCAGGCCACGGAGCATCTTCTAAATAAGAGGCTAGTTCTAACGTCCAGTACATTGTTGCGCTCGTTTATTTTAAGTTTCAAAAAGTAAAAAATATTATCAAAACAACTGTAAATGGTTATCCACAAAACACAATTATCCACATTTCAGGGTATCCATTTCACTTCCTCCACATCAAATTTACTGCCAAGATATCTGGACATGACAAATAGATAGTCGGAAAGCCTGTTGAGATATCTCACCACGATCTCCGGCACCTCTTCTTCATGCGATAAACGCACAACTGCCCGTTCCGCCCTGCGACAGACTGTCCTTGCGACATGACAATGCGCAACGGCAATATGACCTGAAGGAAGAATAAAATACTTCAATTCAGGCAGTTGCTCATTCATCCGGTCGATCGCATGTTCCATCGCTTCAATGTAACTATCTTTAAGCTCCGGTATATGAAGGTTCTTTTTAGAAGGATCTGCCGCCAGGATGGCACCCATATCAAACAGCCGGCTCTGTATTTCCTGAAGGAACAATAAGGTAGACGCCTCTTCAATGTATGCCATCACCACTCCAAGACAGGAATTCAATTCATCTACGGTACCGTAAGCTTCTATACGCAGATGATCTTTAGGTAAGCGGGCACCGCCGAACAGCGAAGTTTCACCTTTATCTCCTCTTTTAGTATAGATCTTCATATCTCGTTTTGATTTATCGGCTTATCCTGATAGCTCCCGTGATTCTTCCGCACCCGCTCAGACCAGGGCCTTACTCCGGGTGATCTGCTCATTTTTCATATCACCTTCGATCATTCCGTCCCTGAGCCGGACGATCCTGTGGGTATAGGAAGCGATATCCTCTTCATGCGTAACAATAACGATCGTATTACCCTGATCGTGTAACTGCTCAAAAAGCCCCATGATCTCATAAGAGGTTTTAGTATCCAGGTTGCCCGTCGGTTCATCCGCCAGTAACAAAGAAGGATCGTTGACCAGGGCTCTCGCTATTGCTACCCGCTGACGCTGACCACCGGATAATTCATTCGGCTTATGTCCCATTCTGTCCGCCAGTCCAACCTTTACCAGCACTGCTTCCGCCCGTTCCAGCCTTTCTCTTTTGCCAATACCGGCATAGATAAGTGGCAAGGCTACATTTTCAAGCGTACTCAACCTTGGGATCAGGTTAAAGGTCTGAAAGATGAACCCGATCTTTTTGTTACGTACTTCTGCCAAAGCGTTATCATCCATACGGCTGACATCCAGCCCATCGAGAAGATATCTGCCGCCTGAGGGTGTATCCAGGCAGCCCAGGAGATTCATTAAAGTAGATTTACCGCTTCCGGAAGGTCCCATCAGTGCCACATATTCACCCCGCTCGATGGTCAGATCTATCCCCTTCAGCACTTGCAGGCGCTCCGATCCCATCTGAAAACTGCGGGTGATCTGCTCGAGATGAATAATGCTCATAGGTTTTTCCTGTTAAGAACGGTGGGTGACAAATTTCGGCACTTTAATATAATCAGAATCATGCAGAGGAGCATTGGACAATGCCTCTTCTTTTGTGATCGGATGATGTACCACATCTTCTCTGAAAACATTCACGGTATCATTCACATAAATCAGCGGCTCCACATTTTCCGTATCGATAGCATTCAGCTGTTCCATAAAAGTCAGGATCTTTTCAAGGTCTTTCCTGATCTCCACTTTCTCCGCCGCATCGAATTCCAACTTGGAGAGTTCCGCCAGTTTATCTATGAGTTTATCATCTACAATCATGTATATACCTTTAACAGGCACAAAAGTAAGATAAAAATAAATGTACGCCACCTCTGCTCCGGCACTTATACCATCGTATATGTCATATTTAATCCCGGCAAGCCCCTCATATCGTGCACAAAATGCATAGACAGCAAACAATCTTCTGCTTTAAAATTTACTATTTTTGCCGCATGGAAAAGGTATTGAGTGGAATCAGGTCGACCGGTCAACTGCATTTAGGCAACTATTTCGGAGCGGTACGAAACTTTGTCAGGTTGCAGCACGAGCATGAATGCTATTTCTTCATAGCCAACCTGCACGCACTCACCACGCATCCTGACCCTGCACAGCTGAGAGAAAGTGTCCGGAAAGTACTGGCAGAATACATAGCCTGCGGAATAGATCCCGATGTTTCATCGATATATATTCAGTCTGACGTACCGGAGATCAACGAGTTATATGTACTGCTGAACATGCTGGCTTACAAAGGCGAACTCGAAAAATGCACTTCATTCAAAGAAAAGATCAAAAAGCATAAGGAAAATATCAACGCAGGGCTTTTGACCTATCCTGTGCTGATGGCCGCAGATATTCTGATCCACAGGGCGAATAAGGTGCCGGTAGGTAAAGACCAGGAACAGCATCTTGAAATGGCTAGAAACTTTGCAGTCCGGTTCAATCACCGTTACGGTGCTGACTTTTTCCCGGAACCTCATGCATTTGACTTCTCAGGAAAACTGGTCAAAGTGCCAGGTCTGGATGGTAACGGAAAAATGGGTAAATCTGAAGGGGAAGGTAATGCTATTTACCTGAGAGATGATGATAAAACAATCTCAAAAAAGATCATGAAGGCCAAAACCGACAGCGGGCCGACCGAGGAGCATGCTGAAAAGCCGGAAGAGATCAGAAACCTCTTCACTTTAATGGAGTTAGTATCCACGCCGGACACAATCGCACACTTTGAAGAAGCCTGGAATGGCTGCTCTATCCGCTATGGAGATCTGAAGAAACAGCTGGCTTCGGATATGATCAATTTCATTCAGCCAATCAGAGAAAAAATTGTAGATTTAGACAACAACGATGCCTTGTTAAAGCAGATAGCCCGGCAAGGCGCCGAAAAAGCCCGGGCCAGCGCTCAGGAAACTATCAAAGGAGTGAGAGAACTGATGGGATTAACCAGCATATGGTCCTGATAATTAATAACTTTTAAAAACATACAGTCATTAGTAACCATAATTCTATCAAGCATATCGCAGTGGCGGGCAATATAGGTGCCGGTAAGACCACCCTTACCGAGCTGCTGGCTAAACATTATAATTGGGAACCCAGGTACGAGGATGTAGAAAACAATCCCTATCTGAATGATTTCTATGAAGATATGCCTCGCTGGTCCTTCAATCTGCAGGTATATTTCCTCAATAAGCGACTGAAGCAGATCATAGAAATCCAGAACGGGATCAATACTGTTATACAGGATAGAACGATCTATGAAGATGCTCATATATTCGCTCCCAACTTACATGAGATGGGCCTGATGAGCACCCGGGATTTTGAGAACTATATCAGTCTCTTCCGGACCATCTGCAAACAGATACAACCGCCTGATCTACTCATTTATCTCAAGTCTTCCTTATCGACGCTCGTGAACCAGATAGAAAAACGCGGCCGGGATTATGAAGATAACATCAGGCTGGATTACCTTAAGCAGCTCAACCAGTACTATGAAAACTGGATCGAAAATTACAAAGAAGGCAAATTGCTGGTCATCTCAGTCGATAATCTGAACTTCGCTGATAACAAAGAGGATTTCGGCAAAGTGGTTCAGAAGATAGATGCAGAACTATACGGGCTGTTTTAACCACTACCCAATAAATAATAAAGGGCGCTCCTGGCGCCCTTTATAGTTGTATTCACTTGCTTATTTAACCCTTGTCCACGTATTGGTTTTACCCAGCGGAGTATTACAGATATTTCCTTTCAGAAAGAGCGTACCATCGGGATTTAATTTGATCCTGCCGCAGTATTCTTTACCTTCTTTATAGACCTTGCCATTGACCCATTCTCCTTTTTCTGCATCCCATTCAAAGCCCCAAACAAATTTCATCCCTATTACAGACCGGCTCCTGAGTTGCGGATCTTTGTTCTTCTCGTCTTTTTGGTTAGGATTTTTATGCCAGATACATTTACCTTCCAATTTACCGTCCTTGGTTTTGTAAAGTTCAATTTTTGCATTCTTGTCCTGGACTAACCAAACGCCCAGAACATCATCCGGAGAGTTCGCAAAGCCGGCAATAGCGCAAAAAACTACGATCATTAATGTGGAAAAAAGTTGCTTCATATAGTCAGTTTTAATAGCCTTGTCTAATGTAAAATATTTTTTACATCAAAGTTAATTCTCAATAAATATGCCAGAATAAGATCTATAAATAACAAGGACCGGATACAAGATATAAATCTTTGTTGCAAATTGTTCCATTCATTATCTTTCCAACCTAATCTGCTGAACATGAGCTTAAATATACCCTTACTGGCCAGAATCTGCGAAACGCCCGGAGCACCAGGATTTGAAAACAGAATCAGAAAAATCGTTATTGAAGAGCTGAAAAAATACGACCTGGAGATCACTATTGATAACCTGGGCAATGTGTACGCCCTTAAAAAAGGGAAAGACAGCAGCCACCGTGTTATGGTAGCCGCACACATGGATGAGATCGGCTTCATCGTAAAACATATCGACAATAACGGCTTTTTAAGATTCCATACACTCGGAGGCTTTGACCCCAAAACCCTTACAGCGCAACGGGTGATCGTACACGGGCGCGAAGACATTGTAGGTGTTATGGCCAGTAAGCCGATACATATTATGACTCCGGAAGAACGAAATAAGATCCCCCAGATATCTGACTATTACATCGATCTCGGCCTCCCGAAAAGTGAAGTCGAAAAAATTATAACCATAGGTGACCCTATTACCCGGGAAAGACAACTGATCGAAATGGGAGACTGCGTGAACTGCAAATCCATAGACAACAGGGTATCCGTATATATCCTTCTCGAGACCCTGGCACAATTATCAGAGGTACCTTATGATGTCTATGGCGTATTCACCGTCCAGGAAGAAGTAGGTATACGGGGTGCACATGTAGCAGCACACAACATCAACCCTACCTTCGGCTTTGGCTTAGATACCACTATCGCTTATGATCTGCCGGGCGCACAACCCGGAGAAGAAGTGACCAGGCTGGGAGAAGGCACTGCTATAAAGATCATGGATGCCTCTACGATCTGCGATGTCCGGATGGTGCGCTTTCAGAAAGAAGTCGCCGAAAGATACCAGATCAAATGGCAGCCGGAAGTCCTGCCGATGGGCGGAACAGATACCGCAGGTATTCAGCGGATGGGTAAGAACGGAGCCATAGCCGGAGCAATCTCCATTCCCACCCGGCATCTCCACCAGGTGATAGAAATGGCACACAAGGAAGATATCCAGGCATCAATAGCGCTATTAAAATACTGCCTTGGCGATCTGGATAAATTCAACTGGGAAAACTAAATACCGACTTATAGTAGGCGCAACTAATAAATATTTTTCTATATTTAGGATTGTAAATCTGTGATAAAAATCACAAATACACTGAATTAAGAGATCATAGCTCCGCAGGCAGTTTACGATAATATATACCGCGTGCGTGTGTATGACGCCTACTCATTTTTAAATCAGCTTTCAGGCAGAGCGCATGCTCTGCCTGAAACATTTTACAGGAGTATAGATCCGTAATCCTGAAATTATCCGATCCGGCCAGGGAAACATCTTTGAAAAGACTGCAAAGATGCAGAAGGATGAACAGACTTATCCTGAAGTTTTATACCAGAGCTATCAGGATAATTTTATCTTAGACCCAAAATTATCATGTAATGACCGACTTGTTTTCATCTGCTGCAGACCAGGATTTGTTATCCCGTACCAGGCAATTTTTAGATGATATAAGCAGGGAAATACCTGTACAGGAAGCTTTCCGGTATATCGAGGATCTAAGAGCGGTTATTTCTGAACATGATGTCAAATATTACAAGGAATCCACCAATATCATTTCTGACCACGAATACGATACGTTATTCAAAAGACTGAAATCGCTGGAGGAACGCTATCCGGATTTAAGCGATGCGGATTCTCCTACCCAAAAGCTAGGCGATCAGCTCAGTGAAGGATTTAAAACGGTCCTGCACCTGGTGCCGATGCTTTCACTGGACAACTCTTACAATCTCGAAGACCTTCAGAAATTTGACAAGCGGGTCAGAGACGGCCTGCCCAGCAATACCGTTGTTAAGTACACGGTAGAGCCTAAATACGACGGCTCCAGCATTGCGCTGGTGTACCAGGGAGATGAGCTGGTCAGAGGTGCTACCCGCGGGAACGGGGTTGCAGGAGATGATATTACAGCCAATGTCAGGATGATCCCGAACGTCCCGAAAAAAGCACCTTTTTCTTCATACGGGATCTATAAAATTGAGGTCAGAGGAGAAGCGATCATCCGTATACCTCTATTCGAACAGCTGAACCAGCAACGAATCCAGCTGAATGAGGAACTTAAAGCCGCAGGTAAAAAAGAGCTGGAACTCTTCAAAAACCCCAGGAATACTGCAGCCGGTTCACTCAGGATGAAAGATCCCGAAGAGGTCAAAAGAAGAATGCTCGAGGTCATTATTTACCAGGTGGGCTATGCTGAAAATGTCCAGGGCCGGGATATTACAGATGAGATCAAATCCTCTCATTCCGAATATCTACAGCTTCTGAAGGACGTCGGATTCAACACACCTGGTGAAAGTGTAAAAATATTTGAAAAGGCTGAAGATCTTTCACACTACTGCCTTGAATGGCAGGAACGCAGAGATACCTTTCCCATCGACATTGACGGAATGGTTATCAAGGTAGACAGTATCCGGCAGCAGATACAGCTGGGTAAAACGTCCCACCATCCCAAATGGGCCATCGCCTATAAATTCAAAGCCAGGCAGGCTTTTTCCACGCTTAGAAGAGTCGACTACCAGGTAGGTCGTACAGGCGCTGTCACCCCGGTAGCTAAGATAGATCCTGTTCAGCTCATGGGTGTCGAAATCAGCTCTATTTCCCTCCACAATGCAGATTTCATTGCTGAAAAGAATATCCTGTTGGGTGATACGGTCATCGTAGAGCGGGCAGGCGACGTCATACCGTACATTGTGGCACCGGTTGCAGAAAGGAGAAATGGCAGTGAGCAACTGATCACCTTTCCCGAAAACTGCCCTTCCTGTTCGCATCATCTTGTAAGACCGGATGACGAAAGCGCCTGGAGGTGTATCAACCCGGACTGTCCGGCACAGATAGAGGAAAGACTGATCCATTTCGTATCTGTGAATGCGATGGACATACAAGGTCTCGGCCAGGAAATCATCCGGACTTTCCTGCGGGAAGGCATCATCCGGACTATCTCCGATATCTACCAGCTCGATTACGACAAGATCCTGGCGCTGGAAGGATTTAAAACCAAATCCGTTCAGAACCTGAAACAAAGTATCGAGGCTTCAAAAGAAAACGAATCCTGGAGATTACTGACCGGTCTTGGCATCAGGCATGTCGGCAGCACGACCGCCAAAATGCTGGCGCGTGAAGTAGAACTGTTAACAGATTTTTCGGGATGGAGCCTGGACCAATTCATGGAATTGAAAGACATAGGCCCTAAAGTAGCTTCCAGCCTGGCGGATTTCTTCCATGATGAAGATAACATAGCGCTGATACAATCGCTGGCCGACCTGGGCGTCAATATCCGGAAAACAGAGGTCAGGCTTGCTTCAGAAAAACTGGTAGGAAAAACGTTCCTGTTCACAGGAACGCTCCCTTCTATTTCAAGAGATGAAGGCAAAGCGCTTGTTGAAGCCAATGGCGGCAAGGTGCTTTCTTCTGTAAGCAGCAATCTTAATTACCTGGTGGCCGGAGAAAAAGCCGGCTCCAAGCTTACCAAAGCTGAAAAAATAGCGACAATCGAAATAATTGATGAAGCGACATTCTTACAAATGATATCTTAGCAGTATGATCCGTAAAATGCTCATTCCCGCTTTTCTTTTGACCCTGACAGTACTGCCTTCCTGTTCTACCGGAACGCACGAGTATACCAAGTTTTTATCCATCAAAGGGCAGACCTGGGACTATAAAGATACCTTAAGCTACGAGTTTGGCATAAAAGATACAGCCGAATACCGGATCTCATTATCCGTGAGATATGAGAAGGAGTACGAATTCAGCAATATATGGATCAAAGCCAATGACGGCAATATCAACAGCAGAATCGAATTACCCTTATTCAGTCTCAACGGGCAACCTTTAGGCCAATGCAGCGGAGGACTGTGCACGCAGACACTCAGCTGGAAAGATGTACAACTGAACGGCAGCGATACCCTCCGGCTTCATATTGTACAGAATATGCGCAAAAATCCTTTGAGAGGTGTTTCGGAAGTAGGTGTCATTATCGACCGGATTCCTCAATAATATTCAAGATCCAGGATCCTCACCCTGTTCTCATATCCTGCTTCGATATTGGAAATAATGCAGGTACCGTCCTGCCGTATCTTCTGCGGTTTAAAATAGGTTGAAGCCAGCCAGACACCGTTAGGCCATTTAATCACTTTAAGATAACCATCTTCTACCTGAACTTTGGTGACATATAAGGTATTGGCTCCGGTGGTGATATTATAATATTCCACGTCGGCAGTATAAGAACCGTCTTTGATTTTTCTCGTTTCATCTGCTGCTTCTTTTGAAGCAGGTATAAATGATTTAGGACCTTCTTCGTCTATATAGTTCTTTCCCTGCTCTACCGGAACATGATCTTCTATCTGAGTACCAGAAGTACTATTGGGCTTATTCTGGCAGGCTGTCAGGACAACTGGCAACGAAATGATAATGGCTAACAATACCTTCATTAAACATTTTTATTCATCTTCCATCAGAAGAGGGTGGTTAATAAATTTATTCTAATGATTATTCTTTAATTGCTTCTGTAACGTTTTAGCTCTCTGGTCTTCTCCATGAGGATTCCATCCGGGAGCATTTAACAGATAGCCTATCTTTTCCCTGAATGTCTTCGCATTTCTTACATCCTGTAATAACGCCCTGAATTCATGGAATGTTATCTCTACAAGGTTATACGTGTAAATATTTTTTGTGATGCCATAATCAGGCTTAAACTCCTCTTTCTGAAAGGAGCCGAATAGCCTGTCCCAGATGATCAGGACACCGGCATAATTCTTATCCAGGTACAAAATATTGCTGCCGTGGTGTACTCTGTGATGAGAAGGGGTATTCATGAACCATTCCAGGAATCCCAGCTTACCGATCACCTCTGTATGCAATACAAACTGATAAATCAGACTGAGCTGCATCAACGTCAATATCATTAAAGGATGAAAGCCTACCAGCGGCATCCATATCCACCATATCTTTTTATACAAATATTCTTTCGGGCTTTGTCTCAGCGCAGTAGAAAGATTGTACTCTATTGAGGAATGATGATTAATATGAGCTGTCCAGAGCAGCCTGATCTCATGGCTCAGCCGGTGGTGCCAGTAGAAAGTAAAATCATCCGCAAAGAAGGCAAGGATCCATACCCACCAGTGGGTTTTATGCCATTCCCAGTCGAAAAATCCTTCCACTGTGGCAGGCCCCAGGTTGTCAAATAACCGGAACTGATACAGCCATATAAAAAAACCTATTGCGACCGCTTTGACACCGATGTCTACAAATACGGACACCAATCCCATCCCGATGCTGGCGGCAGACTCTTTGTAATCAAGCTGCTTATAGTTCAGTTTTTTTCTCACATACCATTCGGTTATGATCAGTATAATGAACCCCGGTATCGCGTAGGTCACCGGATCATTAAAATCGAATGGATTGAATAGTTTCACGCTACCGCCTTTTACGCTGTTAATTTACTATAAAAAACTCCTTTTTCCGTGCTATTCTTTCGCATTAAAGCACAAAAAAGCCCCATTCTCACATAAGAACAGGGCTTTGTATAGTTTTTTAACTAAATTTTATTTAACTCCGAGCAGCTCCACTTCGAAGACCAATACTTCGTTAGGGCCGATACCCGCCTGTGGCTGTCCCTGAGGACCATAAGCCAGGTCGCCCGGAATATAGAATTTATACTTTGAACCGACACTCATCAGCTGAATTCCTTCCGTCCATCCCGGAATAACACGGTCCAGCGGAAACTCAACCGGATCCATACCTTCTGAAGAATCAAATACATCACCGCTGATCAAAGAACCTTTATAGTGTACTTTCACCGTGCTGGATGCTGAAGGTTTAGCTCCGGCACCTTCTGAGATCACTTCATACTGGAGACCGCTTCCGGTGGTTTTCACGCCCGGCTTCTTGGCATTCTCGCTCAGAAAAGCATCCTGCTTCTCTTTAGACTCGGAAAGCTGCTTGGTCGTTTCTTTCTCAACGAAAGCCTGGATCACGCGCTGTTTTTCTTCATCTGTCATATTGTCCTTACCCAGGATAGCATTCTGCAAACCTGCAAAAAACTGGCTGATCACTAATGTGGTATCTAATCCGTCATTTTTCAGTGTGCTTCCGAGCTGGGCACCCAATGCATAACTTGCTGAATCGACATCAGTCTTCAAGGATACTTTTAAAGGCTTATCGTATGAGTTCTTACAGGCAACCTGCGATAATGCTCCCGCCGCAACAACGATAGCAACTAACAACCTTGACTTCATGTTTCTTGTTTTCATATTAAATTATAGACTCGCAAATGTACAGTATTTAAATGACTTTATATTCTTATCTATAAATTGCGGTGTTTATAATATATTTTTTTAACAGGCGTTTCATACAAAGATGTAAATATGCCCAATCCGCCTTTAATATTGGATTTTATAATTACCGGTTCTGTAAAAGGGTCCAGAATATCCACATGACTGTTTCCCTGGTTGACGTAGGACACATTGAAATCTATCAGGTCCTTTGAGTAAGAAATCACCGAAGTATTGAGCTCAAATACATAGCTCGTATCGCCGAAATTATTCAGTTTATCATCCAGCAAGAATCTTATCGTGAACTCGCGCCCGTCATTGCCCGCATCAGAGAAATAGCTTCTTCTCAGAAAATTATAGCGGAATATCTTATAAAAACCGTTACCGTATTCATCGGTGACAAATGCATTTTGCTCATAGCTCACCCTGTATTTGTAATAATTCTCTTTAACCGGCATATCCCTGAATCTGAGCTCCAGGAGATTCCGGCGGTACACCTGCCCTTCTTTATCTCTTACCGTATCTATGACAGGAGATGCATTGAAGGCTATAATACTATCCGGAACAGTGGTCGACGCCGTGAGCTTTTCACCATAATAATCTGCCTCCAGCTCATAAACGGTATTTGCTGCCACAATATGCTCCGCCGTGTAGAATGTGACCAGCACCGAATCTTCGTACACTTCTCCTGGAGAATACAACCCGTAAAAGATATTCTTATCGTAGTTCTGTTCTACCTGTAATTTGATCCGCTCACCGTTCGCCACCAGGTACACACTGGCATCGGAAATAAATTCATAAGGTCTTTTGCTCAGGTCAAATTCAAAAGGAATATTCCTGTAGAGAAAAACCCTGGGTTTCTTACCGGCCTCCAGCACGCTGTACACCACGATCTTGGAAGGAGTCTCAAAATCGATCTCGTAATTCCTTACGCAGGAAATTGCCAGCATCAAAAGACCGGTGATAACCGCTATGCGTTGTCTCATTTTATCTTAAAATTATAAGAAAATGAAGGAATAATAGGGAGTATGGAGTATTCCCGGATATAGAACTTCTGCTGGTTGGATTTAGGATCCACCTGTTGAGACAAGACAAGGAAAAAGGGGTTCAACCTGCTATAGACGTTATAAATATCTATCCTGAATTCATTTGTAATGCGCTTGCCTTCTTTTTTGTATTGTATCCCCAGATCCAACCTGTGAAAGGCACGGAGCCTGTAGTTATTTTTAGAATAATCGAGATAAGTGCTGCCATTCATGAAATTGTCAGCCGGGATAAAGAACCTGCTGCTGGGAAGGCTCAGCCAGTTCCCGCTGCCATAAACAAACAGCCCGGAGAAAGACCATTTATCATTCAGGTTATAGTTAAGCGCCACTGAAAGATCATGTCTTCTGTCGTACTTGGCATTATATTGGAGGCCGCTGTTCAGAAGATCAAACCGGCGCCTGGACCACATCAGGGTATAAGCGACAAAGCCGTTCAGCTTACCGGAACGTTTGCGGATAAAAAACTCCGAGCCTGCAGCCCAACCCTGGCCAAAGGTGATGATCTCCCTGTAATCCTTGCTTTGGAAGATGCTCTGCCCCTCTTCATACTCGATCTGGTTCAGCATCTTCTTGTAAAAGACCTCGATATTGCTTTCAAACATATTCTGCCTGAAATTCTTAAACCATCCCAGGCTGACCTGATGCGCAATCTGCGGCTTTATAGTATCACTGCTGGGGATCCACAGATCTAAAGGTGTCGACGCCGTCGAATTAGTCAGTAAATGTACAGACTGGCTCATCAGCGTATATCCGCCTTTAAAGGACGCCGTAGGACTATACTGGTATTTAAAAGTGATTCTCGGCTCAGGTACCAGGTAGGTTTTGGCCTTTGTATAAAAGAAAGGCAGCCGTATACCGTAATTCAGCCCGAATTTATCAGACAGTTCCCAGTCATGCTGCGCATAAACATTGATAGTATAGGTTCTGATGGCTCCTGACCGGGCTACACTATCTTGCCGGGCCTGCTGAATATCCCTGTTCGATATGTTCGGCAGATAACTATGCCCTCCGATATCCCCGCCAAAACTGAACTTATGCCTGTCTGCCGGCAGCCACAGGGTGTGTGATTGTAACACTACATCATTGATCCCGGACTTTAATACATTTTCACCCCGTACATTCTTATAACCGAATGTGAAATCATACTTACTATAATATGCCGAGAGCTTCGTGGACAGGTTATCCTTTGCAACGTATTTCCAGGTCAGCTGGAGCAGATTATTGGTCCAGGGAATATCGTATTGAGCCGTATCCGGGGATTCCCGGTCCTTGAAACCGATCACGTCTCCGCCGGAATAAAATGACAGATAAAGCTGATGTTGATTATTGATTTTGTAATCTACCCTTGCATTTACATCGTAAAAACTATATTTGGGGAAGGCGTCCTTCTGTTCACCCGACATAAAGGTCCTGGCCAAAGCATAAGAATAAAACGCCCTGGCTGATACCAGAACCGATAATTTGTTCTTCAACACAGGCCCCTGCGTGGTCAGCCTGGATGTTACCAGTCCGATCCCTCCGCTCAGCTCCCATTCCTGCATATTTCCGGGTTTTGATTCAATGTCAATAACAGAAGATACCCGTCCCCCATATTGAGCACCGAATCCGCCCTTATACACCGTCACATCTTTAAGCACATCCATATTGAAGATGCTCATGAATCCGGCTGCATGGAACGGATTATAAACAGGAACACCATCATAGAGTATCAGGTTCTGGTCTGAGGCTCCGCCCCGGACATAGAATCCGGAAGAGGCTTCACTCCCGGACTGAACACCCGGCATCAGCTGGATACTTTTCAGGATATCCATTTCACCCAGGAAGACCGGCAGCATCTTCATCTGTTCTACGGAAAGTTCTATCTTGCCTACCTGTGTCTGACTGACATTATCCTTAACCCGTGAAAGACTTTCTTCTATCAATACCGACTCTAATAAAATACCTTCTTCCAGTGCAACATCAAGCCGCATAGACGGATGAATAATTGTATCTACGTATATGGTGTTATACCCGACATAAGAAATCCTGAGCAGGGCCCGCTCTCCCAATCCTATTGTGTAATTACCGTCAATATCCGTAATCGTTTTATTTCCACTAACAGAATCCTGGATCGTGGCGCCGATCAACGGTTCTTTAGTGATTTTATCATAGACAATACCGGAAATATTTGTCTGTCCTACCGCCATCATGGTACCGGCCAGGCAAAACAGCAGCATACTTATCAATACCTTCATTTCGTACCTACAAGATAGGTAACCAATTTATAATCATAAAATTAGACCAAGGGTATTTTATCAGTGACACGTCCGTGACCCGATCCGGATGTTTTTCATACTCACCGGCTGCTTCCATTTTTCACCTTAACGATAATAAAAGAAACGATTAGACGTTAGCCATTCGTTATATATAATACATTTAATATTTCTTTAAAGAGATATGAATATCACATGACCGGGCATTCAGAGTATCTTTGCCCTTTGGACCAATAGCAGATTTCATAATGATCACTTGCGGTTTAACTAAACATTAAATAGGTTCGACTAAAACCGAACCAAACGAAATACATCTATCTTCGCACCATAATTCAGAACCGTGAGATACATTCAATCCATCTTATCGCTCTTTTTTCTTTTAAATGTTTACGACGCCTTCGGGCAAGATGCCACCTTAAAAGGAACTTTAACTGACGCGGTTACCAAAGAACCGCTTATAGGCGCCAATATCTCATACGGAGACGGTCAGGGAGTCACCTCTGACTTTGAAGGCAACTACCAGATCCCGCTTAAAGCCGGAAGTTACAACATCAACTTTTCATACATCGGATACCATCCTGTCAACAAGAACATCACGCTGAGCGAAGGAGAGAACAGAGTACTTAACATTTCTCTTCACGAAGCTGTAGACTCTCTTTCAGAGATAGTGGTCACCGGTAGTATCTTTGAAAAAAGGGCCAGTGAAGAGATCATTTCCATTGAAGTGATCAAACCTGACTTCATCAATGTCATCAACCCTGTCAGATTCGACGATATCGCCCGCAGGGTGACCGGTCTGAACGTAGTAGACGGACAGGCTAATATCCGGTCAGGATCCGGCTGGTCTTACGGCGTAGGCAGCCGGGTAATGGTCATAGTAGACGGCCAGCCGATGCTTTCCCCGGACAGATTTGACGTAAAATGGGATTTTATCCCGGTAGAAAACATCGGGCAAATTGAAGTTTTAAAAGGTGCGTCTTCCGTTCTTTACGGTTCTTCAGCAATGAACGGTACCATCAACATACAGAGCATCAAACCTTCTACCACACCTTATAACAAACTGGTAGCTTATACAAGCGTAATCGGTAAACCTGCCAGAGAGGAAACCAAATGGTGGAGAATGCCATTGCTCACCAATGGTGTATACTTCACCAGGGCGCATAAAGTCAGCGACAAGTTTGAATACAACGTAGGTGCCAACATGTACAATGCCAAAAGGCAACATGAAGATGTTGAGGAGAAGCTGGCCCGTGTCAACTTTAACCTGAGGTGGTTCAAGCGGGAAGATCTTTCCTGGGGCGTGCGCGGTAATTTCATCTACAGTTATGAAGAAGACGTATTCTGGTGGCAGGATGCCGGCTTAGGTACGCTCAAAACAGGCGCCAGAAACGATGTTGAGAATATCAGGATCATGGTAGACCCTTATCTCGTCAAATACAGCAAGAAAGGTGTCAAGCACGATTTTAAAAACAGGCTTTATTTAGTGAAGCAGGAATATTCCAAAAAGCCTTACTACATGCTGAACAGCGATTATCAGGCTTCAAAAAAATATGCCAAAAACTGGAGCCTTGTAGGAGGTGGTAACGCCCTGAGCATATTTGTCAATGACGCAGGCTCTTTCGGCTCGGCTCTTTCAGCCAATTTCTTCGCACTTTACGGACAGGTAGAAAAGAAATGGAATAAAATATCTGTTGTAGCAGGTACCCGGCTGGAGGTGTACAGGATTCAGAACAAGGCAGGTATCGCTGCCCCGCCAATTGAGAACAAAAACGGTGAAAAGGTATTCGTATCTCCCGGTAACTGGCGACTCGGCTTTAACTATAATCCTGCCAAGAACTCCTTTATCCGCTTCAACTGGGGACAGGGCTTCCGGTTCCCGTCATTAGCAGAGCGGTATGCGGAAGCATCTGTGAGCGATCTCAGTATATTTTCCAATCCTGACCTCAGACCGGAATACGGCTGGACAGGAGAAATCGGGTTCGAACAGAAATTCAGATCTAAGAACAAAATATTTAACGGCTCTATCGATGCAGCATTTTTCTGGCAAGAATACAACGACCTGGTAGAATTCTTATTCGGTATTTATGTTCCGGACTCTGTAGCCCAATCCGGACAAACTTATAATCCTTTGGATTATGCAGGTTTCAGATCAGAAAATATTTCCAGTGCCAGGATCGCAGGTTACGAGCTCACCTGGAAAAGCAACCTGACGATCAACAGTCACTCTCTGAAAATCAACGCCGGTTACAGTTATTCATATCCTGTAGAGCTGAACAACGAGGAAAGCGGTGAAGTAAAAGGTATAGGAAGTTACGTCAAGAAATTATTCCAAAGCAATTTCAAGTCTGCTGCCAAACTTGCCGATACAGACCTGCTCGACAACTCGCTCAAGTACCGGAACCGACATCTTTTTACCACAGACATAGAATGGTCATTCAAGGGTATTTCCCTGGGCATGGATATCAGGTATTACAGCTACATGGATAAGATCGATGATATCTTTGTGCTTTACATCAAAGACCTCGGAGAGTACAGAGACGGCCAGAATTATAAAGGAGACCTGGTCATCGGGGCAAGAGGTTTCTACCAGATCAACAAGAAGCACAACATCGGCCTGATCGTCAAGAATGCATCCAACAATGAGTATTATTTAAGACCTCCGAAGATCGAATCTCCGATCAACTATACACTACAGTACAGGTACGAGTTCTGATATAAGATCTATTCACTTTTACGCCAGACAGGGATTCTCCATGAGATCCCTGTTTCTATTTGTACCTGCCTGAATGTGATCTTATCCATTGTCGGCAGAGCAAAATATTCGCTATATCCTTTCTTCTGATACCTCCAGAATGCAAAAGCAGGACTGACATACAACCCGACCTTATTCCTGAATAAATATTGTAGCTTAACCTTTGTCTGCAGCTGTATTTTACGGCCGCCTGCATCAAAGTATTCCGGAGCCAGGAAAGAGCCAACCGTCAATAAAGGTGTAATTGTAAAACCCGGATCTTTCGGGACCGGGCACCAGGCATAACCGGTCTCCAATCCGATAAAAAAGAAAAAGCTGTTATCACTCTCCGAGAACAAGGAACCGCTGCCTCCCTTTTCAGAATACCCCTTGATCAGCAGCATGTTATAATGCAGCCCTGTATACAGCCCTCTCCAGAAGTTCGCTCCCAGCCTTCCTTGAATGTTCAGAGTCGAAATACCATCCTTTCTCAGGTTTACATGCTGAGCATAACTGTTCCACTCTGGGAAAATATCTCCGGAATAAATTTCACCGGTATACTGTTGTCGCTCTTTTAAAAAGGGAGTATATCCATAGCCCAGATCCAGCAACAGATTAGCATACTTTATACCGGAGCCTGCATAGCCTGACCGGGCAATACCGAGCAGCAATAAAATGATAAGAAAACGAGATGGCACATCCAAATATAATCAAGAATGTGTGAAAAAGGCCTGGACTATCTTTCCTGGGTGATCAGCAAATGGTTATTGTCCTTATGGTCAGCATTCAGAGCAATGGTCAGTTTTTTCATCATGGAATACCAGGACTCTCCGCCTTTATTTTTACCCAATCTGACAATAACAGTATTGGTTGTCCGGTTGATCAGCAACACCTGTCCGTTGAATCCTGCACCATAAAAGATATCATTTTTTGAATCCCACTGGTCATACCACCAGCCATTACAATAATTTCCTTCATCATTTCTGCAGGATTTGTCTTTGCACAAGCTCAGGGTAAGCGGATTCAGCACCTGCTGTCCATCGTAGAATCCGTTGTTCAACAGCAACAGACCAAACTTGGCAAGATCTCTCGCGGAAGTATTTAATCCCCCGTAATATTTTAACTGATTACTCTCTTTACTGTCAATGCTCCAATATGCAGCATCTTCCGGCTTCAGTTTTGACCAGAGCTTCTCATAGAAATACTCCATAAAGTCACGGCCGACAGCCTTTTCTATGCACATGCCCAGTATCTGGGTATCAATAGATTTGTATTTAAAAGATGTGCCCGGCTCTTTCTTTATCTTAGACTCCAGCACCCGGTTCTTAGTATCTTTGGCATAATAGAACTTGAGCGTCTGCAATATCTTGTGATACTCATCGTAGTCAATACCAGACTGCATCTGGGCAAGGTGGAACAGTGTAATCTTACTTTTCCTGCCTTTTGCAAACTCAGGTAAAAAATCGCTTACAGGCTGATCGAGTGATTTGATATATCCTTCCTGTATAGCAATACCCAGCATGGTAGTCACAAAAACCTTGGTTACAGAAAAGACCTGGGTTACATCACCGACGTTAACGCCATTAGCATAGTGCTCATAGACCAGCTTACCATCCTGTACTACCAGAAAGGCAGTGGTATTGGAAGATTCAAGCATCTTTTCCAGGGAGCCATATTTAGTAACAGATTTCTTATTGCCCCACTCACTAAAATCAGGCAATGCTCCTTCGTACGATGCAAACTGATATTTCTGTTCAGGAGCAGGTACCGGCCTTGCTCCCAACCTGGCGCCATCCTGTATAGTAGGAATTCTCAAATGCGCACATGACATCAACGAAACAGATATCACCAATACCAACACTCTTACTAACTTCTTCCTCATAACCGGTCCTGTACACTATTTAACTTCGAAACTAATGGTAAACGCATTAATAGCTAGCTATGAATAATTAACTATCAACTAACTATTTTCAGCTAGATTCAAAACTAAATAATTATACAGAAATAACCATTTTCAGCTAGACATTTTAAGATTAAAATAACAAAAAAGTAACCGGCAGCCCTGTTAATCCAGCCGTTACCATGCTGCAAAACAGGAATCCGGGTGTCAGCGTATCACCCCGGCAAAAAGGAACACCACTATTCCTCCCGTACAATTGGTTTGTACAGTTTGCCAAATGACCTGATATTTGTTCAGGACTAATAAAATACTTAAAGAATACCTTTCTTCTTTAATAAGGTAGTATAGAGGTCTTTCATATCTCCTACCAGTCTCTTAAAGGAAAATTTCTGCTGAACAAATTCATAACCGGCTTCTCCCATCCTGGTCCGCAACTGTTCATCCTCTGACAACTGATGAACCTTGTCCACGAAGGCATCCAGGTCATTACTAGGGATCAGGAAAGCGGTCTTACCTTCATCCACCACATATCTCAGCCCGCCCACATCTGTGCAAACAACGGCTTTTTTTGCAGCCTGCGCCTCGATAATGCTTACAGGCGTACCTTCATTGAGAGAGGTCAGGGTTATGATATCCATTCCTGCATACACATGCTCCATATCTTTCCGCCAGGAGGTCAATATGACAGGTTTGGAGAAATCATTTTCTTTTTCTGTAGTAAAGCTCACCCCTAATGCAGTCAGCTCCTGCTCAACTTCATTTCTCAGCTCACCGTCACCGACAATAAAGAACTTAAGCTTCTTATTGGTTTTTGCAGTTAATGCAGGAATCATCCTGTTAAATAAAGAGTGGTTCTTTATCGGCACAATCCTGCCTATTACTGCTATGGCAACCACATCATCCTCTAGCCGGAACTCTTCACGAAAGGCTTTCCTTTTTTCGACATTGTTATCCGTAAATCTGTCCAGGTCAAATCCTAACGGTATCTGAAAAACTTTTTCAGGATCGACCACCTTATAGACATTTGCCAAATCTTTGTATTGTTCAGGACTGATAGCGATAATTCCATCTGTCTTTGCAGCCAGATATCTCTCAATTTCCAGAAGGGCCCTGGTCTTGGCCGGGTGAAAGTAAGAATGAAAATAGTGACCATGGAAGGTATGCAATACTACCGGAACATCACAATTGATAGCAGCGAGCCGACCTATAAAACCTGCTTTTGCAGCATGTGTATGAACTATATGAGGCTTGAAATCCTCAATGATCTGCTTCAGTTCTTTATATGCCTTTCTGTCTTTCCAGGGTTTAACCAGGCTCTTTTGCATATTATTGATGTAGACAGGTTCAATACCCATTTGCCGGGGAATAAAATCAGAGTCTTCTTCTCCTACATCTTTTGCACCGGATAATAAAATTGTCTGAAAGTCCGGTTCCATATATTTAGTCAGATATGATACATTGTACGCTGGTCCTCCAATTACTAACCGGTTAATTATCCTTAATACCCTAATCGCCATTTTTTACTTGTAGTCTGAAAAGAAAGAATCCAGGATCAACTTTTTGCTGATATCATTGATCCTTTTCATAAATTGCCCGGCAAAGTACAAATTATTTCGGACAGGTCTGGTTTTAGAAAAAGTTTTCTTTCAGGTATAACTGTGGATTTTCAAGAAACTATATAAAGCACTGAAAAGTACCGACAAGGAAATATAACTAGAAGAATATTTATATCTAATAAATTTACCTTTCTATTACATATTAAAATACATCCCAATCACACAATGTTACCTGCCAATTTTTCTTCTCATAGATATCATTGTCCGCATCATTGGCACGAACCAGTAAATTCAACGGCCGGGGATTGACTTTCTGCGGTAGCCTGAACAAGCCTATTTTACCGAACCTGGACGTGATCTCCGCATTCATGGATGTATAAAGTAACCCGGCTTTTCCTTCAAAATATTTCTTATTGTTATTTCTCAGATGCGTCAGCAATTGCAGGAAATAATTTTCCCCACCGTCAGCGTATGCATAATCCATCAACAACAGGCATGGTATTCCCTTGATCTTATCCTTCTTCAGGAATACCACAGCTTTTACCCGGGCATCCCGACCGGAGATAGTATAAATGAAATTCTGCTGTTTTGGCTTCCGGATGAACCTCCAATCCAGGTAAGCCTGATCTTTAATCAGGCCATATTTAAATTTTCTGCCAAAAGCAGCATACAGGTCTGCCACTTCCTGCGAGATAGCATCTATTCTTTGTACACTGGCTTTTTTATCTGCCCTGACAAAAAATATCTTATAGCAGAAGTCAAAAATTCCTCCTATTATCTTCTCTATACCCCTGAGATTCATTTTGCTTCTGATCAGCGTAGCCGTATTAACCGGCATCATAAAAGCATCCATGCAATTCAGCAGCCGGAAATCATTGTACTTCAGGAAAGTGTGTATGCTTCGGTGATTAGGAAAAGTATATATCACCTTTGTGTCTTCTTCATCGATATGCTGATTGGCATAGGTCGCTATCTTTCTGAAAATACCCAGTCCTCTCAATTGGTTACTAACAGCTACATCCTGGATCATAGCGTACAGGGTAGTCGTCTCGTTCCATTTTCCTTTATAAAAAGGTATATGATAATAAGTAAGGATCGTCTTATTATCGTCTTTCCCTACATATACATTCGCCTTTCCAGACGGTAACGATTTGTACTGCCATTTCCAGTAGTTAATATCAAAATTGGAAAGGTTATGTGCATCATTCTCCTGCATGATATCTACAATCGCCTCCATCAGCCGGGGCTCTTCTTCTTCGCTCAGCAAGGAAAACCTGATCTCTTTATTCATCTTTTTATTGTAATACTATGTCCCTGAGTGGAACAAACTCAAAATCATTCAACATCTGCCTGATGCGGGGTTCTGTCGATTTCAGATTAAAATAGTGAGGATACCTGATACGTTTGACCAGACCGGGTAAATACGGATGATCCGGGTCCAGTTCCCAGGGATGGATATAAAAAATACCATGAGCGCCACTTTTATTGATCTGTCTGAACTTCTGCCGGAAATACAAATATGGCAATATCCTGAAATATGCACCTCCCAAACCCACATCATATTTCCATACTTTAAAAGTACTAAGCGGAGCTTCCCAGAGCTGATTATCCAGCTGATGGATATCTTTCCGGTAACCTACTATTCCTGTACGTTTATTATCCCCCGGATAGATGCTTGAGTCATACTCAAAACCATACCTCTTCAAAATATCCAAGACCCACCAGCTTCTGTGATCTACAGAGAAGAAAGGAGCCCGGAACCCAATGAATTTCTTGCCAAAACCGGATTGCAGGAGCGTCACACACTTTTTGATCTCCTCTTCAAAGCTCTCCGGAGTCATATCATACAATGCCTGGTGGCTGTATGTATGACAACTTATCTCATGCCCTTCATCTATAATTTCCTGTATAATATCCGGGTGATCCTCAATGATCTTAGCCAGAATAAAAAAGGTCGCTTTTGTATTCGATTTAGAAAGGAGATTCATCAGCCTGTCGTACCCTATTCTCAATCTTTTCTCATACTTATCCCACTCCCTGTAATCAATACCAATACCCTGATACCAATCTTCAAGATCTATCGTAAAAGCATTTTTCACACACACACAAATTGACCACAAGATATTAATAATCTATATACTTAAGTATAAGGTCTAAAAGGTATTGAAAATTTCATATCCCTTTTTTATACCTCTGAAACTCCCTTATCACTTTCAGGACTTCTATAAATTATAATATAATAAAAGTAAACTACATAAGCATTGATCAATTAAATACTTTATATAAAACCATATTACAGGTGATAATTATTTAACAATCATTATTTTACCGATCAGCGGTTCTCTCTCATCATTATTTATTGAGGTAATTCTTACGAGATAAAGACCTGATTCAAGATCCAGTTTTAATGATAAAGTACCTGGGTTTCCGCTTATTCTCTGAGACCGGACAAGCTGACCATCTATCCGGATAACTTCCAGCAGGTTGTCCGCGCTATTCCAGGTTGACGGGAAAGCTACAGAGATGTCTCCCCGGCTCGGATTCGGGTACACACTCAACGCCTGCATTTCCCAGCGAATGATCCCGGTAGCAACAGGAGGCATGGAAGGATCATACTGGCATTGCAGGTCATACAGGAAAGGGACCATTCTATCTAAAACCAGCTGCGGCTGCTTATCATCTGCAGGGTGGTCCACTCCATCTATGACATTCAATTCATAGTGAACTCCCAACTCTTCAGCTTTATTAGCCAGCCTGTAGCTTCCATGAAAACGGCCCAAATGGCAAAAGGCTGTATAAAAGCACCCGGCACGGAAAGGTACTGACGGGTCGTTGTTATGATGAAATGCCAATAAGGAAAGATCTTTCCGGTTAGCGACCCATTGATCATCTGCCAGTGCGCCACTGCAGGACACCAGTGCGCGGACAGTATTCGTGGAAGCATAGCCCGGATTACCGGATTCTCCTTCCAGGCCACCTATCTGTGTGATGGCATTTTTCATCGCATCCGTAGCCTGATTCAGATCTGTCATATATGCTGTGTGCAAGATCGTAATCGCTCCTGCAGAAGATCCGTAAAGGATGATATTATTGGTATCTACCTGGTAGATATTTCCTTCTGTAGCCACGCCCTGCTTAATAAACCGGATAGCTGCTTTGACATCCTGCACTCCGCGACCGATTGACTTATACCAGTTATTCTTGTCCGCAAAGGCCAGGATAGGATCCAATCCTTCCACATCAGATTGCTGCAACCGGTACTGAACAGATACACCCACATACCCTCTTTTGGCCATTTCCGTAGCCATCATCTTAATAGTATGGTCGTCTTTATCGCCGCCAATATAAGATCCTCCATGTACAAAGAATATGAGCGGGCGCAATTGCACCGTATCTTCTGCAGGCGGTGTATAGATATCCAGCAAAAGATCCTGGCTCTCTCCCTTGCTATTGGTGTTATTACCAAATTTGATATCCTTCCGGACTGTAACAGTTGAAAAGATGGGATCTTTATACCTGCTGTCATCGCATTCGGCATGAAGTCCATTAACACTGACCAGTGTCATCAATAGCAAAAAGTAGAGCTGTTTCATCATTAGTAATTGTTACTACAAATAAACATAATTGTTAGGTTTATATGAATATTTGTACACAAAAAGTCCCTGTTTTTTTACCGGGGCAGCTTTGCTCTATTGCTTTATGAATTTTCCTTCATAAACGCTTCCGGAAGATTTATCTATAATGCTGATGATATAGGCTCCCTGGGCATAATTGCCGGCATCGATCTCTATCTTATTCAGTCCGGATTGCATGTTTCTGATCTCAGATCTCATCAGTTGTCCCATCGCATTCAGTATCCTTATGTTGAAGGATGCTTCTGCCTCTTTAACAAAGAAATCCAGGGTAACTTTCCTGTCCGTCGGATTCGGATATAATGAAACAATTCCTGTAGCATTGACCGGATTCGAACCAGGATTAAAGTCGATGGCAATCACATTGCTATATTCATAGGCTCCGTCAAAATCGTATATCCTTAACCTGTAATAGTTGGTACCCGCAGCAGGTTCCGTATCCAGCATACCGTATTCTTTAGGTATGCTGCTGTTGCCATGGGCAGATACCACTCCTATCGGCACATAGTTTTGCGCGTCAACGGATTTCTCTACGATAAACTTATCGGTATTCTTTTCTGATGCAGTCATCCAGTTCAGGACGTTGACCTCACCATCATTATAACCTGTAAAGGTCAGCAACTCTACCGGCAGTACCGGTGGTTCCAATGTGGTTTTGAAAATATAAACCTGCCCGCTGCTGCCGTCATCGTCGTCATCTTCTCCCAGGATCTGAATGACGTAAGTCTTACATTCATCCAACTGATAGGTCTGGGTAAAGGTCGTCGAAGGGCTACATCCGGTACAGTTTCCAAAAGGCACACAATTCACCAGTATCTTATCAGCGTGGCCATCGCAAGGTGTGGCATCTTCATAGATGGCAATAGCTGTATTGCTGGAGATATTAGTCACACTAAACACCAGGGTAACGGTATCCGGTCTTCCATCTGATGTTGCACCGCATTCTGTAGAAAAGGTGAAATAATTGGCAGATTCAACACCGCCCGGCAGACAGTTGCCATAGATACCTCCACTGTTATTGATCGGCGCATTGTCTTCATCAAGGTTCCAGCACTGCGGTATGTCATATTCCAGAGAAACCACTGTAGGGCAGACCGACTTCGGTGCACACTGTGTAGAAACACACAAACCAAAGGTAGGATTGGACGGGCTGGCAGGTTCGTTGTCATTGAAAACCTGCAGGTATATGGTCTCTCCAGGTGCAGCTGCAATATCAAATTCAGGATCTCTGCCCAAACCTCCATAATCGCAACCCAAGAACTGCATCTGCCCGGTACAAGGATCTCCCCGGTACGCACCGATAACCAATGTAGAATTTGGTGTGCCCAAGGAACCGTAATCGTCTTCACCCTGTATCTTGATACCGCCTTCGGAATCCATAGGCACTGTAAACTGGAACCAGTAATCACTGCAATTAGTCCTGCTTCCGCAGCTCAGGCCATAAGGCGACCTGGATGCACAATCCACATCCGGGCTGCCATTGAATATGGAATAGCCGGAAGCAAAGAACTCGCTGGTATTTCCGCATTTGCTGTCCCTGACCCAGGCCGTAATATCAAAGGTTCCCGGAAGGTTACACGGCTCATCATTGGCAACTACCGGGCAAGAAACATTCTGCTCCTCATACTGGTTCAACACTCTTACGGTGTAATTTCCCCTGTCATCCAGCAGGTCTCCTCCATCTATCTTGAACACATAGGTTCTACCTGCCACCAGGCATTGTGATTCATAGTCAAAATCAAACGTAATACCGTCAGCGCTACCTACTTTGCGGAGCAGCTGCCAGTTCGGAACACCGCCTACACAAGCGCTGGTGACTCCCTGCGGCAGCTCATACAAGGACATATTCAGATCAACCGGGTTGGAGGACAAACTGCGACCTTCAATCTTCACATATCCTTCCGCCGGGGCAACAAACCTGTACCACATGGTTTCATCATAACCTGAGGTATAGGCATCCTGAGGAACCGGCGATATATCCGGCTCTCCCGTCTGCGTACCGGAACAGATGTTATTATCGGCATAGGCAGCGCCTCCTACACTCAGCGTCTGCGCATAACAGATATTATCATTATTACCTACCGTAGCAGGTGTATGGGTAACAGATACGTTAAAGTTCGTCCCTACCTCTCCAAAGACTCCCAGATCTTCACCATGCACCTGTATATAGTAATTGGTATTCGGTTTTAACCTGTAACATTCTATGCTGACACTATTATTACCGGATGTAATATTGGCCAGGCCGGAGGTTTCCCTGGAAGTCAGATTGCTCCAGACCGGCGTACCGCCGGAGCAGGCAGATCCTGCTACTTCATAAAGTGTAAAGGTAGCACTGATCCTGTCCGTAAACGGACTGTTATTAGTTACGCTGATATTCCAGTCCCCTATCTGCGCCGGTGTTCTGAACCGATACCACAAGGTCTTGTCATATCCCAGCGAAAGCATATCATTATAGTTACCGTCCACACCGATTTCCCCAACCTCCTGCGTTGCACAGAAATTATTCTGATTGGCAGCAGTTGAAGTAGCGCCGCTGACCGTACCCAGGTCATAAGCGTAACAGATCATATCATTGGTAGGTATAGATCCGTTAATATGACGGACAGACAAATCAAACGGTCCGACATCGTCTCCCGGTGTATCATCTCCGTCTACCTGGATGTAATACCAGACATTATCATTGAGACATCCGAAGGTTCCGTTATTGAGTCCGCCGGAAGTGCTCAGACGGGTCAGGTTACTCCAGACGGGTGCATTGCAATCATAAGTTCCGGTCGACGACCTGTACAAGATAAAGTTATGGCTGCTGCTAACGGTAATCTCATATTGTCCCTCCCAGGCCGGTCTGAACCTGAACCAGACAGTCTCATCATAATCGTTGGAAGTCACATCATCTCCTGAACCGCTCATATTACCGGATGTATTAGGTTCTCCGATCTCTTCCCAGGAACACATATTGGTGCGGTTGATGGTCAATGTGCCATTCTGTACCAGAGAAGCAGTCAGGTTTTCAGCACTACAGATCAGGTCGTTCGCAGGGCCCGGGAATCCGCTGCCGTCATCCGTAACAGTGACAATGAACCTACCCTGATCGGCCCGGCCGGGTACTGCATCATTACCATCTACCTGGATATAATATTTTGTATCCGGCAACAGACAGGTGTAAGATTTCACAACTGCGGTTCCCGTTCCGGCACTGGCTTCTGTTCCTTCCTGTACCAGCTGGGCAGAAGGTGCACCAGTGATCCTGTAAGTCGGGTTACTTCCGTTATTGTAGAAAATCGCGAAGTTAGGGCTGAAGGTTTCTGAAAAAGCAGGATCATCCTGTACCCGAACGGTAATGATGCCCGGTTTTGACGGCGTAATAAAATAGAACCAGACGGTCTCATCTTCCAACGCACTTTGATGGTCGGTCGTATTAGAACCATTGACTCCTGCATTGATGATATCTGAGAACCTCGGTTCATTATCATCCGCTGTAGCGCACATATTATGACCTTTTACAGTCAATGTTCCGCCGACAGCAAGGTTACCATCCAATGGCACCACATCGTCTACCGGTATGGCCTGGGCAATCTTATCATTGGAAGGTCTGCTGCTTCCGCTCCCGTCATCCGTTACATAAAGATTATAAGCATAGTTATCATCAAAGCCCGGTATAGTGAAGCCAAACAAGCTCGCGTCTGCCCCATCTACCTGGATAAAATAGTTCCAGTTAGGAGAAGGACACGGCAAAGTAACTTCTGCATCCCACTTGACCACGCCGAATGCAGCAGCGGCTCCCATATCAGAAGCTACCTCTATCAATCCTGAGAAGCCGCTAGTACAAGGATTATAATTTGCAGAGCTACCTTTATAAACAGTCAGACCTGGAACAGAAGCAAAACCTGTTGTAATGATCGTTTCTAACCTGGCCTTGATCTCGCCCGGGGTTGCAGAGGTTCTGAACCTGTACCACATGGTTTCGTCATATTCCGGTTCACTTTGCACGGCACTCTGGGTAGTATTTGGTTCACCTAATTCCTGGGTTGCACAGAAATTGTTCTGATTCATTCTTTGCAGATTGCCTCCGGATGTTAATAAGCCCATATTTCCTGCTGCAGAGGTGGTAGCTTCACACAGGTTATCATTTTCAAGCGCCATAATGGATATGCCGTCCATCTGAACCCGGACATCAAAATCTCCCATCGTTGCACCGAATCCCGGGCAGGTCGATGATCCGGATACCCTGATGAAGTAATCCGTATTCGGTTTCGGGCAATCTATTACAATACTTTCGCTCCTGTTCGCATCTGTCAGCGGAATATATCCCAGCGGCGTGCCTTTACCAACCTTCAGAACATGATTAAACTGGCTGTTGGAATTGGCCTGCGCATTACAAGTCAGCGGATTAAAGGTTCCCGAGTACTCAAACAATTCAATATCTATGTCAAAACATGGATCCGGATCCGGATTATTTACCGTTATAGTAAAGGCACCGGGCGCCAGCACACCTACATTTGTACCTGTACGGAATCTGTACCAAACGCTTCTTTCCTGATCATCAAACAAGCTGAAGTTCCATCCTGAACCGCCCGGCTCATTGATCTCCTCTGTCGAACACCTGTTGTTGTCTTTGTTCCTTGTCTTCACATTTCCGGGATACAGGAAACCCAGGTTGATCGCATCACAGAAGTTATCATTCTTCTGAGGCGGTATATCGGATCTCGGGTCTGCTGAAAGATGCGTGATCCTGATCTTAAATTCTCCTGTCTCACACAAGGAGCCCGGCACACAGGCTACGGGGTTATTGGCACCGTCTACCTGCAGATAATAATATCTTCCCGGAATCAGACATTCCACTGTCACTTCCTCATCTTCCAGGAAAGTTACAATGGCAGGATCATAGTCCTGATCAACCTTAAATCCTGACGCTGCCATTCTGCAGTTTTCTCCCGGGAAATCATACAAAGCCATACCCAGGTCGATCTTATCATTACCGGAGTTGATGCCTTCGATCCTGATCTTTCCTGAAGATGGCGCTCTGAATTTGAACCACAGAGTCTTCTTGGCCGTCACGCTGAAAGCAACTCCTTCCATTTTATGAGCGACCTTGCCTGATCCTTCTATCTCCGGCTGTATCGTAGCACATTCATTATTGAATAATCCCGTCTCACGGCTGGCATTCAACGCCAAAGCATTGACGTTAGGAATCTCAAACGCCTCACAGACGTCGTCGTTCAAGCTGGCGGGTACAGTAGCATAATCCTGTACTGATATCCTGAAATCTCCGTGCACATCCTCAATATCTGCCCTCCAGCCCAATGGTCCGAGCGTAGGATCATTTTCACCATCTACCATGATATAGTATTCCTTACCGGGGATCAGGCACTTGGCAACCATGTATTCATCGAATCCATTCGTGCCTAGTCCTACATAGTCTTCGTCATTCAGCGGATTGTTCTCTGTCAGCATACCGTCATAGCTGGACCCAATTTCCCCCAGGGAAGATTTATTGAGACAGTTGCCCATTTCATATACTGCCAGCTGAAGGTTAATTTCTTCATGATAATCCGGATCGGAAGACGCTAACAACGGATTAGGAGCGTTAGGATTTGCTTTATCCCGCTTACTGATCTGGCTGATCCTTTCTGCCCTGATCTTCACCTTGCCTGATGCCGGTGCCGTAAACTTATACCATACGGTAGCATCTGAAGAATTCCACGCAGAAGGAAGCGGGTCATTGATAGCAGAAGCACATAAATTGCTGCCTACCATCCAGGATAAGCTGCCGTAAGAACGGTTATGCGGATTCACTGTCAACTGTTTTGCTCCGCAAGGCTCATCATTGCCAATCGGCTGATTTTGCATAGAAGCCATATCATACAGCCCTGCATCCTTGATCTGCAACTGGAAATATCCCATGATACAGTTACCGCCATTGAAGAAATCACAGCCCAGGTAATCCCCGCCGTCCACTTGTATATAATACATCTTGCCCGGATTAAGACAGGTGGCAATCAGGCTGTTCCCTTCATTCAGCACGTTATTTCTGGTATCCACTATATCATAATAGGTTGTACTGATGATAGGCACATCCGCATAGTCCACAATATCATGATCTCTGGAAATGATCGGCGTCCACAGATAGCGTGGTGAACCGCAATGAGGATTCTGGTTGGCATCACCCAATATTGGTTCCCATATTGCCACCTGCAGATCTATATCATTATCTGTAGTGGGGCTGCCCGAAGGAGCAGATTGTGCAGTGATCAGCACTGACCCCGAAGGTGGTGCAACAAAAGCAAACCATACATCTCTATCCAGCGGTTGGGTCTGGTCGGCAATAAAGCCTTTCGTCGGTGTCGCACAGAAATTGTCAAAGATATCAGGCGGAGCAAGGGTTCCTCCTGCCGGAACAGTACCCAGGAATATGGCACCACAAGGTTCATCATTGGTAGGTCTGGAGACCGTTACAGAAGCTGTTTTTATCGTCGGCTCATATACTCCTTCATAGCAGGGTGCCGCACCCATATCGTGCACCTGAACGAAATAGGTCGTATTCGGCTGCGGACACCTTAACCTGAAAATCCCCGGGCTCATCGATGCCGGTGGAATTTCTGCAGGCTTGTCATATTCAGACTGAATGACCAGAGACGGATATACACAGGCGCCTACCGAAGACTCATAGATATTGACCTTACTGTTGAACAGCAATCCTGTACAGAGTGTACCTCTTACGCCTCTGGAACCGGTATAATCGTCATGATCCCATTCGATCCATTCGGCAGGACTGCCATCTGTAGTGAATTTGTACCAGACAGATGCAGAATGGGTTCCGCTGGTTCCCGGTCCGCCCGGGGACACATCCGGTTCACCTACGCTGGCAGAAGCACATTTATTGGAATGTGGCAGGCCGAAATAAGGCGCCGCATTAAAAGGTGCATTGCTGATGGTCGTGGTCTTGTTTAAACCGCTGACAACAGCCGTAGGTAATTCAGTAGCATCGCAGATTTCATTACCCGGTCTGAAAGCTGATTTTTTCACTCTTACGTTGAAATCCACCCAACTGTCTACAAAAGGAATACCTCCCACAGGATCTACCTGTATGTAGTAGTTGGTATTAGGTACCAGGCATAAATCCCGGAGAGTAGCGTTACCGCCATTAAAGATATTCAGCGGATCGATCTCATCCCGGTCTATATATACCAGGTTATTATAATCAGGCGCATTATTAGGGCAGGCTCTTCCGGTATTTGCAGATTCCTGGTATAAATATACCGCTGGATAGGTGACAGAAGAACTGGAGCTCAACCGCTCTATCACCACATCATAAAGGTGGTACAGTGTATTGTCCGAATAGTCTGCCGGCGGTGTCCTGAACCGGTACCAGACGGTATTGTTCAGTCCTGATAAAATCGTTGTATTATCCGGTTCAAATGAATTGGCTGTCGCACAACGGGTCGTCTGGTTCGTGATCAGGAGATCCGTATTCACAGCACTGTTGAGCACGCCCAGGTATCCATCCACACCGACTGCAGAAGAGCTGGCCGGCTCACAAATGAAGTCCGGTCCTGCGTGCAGACCGTTGTCGGTCAACCTTAGATTAAAGGTACCTGTCTCACACCAAGAGAAAGCACCGCAATCTAACCCATAAGAGGCCTGTATTTGTATGTAATACCAAGTATTCGGCTTCGGGCAATCGATCACAGCTGTCTTACAACCGCCGCTGAAAAGTCCTGCTTCGTGAACTAGGGTCAGCCCTCCAAAAGTGTTACAATTGAAAGCGCCTGTCTTCTCATATATATTCGGTGAAAAATCGATCACGTTAGACGGGAAACCGCAAGAAGCATTTTCATCATAGGTCTCGACACGGATCTCCGTACCGGGATTAGGACCGGTCTGGAAAGCAAACCATACTGTAGCATCACTACCGCTCGCATTCGGCTCATTATTACATCCTTCTATATTGGTTGCATTATTGTTATTGAGTCCTGTTCTCGTTATGGTCTGTCCCAATGCCAGACTATTTGTCAGCAACTGTACCCCGGTTTCCGCTGAACAAACATCATCATAAGAGTTCCTGACATTGTTCATGCTTACTGTGAGATTGAAATCTCCGGCCTCTCCGCCGCCAGCTCCGAGGATAGGAGAATAACCATCTACCTGTATGTAATAGGTAGTGTTAGGCTCCGGCATGAAAGTGGCCGTCGCATTATCAGGTCCGCCCAAAGGGGAATAACCTCCACCGGTCGCTACTTCGTTGGCAGCCAATGTCGCATAAGAAGGACAGCCGCTGGCGCTGCAATATTTATAAACTCCCACAAATGCATCCAGGTCATTGATCGTATTGACCTGTACGGTCACTTCGCTACCAATATTGCTGCCGGTTGTGAATTTGTACCAGACATCCTTATTAGGCGAATTCGGGTTGCCTGAACCGCCCGCGCACCGGTTAGATTCCCTGTTGATCGTAAAGGTATCTCCTCTATCCAGCAAACCTGCTGCGGAAGCATCGGTTCTCGCTACTTTGGCTCCGCAAGCCGGTAAAGTGCCGGAATAGGTACCCAGATCATACGCACTGCACCGGTCATCCGGTCCGTTCTCAACACCGTTATCAATGATCTGGTAGGAGAAATTACCCGCGTCATACCCTACACCAAGTGTATTTCCTTCATCATTGACCTGCAGGTAATAGGTTGCATTAGGCCTGTAAACACTGCCACAGGAAGAGATATTGATTTCAGCGTCATCGTCTACCAGGTAGGTACCCGAGTTGTCGCCCACTAATGTCAGCTTTGACCAGGTCGGTATCACCGGAGCAGCACAGGTTCCGAACGAGTAGGCATCATCGTTGAGCCGGTACAGCCGGATATCCGGGGTCATATTATCTCCTCCGGCATTGTTTACCCTTACTTTAAGACTGGTACCGATGTTTGCCGGTGTGGTAAACTTATACCATACTGTCCTGTCGTCATCCTTCCGGGGCTCGTTCGTACAGCTACCTCCGGCATTCAACCCGACCTGTATGCTCGCTCCTATATTGCTGGATGTTCCGCTTAAATTGCTGCAAAAATTCAGGTTGACATTGGTGGCACAGGCGATATCATCATGGGCAGGTGCGGAGCTGGTTCCTCCTTTGCGCACTTCCAGGTAGAACCGCCGGTCGTCATTACCAATCACGACAGTCTTATTCACCCTGACCTGTACATAATAGGTGCCCGGTTTCGGATTGACCACCCGGTATGTATTGCCGAAAAAACCGGATTCACTGCCCATGGAACACCCTGAGCAGTTGACATATCTTACTCCTATGATCTCAGAGGTATTGACACCTCCTGCCGTCGGTTCAAATTCGATATAAGATCTGTTGGCATCTGTCAAAGTATAGGCATACCAGGCGTCACCGCAATTGGTCGTATGCCTGGCCCCGTCACTGGAATTAAAATAGGCACCTGTGGCATTCACAGGGAGCGCCCATGCGGTAGCGCAAGAAAAGTTCTGGTTGCCCGGCCGCGCATTTTCCCTATAGTTTCCACTGGTCTGAACTGTATAAGTGATGTTTCCGCTGGAGCTTCCGGTTACAGAAAACGAACCGTTTATATTGCCTGTATTATTAATAGTCTGTGTCTGGGAGTTGGACGTTTCACAAAAGTGCCAGGGTTGGAGCGTTCTTCCATATTCTGCAACGGATGCTGTCACCCGGACTACTCCGCCCGGACAATAATGGGTCACACTGTAACCTGTTGTTCTGCTTGTACCGCAATTATCATAGCCTGTCTGATCACTGCCACCGGCATCTGATCCGCCACCGGAAACATGTTCTATACCTATTCTCCACTCCCTGTCGTCATTATCACAGGTAGAACATCCGCTTGAATTTCCCGTCACCCTGATCGTCATCTGCGACCAGGAGATATTAAAGCTCAGAAAGAAACCTAACAGGATCAACCATCTGAGTCCCACGAAAGAGCACACCGAGTACAATCTACGATTCATTAAACGTATCCAAAACAGTTAAAAAATATATTGGTTGGCATCCTCTACTTCTGCGATCAGCTTGTTATAAACTTCATTGATCGCCGCCTGTAGCTGCTCTTCAGTCAACTCAATCTCTTCTGCGTGTTCCCCATTCTCCGATAACTTAGCCTTTATATCTTTTTTCCATTCTTCAATAAATTGAAACTCTTCTTGTATAAATGCATTTATTAAGGTAATAAAACTACCGGTTCCGGCCTCCCCGGCCATATAAGCCGGACGGTCTGATACCGCGTCATATTTCATAAGCTTGATCAATACTATTGCCTTCAGTTCTTTAGGCCAATTCCTGATGTCGGTTTTGCCCAGCAGATGTTTGTAATAGGCCAGCCTGAGCGAAACCGGCAAACGGTTTTGCTCGTACAAAGCCTGTAATTCCGCCGGATCTGTATCCTGCTCTTCGGCTCTGGCGCCGGAAGATTCTTTAACAATTACTTCTTTCAACTCTTTGAGCATGATATCTTTTCCGGAATTCTGACCGAAAGCTGAAAAACAAAAAATTACAGATAATATAAATAAAGCATTTTTCAACAACGCACCTCCTTCCATACCGACAGCTTATTCGAATATTTTAAACAATATAAAGCTATTTAGTTAAATAATCATAATTACTTAACATCAGTATACGGATTTATTAACATGTACAACCGGTGAGTGCCCGAACCTTGAATATCTCACATCTAATAAATTGGCATTTGTATCCAGCAGATAGAAGGGGCGGCTGTTATTCAAACTCACACTTATATAAGCCTTTATTATAAGATCTTTTCTTTGCAGCCGGTATACTTCTTCTGCCCGCTTAGCCACCTGGTCTGCAAAGTACACATTGACGACCGGCATGCCAGACATTCTATTATACTGCTTGTTATTAAGCGTTACCGGCAGGTCTATTTCGTGATTATTTTTTTTGTTCCTGATAAAAATTTCGAACCTGTGCAATGCGACAGCATTCCCTTTCATCTTCCAGCTGAAAGCATATCCTTCTCCCGTTACATTATAGTCGCCCCGGATAAGATGGTGACGGAGTGGAAACAATACCTGGAAAGCTATATATGCGAAAAACAGCCAACACACTTTTTTCTGATGGGCGGAAATGCTTCCCGACAGACATTCCCGGTACACATCTCTTACTCCATCTCCAAAGAATATTACGGTAGCCCCCAACATCATATAAGGAAACACCCCTATCGACAGGTTGAACATGTTGGTAACATGAAAAACAATTAAAAAAGGTAATACCCACCAGCGGGTCTTTTTATTCAGCAACAAAACAGGAACCAGCATATCAAATATCCACCCGCCATGCGTGAGCAATAGTCCTGTCAGGTCCATATGCCCGGGGAAAATATCTGCCAGGCTTCTGTATGCTCCTGATTCCAATGAAGCCTGCATCGTTCTTCCGCTCAGCCAGTCTGCATTCAGCTTGGAGGTTCCACCTGCGAAATAAACCAGCGCTATCTGGAACCTTAATATCCCAATATTCCATGCAGGCACTTTCCCGGAAGATCTTGTCAGCCACTGACGGATACTCCATTGCTCACCGGCATCACAGAATGAAAAAAGAAAAAGTAAAAGAAAGATCAGGTAATAGTGGTTGTTATAATAGCTGCAATCCAGGAAAAGAAAGTAAGCGTATATTACCCAGGCCAACGCTGAAGTGATCTTTGTTGCATAACCGGCCAGCGTCAGTACCCCGCAAATGCCCAGGATCAACGCACCGCCATATAAAAAATCGCCGGGCAGTAAAGGTATCCATTCCAGGAAAGGCCATTTGAGCAGGAAATCCGGTTCCAGGTAAAAAGCATAGATACTGTTATATATCCGGTGGGCTTCCTTGACCAATACCAGCCCCAGCAACATCCTCATGAGCGCCAGATATCTGCCGTCTACCTTTTCGGTCAGCGCCTGCGCAATATTATCGATCTTCATGTTTTAAGCTATGCTGATACGCTAAAATAGTCCAAACCGATATCAAGGTCGCATTGCGTAGAACCTGCAGTTCACCCTCGTGATACTTAAAGGCCGGGAAACGGTTCACGGCTTTGCGCAGTAGCGGAATTTTAGCACTGCCGTTGATACACAGAACCACAGTTTAAATTTAGCAAAAATTCCATACGAAGCACTTCAACCACCTTTACACAAAACAGCTGTTATGTGCCGGCGTTTTTGTCAGCCCTTTTTAAACTCTTCCATTTCCTTATAAAATTCCATCGCTTTCATTACCGATTTTCCACCCGAACCTGCAATCATATTTCTAAACCATTTTTTATCCAGGTTTTCAGGCTTGTGATTTTTGTACAGCCAATAACTCAAAAATATGAATGAGCCTGTCAACATTACCTGAAAGATAATATATCCAGGTGCGACTTCGTGCGGAAACCACTGATTCGTCAAATAGAACGTGGTGTAGAAAGGAATCTGCAGACACATTGTTTTGGCGTGATGGATTATAGATAATTGCAATCGCGATAATTGCTGCTGAATTTCCATTATGTTCCCGTCATAATTAATATGGTTAGTCCAAACAAGATGTTTTATATAATCTGCAAGACCTTTTATGTTAACTAAAATTATTACCGAAATTGAAACGATAAAATAATTCCATGCTGAAGAATAGTTGGAAAAGGCATAAATCAGTGCGTAGCTTAAAAGCAAAATATAAAGGATAAAAGCAATTATCCCTGCTGTTTTTAGTGTTATCAATGACTTCAAAGAAGACCTGACTTTATTATTTGTAACTTCTTTTAAGAGCAATTCATTAATTGCCAATGTTTTTTCAATTGTAGCATTTTGTGCTTTCCAGATGTTGATCAATTCTGTGTTCTCCATTTTATTTATTTTTTAAGTTGAAGGAATTTTTCTTTAAAGCTGTTTTTGATACGGTTTATTTTGGTAGCCACATTCGTTTCTGATATACCGATGATCTGAGCAATTTCTTTATGACTCTTCTCTTCCAGATAAAGCAGTATCAATGCTTTATCCAAATCTTTCAGCTGAGCAATCATCTGCTGCAAAGTACCCAGGTCTGTTTCCCTATCTTCAGGATAGTTATTATCCGGAAAATTGATAATTCCGTCTGTTAAGGAGCCGGCTATTTTTTTTCTGCTATTTTCCTTCCGGTAAAAGGATATGGCAACGTTCAATGAAATCCGGTATATCCATGTTGAGTGCTTGAAATTGTTGTCATAATTGTCAAACGATTTCCATAACTGAATAATAATTTCCTGAACGAGATCCTGCCGGTCTTCCACATTTTTGCAATACATATTCGCAATCTTGTAAATAACTCCTTTATTGGATCGGATAACAGACAGGAATATGTCAGGGTTCTCAATTTTGTCCATTCAGTTAAATAATTAGTCGTTCAACTTTCTATTTTTCCTAATTATTCGCACAAAGGGTTATAATATCACAATCCGTAAAAAATATTTTTTTGCCGGCCGGCAAATGTTTCGTCTGAATACTTATCAGTGTCGGTTTTTACGCTTGCACATAATGCTAGATTGAAGCTATCTCCTGACCTGTAAAAACTTTTGTTCTTTAAAGCCGGTTTTCTTTCGAGCGTATGGTCTGAAACGGGATATCTAAACCAGGACAAAAACTATCTTCAATATATTAGTTCTATCAAAGAAATATAAACATTTTATCTTAGAACGTTCTAGTCGTATATTCATATCTGTCCATGCCTTATACTTTTGTTCACCCGGCTTATGTACTGCCCTTCAGAAGATGGTGGCCAAAGGTATTTGACTTCAGCGCGCTCGTGATGGGCAGCTTCGCTCCTGACCTGGATATCATATACAGGTTTTCCGAGACCCGGCATCATATCTTTACGTACTCAGCCTCCAACATTCTTTTCATGATCCTGCCGATCGCAGTGATCCTGAGCATATACATGCGGCTGGTCATGCTTCCCATCTTCACGACCGGTTTGCCGGCATTCAACAGGCAGGCAATACTGGAAACACTGAAAAAATTACCGGTGATCATCTTTTCCGCTCTGGCAGCCATTCTCCTGCATGTTTTCATAGATGATATCACTCATATTCACGATACCCAGTCTAAAAGTATAGCCATAGGTGCAGAACTGGGTAAAGATCCCGACCAGGTAGGCCTGATCAATCTCGCGCTGATATATGGCCCGCAACTGCTGGGAAGCTTTATTGCATTGGTGATCCTGTCGTACCAGATCATCCTGTACAGGTCCTTTCTCTGGAAGTACACAGCGCACCTGCGTTCAAAACCGGGACTGTGGATACAATCTTTCACATTGATAACGATCGTCTTCACCCTGATGAAGCACATTAAAGCAGGTGTAGAGACCGAAATGTCTATTGACAGCTATATCATCAGCATCACCTGCGGCCTCATGAGCGCATTCCTGCTGAGCCCGGTTTACTTCCGCATCCTGGAAAAAATCAAGCATATGCGGATCTTTCACCTGCCCTTCAACAAGATCTTCAGTGTCCTGCTGCCTGTGATCATCAGTTTTTACCTGCTGGGTTTACCTACTAAGGAATACCTGAGCATTTTTATTTTAAAGGGTCTGTTTCTCCTGACGATCAGTGCGCTGGGTATTTCCATCCATTACAGGATTATATCTGCCCAGCAATATAACTTCCTGACCTGGTTTTTCCTCGGTCTGTTCTTTCTGCTCTGCATTATGAATCCATTTACAGGCGGGATCAAGATCCTGCTGGGCATACAAGGTGTCATCCTTACCTTACTCCTGTTGACCTCTATATTGAAGACACCTGCGCCTTTAGGTGCCTATGTCCGGTATTTCGGTTATATCTCCCTGTACCTGGCGACAGCATATTACTGTTCAGGGAAAGGGTTAGGTCCGGGCATTGCCGTTCTGATCTTCCTGGGCATGCTGATTTCCTACAGATCCGCGCTACAAGCCATACTGGCCCAGACTGATCCCTCTGCATCTTATACGGAACGATCCGTACAAAGGCTGCTCACCATCACCACACTGATCGAGATGGCACTGATCCTGCTCGTACTGCTGTCCAGGGAGGCATCAGCGAGTGTGCTGATTTTCGTGGCAGCCTGCTTTGTCACGCTTATCCTGAGATGGATATTCTCCTTCTCCAACTGGCTGAATACCGTACAGATACTTTACAGGTTGTGGCTCCCGCTCTGCGGAGTAGTCTTTATAGGCTCTGCATATAGCCATGCTTACGCATTGCTTTCGCTGGCCGCATTACAGATATTTTTCCCGGATACCTTGTCCGATTCCCTGAAGAGCTACTTCCCGGGAAGAAAAAAAGATGCTATCGTTGAGTATGCCGGCAACTGATGTAAAAAATACCGTTCACGGTCTCTGGATCCAAGGTCCTTTAAGCTCCCTGGAAGAACTGACCATCCGCTCTTTCCTCCGGCAAGGCTACTCTTTTATCTTATGGACATATAACCAGGAACCTTATTCCATGCCGCCGGGAGCAATCTGTAAGGATGCCGGTGAAATCCTGGACCGGTCTGCCGTATTCAGTTACCGGCACAAGAACCAGTTCGGCCACGGGCAAGGCAGCTTTGCCGGTTTTTCAGATATCTTCAGGTACCGGTTGCTCTATTTATACGGCGGCTGGTGGACAGATATGGATATCACCTGCCTCAGGCCACTGCCCACCGGAACGCCTTATATTTTCAGGACAGTCAAGAATCAGCGACAAGCAGTGGGCAATATCATGTTCTGCCCGCAGGGATCCGAACTCATGCAGTGGTGCTATGAAACGGCCCGGAAAACCATTCATCCAGGGAATACCGATTGGCTCCGTCCTTTGCAGATCCTGAACGACGGTATACAGAAGTTTGGACTGAGCTCTTATCTTTTTTCATTTACCAATGCGGATTCCTGGCCGCTGGTGACCCAGTACATGACCCGACATCCTTCAGCAGGTGATTTTGCAGCTTTTCACTGGATGAATGAAGAATTCAGGCGGATCGGCCTGACCAAGCACAGCTTCATTGAAAACAGCTTCCTGCAGCAACAGATGGAAGCACATGGTATTGAGCATGATATCCTCGGGGGAAAAGAGGCCTTTATATACAGGCTGAAGACCAGCCTGCCCTACTACATCGCTATCAATTTAAGGCATTTACCTTCTCTGGTCTACCACAAATAGACTCAAAAAGGGCAATATAATTGTCTACCACTTTGTCCCAGCTGTACCGGTCAAACAGGTAGTAGATAATGTCCGGAGGATACTGGTATCCTTTACTGAATTTGTTAAAGTAAAAATCAGCCAGCGCATTGACGATCTCCTGTTCATTTCCATATGAAACAAAATCTCCGTTGACCTGTTCCTGGATCAATCCTTTATTTCCGCTGACCGGGGTGGTAATGACATACAGTCCCCTGGAAACAGCTTCCAGCACGACCATGGACATGGCTTCCTCTCTGCTCGGCAAGATCAGCACATCTGCTTTCTCATAGGCTCTCAGCACATCATAATGGCTCACCTTACCCATGATATCGATATTCCTGATACCGGAATGAAGCACCAGCTTCTCAATACTGATCTTGAGCGGACCATCTCCGATCATTGTGAAATGCACCGGAAGATTCATATCGTTGATCAGCTTACACGCCCGGATAAAGGTCATCGGATCTTTCTGCTCTACCAACCGGCCTACAAACAGTATCTGCATAGGTTGATCCGGCGTATTGAACCCGGCCTTATACTGATCCATGAGCATACCATTCGGGATAACCACGTTCTTCTGAAGAAATTTACTCCCAATGAAATGGTCAGCGATCTGCTTCAATTCTGCCGTAAGCAAGATATTTTTCTCAGACTGCCGGATAATGCGCTTGATGAACGGATAGGCTAAAAGGTGCCAGGGCATCATCTGACGGGGCGCAAACCAGGGAATATCGTGGCCGTGGCTTAAGATCACATAAGGTATCTGCCAGCGCTTTTTGACATACCGGGCAACAAGTCCGCCCGGCAGGGTAAAATTGGCCAGGCAGATATCAAAAAGTTTTTCGTTGGGTAATTGCCTGAAATACTTCAGCGCCTGTCGAGCCCAGGAAAGCATTTCAAACGGATTGGATTTATACGTATACTTTCTTTTGGACCGGAGCCGCACAATGGTCAGGTTTCCCTCAGAGCTGAATTCCGGTTCACCGGAAAACCACGTCGTCACCACATGAACCTCATATCCTCTGGCTGCCAAACGCTCTGCAAGGTGTTTGGTAACAATTCCCGCACCTCCGCCAAGCGGCGGATATTCATAGTTGAGAACCAATATTCTTAATGCAGAAGACAATGTCTCTTAATTGTTTGACTAATAAAGATAATATTCTATTTCTATAAATACTGTTTCCCGGTCATTCTTCATACGGTTGCTCATTATAAAAAATATGCCCAGCTGCAACACGCATGAAAGATACTCCATCTCAGGATACATTTGTTTATCTTGGTCTCCCGGTAACTGAACAATCTATAAACTCTAAACCTGACAATCATGCTCATACTTGTTGTCTTCCTGCTGGCCGTGATCGGATTCCTGTTACTGCAGATCCGGCGCTTGAAAGCACACGTCCATACAGGCAATAAAATTGCAGCCGCTCAATCTAACCTGGATGCTCATAAAGCACAACTGACACCGGAACATGTCCGTCAATTCTACAATGAATACACAGACAAGTTCATGCAGGTATACGGCGATATCATCCAGGCGTACAGGACAAAAAATGTGCAGGACTACCTGGACTATACAATCAAAAGTGCAGGGCTGGAGAAAGGTCAGAAGATACTGGATGCAGGTTGCGGCATCGGAGGACCCGCTACCTATTTTGCTACTCACCTTGATCTGCAGGTCGAAGGTTGTTCCATCTCAGACTACCAGGTTGAGAAAGCACAGGCGAAGATCAAAGAAAACAATGTGTCAGACCGGGTCAATATTATCCGGGCAGATTATCACCAGATAGACACTATTTATCCTGCTGATCATTTTGACAGAGTCATCTTCCTTGAATCATTCGGCCATTCACCTGACAAAAGAAGACTGATCGACGCAGCCTGGAATGTGCTGAAACCGGGAGGATATCTTTATATCAAAGATCTTTTTGAACGCGAAGCAGGAGGAGATGACGATATGAAGCGGATCAAAGAGATCTGCCTGGAGATCAACCAGGGATATCATTATGCGATCTCGGACTTACACGAGATCCTGAGCCTGATCCGCCAGAAAGGATATATCCTCAACTTTGTAAAAACACCAGAAGTAGATATTTCCCTGTTCGAACACCTGACCATCTCCAATGATTTCCAGAACCTCTTCAATGTATCTAAGATAGGCTCCTGGGATAACTACGTCTTCCCGATCGACTTCTTTGAGATCAAAGCCCAGAAGCCGGCTTTCATGATCGACCGGAACAAACACCTTTATCATATGAATCAACCGGAAGTCCAGCGCTAAAAGGTCTCAACATGCCGAATATCTTCCAAAATATGTCTGCACATATTCGCGCCAATCACTGGTGGAAGTATAAGGCTGCGCCGATCCTGGGATTTACCTATCTGTACTGTTACCTGCTGGATATCAGCCTGACAGAAAAGATCATCATCATTCTGCTATCGGCCGTTACCATCGTCGGGATTGCAGGATTCGGCTATGTCATCAACGATCTTTATGACATCGAGGCAGATAAAAAAGCCGGCAAGCCCAACCGCTTAGCCGGGAAAAGCGGTCCCGAGATCTTCCTGATCATCCTGTTGTTGTGTATGGTCGCCAGCCTGCCCTGGCTGTACCTCCGGTCAACACCCACTACCTGGCTGCTGATCGGGATACAGATATTATTATTTATCCTGTATGCTCATCCGGTGACCCGGCTCAAAGAGAAGTCCCTGTGGGGACCGGTCTGCGACGCTTTATACGGACATGCCGTCCCTATCGTCATTGCCTGCCTGACATACCAGCAATATTTGCAGAAAATTCCTTATCACCTGCTGTTCTTTTTCAGCACTTTGTTCGCCTGGCAATTTTTAAAGGGTATCCGGAATATTTTCCTGCATCAGCTGGAAGATTATGATAACGATATCCGGACGCAAACAGTGACTTATACTACTGAAAAAGGTACCTTCTACGTGTACCGGCTGATCCTCAAAAAAATCCTGCCACTGGAAGTTATATTGCTCCTCTTGTTTTTTGCAGCGGTCGGTGACGTTCTTCCCCTCATACCGGTGAGCTTCTTTGCATTCCTGTATATTTTCAGCCTCGGGCACGGCCTTTTCAGAAACGTAGTTATCAATAAGACCTCCTATGAATCCAATTCCTATTTATATTTCCTGAACGACTGGTATGAAGATTACCTGCCCTGGATATTGCTGGGCGCCTGCATCAGCGAAGATCTCCGGATGGCGGTCTTTGCGCTGATCCATATCATTTTTTTCCCTTCCAGCGTTACCAATATCTTTGCAGATATCAAGAGTGCCCTGCTGGAAACCTGGGTACAATTCAAGAACCTGATCTACCCGATCTATAAACTGCTCAGAAAGCACCCTTAACAGCATGTGTGGAATCGCCGGTAAAATATCTTTAAACAGGGATGTCAGCCAGACAGAGCTGAAACGGGCCGCGCATGCACTCCGGCACAGAGGTCCGGATGATGAAGGCATCTATCTGTCGGAAGAACATCATGTAGGGCTGGCCCACAGACGCTTATCCCTGATAGACTTGTCAGAGCAGGGTCATCAGCCCATGCTGACAACAGACGAACAATACAGCATTGTGTTCAACGGGGAAATTTATAATTATGTAGAGATCCGGAATGAGCTGATCAGCGCCGGCGTGAACTTTCACAGTCATTCGGACACTGAAACCATTCTGAACGGTTATGTACATTGGGGAAAAGATATATTGAGGCGGCTGAAAGGGATGTTTGCATTCGCGATCTATGACCGTAAAAAAGAAGAACTGTTCCTGGCCAGAGACCGCTTTGGGATCAAACCGCTTTTTTATTCTTTTCAAAACGGAAAATTTTTCTTCGGCAGCGAGATCAAAGCCATCAAAGCGATGGATGATTTTTACAGCCAAATCAGGCCGGCCTCTGTCGCTTCTTTTCTGGCCAACAGGTATATCACCGATCATTGCACGATGTGGGAATCAGTTGACAAGCTTCCACCCGCCCATCACCTCACGATCGATATACGCAACCTGGAAAAAAAGATAGCCTGTTACTGGTCCCTGCCATCTGTTATCCGCGAAGAAAAACCGGAACTGATCTTCGAAAAGTTTGAGCATTTATTCTCCAATGCTTTGCGTGAACACCTCCGGAGTGATGTTCCTATCGGCGCCTTCCTCAGCGGAGGGTTGGACTCGTCGGCTACTGTCATGCTGATGCAGAGTGAGCTGCACTATTCCACGACCGCTTTTTCCATAGGTTTTAACAACTGGAAGGAAAGCGAGGATAAATACGCGCGGATGGTTACCGATTTTACAGGTGCAGAGCTCCGCACGTTGCTGCTCGACCGGATAGATATGGCAGTCATGCCGACACTCATGTATCATTACGATGACCCTATTGCAGATATTTCTATTCTACCGACCTATGCCGTGAGCGGACTGGCCAGTCAAAGTGTAAAAGCGGTCATTTCCGGAGAAGGAGCGGATGAACTGCTCGGCGGTTATTGGTGGCAGAAACCTGAAAACTTTAACCCCGGGGGTAACCTGCTTCGCAAATGGCTATCCAGGTTCAGGGATATCAATAAGGAAGATATCAAGCGGCACTACATCACTGCCATGAGCATGGGATTGTTCAGTTCGGCTGAGCTGCGGAAAGCCCTGGCGGGAGCGTTCAGAGCCGCTGTACCGGATGATGTATTCAGCCACCTCGACAGCCTGATGCATCCGGAGCTGAGCACAATCAAGCAGATCCAATACCTGGATATACACCGCTTCATGGCGGACCTGGTGCTCACCAAAGTGGACAGGGCTTCTATGGCCCACAGCCTGGAAGTCAGGGTACCTTTCCTGGATCATGAAATGGTAGAATGGCTCTTCAGTCTGCCGGAACCCGCCTACATGCAGCAAAGTGTCCAGAAACCACTGCTACAGAAATTATTAAAAGACAAAGTCCCGCAGGAAATCCTCCACAGGCCCAAGCAAGGTTTCGTAGGTCCGGATAAATTTTATATGGATTTTGAGCTTTACAAGTCCACGCTGAGCAAAGGAGCGCTGATACAGCATGAAGTGATCCAACCCCGTTATTTACAGCAATTGCTGCTGCTCCGTGATCACTGGCGGCTGTGGAAGCTGTTCGTCCTGGAACACTGGTGGCGGGTATGGTGCTGATCCGTGCCTATTCATGCACACTACGTTTACAAATAGATCATACCGGCAGGCTTTTTAAGTCCTAATTTGAGGTGTATAAAATGTCACCTCCAAACACCGGAAATGGATATCATCAGCTTAGTTATAGGTTGCGCTGCAGGACTGATCGTAGCGCTGCTGTTCATTGTTAGAAATTTTTCTCTTCAGAAACTATTACAGCAGGTCGAAGCAGAAAAGGCCAAAGCTTTTACAGACAGTGCACACTATTCCGGTCAGCTGCAAACAGCGCAGAAAGACCTCAGGACTGCCCATGAGACTTTACAGACATTACACAGTGCGATCGCAGTTAAAACCCGGGAAAACCAGTTTCTTGAAAATTCGCTGCAGACCCAGAAAGCTGAACTGACAGATCTTCAGCAGCAATTCAGGATCCAGTTTGAGCATCTTTCCAACCAGATCCTGGAAGAAAAGAGTCGAAAATTCACCCTTCACAACCAGGAGAAGATCAGTGAGATCCTCACTCCGCTAAAAGAGAAGATCAAAGCCTTTGAGGAAAAGATTGAACAGACCAACAAGGAACATATCGACCGCAATGCCGGATTGATGGAACAGATCAGGCACCTCAGTACGCTCAACCAGGCCATGAGCGAAGAAGCGCGCAACCTCACCAAAGCCCTCAAAGGCGACAATAAAATCCAGGGTAACTGGGGTGAGATCATACTGGAACGGATCCTTGAAAAGTCGGGCCTCAGAAAAGGGTCTGAATATTTTGTACAACAGTCTGTCCGGAGCGAGTCAGGCGAATACCTGCGGCCGGATATCCTTGTACAATTACCGGATAACAAAAACATCATCATAGACTCCAAAGTATCTCTGCACGCCTATGAAAGGTATGCCCATTCGGAGCAGGAACAGGAACGGCAGCAATGGCTCAAAACCCATATTGCCTCTCTTCGCCAGCATATCAAAGGATTAAGCAGCAAAAACTATCACCAGCTTTACAATACCTCCAGTCCTGACTTTGTTTTACTGTTCATCCCTATAGAACCGGCGTTCAGCGCAGCCATTCAACAGGATCACGAGCTCTTCCAGGAAGCCTTCGACAGGAATATCATCCTGGTCAGCACCTCTACCCCGCTGGCTACCCTAAGAACCATCGCCAGTATCTGGAAGCAGGAATACCAGAACAGGCACACGATAGATATCGCTGTACAGGCCGGCAAGCTTTATGACAAATTCGTCGCATTCACCGAAGACCTCCAACAGATCGGCCGGCGGCTGCAACAAAGCCAGCAAGCCTATGAAAGTACCTTGAACAAACTTTCTTCAGGAAACGGCAACCTGGTCAGAAGTGCACAAAAACTGAAAGATATGGGCGCCAAAGCCAGTAAGACATTACCTGAATCACTGACGGGCGGAGAAGAGATCAGACAGCCTGACTGAAAGTATTGACCGTTCCCGCAGCCGCATAATGATATGAAGGGTCAAACATCGCCGCCACATTCCGGATCAGCGCCTTACCTGCTTCCGTCGCCCGGACGGTATTTCCCTGAACCCTGATCAACCCGTCTTCAACCAGCATATTCCGGTAAGTTTCCTCTATTTCAGGCCCGTGAATAGTATCAACTTCCGTCTCAAAATTACAGGTCATCTCCAGGATATGTTTCCTGGCCAGCACATCTGCCGGGCTCAGATCGATCCCTTTGACAACCGGCAAAAGATCCTGATCCAGCGTATCATAATAAGCTTCAACCGTCTTGCAGTTCTGCCGGTAACCCCGGTAAAAATCACTAATCGCAGAAACACCCAGTCCCACCAGGATATCCGTATGACTGGTTGTATAACCCATGAAATTCCGGTGCAGGCGCTTCTGTTGCTGCGCTACGAATAAGCTATCCGTTTCCAGTGCAAAGTGATCCATTCCGATATCTTTATACCCTGCCTGGATCAGCAGTGACCTGCCCAGATTGTACAAAGCCCGCTTCGCTTCACCTTTAGGCAGATCTGCTTCACTATACGCCCGTTGAGACTTGCTGACCCAGGGCACATGCGCATAACTGTAAAACGCGATCCTGTCCGGTTGCAGACGTATCACCTGTTCAAAAGTATTCCTGACGGAAGCCTGGCTTTGGAATGGCAGACCGTATATCAGGTCAAAATTCACCGAACCATATCCTATCTCCCGGGCAGCCTTTACGACTTCCACCACTTTTGCATGCGGTTGTATCCTGTTAATGGCTTGCTGCACCTGCAGGTCCAGGTCCTGCACCCCGAAGCTCACTCGCCTGAAGCCCAGTTCATGCAAGACCTGCAGATGCTCAGGAGTGGTATTATTTGGATGGCCTTCAAACCCAGCCTCAAAATCTTCATGCAAAGGCAAAGAACTTTCCATCTCTTCCAGTAACCGGTGCAAATTTGCAGGACTAAAGAAGGTAGGCGTACCGCCGCCCAGGTGTATCTCCCGTATCCGGGTACCTGCAGGTAGCTTTTCCAGATACAGCTTCCATTCTTTGAGTAAATAATGAATATACTTCTCTTCAACGCTATGATTTTTAGTGATCCTTTTATTGCAGCCGCAATAGGTACAAAGCGATTCACAAAACGGCAGGTGTACATAAATGCTGATGCCCTGTCCGGATAGTTTTTCATCATCTGACCGGCTGATCAGCTCACCCAAAGGCAGGAGCTCACCAGTTTCCTTCCACAAAGGCACAGTCGGATAGCTGGTATATCTCGGAACCGGTACATTATACTTGTCAAGCAGTGAAAAAGGTCTTTCCATGACACAAAAGTCCTCCGCTCCGGACCGCGAAAGGATGATGCCCGTCACAAAGAAAAATTATGACAAGAATCAGACAAAACGACCTTCTTAAACCAAAAAAGGCCGGCAAATATTCGCCGGCCTCATTCCCATCAGTTGATATGATTACTTTTTAAGGATCTCAAACCGGAATAATGTATAAACCGGAATATGGTCAGACAAATCCGCCCCGTCGCGCTGGAATTCTTCCCTTGGCTTCTTAAATTCCAGGGGTGTGATCCTGAAATTTTCACTGCTTCTGTAGAAGATCTTGTCCACCGTTTCACAAGTCGGTGAAGTAGCGCTGGTACAGTCCATAAACGGATCTGCGCCCAAAACCGGGACATCTCCGTTCCGCATCACCTCGATCCAGGTGTCTGTCAGTCCCAGATCAAACATCATATGGACACTATCCCTGGTATAGCGGCAGTTGAAATCACCCATGATGATCATCGGCCGACCGGCAGAATGCGTGGCTATATACTCATATATCTGGTGCAGATTGCTCAGGCGGGCAGCCATATCCTTGGCATCGGAACCCGCATTGGCATGAATATTATACAGGTCAAAAGTATATCCCGGAATCAGTTCGATCTGTGAATAGGACATCCCTTTAGGTGTCAGACAATCGGCTCCGTTGCATTGATTCCACTTCTGCCGCTGAAAATCCAGAATCTTAAAATTGGAGAGCGTATTCAGCCCGTCTCCGAAAGGTACCGGCCCGTGCCATTTGGTCTTGTATTTATGCTTTGCCGTTCCATATAAAAAATGGTTGTAGTTGAAATCTTCCTGCACATTGACGATATCATAAGCGTTCAGCCGCCTGCCGATCTCAGAAGTATTGTGTACCGGATCTCCGCTGGACAACCCTTGCGGAAGCCCTGCCACGTTCAGAGTGATCAGCGAAACCGTGTCTATATAAGGGAAAGCGATCGTGTCGACCGGCGGATCAACCGGCTTCGGATCCTCAGGCACTTCATCTTTCTTACACGCATTGTTCAAAAACAACAATACTATTACAGGTAATATCCACAGACGTTTCATAAACACAAATTAAGACTTATTTTATATCTGACAAAGAGATTATTTCCTGTAATAGATGATAATTTTTAAGACTTATTCTTATCAATCCTGCAATTATTCTCCGACAGACTTATATATGATTAATAATAAATCCTGAGCAGATATCCGGATAATATCCGGCTGTCTAAAGTATAAAATTTGATATTGGCAGTGAACACCTTATCGGCACTCTTCTGTCGGGAAAAAGTGCCATCTCCTTCCCATCGTTACCACAGGCCCAGACCAGATCACGTGATCCGATAGTCTGAGATAACCGCTATTCAACCTTAAAGAAACCATTAAGGAATTAAGATACATTAAGTTGATTATAAGACTATTAAAACTCTTCATTCCTTCCTTCATGGTTTAAAATAAAAGAAGAATTTTTCAAGTCTGAATAAGACCTGCGGAAAGCGAGATAATTGATCAGTACTGCTCCTGGTTATTCGGAAAATCGCTGCTCTTGACATCAGTGACATACTGGCTTACCGCACCTCTGATATCCTCGTACAGGTTCAGGTACCTTCTCAGGAATCTGGGTTTGAATTCGTGTGTGAGTCCCAGCATATCGTGCACGACCAGTACCTGGCCATCCACGCCTCCGCCCGCACCGATACCTATGACCGGGATATCTATACTTTCAGCAACTTCTTCAGCCAGCCTGGCCGGAATCTTCTCCAATACGATAGAGAAACACCCCATATCCGCCAGCAATTTGGCATCCGTTCTCAAGCGGTTGGCTTCGGCTTCTTCTTTGGCACGAACGGTATAGGTCCCGAATTTATATATCGATTGTGGGGTAAGCCCCAGGTGTCCCATGACCGGGATACCGGCAGTGAGGATCCTTTCGACTGATTCGGCAATTTCTTTACCACCTTCCAGCTTGACAGCATGCGCACCGGTTTCCTTCATGATCCGGATAGCCGCGCTCAGCGCCAGCTTGGAATTGCCCTGGTAGGTGCCGAACGGCAGATCTACCACGACCAGGCAACGCTTGGCCGCTCTTACAACCGAACTGGCATGGTACATCATTTCTTCCAGCGTGATCGGCAGTGTCGTTTCATGACCGGCCATCACATTCGAGGCGGAATCACCTACAAGGATAATGTCAATACCTCCGTCATCCACGATCCTCGCTATGGAATAATCGTAGGCGGTCAGCATAGCAATCTTCTCTCCCCTGCTTTTCATATCTTTCAAAGCATGGGTCGTTACCCGCTTATACTCTTTGTGTACTGACATGATCCGATAGTTTTCCTGAAAGTTAAGAGATATAAGTGAAATATTGAACATGGTAACTCTTTGATAAAGTCAGGAGACAGAATCAGAAAGCTCCGGCTATATTTAGACCGTAAAAAGATTTGACCGCTATGAAAAAGATCGCATTCATCTGCTTTGATAATTACGACATATACCTGAATAGCCGGGACCACGAGGATCATATCCTGGCAGACCGGCTCAGAGAAGCAGGACTGGATATTACCGTCACAACCTGGAAAGACCCTTCCATACGTTGGGGAGACTTCGATTATATCCTGCTCAAATCACCCTGGGACTACTTCGAAATGGAAGAAGCATTCAGACAATGGCTGGACCGGGTAGAAGCCGGGCAGGTTCCGCTCATTAATCCCGTGGAGGTGATCCGGTGGAACATGGACAAGCACTATCTGAAGGACATCAGGGATGCTGGTTTTTCACTGCCCGAAACGGTCTTTATAGAGAAAAATGAAACGGTTGATCTGGCGCCGTTTTTCGAAGCATGGGATACACCGGCCATCATTATAAAACCCACTGTCAGCGGCGGTGCACACCTGACATACAAAGCAGACCGGCAGCAGTTCAGCTCCATCCAGGAACAGGTCAATGAGCTGCTCCGGGAAAAGGCCTTTCTCATACAGAATTACATTCCCGAGATCAATACGACAGGCGAATGGTCACTGATCTTCATCGGTGGTCAATACAGTCACGCAGTCAATAAAAAACCGGCCAGTGAAGACTACAGGGTACAATCTCATCATGGCGGCAAAGCAGTGCTCGCAGAACCTGAAACCTTTGTCAGAGAAGAGGCCGGCCGGCTGGTCAGGATGTTCGGCAAAGGATGCCTTTATGCCAGGGTGGATGGAGTTGTTTCAGGGGGGAAATTCCTGCTTATGGAGCTGGAATTGCTGGAACCATTACTTTTTATGAGAGAAAATCCGGATAGTTTTAACCTGTATACCAGGCAATTAAAACAGCTAATTAATCATACATAACAATATGTATGTCAATTTAAAACAAAAGTATTTAGCATAGTATTAAAAAAGTACAGTGTTATTTGTGAAATATCGAAATTTAGTAATCAATAAAAATTACAATGGTAACGCTATATTAACCTCTTCAGCCGTTTGGAATGAGTCTATTTTAGTTATTTTCGTTACGCTTTTTGAACATCGTAGAAAAGCAAGTTTAATATGATACAAACAGATATATGCATCATTGGCGCAGGCCCGGTGGGTTTGTTTGCCGTTTTTGAGGCTGGCTTATTAAAAATGCGTTGCCACCTCATTGACTACCTTCCACAAATAGGCGGTCAGTTATCAGAAATCTATCCTAAAAAACCTATCTACGATATACCGGGCTATCCAACCGTCCTTGCTCAGGAATTAGTGGACAACCTGATGGAGCAGGCCGCACCGTTCAAACCTACTTTCACTTTGGGAGAAAGGGTAGAAAACATTGAGCGCCAGGAAGACGGAAGCTTTATCGTAGGTGGTCATGAAGGTACCCAGATACATGCTAAAGTCATCTGTATCGCCGGCGGACTCGGTTGTTTTGAGCCGCGTAAGCCGGAGCTGAGCAATATCGCTGAATTCGAAGGCAGAGGCATCGACTATATCGTCAAAGATCCTGAGAAGTTTCGCGGAAAGAGAGTAGTGATCGCCGGTGGTGGTGATTCCGCACTGGACTGGGCGATCTACCTGGCAGATCTTTGTAAGGAAATTTCTCTTGTTCACAGAGGTGAGATGTTCAGAGGAGCACCGGATTCCGCTGAGAAAGTAAAAAAGCTGGATGAAGCAGGCAGGCTGAAGCTGTACCTGAACTCTAACGTCAGCGCACTGGCAGGAGAAGGTCCGCTCAGCAGCGTCACTATCAAAGATAAATCCGGCGCAGAGACCGTGGTAGAAACCGAATATTTCTTACCGCTCTTCGGTCTGAGTCCGAAACTGGGCCCTATTGCCAACTGGGGTCTCAGCATCGATAAGAACGCTATCAACGTAGATACCAGGGATTATTCAACAGGCGTACCGGGTATTTATGCCATCGGCGACATCAACAACTACCCGGGCAAGCTGAAGCTGATCCTTTGCGGCTTTCACGAAGCTGCGCTCATGTGCCACAGTGCGTATGAGATCGTAAACCCGAACAAAAAAGCCAGCCTTAAGTATACAACAGTAAACGGTATTCAATCTTTCTAAAGATATGGAAAGCATACAAGTCATCGTTCAAAGACCAGACAATTCAGAAGAAGTAGTTGAAATTCCATTAGGTGTTTCAATGAATTTGATGGAAGTGCTCAAAGGAGAAGGTTATCCTATTGAGGCAGTTTGTGGTGGAATGGCCTTGTGTGCTACCTGTCGTGTCGAAGTGCAGAACAGCGATGAAGTTGACCTGGAAGCGGCCAATGACAACGAGTTGGATATGCTGGATTCACTTCCAAGCTCGACCTGCAACAGCAGGCTGACCTGTCAGCTGCACATCAGCGAAAGACTGAACAATCTGAAGATCAGGTTTCCGGAAGAGGTGTACGCCTAATACCGGTTATATTTATAATTTAAGAAGGGAAGGGGTATGAGCTGCGCTCATATCCCTTTTATTTTTTATCCTCAACAAAAAACATGAAAAACAGGACACGGCCATACCACTATAAAACACTAAACGCTTTACGGTATTTCCACTACATCACTACAAACAGCAAGATAAAATCTGTGTATTCATAATATATTTAAACCGGATTTACTCAAATACCTGTATCAATCATTTATAATGACAGCATTATGCGCTCAAAAATATACACGCTCTTAATCATATCATTCTTCAGCATACCTTCCGCCTTGTATGCCCAGAATAAGAAAGCCAAAGACTTCACCGTCAGCGGAAAGGTCACTGACTCGCAGACCGGAGAAGAGCTGATAGGTGTCAATATCTTTGTCGACGGACAAAAAGTAAGGGGAACTGTCAGCGACTATGAAGGCAACTATGAGATCGCCATACCGGATTCATCCACACTCGTGTTCAGGTATCTGGGTTATAAAGACGAAAGCAGGCTGATCCTTGCGAATCAAACCCTGAACATCCAGCTGCTGCCGGAAGGAATAGAACTGAACACGGTAGTGGTCAGCGCCTCCAGGAAACAGGAAAAAATACTGGATGCTCCGTCTTCCATTTCGGTCATCAGCAGCGAAGTGATGCAGACCAAGGCAGGTGTCAATGCTCTGGATTATCTTAAAAATGTCTCTGGTGTTCACGTCACCAAAAGCGGTATCCAGGGAGGCAACCCGTCTGTAAGAGGTTTCAACGGTTATTATGCCAATGACCTGATGACCCTGGTAGACAACAGGATCGCTTCTCTCCCATCACTCAGGTTGAATGCCTATAACATGATCCCGACAGATAACGATGATATGGCCCGGATAGAAGTGCTCAGAGGACCTGCCTCCGCACTTTACGGCCCGAATACGGTCAATGGCGTCGTGCATATCATTACCAAGTCTCCGATCGATGAACCGGAAACCAAAGTCTATATCGGTACCGGCTTCCGTTCCTATATCAGTGACACGCTCATTTCTAAAAACCCGGATAACCCACGCTTTGACAATCCATCTTTTTCTGACAGAAGCATCTTTACTGCCGGCTTCAGGCATTCAGATACCATCCGGACCACTAAAAAAAGAGGTGTTAAGATAGGCTACAAGATATCCGGCAAGATCTTCAAAGGTTTAGATTGGAAGTATAGCGAACCCAGCGAACCGGCCAAGATCATCCGCTTCCTGCCTACAGCAGAAGGTCCGAAATACCTGAACGGAGATCGGTCTGTTGACCCGAACGGTAAAGGCCAGGAAGTCAACAACCAGCGGGATGAACGCATCAAGAAATTCAGCTTAGACGGCAGAATGGACTTCAGATTCAAAGAAGACCTGGAGCTTGTCCTTTCCAGCGGCCTCAATGACTACAGCGGCGTGGATATGACGCCTATCGGCGCTATGCAGAACCAGCATTGGAAGTACTATTACGCGCAGGCCCGGGTAACCTGGAAGAAGCTGTTTGCTCAGGCCTACATGAACGGTAATGATGCCGGGCAAACCTATTACGTGCCTACCGGCGGCATCTATAAAGATAAATCCAAATTTTACGGTCTGCAGATACAGCACAGCACGGAGCTGTTCAAAAAGCTGAACCTCGTCTACGGAGCAGACGCCTTCCTGTACCGGCCCAATACGGAATATACCCTGCACGGCAGAAATGAAGACCGCGACAACATCAACGAGGCAGGAGCCTATGTACAGGCTTCCTACAATTTCCATCCAAGGGTGGAACTGCTGGCAGCTACCCGGCTGGACTACGGCACGCAACTGGAGAAGCTGACGGTATCGCCGAGAGCAGCTTTTATCTATAAACCCGGAACGGGACAAAATCTTCGTTTTGTATTCAATAAAGCTTACCGCACCGCAGGACCCAGCGCTTATTTTGTAGACGTTACGCAGGCTATGATACCGATAGATATTCCCGTCAGGGCGTTAGGCACTCCTAACAGCGGCTTCCAATACAGCTTTGCAGCCAACCCTTATTATGGCAACCAGGTACTACCGCAGTTCAGATCGCCTTACGGCAGCTCCAGGGATGATTATTACAATGTAGGAGATCCGGCGTTCAATAATACCGGCTGGCAGGGTATTTTATCTGCCATAAAAGATCAGTTCCTGACACAGTTCCCAAATATGCCGGACAACCCGATTATTCTGTCCCTGATTGACAAGCTGATTGCCGATCTTACGCCGGCCACTATTCCGAACAGCATTCCGCAGGTTGTTAAAGATCTGAATTCCACAACCCGGAGCTTTGTGGATTCCGACTGGACAAATATCAAAGATATCGAGGGGCTGAAACCTATGACAGCTTATAATTACGAGATCGGCTATAAAGGCATCATCGCCAAAATGCTGTCTTTCTCTATCGATGTTTACAGGACAGACTTCAAAAACTATGTAGCGCCGGTCACGTTTGTAACACCGGCCGTGATGTTTGATGCTGACGCCTTGCTGGCTTATGTGGGCCCGGAGATCAGCCAGCGATTCAACGATCCTTCCAACAGTATCTATAAAACGATCCTGACTGCCCTGCTGGATAAGAATGCCAAATTTGACGGCAACAGCAACGGAACAGGTGAAGACGAACTGCTGGCGCTGTTCAAGACAGCGGTCAGCAACCTGCCAATCGGTATCATCACCCCTACACAGGCGGACGGACCGGAAATGCTGCTCGTGACCAGGAATATCGGGGATGTGACGTTATACGGAATGGATGTAGCGCTTTCAGCATACCTGTCTCCGGAACTGAATGTCTCTGCCAACTATTCTTTCGTGGACAAAGATTCTATCAGCGTACCGGGCGCTCAATACGGTTATGTGGCGCTGAATGCACCGAAGCACAAGGTCAATGCAGGGGTCAGTTACCTGATCAAAAAAATAGGGCTCAACGTAGGCGCCCGCTTCCAGTGGATGGCCGGTTTCCCGGTCAACTCCGGTAATTTTACAGGCAGGGTAACACCGTATCATGATGTGGATCTGGATCTCTCCTGGACACCTACTTTCCATGAGAATCTGAACGCGACCTTATCCATCCAGAATATTTACAACAATAAGCACCAGTTTTTCATCGGCTCTCCGGTGATAGGTTCCATGGCCCTGTTGCGGCTGAGCTATAAGCTGCGTTAAGCTATTTTATCGCTCACCTTTTATCCGTAATTTGCTGTAGTGAGGTGGAAGTTGCTGATTATCTGTCTTTCCTGGCCGGTGTTGCATGCCCAGACAACCTTTGATCTGCAGGGGCACCGGGGCGCCAGAGGCCTGGCACCGGAGAACACCTTTCCCGCCTTCATTGCTGCGCTTCAGCAGGGTGTAACCACTCTGGAGCTGGATGTGGTCATCACTAAAGACTGGCAGGTTCTCGTATCGCATGATCCCTGGATAAACAGCAGGTTCTGTAAAGATTCCAGGGGCAGGAAGATCCGGCGGATGGCCCCGATCCGGCACAATATCTACCGGATGACTTACGAGAAGGTACGAACATATGATTGCGGGACCACTCCCCATCCGCGCTTTCCCGGTCAGGCACTTCAGCCTGCACACAAACCGTTGCTCAGGGAGGTCATACCGGAGATACAGGACTACATCGCTACGCATCAATTACCCGCTGTAAGTTTCAATATCGAGATCAAAAGCTTCCGCTTTGGAGATGATATCTTTCATCCATCACCCGATATATTTGCAGATCTGCTGGTAGCTGAGCTGAAAAAGCTCGGGATCCTCGAACAAACGACCATTCAGTCTTTTGATATCAGGCCTTTGAAATATCTGCATAAGCAGTACCCCGGAGTGCGGTTGTCCTTGCTGATAGAAGGGAATAAAGGTATCGAAAAACGCCTCCACCGGCTGGGCTTCCTACCGGATATATACAGCCCGGCTTTCAGGCTGGTGGACAGTTCGCTGGTACAGGCTGTTCATCAGAAAGGCATGCTGCTCATTCCCTGGACAGTCAACCGGAAGGAAGATATTCTTCAATTGCTGGAATGGGGTGTGGATGGTGTGATCACGGATTACCCGGATATCGCCCGGTCATTGATCGACCTGCTTTTTGAACATTGAGGTATTCCTGATCTTATATGAAGGTTTAAGATGGAACTGTTTTGAAAAACCATTAAGGCATTGAGACTCATTAAGGTTATATTGCTTTTAATGTTCCTTCATTTCTTAATGGCTCAGGAGATAGAGGTACTATAAAGACATTATGGTTGAAAAAGTATTGAACCATTAAGGCATTAAGACTCATTAAGGTTATGTTGCTTTTAATGTTCCTTTATTTCTTAATGGTTTAGAAAATAAAGAGAACCATGAATGTATTAAGATTCATTAAGATGAGCGCTTCTTCATGTCTATCAATATCTTTTGCACTTTCGCGCACAAAGGACAGAACGGAAGATCACCCGCAGGGAAGCTGGAGTGATGGCCTGACCCCGAGGCACGCAGGGGATGTGCCTTTAAATCCTTCAAAAAGAAGGTTCTGCGAAAATTTGTTAATTAACAAGGGTCTAAAAACATATCAAAAAAGGGTGGCGTTATTATTGAGTATCTCATCACTAATAAATGAAATAAAGTATGAAAACACCTATTATTGATAAAAAGGACATAGATATCTCTCACCTGAGATCTATCAATACTCCCGTAGGTGATAATATGCCGCTTTTGTCAAGCATCAACCACCTGAAACTGCAGGCTGAGCGGGCTACGCTACTCGGCAACGGCCAGAAATCCAAAGTCAATATCCTGATACAGACCGATAAGGGTATCCGCTCTGTCAACACTACGGTGTGGGCCTCAACCGACCAATATATCATACTGAAAGAAGGGAAGGCTATCCCCATGGACACCATCATAGATATCGTGGAATAGCCTTCTTTCCAGCATAGTTTTTTTGAGAGGAGTCCTGCGGGGCTTCTTTTATTTTTTCTTCTTATTCATAATAACACCCGGATCATAGGTGAGTCCTGCAAATATCATCCTGCCGACGTACGGACCACCAATAATAGTCCTGTAAGATGGTCCGACCAGGTTGGTTCCTCCCAGCTTGAAGAGGGTACTCCATTTTTTCACGTTGTAGGTAAATGCGGCATCGAGTGTGCCGTAGGCTTCTATATCGCCGCTGCCGAAGCTGGACGACCAGTAATAACCGCTCTGCCAGCGATAACTGATGTCAAACCCGGCATTGGAATTCAGTACATTAGGATGTGCAGCCCCGATATTGAAGATATGGGAAGGAGAATTGAACTCTACCGCTTTACTGTCTGCGCTGTTCGCCGCCTTGAAATCCATGTAATTGTAATTGCCTTTCAGTATATATCCTTTTTTAAGCTTATAGCTCAACGCAACCGCTGTGCCCCAGGAAGTTACTTTGCTTTTGATGTTGTGAGAAGGTCTGAAGATCGTAGCGGAGCTGGCTTCACCGGACAGCACCTGGTTGACACCCGGCAATGCCTGTCCCTTGTGATAGGTCTGCTCAATATTCACCACATGGGAGTTACCGATGAAATCCCGGTACCAGTTGAAGTAGGCATTCCAGTCAATATACAATCCTTTGATAACAGACTTATATCCTACCTCCACGGAGGACAATTTTTCCGGTGAGATATAGTCCATATAAAATACCTTCAGCAGGCTGGTATCCGGATTGCCCGCCAATACACTGGCCTGGTAAGCCTCGTAAGATTCGAGGGAATATGCACCACCTTCATAGATACCATATCGTTCTGCATTGGCCCTGGCTCCACCCAGCAAGATGCTGGTGGCCGGAAAATACAGGAACTGCGCCTGTGTATCCGGGTTTCGGAAACCTGTCTGGAAGGATGCCCGGATATTGTGCTGGCGCTGCGCCCCCAGTGTGATCACGGAAGCCACACGCGGTGAAAACTGTCCTTTGAAGTTTTCATTCTTATCATAGCGGAGCGAAGCGGAAAGCCTCCACTTGTCTTCAAACAGTTTCTTGGTCGCCTGCAGGAAAGCGCCGTACTCTCCGATCCGGATCCGCTCATTGACTCCCGTACCTTCCGGATCTTCGTTGAAGACCGTTCCGTCAGTGAAGAGGTCATACAGCCGGTAGTTTCCACCGATCTGGATGCCGAATTTATCTTTGAACAGGCGGGTGAAATCGTAGGTAGCCTCTGCATGCCATAACCTGGAATCATCGATAAAGTGGGCGCCGCCCTGCTGGAAAAGCCGGTTCCGCACCGTTTCTATGGCCGCCTGCCGGTCAGCAGCCAGCAAGGCATCGGCTTCCTCACGGCCTGCTTTATGCGCTTCTCTGAAGATATTCGGCCCCAGCTTGCTTACCGGTCTTTGCTTGATATAGGATGCCGCCATCAGCACGCCCATATAGTTGCCTAGGTAAGTAGGTACCCATGAAGCTTCAGACGCTGCCAGCTCTTCGTTGACGTAAGCACCCAGGGCAGTCATATTATAAGAATCTCCGGCCTTGGTCTGTGTCACGTAGGCTCTGGCCATAAAATCTTTCCCGGTTGCTTCCAGCTTATTGACGTACACGATAAAGTTTCTGAGCGCATAACGCTCATCACCTTGGTAAACGGAATTACCGGAACCGAAACGGAAGGAATAATTGATATTGATATCTTTCAGTGGCCGGTAATACAGAGAGGCTCCGGCTTTCAGGCTGGTCGCATTGCGGTTGTCCAGCAACTCTTCTTCTGTGATACCGGTCCTGCGGATGTCGACCGGTGCAAGATCTACCATGCGGTTGTCCAGGAACTTCTTCGCCCTCTCCAGGTCCCCGCCAAAGAGGTTATCGGCTAATCCCTGGGCTAATTCACTGTTTTTCAAAGCATCTATCACTTCCGGCACAAACGGAACAAAGATCTGCGCTTCATCTCCATAAGTATTGACCCCGTCAAAATTGGACGGCTTCACGGCCTTGTTGTAATATTCGCCTGTTTTGACATCTGTTTTATAGTCATTTGCCAACCAGTCAGTCGCCCCGAAATATCCTCCGGTGACTTTGATGCCGAACTTATCCCAGGCTTTGGCATAACGCATATCCACACTGTATAAAGGATGCGCCACATCATTGGTCGCATTGGTAACACCTACTTTAGCAGAGATATTCAGTCCCTGGTAATCCCATGGATTTTTGCTGCTCATCAGCATGATACCATTAAAAGCATTGGGACCATATAGAGCAGATGCAGCTCCGGGCAACAATTCCACGCTGCGGATATCACTTTCCGTCAGACCGATCAGGTTACCGACCGGGAAATTCAGCAAGGGCGCGGAATTATCCACTCCATCTACCAGCTGCACAAACCGGACATTGCTCACACCGCCGAAACCGCGGGTATTGATCGCATTGAAGTTCATAGAACCGGAAGCGCTAGTCACTCCTTTCAGCTTGGTCATCTGATCGAAGAAGTCCGGAGAAGCGGAACTTTTGATCGTCTGCAGGTCGAGCTTTTCGATGGTAACCGGTGACTCCAGGATCTTTTCTTCTACCCTCGACGCAGAGACCACCACTTCATCCAGGATGGAGCTTTCATCATCCAGCACTACCTGTAATCCCGCCTGTGAGCCGGTTATCTGTATCTCTTTGCTTCTGAAACCTACGTAGGAAACGACCAGCGTGAAAGGTGGCTTTTCCGAAATAACGAGTGTAAATCTTCCGTCCAGATCTGTAACAGTCCCGGAAGTGGTTCCTTTCAGGACTACGTTGGCACCGATCAGGGGTTCCCTGGCAGGATCTGTAACGGTTCCTTCTATAGTGGTCTGTGCCAGCAGTATTTTGGCGAAACATAGCAACAGTACCAAGGGTAAAAAGCGTTTCATAAGTTTATTTGTATATGTTGTTAACTTTAAATTAATCAAAAAATCATAGTAAGAATTTCTTCATGATTGAAAATTAGAAGGAACTATCAAGAAGTGAAGATTGAATAGCTCTGCCTTCATTTCTTCCTGGCTAAAAAAGAAAAAACACGCAGGACTAAAGCTGAATGCGCTCTTAATTTCCCTTCAGTTCTTCATGGTTTAGAAAATAGAGGAACCATTAAGGCATTAAGGATCATTAAGATCCGGCCGTTTCTTCATATCAGGCAGAGTCAATGCGCACTGCAGAGATAGCTCAGACAATATTCAATAAACGTAAATGCAACTAAGTTGCATTTTTAAAATAAAATCCTACTTTTGCAATATTGTTGCATATAAAGGAGGGAATATATTCATATGCTCAGGAAATTTACACCCTGATTCTCCATGCCATCAATTTTCAAAACACGCTTACAATAACAACCTAAGCATCCAAGATATGTCCGGAACAATAGAAAATGAACTTTACGAGATCCTGGGCGATACCCATACTATGACCTCAGCCTGCACACCGTTAAGACCGGATGCATTTGAGAAAACGGAAGAAGAGAAAATAGAAATCATCCGGCAACACTTCGCAGGCATCATGGAAACATTAGGCTTAGATCTAAACGATGATAGCCTGAAAGGCACTCCACACCGGGTAGCCAAAATGTATGTAAAAGAAATATTCAGAGGACTGAATCCAAAGTACAAACCGTCTCTATCCATTTTTGATAATAAGTATCAGTATGGGAAAATGCTGGTAGAATCCAATATCACTTTGCTGTCAGCCTGCGAACATCATTTCTTACCCATTCGCGGCAAAGCCCATATTGCCTACATTTCTTCCGGTAAAGTGATCGGACTCTCCAAGATCAACAGGATGGTCAGCTATTATGCACAGAGGCCACAGGTACAGGAAAGGCTGACCTTACAGATATTCAACGAATTGAAGGAGGTACTGGAAACAGAAGATATTATAATAGTGATAGAAGCGGAACACATGTGCGTATCTATGCGGGGCATCAGAGATCCTTTCAGCTCTACTACCACAATAGAATATTCCGGACAGTTTCAGGATAAAAACCTCCGGGAAGATTTCTTCAGATTGATCCAATCATAAGCATATTAACCCACCATGTTCAAACCTACAACAATCCTGACCGGATTCCTGGGCGCCGGAAAGACGACCTTTCTGAACGCGGTTTTATCCGGAAGAAAATCTGTAAGATATGCCATCATCGAAAATGAAATAGGAAGCGAAAGCATAGATGGGGAACTGATCCTGAAAACGGAAGACAATTTAATAGAGTTAAACAACGGTTGCCTGTGCTGTACCCTGCATGATGATCTGTACCAGACACTCCATCAGCTCCATCAACGCAGGGATGAGTTTGATGAATTGATAATCGAATGTACCGGTATTGCAAATCCCGCTGCCGTAGCGTTGCCTTTCATCAATCATCCGTCGGTCAAATCAGATTTCCCCCTGCAAAGAGTGATCTGCCTCGTAGACGCAGAATTAGTGGAAGACCAGCTAAAAAATACAGACGAAACCCTCCGCCAGATATCATTCAGCGATATCATTCTGATCAACAAGACAGACCAGGTCGATAAGCATTACCTGCCGGTACTCAAAACAATACTGCAAAAGATCAATCCGCTCGCGCTCATTATTGCCGGCAATAAAGGTCAATATTCCATAGATGAAATCTTCCGGTTTCAAAAAAATGAAAGTTTGTACAAACCGGTTTTTCGATTAGATCAAAACCTTTTCAGCAGCTCCTCCGTAAAGAAGCATGTCCACGGAGACATTACGGCGGTTGCTTTCAGGTTCAGCGAACCGTTTGATATAACCTGGCTTTATCATAAGCTCTATGTATTTCTGAAGCTACAATCCAAAAACGTTTTCCGCTTCAAGGCGATTGTCAACGCTCACGACCTGCGTCAACGGATCATTCTTCAGTCTGTAGAAGATCATCTTTCGATCGATGACGGTGAGTACTGGACAGATGAAGATGACCGCCTCAGCAGATTTGTCTTTATAGGGAAAGATTTACAGGAATATGGTCTTGAAAAATTACTGAAACAGTGTATCAAAGAAGAATCTGACAGAACATCACCTGTCCGGACCACAAATGCCTGATATGGATATAAGGATCATCTGGATAGCATTCAATAAAAATAAATGTGCAACCAAGTTGCATTTATGAAATGAAATTCTATTTTTGCAATTAAGTTGCATTTATTAAAACCCATAAATTTTCAATGATGAAGAAAGTTCTTATCCCAACTGCCTTGCTATTATTTGCTACGCTTGCCTGTAAAAAAGATGACGACCAGGATGAAAATACCGATCCGCCTGTCATCACCATTCACGAACCGACTAAAGATCATTTTCATCCGGGAGATGTATTGCACATACATATAGACGTGACCGATCAAAAAGAAATGCACGAAGCCAGGTTCTGGCTCATTGCCGTTCCGCAAAACGACACCTTATTGACAAAAAGAAAACATGCGCATGATAAGGTGATCGAGTTTGAAGAAGATTATACTCTTGGAGCATTTGAGGATCATGAACAGAAAGTAGACCTGGTTGTCAAGGGAGAGAACGCTGCCGGAAAATCTTCTACAAAAACTTTCCAGCTGGAAGTTGTAGAGCATTAAATAAGATCTCCTCCTGACTTTACTTTTTGTTTCTGATGTTTTCGTATTGCCTGGTCCTTATTCAGGCAATACGTTTTTGCATGATATGCTTTCAGGGTCTTTGAACATCAATATCTTTCTCCTCCATAGTATTCCATGAAAAATTTTAAATTATAGATAGAAAACAACAGGAAGGACTGCCTGGCGTCATCCGGTGGTCCTTTCTCTTTTTTCAGATTAACAACACGAGCACCCATGAACAAGGAAAGAAATTTTGAGGTGATTATTATCGGAGGCAGTTATGCAGGTCTTTCTGCAGCCTTGTCACTGGGCCGCGCGCTCAGACAGGTACTGGTCATCGACAGCGGGTTGCCCTGCAACAGGCAGACCGCTCATTCACATAACTTCATTACGCACGACGGAGAAAAACCGGATGTGATCGCTCAGAAGGCGAAAAATCAGGTCTTAAAATATAATACCGTTCAATTTCTCAGCGATCTGGCTGTCAGCGGAGCGAAAAATGACAACGGCTTTTCGATCACCACACAGACAGGACAGGCTTTTACTGCTAAGAAGCTGATTTTTGCAACCGGGATCAAAGATATCCTGCCCGATATCAAGGGATTCTCTGAATGCTGGGGCATCACAGTCATTCATTGCCCTTACTGTCACGGTTATGAAGTAAAAAATGAAAAAACCGGAATTTTAGCCGATGGAGATGCGGCGATCCATTACGCCCAACTGATCCGAAACTGGACCAAAGACCTGAGCATTATCACCAATGGTCCTTCTTCTCTAAAACAGGAACAGGCCAACCGGCTTGCGAAGCACAATATCCCGGTGATTGAAAAAGAAATCGCTGAGCTGAAGCATGAAAACGGATACCTTCAACAGATTGTTTTTACCGATCAGTCTGTCTTCCCGTTAAAAGCTATTTATTCAAAACCAGGCCACGAGCAACACTGTAAAATACCGGAACAGCTGGGTTGCGAGCTGACAGAACACGGTTATATAAAAGCAGATAGCTTCCAGAAAACGAGCGTCAGGGGCATCTTTGCCTGTGGTGATAATACAACAATGATGCGGGCCGTCGCCAACGCTGTCTCTTCGGGTAATATGGCCGGAGCCATCGCGAACAATGAGCTCATCGAGGAAGAATTTGAGTCCCCGACAAACCGCATACTTCTGTCAGGGTGGATGCATATTTAGGTAAGTTGACTTATCTTCAGATGAAGGGTAACCTATGTCAACGGCGATCTGTAAATGGGGATTATTTTTACTGAGCATCTGTATAACGATACCGGATGTTTCCGCACAAAGAACGGCGATACAAAACCTGCTGGCGGATGTGCAACCTGACTCACTGGCCTGGTATGTGCAGCAATTATCCGGCGAACAGCCAATCTTTGTTCATGGCGTAACAGATACGATCCGGTCCCGGCATTATGCCTATCCGGGCAATGAAACAGCTTTCCAGTTCATGAAAGCAAAACTCATCCATTACGGCTATCTCGTAGATTCCATGCCGTTCAGCAGCCTGGGAAAGAACCTGTTGGCTACCAAGCCCGGCTCACAATACCCCAAACGTTACGTACTGCTCGGCGCGCATTACGACAGCTATCCGCCGGCAGCCCTTTCTCCCGGAGCCGACGATAATGCCAGTGGAACAGCCGCCGTCCTGGAAGCCGCCAGAGTATTCAGCAACTATGATTTTCCTTATACTATCGTTTTTGCATTATGGGACGAAGAAGAGATCGGGCTGATCGGAAGCAATGCTTACGTTCGCACGATAGGAAACAATAATGATACGTTACTGGGATATGTCAACCTGGATATGATTGGTTGGGACGGAAATAATGACGCCGTAGCGGAAATACATGTAAGACCGGTAGCACAATCTACCGCGCTGTCGGAACGCGCGCAGCAATGTAATACGGATTATCATATCGGACTGACACTCCAGATTATTAATCCTGCAGGCAATGCTTCGGATTTTGCACCCTTCTGGAACAGCAATTATACAGCCATCGGCATCAATGAGGAATATGACGATGATTTCAATCCTTACTGGCATTCGGCGGCAGATACCTTCGGCCATTTTAACCGGGATTACTTTCTCAAATGTGCGAAGCTGGCCTTCGCTACTATTGCAGATGTGGCAAGCGACACTTCACAGGTGGTCAGCGTACCAGAATTTGTATACCAGAGCAATGATATCCTGGTTTATCCCAACCCGTTCACCACCAGGTTTCATGTCCAGGCCAGACATGCCGGCATAGCTATAAGAAAGATCGCAATCCTGGACATCGGAGGCCGGTTGATCTACAAAGAACACCTGTCACCGGAACTTCCGGGAATAGAGCCACCGCCCCTTTCTCCGGGCATCTATTTCATCCGGATCGACACCGGAAACACCTCCTACATACAGAAAGTCATCAGGCGCTGAATCAGCAGTAGCAACCAAAAATCAGTGTCATTGCAGTGGCTACAAAATTTGTCTGCACATTCTTAAAGAATCTTTTCCATTCTGTGTATATTTCCACCTTCGCTACCTGTAAAACACTAACCACAATCTGTAATGAACGCACCCGCTCTGCTGAAATATCTCTTTGGCTGTTGTCTCCTGTTCAGCATTTCCTGCAAGAAAGACTCCGGACCGGATAAAGAGGAAGAAAAACCTGTCAAGGAAGATATCCTGTATGCTGTCCGCGGAAATCAACCCGGCATTTTCGATAAAGACGGTCGCTTTGTACTCTTAAGAGGGGTTAATTATAATGTACTGGGTGATTACTGGCAGGCGAACCCGGAGATACCGGCAACGGCACCTTATGATGCAGATCAGTTCAGGATCATGGCTTCTTACGGATTCAACTGTGTGAGGCTGCTTTTCAGCTGGAGCCTGCTGGAACCGCAGCCGGGACAATACAACCAAGATTATATCGGTAAGATCAACCAGGCTATCCTGGATGCCCAGCAACACGGCATTTATATCATGCTGGATCTGCATCAGGATGCATATGGAAAATATATCGCCACACCTAAAGATGTAGCCTGTGAGCTGCCTGGTAAAGGATGGGATGGCGCTCCGCAATGGGCTACCCTCACAGATGATGCTTCTACCTGCCGGGAAAGCGGCGACAGGGAATCCGCACCGGCGGTCTATCATGCCTGGCAAAACCTGTGGGACAACAAAAACGGGATCCAGGATAACCTGATCAATGCCTGGGCGGCGCTGATCAGCAAAGTAGGACATCATAAGAATGTGCTGGGATACGATCTGATCAATGAGCCCAGCCTGGGTTATTCTTCCCTGAAAGATCAGCAGAACAAGCTGAGTACTTTTTATGGCCAGCTGATCCGGAAGATCCGGGAAACGGAAAAGCAGAACGGCATCGCTGAACGTATCGTTTTCTTTGAGCCGGCAGTCACCTTTGCAGGACAACAGATACCGGCGGTAGTCGGCAGCAATTTTACCAATGACAATAATATTGTTTTTGCTCCGCATAACTATTTTGAGGTAATCACCACATTACTGACTGTAGAGCAGGGATATACCTTATACTCCACCCTGGCCAAGGCTTACCAGGCTTATTGCCTGATCGGTGAATGGGGGGTTTATGACCGGCCGGAAGAAGGCGTCGCCAAGCTCAAACGTTTCGCACAGCAGGAAGATCAATACCTGATGGGCAGTACGATCTGGCAATGGTCACAGGCTCCGGGTGATCCGCACAGCATCAGCTGGGACGGCAAAACTTATGAAGCCAGTTCCCTGCATATGGTAGAAGTGTCCAGTAACGGCATGTATACAGGTGTAAGAAATACCGTATTCCTGAAAGTGCTCGGCAGGGCACGACCACTGGCGGTCCATGGTAAATCCATCAATTTCACCAGTGACCCGGACTCCGGCATTATGAAGCTAAGTGCCAATGCCGATCAACCAGGCATTACAGAAGTGTGGATTCCTGATTTCTTTGGCACACCTAAGATCTCCGGTACGAACAGCACGCTGACCAAACTTGAAACCGTGGAAGGTGGATACAAAGCCTCTTTAGAAGTCAAAGACAAGTATACGATTGAAATAGGCTACTAAGCTTCACGGCTACTTTTTCCATTATATAGCTCTCCTTCTTTTCCAACCATGAAGAAATGACCTATCTTAATGAGTGGCTCTATGGTTTTCTTTATTTTCTAAACCATTAAGAAATAAAGGGACATGAAGAAACAGCCTAATCTTAATGACCCTTGCCTTCACGGTTCTATACTTTCTCTATCAGGACCCTCTTTATTAAGAGATGAAGGAACATGAAGAAACAGCCTAATCTTAATGACCCTTGCCTTCACGGTTCTACTTTCTCTATCAGGACCCTCTTTATTTTCCTAAACCATTAAGAAATGAAGGAACATGAAGAAACAGCCTAATCTTAATGACCCTTGCCTTCACGATTCTATACTTTCTCTATCAGGACCCTCTTTATTTTCCTAAACCATTAAGAAATGAAGGGACATGAAGATTGTAATAAGCTTAATGCTTACTCATAGATTTTTTTAACCATGAATGAATAACTTACTTCCGGATAATACGAGCCATTGCAGACTTTCCGGTATGATCTGTGGCCTGAATAAAATATACACCCGCAGGTTCGGCTTTCCAGTCAACGCGCTGCTGCCCGCTGTAAGCTGATCTTCTCCAGATAAGCCGGCCGGTTATGTCCCTGCATTCAACGATAGCCGTATTCATTTCTGCCGGAAGAACCAGGTAAAAGGCATCCTGCGAAGGATTGGGATAAATCTTTAAACTCAGATCACTTCTTTCATGCAAGGCAGTAACCACACCACAGGCAACCTGACGAATCTGCACAGTATCTTCAAAATACAGTTCCGGCCTTTCATCTGCATCCCTGAGCGTTACACAGACATTGTCCAAGGTAAGTCCGTTCACATGCCGGATAAACCATCCGTATGAAGGCAGAATCTCCCCAAACATATCATGCTCAGGCTTACCGCCTGCATTTTCAGGAATGAAGGTTCCTTCTGCTACAGCTTTACCTCCGCCCGGGAGTGTCAGGCTGATATTTTTCAGCACAATATTTTCTACCGGATGTACCGGTATTCCTGAGATAGAAGAGGTGATCCCTGAAGCAGCATCCGCAGTAATATTTTCCAGCCGGACATTTTTCAAGGCACCTACAGGTAAAGGCGGTATAGAGTCAGCATACGTATTTCCCCGATCGCCCAAACGAATGAATACCGGTGTGCTGACGCCCCTGATATCTATATTTTCCACAGTAATGTTATCCAGCGAGCCGCCATCCACTACAGACAGCAGAATACCGCATTTTCCCGGCAAAGCAGAGCCTAAAGGTCCTTTTGTACTATACTTCACCGTACAATCGTGCACATGTACATTCCGAACCGGCGCATACGTCTCTGTTCCCACTTTGATCGCCCTGGAATAGGTGCCGAAGACACAGTTCCTCACCACTATATCTTCTGCAGGAGCATCTATGGACATCGTTTTAATAACGACCGGGTCATTGTTGCTGTCAACATTACAATGCTCTACAAGTACCTTACGGCAGCCATCAATGTTGATCCCGTCATTATTGCCGTAGCTGTGATTGACAATCGTAATGTTACGGATCGTCAGGCTGTCACAATTGAGATTATGCATCATCCAGAAGCCTGAATTCTTCAGCGTAATACCTTCATAAAGCACATTCCGGCAAGAGATGAAGCGGATGCCGAAAGGTTTATCATCACTATTTAATACAAAATCCAGGGAAAGGCCATTTCCGTCGATAATACCTTCACCGATGAGCCCAATATTCTTTTTTCCTTCTGCATAAATGAGGGATCTTCCGGGATACTGATCTCCGTACGAACGGATGGAAACAGGTCTTACTTCAGGATATTTGCTTACTTTGGGCGCCCCCTTCAGCGTAGCACCTTTAGCCAGCCGGAGCAAAACATTATCCTTGAGAAAGATCGTACTGCTGAGATAAACACCATCGGGAAAATAAAACGATCCCGCCACCGGCTTTCTCCGCACTGTCAACTGCGGCCTGTATAGCTGTTGTATTTAAACCGGAACCCGGCGCAGCGCCAAAATCCCGGATATCGAATACCTGTGCAGCAGAAAGTTGTAAAATACCTGCAAATAAAAGCAATAGCAAAGCGCGTTTCATACAGTAAATATAGCAGAATAAATATGTGTATAAATATGAATTTTAGCAGGATTAAACTTGAATAAACCGAGAATTAAAACAACAAGCACTTACACTTTTCGCCAATCAATGATCAGCATTTGCGATACACACGCATTCACTAAAATATTATCCGGTATTGATATAGTTTATTTAAGTTTAAAGACGTTTATCAAATGCCCATGAGTATACAGAAAGACCTCCAGGAGCTGGTAAAAGCAGGGGTAATTCCCGAAACAACCGCACAGAATATCCGGTATTATTATGCCCACAAGGAAAATCACTCCGGAAACCGGCTGTTTATCATCTTCGGCATCCTGGGTGCTTTACTCACAGGATTAGGCATTATACTGATTATTGCGCACAATTGGGACGATCTTTCCAGGCCGGTGAAGACAGGTTTCGCGTTTCTGCCATTACTATCCGGTCAACTGGCCTGTACCTTTACCCTTCTGAAAAGAAAAGACCAGGCAGCCTGGCGGGAAAGCAGCTCCACCTTCCTGTTTCTGGCCATCGGCGCAGCTATATCGCTGATCAGCCAGATCTATCACATTCCCGGCGATATGGGCGAATTTACCCTGAGCTGGATGCTGCTCTGCCTGCCGCTGATCTACCTGATGCGCTCTTCCATCACCTCACTCTTATACCTGACCGGTATCACCTATTATGTCTTTTACACAGGCTATTACACCTATCCCAAGGTCATACCTTATACCTATTGGCTACTCCTGCTTTCAGCATTGCCCCATTATTATATGCTTTACAAAGAGCGGCCGGGCAGCAATTTCACGACCTTTCACCATTGGTTTGTTCCGGCCTCCATCGCTGTTGCACTGGGCACTGTAACGCGATCTTCCGGACAAATGATGCTGGTTGCCTATATGAGCCTGTGGGGGCTGTACTACCTGACCGGCCAACTCGGCTTCTTCAGGAACCGGAGTACGGTGACCAATGGTTACCGCATCATCGGTTCATTAGGAACCGTCATTATGCTGCTTGTCCTGAGCTTTGACCGTACGTGGATCCATCTCAGGACAGAAACTTTTGAATTGGGCAAAACCGTCAACTCCCCGGAATTCCTGGCTGCAGCGATCACCACATTATTAGCAGGTTATCTTCTTTACAAACATCTGCAGGACAGAACGATCATGGGTATGAAGCCCATGGCTCCGGTTTTTATCCTGTTTATTATCGCTTTTATTATAGGTCATTTTTCAGCGTTATCTGTCATACTGATCAATATATTCATCCTTCTGACCGGGTTGCTCACTATCAGAGAAGGTGCCAGACAGGATCACCTGGGCGTGCTCAATTACGGGTTGCTGATCATTACCGCACTGACCATCTGCCGGTTTTTCGATACTGAACTGAGTTTTGTATTCAGGGGAATTTTATTTGTCAGCGTTGGTGCCGGATTTTTCGCTTCAAATTACTGGATGCTCAAAAAGAGGAAAAATGAAGAATAACCGGAAGATACTTTGGATAGCATTTATATTGGTGTGCCTTTTACAATTATACGTTCCGGCCCGGATGATCCTGGACAGGGAAGCGACGAGGACATCCGGAACAACCTTTCGCTTCAAAGCGGCACCGGTTGATCCGCTGGATCCTTTCAGAGGTAAATACATCACATTGAATTTCAACGCAGCCGTTTTAAAGGTGAAAGGACCTCATCAATGGCAGAACGGAGAACAGGCTTATGCCCTGCTGGAAAATGACCCGGACGGTTTTGCCCGGATCAAAGCCCTCAGCAGGCAGGCTCCGGATCCTGATAAAGATTTCCTGAAAGTCCGGATCGACTATGCTTATGACAATATTATCCAACTGGAGCTGCCTTTCGGACGATTCTATATGGAGGAAAGTAAAGCTGAACCTGCCGAAAGAAAATATACCCGGTCTTTACGCAACCGGGCAGACCTGGTCTATGCTGTCGTAAAGATCAGAGCAGGTGACGCCGTACTGGAAAACGTCATGATCAACGATGTACCGGTTTCCGAGGCTGTGAGTCACCATCAGATTCCCGAAAAAGATGACCATTGAGCAAATTATCGACCGGGTATACCCGGTACCTGCAGCCGCCCGCCAGCAACTGGCTACTGCATTTCAACCCATCCGATACCCTAAAGGTCATCTCCTCATGAAAGCGGGTAAAGTAGAACCGGATATCTATTTCATCAGTCGGGGCATTGTACGCGCATTTGTCTACCAGCACAATCATAAGATCACCTTCTGGTTCGGCAGTGAAGGCGACACGGTATTGTCTATGAGAAGTTATGTGGAACGGCAATCGGGCTATGAGCATATAGAGCTGCTGGAAGACTGTACCCTGTACCGGCTCAGTACCAACGACCTGGAAGCACTTTTCCGGGAAAATATACAAATTGCCAACTGGGGCAGAAAACTGGCGGAACGGGAACTGATCAAGACAGAGGAACGGTTGATCTCCCGGCAATTCAGCACTGCCACAGAAAGGTATAAAGCATTGCTGGAAGAACATCCGGACCTGGTGAAGAGGGTCCAGTTAGGTCATATTGCTTCTTACCTCGGGATCACGCAGGTCAGCCTGAGCCGGATCCGGGCAGAGTTCCGCTGACCTTTTTATCATTTGTTAAAGGATCTCCGCCTGCAGCGAGCGATCTTTACCAACAAAAAAGTATGAACTGGCTGATCTTAATTTTAGCAGGACTATTTGAAGTAGCGTTTGCTTCCTGCCTGGGCAAAGCCAAAACGGCTGAAGGGAATATGACCTATTTCTGGTACGGAGCATTTCTCGTGACGCTGACCACCAGCATGCTGCTCCTGATCAAAGCCACACAAACCTTACCTATCGGAACAGCTTATGCAGTATGGACCGGGATCGGTGCGGTAGGCACGGCAATCATGGGTATTGTTTTCTTCAAGGATCCGTTGAGCTTCTGGAGGATATTTTTCCTCACTACCCTGATCGGTTCTATCATAGGATTGAAGGCTACATCGGAATAATTATCAATATAAAGTCCGGAGGTGCGCCGTAAACGGCGCACCTCCGGACTTGTTTTCTTTATTAAACCTGGCTTAGCTATGTATCGACCGGTCACCGGTAGCCGCGAGACAGGCCTCTTTGATCGCTTCTGTATATGTCGGATGCGCATGGCTGATCCGGGCGATATCCTCCGCACTGGCCCTGAACTCCATGGCCACCACACCTTCAGCAATGAGGTCAGCTGCCCGGGCGCCTATAATGTGCACTCCCAGGATCTCATCCGTTTCTTTATCGGCAATTACCTTCACCATTCCGTCGATATCACCGCTGGCCCTGGAACGCCCCAGCGCCCTGAACGGGAACGAACCGGTCTTATATGCCTTGCCGGATTCTTTCAGCTCTCTTTCCGTATAACCGACTCCGGCCACTTCCGGCCAGGTATAGACCACACCCGGGATCAGCTTATAGTTGATATGCGGCTTCTGACCGGCAATAGTTTCTGCCACAAAAACGCCTTCTTCTTCCGCTTTATGGGCCAGCATCGCTCCCCTGATGACGTCACCGATCGCATATACACCTTTCACAGATGTTTCCAGATGCTCGTTGACAGGGATCTGTCCTGCTTTATTGGTTTCTATACCGATCTTTTCCAGACCTAACCCTTCTGTATAAGGTTTCCGGCCTACAGCCACCAGACAGTATTCTGCTTCAAAAGATACTTCTTCCTCTTTTTTATTCAGGGCTTTTACTGTGACACTGTTTTCAGAAGCTTCTACGGCTGTTACTTTATGACTGAGATTGAATTTGAAGCCTTGTTTCTTCAATACTCTCTGCAATTCTTTGCCCAGATCATCGTCCATACCCGGGATGATCCTGTCCAGATATTCTACAACTGTCACTTCTGTACCCAATCTTGAATATACCGAACCCAGTTCCAGACCGATGACTCCGCCGCCGATGACGATCAGACTCTTAGGCAATTCTTTGAGGCTCAATGCTTCTGTAGACGTAATGATCCGTTTTTTATCGATATTGATAAAAGGTAAAGAAGATGGTTTTGAACCTGTGGCAATGATGACATTGTCTCCCTGGATAGAAGTCTTTTCTCCGCCGGCCAGTGCAATTGAGATCGTTTTATTGTCTTCAAAAGATGCGACTCCCTGATACGGAGTGATTTTATTCTTCTTCATCAGATAGTCAATTCCGGTAGTATTGGCTTTGACAACCTCTCCTTTCCGTTCGATCATACGGCCGAAGTCCAGCTTTACATCACTCACGCTGATACCGTGGTCTGCAAGATTTTTAACGGTGTTGTGATAATGCTCTGAAGAGTCTAATAATGCCTTGGATGGAATACAGCCTACATTCAGACAGGTACCTCCCATGGTGCTGTATTTTTCAATGATAGCGGTCTTTTTTCCCAACTGTGCCGCTCTGATCGCAGCAACGTATCCGCCGGGACCGCTACCGATAACTATGACGTCATATTTTTCCATATCTGTAAATTTAACTCAGGTGTTCTTTGTTAAAATCAATTCAAAATTAGACAGATGTTCTTAAATAATGTTCAAGGTTCCTAAATAATAAATTATCAAGGCTTTCCCTCGCCTGATGGGCGCACTGTACCAGGAAGCCTTCCCGACTGTTATGCTCTCTTTTGCAGATCTCCTGCGCCCCACTTCTGGATTTCCAGCAGTACAGGGATCATGGAGTGGCCATAAGCAGTAAGCTCATATTCTACTCTCGGAGGAATCTCTGCGTATATGGTCCTTGCTATGATACCGTCCTGCTCCAGCTCTCTCAGTTGATTTACCAGCATCTGCTTACTGATGGCCGGTATCATTCTCTGAAGAGCACTAAAACGGTTACATTTTTTACTGATCGCATAAATAATGATAATTTTCCACCTACCGCCCACAAGATTCATGAAATGGGTAACACCACAGTTGTAGGGATTAAAATCTTTATTCTTTCTTTTAATCTCCATAGGTCTTAATTTTAGACTTAAAACAAAAATATTGACTACTACTGTCTTATAGACAAATCTAATACTTTTATTCCAGCCTTACACAGGTATTAAAAATGACACATGATTCCCGGAGGATCAGCATTCCTGCCTGATCGGCCGTATTATCCAATGCTATGAAGAAAGAGAAATTTGAAGTAATTTGTACAGATGGCGTAAAGCTAAAAGGTGTATTACTGATCCCGGAAAAACCTAAAGCTGTGATCCAATTCAATTGTGGTACAGGTACCCGGAAGGAACTGTATCTCACCTTTCTAACATTTCTGGCAGAACACGGCTACTTATGCTGTTTGTGGGATTACAGAGGCAGTGGAGATTCTGCTCCGCAAGACCTGAAACACTGTAATTTTAAGTATTCAGATTACGGCATCAAAGATATGCCTGCCATCAAGGATTACTTAAATAGTCGTTTCCCGGATCTGCCTTTCTTCTTTGTCGCTCATAGCGCCGGTGGCCAACAGATCGGCTTCATGCACAACCTGGATCAGGTCAGCGGTGCGGTCAACCTGGCAGTCTCCACCGGATACTACCCGAATATGCCGTGGAAATACCGGTTACGCGCCTACTTTTTCTTTTATCTTTTCGCACCTGCAAGTATTCTGCTGACCGGTTATGTAAGCGCCAGAAAATTCGGTCTCATGGAAGATCTGCCCAAAAATGTAGTACATGAGTGGCGATCCTGGTGTTCAAAACGGAATTATTTCTTTGACAAAAAATTTTATGGCCACACCGTTCCGGAAGGGCATTTCCAAAAATTTGATTATCCCATTCATGTATTCTGGACGGTAGACGACACTATATCCAATCAGAAAAACACAGAAGCTTTCTGGCAGCACATCCGCAGCAAAAAAGGTATTCGTTTTACCCGCCTGACACCCGGAGCGTTCGGAGTCCGGCAGATCGATCACTTCGGTTTCTTCAGAAAAGTCATGAAGGAACAACTCTGGACTGAAATAGTAGCTATACTGGACAACTGGTATGTCCGAGTAATAAAAACAAGGCCGGAGCTGGAAAGCTAATTTTCATCCTGCTACTATTCCTGTAACTTTATTCAATCACCGGGACAAGGTTGGCAACATCCGTGTTGATCTTTCCTCTGTCATTTCCGAACTTTACTCTTCAACGGCAGGATCATTACATGCAGGCATCAGATATCAAAGGAGCACTTTCCGTTTATTCCCTGGAACTGGATGATTATAACTTTTTCATCAGTAAAGGCATCCCTCAATCCGAACGCTTTGAGATCAACAAGGACCTTTTCCGGACAGGATTCCATGTAATCGGTCTCTGTACCGGCGGCAGCATGTGTATCAACATCGACTTCAGGGCATATCATATTACTCCCTTTACCTTCATGTCTGTTGCACCGGCTTCACTGGTCAGGCTGGTCAGTAAAAGTAAAGACTTTAAAGTTCTCCTGTTATTGTTCGAACAGTCTTTCCTGCTGAAACAAGCCGAAGGCCCGGACATTCATACCACCCTTAGTCCGCCGGAAATTCCCGAGCCAACCTATCTCCACCTGAATGAAGAGCAGGCAGCGCTGATCACTCCGCTTTTCCGGCTGATCAAAGAAAAATCCGTTATCAACAGTCCATACCGCGACGATATTATACGCCACCTCATTCTTGCATTGCTATACCAATGTGCTGACTTTCAAAACAGCCAGCTAAAGGCAGAAACAACTCCAGCCAGGCAGAAAGAAATTAAAAACAATTTCATAGCACTCGTTCGCCAGCATTGCAAAGAACACAGGAATGTTGACTTCTATGCCGGGAAATTATACATCACCCCCAAACACCTGACCGATACGCTTAAAACCACCACCGGCAAAACCGCCAAAGCAATTATCGATGAGTCTGTTATCCTCGAAGCCAAGCTGCTGCTGAATGATCTCTCTCAAAGTATACAAGCAATAGCAGAAGCGCTCCACTTCGGGGATCAGGCAGTCTTTTCAAAATTCTTCAGGAAGCATTGCGGCATATCGCCGACCGGCTGGCGTAAAAGATGATCAGATTCCGACTTTCAGGCAAATTCTTCCGCGAAATGTGATCGTCCCTTACCGAAGCGCCACCATAATTTTGTCTGTAAAAGCAACGAATTATGAACCGTCTTTTCCCGGATGACCTGAATATCTATTTAAGAATCCTGTTCAGCTTTCTTGCCTCGTCAGGAAGATACCTGATCTTTTCCGGAGGTGCTTTCCTTTTGTATTATATCGTTAAAAGACAGGACTGGTATTACCGGAAGATCCAGCAACGCTATCCCAGGCAGACGCAGCTTTTTACAGAGCTCAAATACTCATTCAGCACCATTATCATCTTTACGGCCTACGGTGTGATCATGTTTCTCCTGAAAAAATATTACGGTATCACCGGGAACTTCTACGATAACATTCATGAATATGGAATTCCATACTTCTTTATGAGCATTTTTCTGCTCATCATCATGCATGACACTTACTTCTACTGGACGCACCGGTTCATGCATCATCCCCGCATTTTCAAATATGTGCACCATATACACCACCATTCTACCAATCCCACTCCGCTGGCGGTCTACTCCTTTCATCCTTTTGAGGCGCTGGTCAATGGCGGCTTTGCGTATTTCGCACTTTTCACCATCCCTATTCACCTCGGCGCCTTGCTGATCTTCCTGGTCATTTTTATCTTTACGGATATTCTCCTGCATTTGGGATACGAGCTCTTTCCCAGGAATTTCACCCGGCTTCCTTTCCTGAGATGGATCAACACCTCCACCCACCACAATATGCATCACCAGTACTTCAAAGGTAATTACGGGCTGTACTTTAACTTCTGGGACAGGTTAATGGGTACATTGAATACCAATTACGAAAGAAGGTTTGAGGAGATCACCCAAAGAACTCCGGATCCGGCCGGTGATCCATCATAGAAAGCAGCGGGATCGCCACTTTGCATCACAGCTAACCGGTATTCCCGGTTTTGAAAGATCGCAGCCTCTTTTTCCTTACCCTAAGACATTCCTTCAAACCACTCATAATCAGGTGTTTCTTTACTGAAGAAATGATCAGCATATTTTTTCTTTCCCAATGCTTTACTCAACAAAATGGTTAACGACTGGATGACGTTTTCAAAGTAAGTCTTGTGATATCCTACATTCTGAATTCTCTTGACATACGCTTTGAAAGCCGACAGTTGCTGCCGGAAGGTATCCAACTCTTTTTGTTCAAACAATATTTTTAAAATAAGGTATTTTGAGTTCAGGTTCCAGATCTTATCCTTGAACTCGTTGGTAAAAAGGATTTTCAAGGCTTTATCAAATTCTTTCTGAGCGTAATAAATCTTCGCCAGATTATATACTATGGTATTTTGTGCATAGTTGGGATGTACCAGATGCCGGTGACTTTCCAGGAACTCAAGGCTTTGCTCCAGCTCTCCCAGCTTGATCCCGAGCGTGATGACATTGGTAAAGATAAACCGATTGATTTCCTGATGTTCGATGAGCGAACCGTTATCTATGGCATAAATATAAATTTCAAATGCTTTGCGGGTATAAGCAGGATTGTTCTGGTTGGATTTCTTGATACAAAAATTGATGACTGACCGGTAGACAGTATTCAGATCTTTCTGAGAGAACAGGTTTTCATGCTGTTGTATATCTAAAAGCAGCTCTTCAAAAACTTCTTCCTGTTCGTGCTCTACTAACTGGAAAAGATGGTAATAAATCCTCACGAGCGGTTCACGGAGATAATCTGACTCCGGTAACAACTGTAAGATCGGATCCAATAACGGGTGCTGGATTTTAGACTCCATTACTTTATTAATAGTGTTGATCGTGCAGGCAGATTTTAGCGTTTCGATGATGGTGTAGACAGTGAGATTTTCTACTGTAGATGGAAAATCAAAATCTTCTGTTCTGACATTATTGGACTGAAAATGATAATTGGCCACTCCCAATTCATATCGCCTTCTGTAGTAATCCGCATCATGTACAGATTCTGAGATCATCAGATTCTGTAAGTCTCCGATAGCCCATTTTGCAGGCTTTTCCATTCCATTTTCCAGAAAATGCTGTAATAAAATCTTTCTGTGCACAAAAGATGATTTCTGTACTTTCTGAAAAACAATAAAATCTTCCACTACGCTTGTAGCTGCTGATAACAGGTGTCTTATTCTCAAATCGTTGTAGGGCGCATCTCCATAGAGATAAGCAAAAATCTGCTCTTTGCTGACAGATGAAAAATCACCTGGCAACTCCTCAAAGAAGAATGTAAATAATCTGAGCACATCATTATCATTCCGGACAAAATAAAATTTTGAAAATTTTTTAAATAATACTAATTCTTTATTATTCAAAGATTTAAAAAGATAAAACAATCTGTTTTCAGATAAATTCATTTAAAAATTCTATTTTTTTGATCTGACAATATATAAAATTTGTCAATTTATATTTTACATCTTACGATTATATTTGAGATACTCAAGTATGATAATATGAGAAATCCACTGTTTGTATTTATCGTTCTGATAATCAGCGGCTATTTGTTCTCCTGTAATAAAGACGCCAACTATACCGGCAGGAGAGCAGAGAATGGAATTACAGGTACCATTACCGGTAATCCGGATCCGGCCGTCTACAAAGTTCGCCAATCTATCAAAATACATGACGATAATGTCAATGGTGTATTCCTCAGACAAATGATCAGGATCCAGGAAGCTGTTTACTATTTCTACAACGATAATGATCTCCTGGACAGCCTGGCCGTATATTCTGATACCAGCAAAAGTGCAACGCTAAAGAGAACAATGAAGCTCCATTATCTGCCTGCTGAAAATAAGATCATCGCATCATTATACGATATACAACAGGGATATTTTGAAATGTTTATTACATACGATAATAATAAAAAAGTACTGGCCATATCTAATCCAAACTACCCCAAAGAAAAGGGCATTTTCTATATATACGAAGGTGAAAAGCTGGTACACAAGAAATATGACTTCGGAACCGTAGCTATTGCTACCAAAATGAACTATGATCCATATTACAATCTGACGGATTATGAATTGTATCCGCAAGCAGAAAAATCCATTAAAGTCAATCTGGAGTACGATTACAACTCACCGGTCAACAGTGATTTTGATATCAGATTCAACAGTAAAGAGATCACCTTTATCTATGAAGGAGGCGTAAATATTCTGAGTTTCATGGGCCTGAACACAGGACTTGGCAACGCTCACTTCATTAAGAAACGGACAGAAACCAGAATAGAAGATACCAGCTCTGTCAGAAATCAATACCTGTTTGAGTATCAAAAGGACAAATACGGAAGACTGATCAACAGAAGGATTATCATCAATGATGAGTCTGATATAGTCTTCGAATACAACTACTAAAAGAACATACATACCATTATATCACTAATCATAACCTCCCTTATGAATGCCTTTCCTATGCTCAATACACTGCGGTTTATCGCAGCAACAGGGGTACTGATTCAGCATGCTGAAGAGATAAAGTTCCACGCAGGTCTGAACAATATTTATCATTTCAACGGAATCAAAATATTGGGAGGTATTTGTGTTTCTGCATTTTTCGTTCTCAGCGGATTCCTCATTACTTTCCTGCTTTTGCGGGAGAAAAGCAACAATAACACCATACAGATAAGGTCATTTTATATCCGGCGTATTCTCCGGATCTGGCCCCTTTACTTCATCACTATATTCCTGTACAAAATCATTTTAGCTCACCTTCCTATAGAAAGCAGGGATCTCATTTTCACTAATTCGAATTTCGCATTCGGTGCTCTGAGCCCGATACTTGAAATTTCCGGCACAGGAGAGTGGATCTTTTTACTTCTCTTATTACCTCAGGTACTGCTCGCACTGGGCAAAGTATTCTATCCTTTACATGTATGGAGCATTGGTGTTGAAGAAGCCTTTTATCTGTTCTGGCCATGGGTATTGCTAAAATGCCGTCAATACAGGAAAACCTTTCTCCTGATACTCCTGGGTTACTTGCTCTTATACTTCCTGAGCTTCAGCATCTGGATATATCTTTTAAAAACAGAACATTCTTCTGCAAAATATTTCCAGGGAAGCACTTTCTTTCTCTATTGTCAGCGCATCAGCTGCATGGCTATCGGAGCGATAGGCGCAGAAGCATTATTCTTTAACAGGAACAAATGGCTGGAGCTTATCAGGCATCCTCTGACGAGTGTGGCAGTTCCGGCAATACTGCTCTTACTTCTTTACAAAGGTTTCTTTTTTCCTGTTTTTATTACCGAAATCTATTGTATCCTGTTTATAGCACTTATTCTACAGGTTATTCACTGGGGTGAAAAAATAATTTCCAACCCGGTATATAAGCTTGCTGAGGAGTTCGGAAAAGTTTCTTTCGGTATATACATGTATCATCCGTTCTGTATTATTCTGGCCATAGAAGCATTTTCTTTATCAGGCATTTCAGATATCAGCTGGTGGCAGTTTTATTCCTTGAGCTGCTTTATCACCTTCGGTATCTCCTACTTATCATTTCATTATATAGAATCTCCGATCTTACAATTAAAAACCTATTTTGAAACATCGCGAGTATCTGTTCATACTTCCTGAGTACGGGCTGTTCTCCCAATGGCCCGGAAAGGGTATCTTCTGAAAGACCATTGTTTTATTGTGTAATTGATCACATGTCTTTTCTACTGTCATCCAAACAGGTAAAAGCAGGATTAGTTTCAGAAACAAATTCTCCGTATTTTTTGGTAAAAGATTGCTGACAAATAATCGATAATATATGGAATGGGTATTCAGAATAGCACTTTTCATTACCGGAATTATCAATATTGTTCCGTCTGTGCTTGCATTTTTACCGGATAAGATTCCAACTTCTTACGGTATAGATAAATTGGATTCTAATCTGGAACTATTATTAAGGCACAGGGCTATTCTTTTTGGAATTATTGGCGGATGGATGATTTTTTCTGCATTGAGCAAGAGATATTATGAAATTTCTGTCATTGCCGGTCTGGTGAGCATGGCTTCGTTTGTTGTACTCTATTTCTTAGCGAATAAACATATAAGCCCTGAGCTCAGAAAGGTCATGCTCATTGATGTAGCTGCAATAATTATCCTGTCTGCAGCAACTATCCTGTTTATAATTAACGGAAAGTCACGCATGAATTGATGTCAAACAGATACAAGAGCCTGCTTTAAAATGGTAAATGATGAATTACCAATGGCTGTACTGATGCAAGTAATTATTGCGAATGTTAAACTGTAAATGGCTAACACAAAAATCATTAGCAGTGAACAGTATAAAATATTGGAAATATCACAACTAAGCACCTGCTGATATCCGGCTATCATCTTGCGCCAGCGCAGCAGGGATGGCAGCGGTATCCTCTGCGGAGTGAAACGGAACAGAGATACAAGCGAACAGCCCGACCGAAGGGGCTGCCCGGATTGGTTCATAATTTATTTACTTTCGTATTCCAGCTGCAGTTTTTCCCACTCTTCCATGGCTTTAGCCAGGTCTTCCTGCTTCATTTTGTATTTGTTGGCATCCGCATTGTTATAGTTCTTACCGAGGTCCGACTCCAGCTTTTTCACTTCCTTTTCCAGCTCATTGATCCGGGCTTCCGCCTTATCGATCTGGTTTTTCAGCTTTTTGACGTCTTTATCCCGGGCATCGTTTTTTGCAGAATTGCCTGGGGTTACGGGTCCCTGTACAGCAGCACCTTTACCGCCGGATTCATAATCGCGGAAGCTATCGAGCTTTTTCTTTTCGAAAAACTCGGTCACGTCGCCAATATACTCTCTCACCTTGCCTTCATCGAATTCAAATACCTTATCTGTAAGCCCGGTCAGGAAATCCCGGTCGTGCGATACGATAATAACTGTACCGGCATATTCAGAGATCGCCTGTTTGAGCTTATCCTTGGATATCATATCCAAGTGGTTGGTAGGCTCATCCAGGATCAGGAAGTTGGTAGGCTGCAACAGCAACTGGGCCAGACAAACACGGGCCCTTTCTCCACCGGACAATACTCCTATCTTTTTATCTACGTCCTCGCCTGAAAACAGGAATGCGCCCAGGATATTGCGGCAGGCCTTCACCATATCGTGCGGCGCCTCGTCTTCCATGTGTTTGAGGATGGTCTTTTGCTTAGGTAAATTTTCAGCATGGTGCTGCGCAAAATACCCCATAGCAACATTGTAACCCTGTTTAACGGAACCACTGCTGGCTTCTATTTCACCGGCAATGATCCTGGCCAGGGTAGTTTTACCCATTCCGTTCTTTCCTACAAAAGCGATCTTCTCGCCCTTATTGATCTCCAGGTTTACACCGTCGAATACACGCTTGGGACCGTAAGATTTGGCAGCATTTTTGGCTTCTACCACTACTTTACCCGATGCAGGACCTGCAGGAAAAGTAAACTTCATGGCGCGGTTGTCGTGCACATCCACTTCCACCAGGTCCATCCGATCCAGCTTTTTCACGAGGCTCTGCGCAAAAGTTGCTTTGCTGGCCTTTGCCTTGAAGCGGTCGATGTTCCGCTGGATCTGGCGGATCTCATCCTGCTGATTCTTATAGGCGGCCATCTGCTGTTCCTGGCGGTCTTCTTTCAGGATAACATATTTGGAATAAGAGGCCTTATACTCATTCAGTTTCCCAAATTCGACCTCAAAGGTTCTGTTAGTCACGTTGTCCAGGAAAGTCCTGTCGTGGCTCACCAGCAGTAAAGCGCCTTCATAATTGCTTAAAAACCGCTCCAGCCAGAGAATGGAATCTATATCGAGGTGGTTGGTAGGCTCGTCCAACAGAAGCAGGTCAGGTTTTCTGAGCAATATTTTAGCCAGCTCTATACGCATGGCCCAGCCGCCGGAAAATTCAGAAGGTGCTTTCTGAAAATCCGCCCTGGAAAATCCCAGACCGGTCAGGATGCGCTCAATATTTTCATTGATATCATGGTAGCCCAGATAATCCAGCCGCGCATGGATATCCACCAGGTCCTGTGTCAGCTTCATATAGCTGTCACTGGAATAATCCGTCCGGGTTTCCATTTCATGCTCGATCTTTTTCAGCCGTTCTTCCAGCCGGATCGCTTCATCAAAAGCGGAGCGGGCTTCCTCCCATAATGTAGGATGAACGTGCCCCCTGATCTCCTGCTTCAGAAAACCGATCGTATAATCCGAAGGATAAGCGATCCTTCCTCCTTCGGTAGAAATATCTCCGTCTATAGCCTTGAGCAATGTCGATTTTCCGGCACCGTTCTTACCGACCAGTCCTACCCTGTCGCCCGGTAACAGCGAAAATGTCGCATTGTCCATGATGACTCTGCTACCAAATGCAATGGTCAGGTTCGTTACTTGTAACATTATCTTCTACCTCTTTCTTCCCAAACGTGTGTTTTCTCGCCCAGATTCTCACAAAAAGCCCGCATCTCATCGATCACGAACGGGTTTCCGGTCGCTTTATAGTAGCTGTCTGCCAGGCTCAGCAGCCGCTGGAAGAAGTGTGTATGCATCTCATCGATCTGCATATCCTTGGTCCAGAGATCTATGCTCATTGTATTTTTTTCTTCGCCGTCCCATAAGGCGATCATCATGGATTTGCTTTTCGACACTCCTGACTGCGCCTTATCGCTGGCAGTCCATTCGATTGTCTCCGGCATATTGTGATCGTCAAGCGTGACATGAAACTTCAGTTCCGTTTTACGGGCCATTACACAGAATTTGGGCGCAAAGATAACCCTAATCCTTTGCCCTGAAAAATTATAAATATCAATTTATCTTATTAATAATCTAGTCCGCTGCGCGGGTAATCAGACGATGGACTACTGATGAGAATATGGGAATGTACTAATGTGCCAATGTGACGATATACCCATGTGATAATGTTTCAATGTGACAGTTGGACGATGGACCACAGACAATAGACCATGGATTACCGTATTTACAGATAAAATAAAAATAATGTGCAAATGTGGTAATGAAGTTGATCAGACGATGGACCATTGAAAACCAGGGCTGTCAGACGATGGACGATAGACCGTCGTATTTTGCAGATATCCATATTTGCGGCAGATTGCTGAATAAGTTCCTTTGAAAGCCGCCTCTTTCATCATCTGCGGAAGTAGAGCCTAAGATCATGCTGCTAAGAGTTACCGCCGAAGGCCCTCATCGGCATTGTGAAAAATTGACACATTAATTTTTACATTAACCCATTTGCTAATTACCT
>Ga0206116_1000137_pt1 | contig 111420 bp, 100 predicted proteins | sample 3A1Ametagenome_FD_178000 | JGI IMG/M metagenome (GOLD analysis project Ga0206116, IMG submission 178000) | Enriched microbial communities from leaf-cutter ant dump, University of Wisconsin, Madison, United States - 3A1A | ecosystem: Environmental > Terrestrial > Nest > Insects nest > Nest dump...
TGAAGTGCTTGTTCTCGGCAGCCAGACGCTCGATCAGCGCCGCCGGTTGCCAATGGCTGCCAAAGCGTTTGGCCAGTTGCAGCAGACGCTGACGAATGGTGCCGACGCCCTCGCCGTCAGCCCAGGCCATCGGGCCACCGCGCTCGGTAGGAAAACCATAACCATTGAGATAGACCAGATCGATATCGTGGCTGTTAGCGGCGATGTTCTCTTCGAGAATCTTCGCCCCTTCGTTGACCAGTGCCAGCAGGCAGCGCTCGAGAATTTCCTCGTTGCCGATATCACGACGACTGAAGCCCAGGCGCTCGGACTCGGCCTGCACCAGCGCGTCCACCTGCGGATCATGTTCGGCTTGGCGACTGCCGGGCGCATAGAGGTAGTAACCCTTGCCGCTCTTCTGGCCGAAGCGGCCCAGTTCGCACAGGCGGTTATCCACCTGCACCGCCGGGTCGTCCTGGCCCTGGCCTGCCAGCTCACGGGCACGCCATTCCAGATCGATGCCGACCACGTCGTACATGCGGAACGGCCCCATGGCGAAGCCGAAACCCTGCAGCGCCGCATCCACCTGATGCGGCCAGGCGCCTTCGAGCAGCAGCATGCGTGCCTCACGCACATAGGTGTGCAGCATGCGGTTGCCGATGAAGCCATGGCAGTTACCAGCCACCACCGCCACCTTGCCCATGCGCTCGCCCAGTTCCTGCGCGGCGTGCAGCACAGCCGGTGCGGTTTTGGCGCCCCGGACGATCTCCAGCAGCTTCATGATGTGCGCCGGGCTGAAGAAGTGCAGGCCCAGCACATCTTGCGGCCTGGCAGTAACGGCAGCGATGGCATCGATATCCAGCGCCGAGGTATTGCTGGCCAGGATCGCGCCAGGCTTCATCACCGCGTCCAACTCACGGAAGATGCGTTGCTTGAGTTCGAGGTTCTCGTACACCGCCTCGATCACCAGATCGGCGTCGGCCAGGGCCGCGTAGCTGTCCACCGCCTCGATACGTGCACGTCGCGCAGCCGCTTGCGCCGCATCGATACGACCCTTGTCGACGTTATGCGCCCAGGTTTCCTCGGCCATCGCCAGGCCCTGCTCGACCATCTGCGGGTTGTTATCCAGCCATAGCACGCGCAGGCCGGCATTGGCCAGGCTGATGACGATACCGCGGCCCATGGTGCCGGCGCCGATCACGGCAGCACAGCGAAGCGGCGAGACGATTTTGTTCATTGTTGTTCCTCTCGTGCACGAACAGGCTGGGCACCCTTAAAAACTACCTGCGTTGTCATCGCTGCGTTAAAAACAGGCTCAAAATGCTCATTTACAACTCGTAAACTGCGCTTTTTCGCCTGTTTTCGCCTTGCGCTGACTGCCTCGCCTACGTTTTTAAGGGCACCCAGAGACTTGGTTCACGATAAGCAAGCCGCTACTATTTTTGAAATTTAGTCTTGTGATACGACGTATTCAGCAGATGAATTTCATCAATTTCGACCTCAACCTGCTGCGGGTGCTGGACGCTCTGCTGCGCGAACAGAACGTCTCGCGCGCCGCCGAACGCCTGTCTCTGAGTCAGCCGGCGGTCAGCAATGCGCTGGGTCGCCTGCGCGAGCTACTCGGCGACCCGCTGCTGGTGCGGGTGGGCCGGCGTATGCAACCGACACCACGAGCACTGGCGCTGGAAGCACCGATCCGCAGCGCCCTACGCCAACTGGAACAGAGCCTGAGCGCCGGCGAGACCTTCGAACCAGGCGAAAGCCGCCAGCGCTTTTGCATCGCCGTCACCGACTACGTGGAGCTGGTGTGTATGCCGCGCCTGCTCGACCGCTTAAGCCAGAAGGCGCCGGGCATCGGCATCGATATTCGCCACCTCAGCCCGAGCCTGCCGATGGAGGCACTGGACAAGGGCGAGCTGGATCTGGTGCTGGGTCGCTTCGACGAGATGCCCGCGCGCTTCGCCCGTCGCCACTGGATGAGCGAGACGCTCAAGCTGGCGGTACGCCGCGATCATCCTCTGCTACGCCAGGGCAACCTGGATCTGGACACCTTCCTGCGCCTGCGCCACCTCTGGGTGCATGGCGGGCAGACCCGCGGCATGGTCGACCAGTGGCTGGGCGAACAGGGCCTGTCGCGGCAGATTCTCTACACCACACCGAACTACCTGCAGGCGGCACATATCGTCGCCGGCAGCGAGCTGACCGCCGTGCTGCCCACCGCCCTGGCCCAGCACTTCGCCACGCTGTTGCCACTGCAGCTGTTTGACCTGCCCTTCACCCTCGGCCCGTTCCACCTGGAGGTGGTCAGCCTGGCGCAGCGCCAGCGCGATGCCGCGCTGCAGTGGCTGATCGAGGAGATCGTCGCGGTGGCCAACCCGTAGGGTGCGCCCCTACCTCTCGACTTGCCTATCGGCACGGCCGCCCAGATACCAGCCGAGTACGCCCCATAGTGCAGCACAGAGCGCGCCGACCATCGCCACCAGCCAGGCACCGTGGCCGAGCATGTCCAGCCCGGCCTTGGCCCAACCACTGAGGGCATCGCCACCGCGATAGACCACGGTGTCGATGAAGTTCTTCGCCTTGTACTTGCTCTCGGCATCCAGCGGAGCGAAGAGCATTTCCCGCCCCGGCCGGACGAAGGCGTATTCGCCAATGCGGCGCACGATCATCAGCCCCGCCAGCATGGCGAAAGTCGGCGCCAGCGCCAGGCCAATAAAGCCCAGGCACACCAGTGCCGGTACGATTGACAGCAACACACGTACGCCCAGCTTCTGCGCCACCCGCCCGGTGATGAACAACTGCGCAGCCAAGGCTCCGGCCTGCACGACGAAGTCGATCACGCCAAATACCTTCACCTGCGCGGCGCGATCCGGAAACAGCTCCGCGACAAGCCGAGCCTGCTCGAAATAGAGAAAGGTGCTGACCGACGTCAGCAGCAGGATGAACGCGCCAATGCCCAGCAGGTAGCGCGAACCCAGCATGCGCGTCAGGCCGCTGAAGGGGTTGCCCGGCACCGGACGTCGCGGGCTCTCGCTGCTCACCGCCCCGGGGCGGCCGGCACCTTGCTGCTCGCGCCACTCCATCAGGTAACGCTTGAGCGCCATGGCCACACCCAACAATACGGCGGCCATCAGCATCAATCCGGACTCGCCGACAGCCCCGATCAGTAGCGCACTCAACAGCGGCCCACAGAGCCCGCCAACACTGGCCCCTGCCGCGATGAAGGCGAACAGCCGGCGCGCCTGGGCACCATCGAACACGTCGGCCATCAGGCTCCAGGCCACGGAAACGACGAACAGGTTGTAAACCGAGATCCACACGTAGAACACCCGCGCCAGCCACACGCTGTCGTGGTCGAGGCGAAACAGCAAGACGAAGGCGAGCAGGTTGAGACAGAAGAAGCCGTACACCCAGTCGATGAAATGGATGCGCGGGACTTTCGAGTTGAGCCAGGCGAACAGCGGCACGGCCAGCAGCATGACGACGAAGGTGGCGGTGAACAGCCACTGCAGGTTGTGCACACCGCCAGTGATGCCCATCGCCTCACGGATCGGCCGCAGCATGAAATAACCGGCGAACAGGCAGAAGAACAGGGCAAAGCCGGCCAGCACCGCGGCCAGTTCTTCACCTTCGGCATTGATCGCCCGCGCCAGGCGCCGGGTGAGCGCCTGCATCTCAGGCGAACAGCTCGATGATGCGCTGGCGCTGCGCCGCGTCTGGCAGACGCCCCTGGCCGGCGAGGATGTTATCGGCCATATAGCGGGGGTTGGAGGTGGCCGGAATCACTGCCGTCACCGCCGGATTGGCAAGGATGTACTTGAGCATCAACTGCGCCCAGGAGGTGGCGTCCAGCTCCACGGTGGCCCAGTCGGGCAGGCTCTTGCCGCGCACCCGGTCGAATAGCACCGAGCGCTGGAACGGTCGGTTGATCAGCACCGCGATGCCCTTGTCGGCGCAGTAGGGCAACAGCTCGCGCTCGGCGTTGCGCTCGCCGATGGAGTAGTTGAACTGGACGAAATCCACCGGTTCCTTGCGCAATACCTCGAGCAGGCGCTCATGGGCGGAATCCAGATAATGCGTCACGCCGATGTAGCGCACGCGCCCCTGCTCCTTGAGCTCGCGCAGCAGAACGAGCTGAGTGCTAGTGTCCTGCAGGTTGTGCACCTGCATCAGGTCGATGGTGTCGGTGCGCAGGGCGGCGAAGCTCGCCTCGACCTGCCGCTCACCGGCCTCACGCCCCGTGGAGGAAACCTTGCTGGCCAGGAATAACCGCTTGCGCATGCCATCCTCGGCGGCCAACGCGCCACACACTGCCTCGGCCCGACCATAGCTGGGTGCAGTGTCGACCAGGCTGGCACCACCATTGACCAGATTGCGCAGCACCGCTCGCAGCGGGTTCAGCGCCTTGTGGTCCATCGCCACATCATGCGTTCGTGAGGTTCCCAGACCAATGGCCGGCAACATTTCACCACTACTGGGTATCGCCCTCGTCAGCAAGGGCGCAGCGGCGAAAGCGGATGGCGGCAACCAGGGCATCAGGGCGGCGAATGCCGCCAGGCTGGCGCTGCCGTGCAGGAATCGACGACGACTGGGCATGGCGTGGCTCCTTTGAGAGCGGCGAAGGGGTCGGTTCGTTATAGGCACAGACCGCGCTCAGACCAAGGCGTTACATCCACTGCGGAGTCAGCGTAGGGAGTGAGAATCAGGCAGCCAAATGGCTACAGACCCGCTGTGACGGGAGGAAGGGGGAAATGTGAAAGGTTACCAACGCAATATCCGGTAACCAAAAACGCCACTGCGTCAGGCGAGGGACGACGCAGCGGTGGGGAAACCCTGATCAGGCTACGCGCGAAATAGAGTCGCTGATCAGCATGCCGTGGGAGACGAGATAGCAGCGATGGCCGTTCTGCAGGGTCAGAGGGCTGCGGCTGGCGATGATCCAGCCTTTGCTCAGCAATTGCTCGATATGAGCCCGCAGAGCGGGTAGATGGCGCTGTTCCTTCATAGCCGGCCTCTCGTTGAAAGGGTGACGCCGCACGCGCTGGTTCACCCGTGATACAGATCGCAAAAGTGTAGTGGCGCAATGCCAGGAAAGTAAGCGGCGCGATTGTGCATTTTTTTGTAGGACATTCGCTATACCTTCCAACAAATCAGGGCTGCATCAGCACCGTTTGTTCTGCACTCTGCGGCGCGGAAAACACCAGGTAGTCGTCCTCCAGCTTGCCGTAACGCAGCAATGCCAGATCGAGCAGATAGTTCTGGTGCAGCTTCCACGGCACGCGGTCGCCCTGCGTCGGCAGCAGATGCGAGGCGCGTTCGATATAGCCCGACTGCAGGTCGAGAAAAGGTTCCGGGCGCACCTCGCCATGGCGATCACGCGGTGTCACCTGGCGCATGCCGATGGCATCCAGATGGTTGATCAGGCGGCAGAAGTATTCGCTGGAGAGGTCGGCCTTGAGTGTCCAGCTGGCGTTGGTGTATCCCATCACCACCGCCAGGTTGGGCAAGTCGCGCAGCATGATGCCACGGTAGCCCATGCTCTTCGGCGCCTCGAAGGGCGCACCGTCGACGCTCACGGCGATACCGCCAAACAGCTGCAGTTGCAGGCCGGTGGCACTGACGATGACATCGACGGCCAGCTCCTCGCCACTCTTCAGGCGAACGCCCTGCGCGGTAAAACGCTCGATCTCGGCCGTCACCACTTGCGCCTTGCCCTGACGCAGCACACGGAACAGATCACCATCCGGCACCGCGCAGACGCGCTGATCCCAAGGCTTGTAGCGAGGACTGAAGTGGCGCAGATCGACCCCGCCCAGTTGCCGCCGCACCAGCCCCAGCAGTACCCGGCGAACCAGATTGGGAAAGCGCTTGGCCAGTTTGTAGAAGACCAGTTGCAGGGTCACGTTGCGTCCGCGTGCCAGGCGATAAACCCAGGTTTCGGGCAGGACGCGACGTAGCGCGTTGGACAGTGCATCACGCTGCGGCAGGTTGATCACGTAGCTGGGCGAGCGCTGCAGCATGGTGACCTGCGCACCCTGCTCGGCCAGCGCCGGCACCAGGGTCACGGCGGTCGCGCCGCTGCCGATTACCAGCACGCGCTTACCGCTGCAATCGAAGCCCTCCGGCCACAGCTGCGGGTGAATGAAGGTACCCTGATATTCCTCGCGGCCGGTGAATTCCGGGGTGTAGCCCGCCTCGTAACGGTAGTAGCCGGTACACATCATCAGAAACTGGCAGCTCATGCGCAGCGGTTCGCTGTCGTCGCCACGCTGCACCAGCAGTTGCCAGGTGGCGCTGGTGCTGCACCAATCGGCCTTGAGCACCTTGTGCCGATAACGGATCAGTCGGTCGACACCATGCTCGGCGGCGGTCTGCACGATATAGCGGCGGATCGAAGGGCCATCGGCGATGGCCTGCGGGTCGCTCCAGGGTTTGAAGTTGTAGCCGAGGGTATACATGTCCGAGTCGGAACGGATGCCCGGATAGCGAAACAGATCCCAGGTGCCGCCCATGGCCTCGCGACCTTCCAGAATGGCGAAACGCTTGTCCGGGCACAGACGCTTGAGGTGGCAGGCAGCACCGACACCGGACAGGCCAGCGCCGATGATCAGGACATCCAGGTGTTCCACGGACATGACACACACTCGCTAGAGATGAATGCTGAGCTTCACCTTAGTCGAGAGCGCTGTCATCCGTTCTTTAGTGTGGCTAGAGTGGCCATGAACAACCGACGAGAGCGCTCATGAACACGGCCACCTGGGAACTGCTGTCCTACATCGTCACCGTGGTGGCCTTGCCGTTCGCCATCGCCGTATTTCTCTTCGAGCAGCGCAAGGAACGGCAGAACGAGGAAGACGCCACCTGGCAGCAGGTGTCCGACGCCTACATCGACTTTCTCGAAGTGGTTCTGGCCAACCCCGATCTGCGCCTGCGCAGCCAGCACGCCACGACCGACCTGAGTGAGGAGCAGCAGGAGCGCATGCTGGTGATCTTCGACATGCTGGTCTCGCTGTTCGAGCGCGCCTACCTGCTGCTCTATGAGCCGAAGATGGACGAGAAACGCCGGCGCCGCTGGCACTCCTGGGAGGACTACATGCGCGAATGGAGCCGCCGCGAGGACTTCCGCGAGCGCCTGCCACAACTGCTGCGCGGCGAGGATCCGGGCTTCGCGGCCTACATCCAGCAACTCGCCCAGGAAGAAGCGCAGAACCCCGTGTGAACACCCCGACTGGCCTGAGGCGCCTGTGCAGCGCTAAGCTGTGGCGATGACCACTCCCTACCTGACCACGCAGCAAACCAGCAGCACGGATGCCGCCAGCGGCTTGCGGCTGGGTGGCGACTGGACGCTGGCCCACTACAGCCAGCTCGAACCCCAGGTGCTGGCCCTGCGCGAACGCCTGCGCGGCGAGGCATCCGTCGATCTAAGCGATCTGGCCGCGCTGGATACCGCCGGCGCGGCGCTGCTGGTGGAGCTGTTCGGCAGTGAACGCCTGCGCCAGCTGATCCAACAGGCCGAACTCGACGAACAACGCCGCGCCCTGTTGCTGACGGTGGCCAATGCCATGGCTGGCAGCCAGCAGGCCCAGACGCCGCCGGAGCCATCAGTGCTGCGCGAAGTGCTCGGGCATATCGGCGAAGTGGTCGAAAGCCTGTGGCACCAGGGCCGCGCCCTGCTCGGCTTCATGGGTCTGACCCTCACCAGCATGCTGGCGATACTGGTGCGCCCCAGGCGCTGGCGCCTGACGTCGCTGGCCGCACATCTGGAACAATGCGGGCTGAACGCCGTGCCCATCGTCGCCCTGCTGACCTTCCTGGTCGGCGCCGTGGTGGCCTTTCTCGGCGCGACCATCCTCGCCGACTTCGGCGCCAGCATCTACACGGTGAACCTGGTGGCCTTCTCCTTCCTGCGTGAGTTCGGCGTGCTGCTCACCGCGATTCTCATGGCCGGCCGCACGGCCAGCGCCTTCACCGCGCAGATCGGCTCGATGAAGGCCAACGAGGAAATCGACGCCATCCGCACCCTGGGCCTGAGCCCCATCGAACTGCTGGTGCTGCCACGGGTGTTTGCGATGCTCATCGCCCTGCCGATCCTGACCTTCATCGCCATGCTCAGTGGCATGCTCGGTGGCGGCCTGGTCTGCGCCCTGTCACTGGATATTCCAGCGGCCATGTACCTGTCGATCCTGCAGGACAGCGACCTGCTGCGGCACTTCCTGGTCGGCCTGTTCAAGGCACCGATCTTCGCTTTCCTGATCGCCCTGATCGGCTGCCTGGAAGGCTTCAAGGTCAGCGGCAGTGCGCAATCAGTGGGTGAGCACACCACCTCGGCAGTGGTGCAATCGATCTTCATGGTCATCCTGCTCGACGCCCTGGCGGCGTTGTTCCTGATGGAGATGGGCTGGTGAGTCGGGACACGGTCATCGAGGTACGCGACCTGAGCAATCGCTTCGGCAGCCAGGTCGTGCACGAGCACCTGGATTTCGACCTCTATCGCGGCGAAATCCTCGGCGTGGTCGGCGGCTCCGGCACCGGCAAGTCGGTGCTACTGCGCAGCATCGTCGGCCTGCGCCAACCCAATGCCGGTACCGTGCGCGTTTTCGGCGAAGAGCTGCTGAGCCTGCCCGCCGAACGCCGCTCGCAGCTGGAACGACGCTTCGGCGTGCTCTACCAGCGCGGCGCGCTGTTCTCCTCGCTCACCGTCAGCGAGAACATCGCCCTGCCGCTGATCGAGCACGCCGGCCTGTCGCGCACAGCGGCCGAGCGCCTGGCCAGGGTCAAGATCGGCTTGGCCGGTCTGCCGCAGGATGCCGGCAGCAAGTACCCCAGCTCGTTGTCCGGTGGCATGGTCAAACGCGCCGCCCTGGCTCGCGCTCTGGCGCTCGATCCGGACATCCTGTTTCTCGACGAGCCCACCGCCGGCCTCGATCCGATTGGCGCCGCGGCCTTCGACCAACTGATCCGCACCCTCAGCGACAGCCTGGGCCTAAGTGTATTTCTGGTGACTCACGACCTGGACACGCTCTACAGCATCTGCGACCGCGTCGCGGTGCTGGCGCAGAAGAAGGTGCTGGTGGCCGACCGTCTGGACGTGGTGGCCGCCACCGACGACGCCTGGATTCAGGAATATTTTCACGGCCTGCGTGGACGCGCGGCCGCACAGGCCGCCACGGCGGCAGGGAGTCAATGAATGGAACCCAGAGCCCATCATGTGCTGATCGGCCTGTTCACCGTGCTCACGGTGGGCGCCGCGCTGCTGTTCGGCCTGTGGCTGAACAAGGCAGGGGCTGATCGCGCCTTCACCGATTACGAGGTGATTTTCAACGAAGCGGTCACTGGCCTGTCACAGGGCAGCGCCGTGCAATACAGCGGGATCAAGGTCGGCGACGTGATCAGCCTGGGGCTCGATCCCAACGATCCGCGCACCGTGCGCGCGCGGATCCGCATTGTCGGCCATACCCCGATCAAGCAGGACACGCGAGCCCGTCTGGCGATCACCGGCATCACCGGCCTGGCGGTGATCCAGCTGCACGGCGGCAGCCCGGAAAGCCCGCCCCTGGAAGGCCAGGACGGTCAACCGGGCGTCATCATCGCCGACCGCTCGCCACTGTCACGACTGATGGCCAACGGCGAAGACCTGGTGGTCAACATCACCCGCCTGCTCAATCGCGCCAACCGCATGCTCTCGCGCGAGAACGCCGACCGCGTCTCACGCACGCTGGAAAATCTGGAGCAGGCCACCGCCGGCATTGCCGCGCAGCGCGACGACATCAGCGCCGCCCTGCAACAGGCCGGCGCCGCGACGCGTGAAGCGGCCGAACTGATGCGCACCGCCAACCGCCTGCTCGATGGCCAAGGCAGCCAGGTACTGGCAAACGCCGAACGCCTGATGGCCTCGCTGGAACGCAGTAGCCGCAATATCGAAGAGTTGTTGCAGAGCAACCGCAGCGCGCTGGACAACGGCATGCAGGGACTGGGCGAGCTGGGCCCCGCGATTGGCGAGCTACGCGACACCCTCGGCGCTCTGCGCGGCTTCTCCCGACGCCTGGAGCAGGATCCGACTGGCTACCTGCTGCGCAACGACAGCATCAAGGAGTTCCAACCATGAAGCGTCTGTCCCTGCTGCTGGCCGCCGGCCTGCTCGGCGCCTGCTCGATCCTGCCGCAGAGCGAACCGCTGGACATCTACCTGCTGCCAAGCACCGCAATGCCCACACAAACCCAGCGTGTCGACTGGTCATTGCGGGTCAACAGCCCGGTCAGCAACCAGCTGCTCGACGGCACGCGCATCGTCGTACTGCCCGAACCGGATCGGATCAACACCTATCAGGGCGTACGCTGGAGCGAGCGCACGCCGCAACTGCTGCGCGGTCGCCTGCTCGATGCCTTCCACGACGACGGACGGATTCAGGCGCTGAGCAACGAGGAACAGCGCCTGCAGGCCGATCTGGAGCTGGTCAGCGACCTGCGCAGCTTCCATAGCCAGTATCGCGATGGCGTCCCCGAGGCGCTGATCCAGCTCGACGTGCGCCTGGTCGACGCGCGCGATCAACGCATCCTGGCCAGCCGCCGTTTCAGCGTCAGCCAGCCGGCAAGTGACACTTCGATTGCTTCAGTAGTGAAAGCCTTCGGTCAGGCTGGCGATCGGTTGTCCCGCGAGCTGGTGGACTGGACGATGACCGAAGGGCAACGCAGTCGCCGGCCATAAGCGCTTGGCAGCGCACACGTGATCTGAAGGGCAACGCGCTACCCAATAAAGGGTCGCCTTGCGTGCACCAGGCATTTTCCACGCTGCCCTCGGTGCGCGCAGCGCACCCTACACAATTGGCGAAACCCGTAGGGTGCGCCGCGCGCACCAATACCTTCCGAGCAATACCCACGACACCCTAGGCGAACGACGCTGCCAACCACTCGCGTACCTCGGCGTAGGGGTAATCCTCCAGCGCAGCGAATCCGGCCAACTGACGCGCCTTGAGCTTGGTGAACAAGGGCGTGGTCACGCCACAGAGAAAGCGCGTCAGGCACTCGTGGCTCGGTCTGTGACCGGCATGCTGCAGATGCTTTTCGACAAAGGCGGCGCACAACGCCTGCGCATCGCGACCGCTCAACGGCGGCAGCTCCGGCGGCTGCGGCAAATTGGCGACGCGGCCCTGGCACACCGAGCAATGCCCGCAACGTTCGGGCGCCTGCTCATCACCGAAGTACAGCGCCAGCCGCCGACTCAGGCACTCGCGGCTCTCGAACAAACCGAGCATCGCCTGGATGCGGGCGATCTCGCTGGCCTCATGGGCGCGGAAGTGCACGTGCAGATCATCCGCCAGGGCTTCGACGTCAAACCCACCATCGAGCACGGCGTAGACCTCGGTCATCTGCTTGCTTTCCAGTTCCAGCCAGCCCTTTTCCTGGAAGTAGTCCAGCGCCTTGACCACCCGCGCACGCTCGGCACCGTGGTCGCGATACAAGACATCGAAATCCAGGGTGTTCCAGGTACGCGCACGCCGTGAGCTGGAAAGAATCGCCTCGACGAACTGGCGTCGCTCCCCCTCGAACTGCGCCAACAAAGCCTCGTCCTCCAGCAAAAGCTTGAAGCGGTACTCGGCAAAGTAGGCATAACGCGGTGCGATAATGCCGCGCAGTTCGAGCTGCACCAGCAAGGTCTTCAACGGCAGCGCGCGGATGTTGCTCAGATCCGACAGTTGCCCGAGCATCAGCTCCCACTGCCCGCCCGTACCCACTGCACGCAGGTCATCGAGTACGGCCCGGATGCCGGAAAGCTCCGGCGTATCGCCGTAGACGAAGTTTTCCAGCACGCTGAGGCCGTCACGGCTGGCCAGCACCAGACAGTCCGAAGCCTGGCCGTCACGCCCGGCGCGGCCGATTTCCTGGCTGTAGTTCTCCACCGACTTGGGCAGGTCGAAGTGCACCACGTTACGGATGTCGCGCTTGTCGATGCCCATGCCGAAGGCGATGGTGGCGACGATGCATTCCAACTCACCGGCCATAAAACGCCGTTGGATCGATTCACGCACGTCATGAGCCATGCCCGCGTGATAGGCGCTGACCGCCAGCCCCTGGCCGTGCAGACGCTCGGCGACCTGCTCGGCGGTCTTCTGCTGGGTGACGTAGACGATACTCGCCTGACCCCGGCGCGGCGCCAGCCATTGCTGCAACCGCTGCGCCTTGGCGCCGCCAGGCACCGGTTCGACCAGCAGATTGAGGTTGGGCCGATAGAAACCGGTGGTGACCACGTCTGCTTCAGCAATGGCGAATTTTTCGCGCATGTCGGCGATCACCTTGGGCGTCGCCGTGGCGGTCAATAGCAGCACCTGGCCGATGCCGAACTGGCGCTGATAATCGGGCAGCTTGAGGTAATCCGGGCGGAAGTTGTGGCCCCACTCGGAGATGCAGTGAGCTTCGTCGACCACCAACAGGGAGATCGGCACCTGGGCGATGAAATTGCGAAAGCGCTCGTTCTTCAGGCGTTCCACCGAGATCATCAGGATCTTCAGCTCGCCGGATCGTGCCCGATTCATCACCTCGGCTGCCTGTTCGCGGCTCTGTGCCGAGTCGATGCTGGCCGCCGCGATGCCGTGGGCATGCAGAAACGCTAGCTGATCCTGCATCAGCGCCAGCAGCGGCGAGATCACCAGGGTCAGGTGCGGCAAGTGCAGAGCCGGCAACTGGTAGCACAGCGACTTGCCGGAGCCGGTGGGAAAGATCGCCGCCGCCGAACGGCCGGCGAGCACGGCACTGATCACCGCTTCCTGACCAGGACGCAGATGATCGAAACCGAAGACACGCTTGAGGGTGGACATGAGCTGTCACTCCATTGACCGCAAAATGGCCACTGACCATAACGCGGTTCGGTAGGGTGCGCCATGCGCAGCGACGTGTTGCAGTGCGTAGGGCGGGCTCAGGAGCGCCAGCGAACAGCCCGCCGGCCATGCCGGGCTCGGCATCACAATCTGCGCCTGGCGCAGCAATGGCGTACTGCCTACGGCGAGTACGCCCTACTCCGCTGGCCATAACGCGGCCACGTAGGGTGCGCCATGCGTAGCAACGTGTTGCAGTGCGTAGGGCGGGCTCAGGAGCACCAGCGAACAGCCCGCCGGCCATGCCAGGTCGGCATCACAACCTGCTCCTAACGCAGCAATGGCGTACTGCCTGCGGCGAGTACGCCCTACTCCGCTGACCATAACGCGGTCGCGTAGGGTGCGCCATGCGTAGCAACGTGTTGCCGCATGAGGCCGGTGCGCCCGGCGCACCCTACTTCGAAAATGACAAAGCCGCCCGAAGGCGGCTTTGTCTGAACGCGGCGTGTACTTAGAGTTGCGGGCCGGCGTTCTTGATGGCGTCGCTGACATCGAACTTGGTGAAGTTGTCGATGAACAGCTTGGCCAGGCCCTTGGCGGCTTCGTCGTAGGCGTTCTTGTCTGCCCAGGTGTTGCGCGGGTTGAGCAGGCTGGTCTCGACGCCCGGAACCGACTTCGGCACATCCAGGTTGATGATCGGCAGGTGCTCGGTCTCGGCGCCGATCAGCGCACCGCTCTGGATGGCAGCGATCACGCCACGGGTGGTCGGGATGTTGAAACGCTTGCCGACGCCGTAGCCGCCGCCGGTCCAGCCGGTGTTGACCAGGTAGACCTTGGAGCCGAAGGCGTTGATGCGCTTGATCAGCAGCTCGGCGTAGACGCCAGCCGGGCGCGGGAAGAACGGCGCGCCGAAGCAGGTGGAGAAGGTCGACTTGATGCCACCGCCCGAACCCATTTCGGTGGAACCGACCAGCGCGGTGTAGCCGGACAGGAAGTGGTAGGCCGCCTGCTCGTTGTTGAGGATCGACACCGGCGGCAGTACACCGGTCAGGTCGCAGGTCAGGAAGATCACGGCATTGGGCTCACCACCCAGGTTCTTCTCGCTGCGTTTCTCGACGTACTCCAGCGGGTAGGCCGCGCGGCTGTTCTGGGTCAGGCTGTCGTCGGCGTAATCCGGGACGCGTTCTTCGTCCAGCACGACGTTTTCCAGCACGGTGCCGAACTGGATGGCTTTCCAGATCACCGGCTCGTTCTTCTCGGACAGGTCGATGCACTTGGCGTAGCAGCCACCCTCGACGTTGAACACCACGCCTTCGCCCCAGCCGTGCTCGTCGTCGCCGATCAGGTAACGCGACTCGTCGGCGGACAGGGTGGTCTTGCCGGTACCGGACAGACCGAAGAACAGGGTGACATCGCCTTCTTCGCCGATGTTGGCGGCGCAGTGCATCGGCAGCACGTCTTTTTCCGGCAGCAGGAAGTTCTGCACGGAGAACATGGCCTTCTTCATTTCACCGGCGTAACGCATGCCGGCGATCAGCACTTTCTTGGCGGCGAAGTTGATGATCACGCAGCCATCGGAGTTGGTGCCATCACGCTCCGGCACGCATTCGAAGTTGGCGACGTTGAGCACTTGCCACTCGCTACGGCCAGCCGGGTTGTAGGCTGGCGGGTTGATGAACAGCTGACGGCCGAACAGGTTTTGCCAAGCAGTCGCGGTGGTCATCTTGACCGGCAGGTAGTGCTCTTCGGCCGAGCCGACGTGCACATAGGAGACGAAGTGATCCTGGGCGGCGTTGAAGGCTTCGACGCGATCCCACAGGGCGTCGAACTTGTCGGCCGGGAATGGGCGGTTGATGTTGCCCCAGGCGATCTGCGCCTCGGTGCTCGGCTCTTGAACGATGAAGCGATCAGCCGGCGAGCGGCCAGTGCGATGACCGGTACGTACGACCAGCGCGCCATTGGCGGCCAGTTCCCCTTCACCACGGCGAATGGCTTCTTCGACCAGTTGCGCGGCGCTGATGTCGGTGTACACGGCGTTGTTGGCTTGCGTCATGAGGGTCCCCGTCGGCCGCTGGCCGAGTCTTCCGAACGTTGTGTAGCGTAGGGGCAACTACGCTACACGGTAAAAAAGTCGCGGGAGTATGCCAGAAAAGCGAACTGCTTGGCAGCCTCCGATCTGATAGAGAACGCCTATCGCTTCGAAAAAAGCGTCAATGACGCGTCTGCGATGGCGCCTCGCTGCCGGCGCCCGCAAACAGCTGGGCGATATCGGCGGCATCGAAGGCATAACGCTCGTTGCAGAACTGACAGTCGATCACCACGCTGCCCCCCTGCTCGGCCAGCAGCAGTTCGGCATCGGCCTGGCCCAGGCTGGCCAGGGCGCTGGCCGAGCGCTCACGCGAGCAGCTGCAACGGAACTGCAGTACCTGCTCGTCGAACAGGCGCACGTTCTCTTCGTGGTAGAGGCGGTGCAGCAAGGTCGGGTTGTCCAGGCCGAGCAGCTCTTCGGCAGTCAGGGTATCGGCCAGGGTCAGCACGTGGTTCCAGCTTTCCTGGCGCGCCTCGGGCTCGGTCTGGTGATGGGCCGGCAATTGCTGCAACAGCAGGCCGCGCGCGCGCTGGCCATCGGCCTTGAGCCAGAAACGGGTCGGCAATTGCTCGGAGCTGGCGAAGTAGTTGGACAGGCACTCGGCCAGGTCGACGCCGTCGAGGTCGACGATGCCCTGGTAACGCTGGCCTCGGCTCGGATCGATGGTGATCGCCAGCACGCCGTTAGGCATCAGGCTCTGCAGATCGGCATCAGCACCGATGCGCTCGGCGTCGTAACGGGCGATACCGCGCAACTCACGGGCGCTGGAGCACTCGACCATCAGCAGCGACAACGGGCCTTCGGCGCGCGCCTGCAGCACCAGCAGGCCGTCGAACTTGAGGGTGCCGACCAGCAGCGCAGCGGCAGCCATCATCTCGCCAAGCAGTTGCGCCACCGGCTGCGGGTAGGCGTGCTTGGCCAGCACATGAGCGTAGCTCTCGCGCAGAGCGACCATCTCACCACGCACATCGGTGTCGTCGAAGAGAAAGCGTTGACTGAAGTCGTTCATGGCGGCTGGCCCAGGGTCTGTAAAAAAGGCTGGCGATTTTATGCACAAATGCCCGCACAACCAAGGCCCGAACGTCATGTGCTCCAGCTCACGTCTTGCACACAAACCGCTGAACGCTGACTGAACGACTTCGCGGATGACCTTGTACTGATGCCAACACTGCCTATCATCCGCGCGCCTGGGGTAGGCCTGTCATCAATTCGTAAAGGGATCTTCCATGTCGAGCACGCTCATCAATCGCCACTGGCATCCACGGGCCATGCTGGTCTGCCACATCGTGGCCATCGTGCTGCTCGTCAGCTGGGTATGGCAGCCCACTCGTGACCTGTGGGACACCGCCGATGTATGGCTGTTCAAGCTGCTCAACGACCCCGTGCATGGCGCTGGGCTGTGGGCCAAGATCTGGGCCATCGGCAGCATGCGACCCGTCGATGCTGGTGTTGGCGTGGTGATGCTGGCTGTGATGCTCAAAGCCGACCTGGTCTTCGAAGGCCCGCAGGTGCGCCGCGCGCTGTATGCCTTCCTTACCGCCCTGATCACCCTGTTGCTGCTGCGCGTAGGTTTCGCCGAACTGGTCAAGGCCATGGGCTGGCAGCGCCCCAGCGCTTCGCTGGTGGTCGAAGGCAGCGCGCGTCTGACCGAGCTGTTCCCTGAGTGGGAGGAGCGCTGGGATCTGAAGGACAGCGCCAGCCGCAGCTTCCCTGGCGATCATGCCTCGGTACTACTGATCTGGGCGTTCTTCATGACCTTCTTCGCGCGCAACTGGCGCCTGCTGCTGGTCTGGGTGATTGCCGTGATCGGTATGCTGCCGCGCCTGGTGGCCGGCGCCCACTGGGGCTCGGATGCCTTCGTCGGCGGCGTGTTCCTCAGCCTGCTGGCGCTGGCCTGGGCTTGCTATACCCCGCTCGGCTACCACGCCAGCGAATGGCTGGAGAAGATCACCCTGCCGATCACTTCGCGCCTGGCCAAGCTGCCGCTGCTGGGTCGCCTGAGCATCGTCAGCGGGCGTTGAACGATTAAACCGTAGGGTGCGCCATGCGCACCGCGAAGACCGTAGTGCTTGCCTGGTGCGCACAGCGCCCCCTACGAAAAACCGTCCGACCGACAGTTGCTCCGTGGCGTCACACGAGGTGACCCCACGACACCCTAGTCTTCATCCGCCCAGGGATGACGCAGGCCGCCGCCCTGCTGTTCGTTGAACTGATGGATCTGCCGGCGCTGCTTCTTGCTCGGCCGGCCATCGGTCTGCACGCCGAGGGAGCCAGCCTTGCGCATCGCCGCAGCCTGTTCGCGACGGGCGATGCTCTCCTCGGTCTCGCGATAGAGCAACTGCGCCTCGGGCGCGCCACGGCGGACGCTGGACAATGCCAGCACGACCACCGTGCGCTCGTCGAAGCCGGTGCGCAGCACGTACTCATCACCGATCTTCGGCTCCTTGCCCGGCTTGCAACGCTCGCCGCGGTGGTGCACCTTGCCACCTTCTATAGCCGCCTTGCACAGGGCGCGAGTCTTGTAGAAGCGTGCGGCCCACAGCCATTTGTCCAGGCGAATCCTGTCGTCGTCTTTCTCGCTCATTTCACACTCTGTTGGTTTCATCCCTTGCGCTTGCACACTGGCTGATGCAGTTGTCACACGGCGCATCTAGAATGCGCGGAATCATAGGCCTTGTCGGCCATCGGGAACACCGCCACCTTGAACAGCATCGACCCACTCAGCGTGATCGGCCTGCGCGAATGGATCAACCTGCCGCAACTCGGCATCGTTGGCCTGCGCGCCAAGATCGACACCGGTGCCAGCACCTCCAGCCTGCACGCGAGCGACATCCAGCCGTTCCAGCGTGACGGCGAGGACTGGGTGCGGTTCACCGCCTACCTCGGCACCCAGGTGCAGCGCCGTCATCGCTGCGAGGCGCCGCTGGTGTCGGTCAAGCGCATCAAGAGTTCCAATGGCCAGGTGCAGAACCGCTACGTGATCCGTACCGAGCTGGCCCTGGGTGATCGCCTGTGGCCGGTCGAGTTCACCCTCGCCTGTCGCAAGACCATGCGCTACCGCGTACTGCTCGGCTCCAAGGCGCTGATCACCGGCCACCTGCTGGTCAACCCGGCGCTCAGCTACGTACAAGACAAACCCGCCCTGCCTCCCTCACTCCCAGGTGTCCAATGAAGATCGCCGTGCTGTCGCGCAACCCGCGCCTGTATTCCACCCGCCGCCTGGTGGAGGCCGGCCAGCAGCGCGGCCATGAAATGGTGGTGATCGACACCCTGCGCGCCTACATGAACATCGCCAGCCACAAACCGCAGATTCATTATCGCGGCCAGGCCATGGAAGGTTTCGATGCGGTGATCCCGCGCATCGGCGCCTCGGTGACCTTCTATGGCTGCGCGGTGCTGCGCCAGTTCGAAATGATGGGCGTGTTCCCGCTCAACGAGTCGGTGGCCATCAGTCGCTCGCGGGACAAGCTGCGCGCGCTGCAGCTACTCTCGCGCAAGGGCATCGGCCTGCCGGTGACCGGCTTCGCCCACTCCCCGGACGACATTCCGGATCTGATCCAGATGGTTGGCGGTGCGCCGCTGGTGATCAAGGTGCTGGAAGGCACCCAGGGCATGGGCGTGGTGCTGGCAGAAACGCACAAGGCCGCCGAGTCGGTGATCGAGGCCTTCCTCGGTCTCAAGCAAGACATCATGGTGCAGGAATACATCAGCGAAGCCGGCGGCGCCGACATCCGCTGCTTCGTGGTCGGTGACAAGGTGATCGCGGCGATGAAGCGCCAGGCCAAGGCCGGCGAGTTCCGCTCCAACCTGCACCGTGGCGGTTCCGCCAGCCTGATCAAGATCACCCCGGAGGAGCGCATGACCGCCGTGCGCGCCGCGCGGGTGATGGGCCTGAACGTGGCCGGCGTCGACATTCTGCGCTCCAACCACGGCCCGCTGGTGATGGAGGTGAACTCCTCGCCCGGCCTGGAAGGCATCGAAGTGACCACCGGCAAGGACGTCGCCGGGATGATCATCGAACACCTGGAGAAGCACGCCGAACCAGGCCAGACGCGTACCAAGGGCCGCGGATGAGCACGCTGTTCGACGGCCGCCTGGCACTGATCGCTCCGGCGTCAGCCATCGCCGAAGACGTGCTCGAGGCGACCCTGGCGCAGCTCGATGTACTCGGCATTCGCTATCACCTGGGCCAGCACGTGCGTGCGCGCCACCGCTACCTGGCCGGTACGCCTGAACAACGCCTGGAAGACCTGCACCAGGCCTTCAGCCTGCCGGACATCAGCGCCGTCTGGTGTCTGCGCGGCGGTTATGGCTGCGCGCAACTGGTGGAGGCGATCGACTGGCCGCAGCTCCAGCAAGCCAGCCCGCGTCCGCTGATCGGCTTTTCCGATCTGTCGATCCTGCTCAGCGCCTTCCAGCAGCATGGACTGCCTGCCATCCATGGCCCGGTCGCCACGACGCTCGGTCATCAGGCACTGTCGGCGCCTGGCGGTCAACGCGAACGCCTGGCCTCGACCCTGGCACTTTGGGCCTTGCTCAAAGGCCAGCACCAGCCGTTGCCAGTGCGCCATATCAGCGGGCCTGCGCATGCCATAGAAGGTCGGCTGCAGGGCGGTAACCTCACAGCACTGGCCAGCGTCTGCGGCACCGGCGCCGAACTGCGCCTGGTAGAGGACTCGATCCTGATTCTGGAAGACGTCGGTGAGCCTTACTACCGTCTGGAGCGCAGCCTCTGGCAACTGCTCAACAGCTTCGTCGGTCAGCGGCCGCGTGCCGTCTGCCTGGGCAGCTTCACCGATTGCCCACGGCGCGGCGTGCATCACAGCCTGGAGCAGATCATCGGCGAATACCTGGCCCCGCTGGGCATCCCGTTGTACGGCGATCTCCCCAGCGGCCATGGCGACAGCAACTATCCCTGGCCCTATGGCCAGAAGGCGCGGCTGAGCGGCAGCAGCCTGAGCTGGTAAACCCGGCTCAACCCTGGCGTGCCTGCATCCAGGCCAGAAACTCCGCCTCGGCCATCGGCCGGCCGAACAGATAGCCCTGGCCTAGGGCACAGTTCTGTTCACGCAGCAGCGTCAGTTGGCTGTCACGCTCGATGCCTTCGGCCACGCACTCAAGATCCAGATTACGGGCGATCATCAGGATGGTCTGCACCAGCATCCGGCCACTGGCCTCACCATCGAGGTCGGCGACGAAACTGCGGTCGATCTTCAGGCGATCCAGCGGCAGACGCTTGAGGTAGGTCAACGACGAATAACCCGTGCCGAAATCGTCGATGGCGAAACGCACGCCCTGTGCCTTGAGCTGCTGCATGTTGCCAATGCAGCGATCCACATCCTCCAGCAGCACGCCTTCGGTGATTTCCAGTTCCAGCGCCTGCGCCGGCACCCCGTGACGCCGCAAGCAGTCTTCAACGCGCTCGACACAAGCGGCATGGCGCAGCTCGCGTGGGCTGAGGTTCACCGCCAGCACCAGCTGCGGCCACTGCATCTGCCAGCGTGCCAGCGCCGCGCAGGCCTGCTCCAGCACCCACTGGCCGATGTCCTGGATCAGGCCGGTTTCCTCGGCCAGGGGGATGAAGTGATCCGGCCCAATCTCGCCGCGCTCGGGGTGTCGCCAGCGCAGCAGTACCTCGGCGCCGGCGACCGAATCGTCGGCCAGCCTCAGTTGCGGCTGGAATACCAGCTGCAGTTGCTGTCGCGCGATGGCCTGGCGCAGTTCGCTCTGCAGTTGCAGGCGCTGGTCGATGGCGGCCTGCATCTCCGGAGCGAAGAAGTGCAGCGCGTTGCGCCCGGCGTGCTTGGCCCGGTACATGGCGGTATCGGCCTGCTTGAGAATGTCCGAAGCCTGCTGCAGGCCCATGGGGTGCAAGGCGATCCCGATACTGGCGCTGATCGCCAGCTCGTGACCATCGATCAGGCAACTGCCCTGCAAGCCACGCAACAGCTTCTCACCCACCGCCGCAGCGTGTTCGGCGACCGCTTGCGGCTCGTGCCCGAGGGCTTCGAGCAGTACCACGAATTCGTCGCCGCCCAGACGCGCCAGGGTGTCTTCGGTGCGCAGCTCCACAGCCAGTCGAGTGGTCACCTCGCACAGCAAGGCATCGCCGACCAGATGCCCGAGGCTGTCATTGACGGTCTTGAAGTGATCCAGATCGATGAACAGCAAGGCGCCCAGGCTGCCCTCGCGATTCTCGCGATCCATCGCATGCTGCAGACGATCGAGCAACAGGCGACGATTGGGCAAACCGGTGAGTTCATCGCTATAGGCCAGGCGCTCGATCTCGCGCTGGTAGCGCTGGCGCTCGGAAATATCGGTGACGCTGGCGCGGATCAGCAGCTCCTCGCCAGGCATGCGCACCAGGCGCACTTCGCAGGGCAACTGGCGGCCGGCACTGTCACGGTGGTTCCATTCGAAGACCGGCGCCTCGCCTTTGATGGCGCGGCGCAGGTATTCCTTGCCGGCACGTGACGAGAGGCGGCCATCGGCCTGGCGCAGCGGACTGATGCTCTGGATCGAACGGCCTCGCAGTTCCTCACGCCGGTAACGGAACAGCCTCAGGGCGTTTTCGTTGAACTCGACGATGCCCCCCTCCGGGCTGAACAGCAGGATCGCCTCGGGGGCGTGCTCGACCAGGGTTTGGTAGCGTGCCTCGGCCTCGCGCCGCGCACTGATGTCCTCGACCAGCAGCAGGAACAACGTCGGCCGACCAGCGCTACCGCGCACGACGCTGAGACTGACGCGGGTGTAGACCACCTGGCCGTCGCCACGCAGGAAGCGCTTGTCCATCTCGAAACCGTCGCTGCTACCCAGCAGAACCGGCTCCAGGCGCGCCTTCTCGTTCGCCATGTCGTCCGGGTGCGATAGCTGGTGCCAGGTACTGGCCAGCAGTTCCTCGCGGCTACGGCCGAGAATGCTGCAGAGCTTCTGGTTGATCTCCTCCCAGCCAAAGGCCTGGGTGGTCAGCGCCATGCCGATCAGCGGCGCCTCGAAGAACAGGCGCAGGCGCTCGTCGCGTTCACGCAACTGCGACTCGGCACGCTTGCGCTCGCTGATGTCCTGCACCACGCCGTAAAGGCGTACCAGGCTGCCGTCATCATCACGCTCGACCATACCGCGCAGGCGCACCAGGCGAGCGCCCAGTCGCGCCACCAGACGCACCTCGATATCCAGGTCTTCGAGCCCGTTCTGTGCGGCCTGCAACGTCTGCATGATCAGCGCCTGGCTGGGCGTGTCGTAGTAATCGAGCACCTGCTCGAGCGTCGGCGGCCCCTGATGGATATCGCGTTCGACGATGCGGTAGCAACCATCGCTCCAGAACATGCTGTAGTCGCTGATCTCCAGCACCCAGCCGCCCAGGTTGGCGATGTCTTCGGTCTGGCTGAACAGGTGGCTCTGGCGCAGCATTTCCGCACGCTGCCGCTCGACCTGTGCGGCCAGCTCCTCGCGCTCGCTGACATCGTGCTGCAACCCGACGAAATGGCTAATGCCCTGCTCATCGCGCATCGGCGCCAGCACCACTTCGTTCCAGAAGCGGCTACCGTCCTTGCGTACGTTACGCACCACGGCCTGCGTCGCACGCCCCTCGCGCAGGGCGCTGCGCAGCTTCTGCAGGCCATGTTGATTGGCCTCGTCATTGGCCAGGAACAGGCAATCGCGCCCCAAGGCCTCTGCTATGGGATAGCCAGTGATCTGAGTAAAGGCAGGGTTGCAGTAGACCAAGGGCATGTCGCCCTGCCGCGCATCGGCAATGGTCACACCCAATGGGCTGGCCTCCATCGCCAGGTTGGCGCGCGCCAACTGCTGTTGCATCTGCGCACTGAGCGTCAGGGTCTGACGCAGGTCACTCAGCGCCCGACCAACCAGCAAGGCCGCGCCCATCAGCAACAGCACGGCGAGCTGCAGGTGATTGCGCTGCAGATCCAGATCGCCCTGGCTCAGACCCGTGCGCAGCAGCGGCAGCAACAAGGTGGCGCAATAACCCAGCATCACCCCGTACAAGGCTCCGGCGAAGGCATGTCGCAGCGCCAGCACCAACATGCTGATACCCAGCAACGGCAGGGCGAGCAACGACGGCAGGCTGCCGAGCAGCAGCATCAGAAACAGGAAGGCGCCCACGGCGAACAACCAGCCCAACAGCGAACGGCTGACGATCAGCGTCGGCGCCGAACTCTCATCTCGCGCCTGCAGCCAGCCACGTGCTCGCAGCAATGGAGTGGCGAATGCCAGCAGCGGTGCGCTCAGCGCGAGCAGATTGATGCCGTCGGTCAACCAGACCGACAAACTGGCCTGTGCCCACTGCTCAGCGCTCTGAAAACCGGTCAGCCACAGATTGCTCTGCAGACCGAGCGCGACCAGGGTCACCGGCGCCAGTACAGCGAAGGCGAGAAAGCGCAGCAGATCGACCAGCCGCCCCAGCGCCGGATCGAAATCTCCGCGCCGCAATAGCCACCAGCCCAGGGCCACGGAAGCCGTCTCAGGCACGGCATACAGGGGCGCCCACTGCCAGGGCAGGCCCCACAATGGCACGCTGAACAAGGCATTGAGATAAAGCGCAGGCAGCACCCGCGGCCCCCACCACAGGCACAGCGCCAGGCCGAGGACCAATGGCAGGTAGCACAGCGCTACCCCGTCATTCAGGCGGGTGGTCAGAGAAATCCAGGTGCCCAGATGGAAAAGAGGCAGCGGCAGCCACCATGTCCACGAGGGCAAGCGATTGGGCAACGCGGCGGACATGCAGGCCTCGAATGGATGCGCTGGCAAAGCATAGCCTAGCGCCAGAGCCCTTGGCAGCATATTGCCAGCACAGAGAGACCGACTGGCCGGTCTGTGCTCAGCCGGCTACACCGCGTCGCGTGGCAACAGCAGGCCCAAAGGCAGCCTGACTCTCGCTTCGAGTCCGCCACCGCTGCGGTTGCGCAGCTCCACGCTACCGCCATGCAGCGCAGCGATGCGCCTGACGATGGCCAGCCCCAGGCCGGTACCACGTCCACCGCGGGCACGGTCGCCACGGATGAAGGGGTTGAAGATGCTGTCCAGCTCACCGGGGTCGATACCGGCGCCGCGATCCAGCACGCTGAGCACCACATAGGGGGCGGCATGATCGCCGGCCAGGCTGGCGACCACCTCGACGGCATCGCCACCACCGTGATTGAGGGCGTTTTCCACCAGATTGGTGAGCAGACGCTTGATCGACACCCGGCGCAGCGGGAAGGACGGAATCGGCTCCAGGCACAGGCGCACGCGCTCCTCGCTCTGGTTGTAGGGCGCCAGCGTCTCGCGCACCAGCTCGCAGAAGTCGGCCTCCTCCACCGGCTCGCCGCGACCGTCGCGGATGAAGGCAAGGAACTGGTCGAGGATGGCGTCCATGTCCTCGATGTCGCGCACCATGTCGTCGGTCAACTCGGTGTCGTTCTCCATGAACTCCAGCGCCAGACGCAGACGCGTCAGCGGTGTGCGCAGGTCATGGGAAACACCGGCGAGCATCAGTTCGCGCTCGCGGGCGGCCTGTTCGACATCCTCGGCCATCTGATTGAAGGCGCGGTAGACCTCGGTCATCTCGCTCGGCGTATCGCTGATCGGCAGGCGTACGCTGCGCCCCTGGCCGAGCTGGCGGGCGGCATAGACCAGGCGCTTGAGCGGGGCGTTGAGCTGACGCACGAAGATCCAGGCAGCAGCCGTGGACAGCAGGCCGATACCAAGGAACCAACCGAGTACGCTCCAGATACGCTGGCCACGCAGCGGGTGCGGGTACATCGGCACCCGTACCCAGCCGTCGCCCAGGCTGGGCGCATGTACCCAGAGTGCCGGTGGCGAGGTGGCGCGCACCCGCGTCTCGGTGTCGGGGCCCAGCTCGGTCTGCATCTGCCGCTGGAAGATTTCGCTGTAGGGCCAGTGCTGCTCGCTGGCCGGCACCTTGTCGCGCGGAATGCGCTTGAGCCCCGCAGCTTCGGCGATGTGATCACGATCCTCAGGACTGGCCGCCCAATAGGCGCGTAACGTCAGGGCAGCACCGTGGCTGTACTGACGGTCGACCAGCACGTCTTCGTTCATCATCAGGTACACCAGGGTCAGCGCCTTGGAGAACAGGACGACGATCAGCACCAGCCAGAGGGTGCGGGCGAAGAAGCTTTGCGGGAACCAGTAAGGGGTTTTCATCGGTACTCGGAAGACTTGAGGCAGGTCGCGTTCGGCAACCCAGCAGATGACGTGCCGGCAGACGGCCAGGCAGATGAAGCGACTTCACCCGCCCTGCACGGTTATTTGTTGCCGTCGGGAACGAACACGTAGCCCACGCCCCAGACGGTCTGGATATAGCGTGGCTTGGATGGGTCGGGCTCGATCAGGCGACGCAGGCGGCTGATCTGCACGTCGATGGAGCGCTCCAGCGCGTCCCACTCACGGCCACGGGCCAGGTTCATCAGCTTGTCGCGGGTCAGCGGTTCGCGCGCGTGCTGCACCAGCGCCTTGAGCACGGCGAACTCACCCGTGGTGAGCATGTGCACTTCCTCGCCCTTCTTCAGCTCGCGCGTGGCCAGCGACAGTTCGTACTCACCGAAGCTGACGCTTTCGTCCTCGCTGCCCGGCGCGCCCGGCACCACTGGCGCCTGGCGGCGCAGCACGGCCTTGATCCGCGCCAGCAGTTCACGCGGGTTGAATGGCTTGGCCAGGTAGTCGTCGGCGCCCAGCTCCAGGCCCTGAATCCGGCTGGATTCATCGCCCTTGGCGGTGAGCATGATGATCGGCATCTGGTTGCCCGCCTCACGCAGACGGCGGCAGGCGGAAAGACCGTCCTCGCCCGGCAGCATCAGATCCAGTACCACCAGGTTGAACAGCTCGCGCGCCAACAGGCGATCCATCTGTTCGACGTTTTCCACCGCGCGTACCCGGTAGCCCTGTTCGTCGAAGAAGCGTTCGAGCAGGCGGCGCAGGCGGGCATCGTCATCGACGATGAGAATCTTCTCGCCTTCGGCGGTAGTGCTGGACTGGGTCATGGCGTCTCCTTGGGCAGGCCGTCGTCTGGACGGCAAGTGGCGGCATTATCGCTCAGGCACCGGGGCGGGCGCTTCAGCCATTGTTAGCAGATTTTTCCCCGAATGGTTCCCAGTGTTGGCGGATGCGGTGTTTATAATGCGCCGCTTTCGTATCTGGCCTGCTGCATATGCGGCCATTTTGTCGTTCCAGTGTGGGTAGCTTTTTATGGACAGCATCAACAACCGCATCGCCATCGAGCTGGGCGTGCGCCCGCAGCAGGTCGCCGCCGCTGTGGCCCTGCTCGACGAAGGCTCCACCGTGCCCTTCATCGCCCGTTACCGTAAAGAAGTGACCGGCAGCCTCGATGACACCCAGCTGCGCCACCTGGAAGAGCGCCTGCGCTACCTGCGCGAGCTGGACGAACGCCGCGTGGCGATCCTCGCCAGCATCGAGGAACAGGGCAAGCTGACCCCGGAACTCAAGCGCGAGATCGACCTGGCCGACACCAAGACGCGCCTCGAAGACTTGTATTTGCCGTACAAGCAGAAGCGCCGCACCAAGGGCCAGATCGCCCTGGAAGCCGGTCTCGGCGAGCTGGCCGATGCACTGTTCAACAATCCGAGCCTGACGCCCGAGCAGGAAGCCGAGCGCTTCATCGACGCCGAAAAGGGCTTCGCCGACGTCAAGGCCGTGCTCGAAGGCGCCAAGTACATCCTCATGGAGCGCTTCGCCGAAGACGCCGCGCTGCTCGACAAGCTGCGCAGTTTCCTCAAGGACAACGCCACTCTCAGCGCCCGCGTGGTGCCGGGCAAGGAGAACGAAGGCGCCAAGTTCAGCGATTACTTCGAGCATGACGAAGCGCTCAAGGGCGTGCCATCGCACCGTGCGCTGGCGATCTTCCGCGGGCGCAACGAAGGCATTCTCAGCTCCAGCCTGAAAGTCGGCGAAGAGCTGCCAGGCGCCCTGCACCCGTGCGAACTGATGATCGGCGAGCGCTTCGGCATCAGTCAGAACAACCGCCCGGCGGACAAATGGCTGGCTGAGGTGGTGCGCTGGACCTGGAAGGTCAAGCTGTACAACCACCTGGAAACCGACCTGCTCGGCGAGCTGCGCGAGAAGGCCGAGGACGAGGCCATCAGCGTCTTCGCCCGCAACCTGCATGATCTGCTGCTGGCCGCTCCGGCCGGCCCACGCGCCACCCTGGCGCTCGATCCGGGGCTGCGTACCGGCTGCAAGGTGGCCGTCGTCGATGCCACCGGCAAGGTGCTGGAAACCTCCACCGTCTACCCACACGCGCCGCGTAACGACTGGGACGGCACCCTGGCGATCCTCGCCAGGCTGTGCGCCAAGCACGGCGTCGACCTGATTTCCATTGGCAATGGCACCGCCAGCCGCGAAACCGACAAGCTGGCCGCCGAGCTGATCAAGAAAGTGCCAGGCCTGAAGCTGACCAAGGTGATGGTCTCCGAGGCCGGCGCCTCGGTGTACTCGGCCTCGGAGCTGGCTGCCCGCGAATTCCCGGATCTCGACGTGTCGCTGCGTGGTGCCGTGTCCATCGCCCGTCGCCTGCAGGATCCACTGGCCGAGCTGGTGAAGATCGACCCGAAATCCATCGGCGTCGGCCAGTACCAGCACGACGTCTCGCAGCTCAAACTGGCGCGCAGCCTGGACGCCGTGGTCGAGGACTGCGTGAACGCCGTCGGCGTGGACGTGAACACTGCCTCCGCCGCCCTGCTGGCGCGCATCTCCGGCCTCAACGCGACCCTGGCGCAGAATATCGTCAGCTATCGCGATGCCAACGGCGCCTTCGCCTCGCGCGCCGAGCTGAAGAAGGTACCGCGCCTGGGCGAGAAGACCTTCGAGCAGGCCGCCGGCTTCCTCCGCGTGATGAACGGCGACAACCCGCTGGATGCCTCTGCCGTGCACCCGGAAACCTACCCGCTGGTAGAGCGCATCGCCCAGGACACCGGCCGCGACATCCGCTCGCTGATCGGCGACTCGGGATTCCTCAAGCGCCTCGATCCGGCCAAGTTCACCGACGAGCGCTTCGGCCTGGTCACCGTCGGCGACATCCTCAAGGAACTGGACAAGCCCGGCCGCGACCCGCGTCCGGAGTTCAAGACCGCCGAGTTCCAGGAGGGCGTGGAAACCCTCAACGACCTCAAGCTGGGCATGATGCTCGAAGGCGTGGTGACCAACGTCACCAACTTCGGTGCCTTCGTCGACATCGGCGTGCACCAGGACGGCCTGGTGCACATCAGCGCGCTGTCGGAGAAGTTCATCAAGGATCCGCACGAAGCGGTCAAGGCCGGCGACGTGGTCAAGGTCAAGGTGATGGAAGTGGACATCCCGCGTAATCGCATCGCCCTGTCCATGCGCATGGGCGACACCCCCGGCGAGAAGGTCGACGGGCCGCGAGGCGGACAATCGCGCGGTGGCAACCGTGGTGGCAACACCCCGCGTAGCGAGCGTCATTCCAGCCAGGACAAACCGGCACCCGCCACCGGCGGCATGGCCGCCCTGTTCGCCAACGCCAAGCAGTTGAAGAAATGAGCACGACCGACAATGTGGGCGCCAGCAGCGCCTTTTCCCGCCTGCTCGGCCTGGAGATTCTCCAGGTCGGCGGCGGCGAGGCGCGCGTGCGCCTGACCCTGACCGACGAACTGCGCAACCTGCACGGCAAGCTGCACGGCGGCGCACTGTTCTCTCTGATCGACACCGCCATGGGCCAGGCCAGCCACAGCCTGGGCGATGGCGGCCCGAGCAGCGTGACCCTGGAGTGCAAGATCAACTACATCCGCCCGGTGTCCGAGGGCAGTGTGCTGTGCCACGCCAAGGTGCTGCACGCCGGGCGCCGTACCCAGGTGGTGGAGGCCGAAGTGCTGCAGGGCGACAAGCTGGTCGCCAAGGCACAAGGCACCTTCGCCTGCGTGTAATAAGCGCTAGGCTGGCTGATCTAATCTGGGCAACCGTTCGCCCCCTTGCAGAGTGCGGGGGCGATCCCCATATTGTGGCGACTGCCCAGTTAGGAATTGCATCTTGAGCGATATTCTCTCCCGCCGCCTGGCTCTGCTCGGCGAACCGGCTCACCTGTCCCTGCTGGGCGAGTGCCTGCATGGCATCGAACGCGAATGCCTGCGCGTCGATCGTGACGGTCAACTGGCGCTGACCCCGCATCCGCAAGCGCTGGGCTCGGCGCTGACCCATGCGCGGATCACCACCGATTACTCCGAGTCGCTGCTGGAATTCATCACCGGCACGGCGACCGACCCGGCCGCGACACTGAGCGAGCTGGAGAACATCCACCGTTTCGCCTACGAGAAACTGGCTGACGAACTGCTGTGGAGCCCCTCCATGCCCTGCGCGCTGCCGGACGAGGAGACGATTCCCATCGCGCGCTACGGCAGCTCCAACATCGGCCGCCTCAAGTACGTGTACCGCAAAGGCCTGGCACTGCGTTACGGCAAGACCATGCAGTGCATCGCCGGCATCCACTACAACTTCTCCCTGCCTGAGGCACTGTGGCAGCTGCAGCAGCAGGCCGAAGGCGACACGCAGAGCGCACGCGACTACCAGTCGGCACGTTATATCGCGCTGATCCGCAATTTCCGCCGTTACAGCTGGTTGCTGATGTACCTGTTCGGCGCATCGCCAGCACTGGACAAGGGCTTCATGCGCGAACGGCCACACCAGTTGCAGGAGCTGGACGCCAGCACCCTGTACCTGCCGTATGCCACCAGTCTGCGCATGAGCGACCTGGGCTACCAGAGCAGCGCGCAGTCCGGCCTGACACCCTGTTACAACGACCTGGCCAGCTACACCGACAGCCTGCGCCTGGCCGTGGCCACGCCCTACCCAGCCTATGTCGAAGCCGGCACCAAACGTGGCGATGAGTGGCTGCAGTTGAATACCAACATCCTGCAGATCGAGAACGAGTACTACTCGAGCATCCGCCCGAAACGCGTCACCTACAGCGGTGAACGGCCGATCCAGGCGCTGATGAGCCGTGGCGTGCAGTACGTGGAAGTGCGCTGCCTGGACATCAACCCCTTCCTGCCGCTGGGCATCGACGTGGCCCAGGCGCGCTTCATCGACGCGTTCCTGCTGTTCTGCGCATTGGAAGACAGCCCGCTGCTGGGCAACGGCGAGTGCAGCAGTTGCACCAGCAACTTCCTCAAGGTGGTCAAGGAAGGGCGCCGCCCCGGTTTGCACCTGCACAAAGGCAGCCAGCAGGTGGAACTCAAGGTCTGGGCCAGCGAACTGCTCGAACGCATCCTGCCGCTGGCCGAACTGCTCGACCGCAGCCAGGACAGCAGTGCGCATGTCGAAGCATTGGCCCAACAGCAGGCCAAGGTCGCGGATGTGGAGATGACGCCATCGGCTCAGGTGCTGGCGATTCTGCGTCAGGGCAAGAGCTTCACCGAATTCTCCCTGCAGCAGAGCCTGCTGCATGCCGAGTATTTCCGCGCCCAGCCGCTCAGTGCCGAGCTGCAACAAAGCTTCGAGCAGGCCGCGCACGACTCGCTGGCCGAGCAGGCGGAACTGGAAGCACAGCCCAAGGGCGATTTCGACGCCTTCGTCGCCGCCTATCAGGCGAGCATTCTGGCCTTGGCCGTGTAGGTCACGCCGGTGCCTGGAGTGTCGTGGGGCCGTCTGGATTGTGCGCAGCAATACCCGGGATAGACGCGGTGCGCATGGCGCACCCTACGGGCCGTGGCCCAGCCTGGTGTCTCACGCTCATAAACCAGGGGTTCGAAAAGCGCCGACTGCGTCACAAAGCCAACCAGCGGAGCAAAAGTCAGGATGGGCGGCCATACCGCAAGTGGCTCATCCAGCTAGCATTGCCGGATAAAGGACGATAGACGAGCAGCGCCCATGGCCGACGACGCCACGCCGCAATGGAGCCTGGAAAGCCTGACCAAGGCCTACCAGCAAGGCTATATGGCCGGCCTCACCGGCCAGGCCCGAACCCGCCAGCCCTACCCGGACGAAATCCCTGCGGCAGCGTGGGAAGCCGGTTGGGACGATGGCTTTGAACAGATGCGCCTGCAGCAGCACAGCGCCTGAATCTTTGAACACACCGTGATAGGGGCTTTAGCCGCGACGGATTAGCCCCTGAAAGGCGCACTCGGCTTTGGCTCCCTGCATCGCTCCACCCCAAGCGTAGGAGCGGCCTCAGCCGCGAAGCTCGCGGATAAATACGCTCCTACAGCTCCGGCCTGCTCTCGCCCCGCCTACAACGCCTTTTCGAACACCTTCGAGTTGCGCTGGTAGTTGTACAGCGACGCCCGCGCGGCCGGCATGCGCTCGACACTGCTAGCCTCGAAGCCCCGCTCCTGGAACCAGTGCGCCGTACGGGTGGTAAGCACGAACAGCGTCTTGATTCCCTGCGCCCGTGCCCTGGCTTCGATACGCTCCAGCAGTTCGTCGCCGCGACCGCCATGGCGATAGTCGGGATTGACCGCCAGACACGCCAGCTCCCCACAGTCGGAATCGGCGATGGGATACAGCGCCGCGCAGGCGATGATCAGTCCCTCACGCTCGACGATGCTGAACTGCTCGATCTCCCGCTCCAGCACCTCGCGCGAACGGCGCACCAGGATGCCCTGCTCTTCCAGCGGGCTGATCAGCTCGATCAGCCCACCAACATCCTCGATGGTTGCCTCACGCAACGACTCGAACTGCTCCTGCGCTACCAGGGTGCCGTTGCCGGTGCGGGTGAACAGCTCGCTGAGCAGCGCACCGTCGGTGGCGTAACTGACGATATGGCTGCGCTTCACGCCTCCACGGCAAGCCTGCGCGGCCGCATCGAGCAGCTCGCCCTGATAGTTGCTGCCCAGGCGCGCCAGATGCGCCGGTACCTGTTGCGGACGCAGTTCGCGTACCAGCTTGCCGTTGTCGTCGAGCAGGCCGTCCTCGGCGCCGAACAGCAGCAGCTTGTCCGCCCCCAGATCGATGGCGGCACGGGTGGCGACGTCCTCGCAGGCCAGGTTGAAAATCTCCCCGGTGGGCGAATAACCCAGTGGCGACAACAGCACGATGCTGCGCTCGTCGAGCTGACGATTGATGCCCTTGCGGTCGATGCGCCGCACTTCGCCGGTGTGGTGATAGTCGACGCCATCGAGCACGCCGATCGGCCGCGCCGTGACGAAATTGCCGCTGGTCAGGCGCAGGCGCGAGCCCTGCATCGGCGAGGCGGCCATGTCCATCGACAGGCGCGCCTCGATGGCGATGCGCAGCTGGCCAACCGCGTCGATCACACACTCCAGGGTCGGCGCGTCGGTGATGCGCAGGTCGCGGTGATAATGCGGGGTCAGGCCACGGGCGGCGAGGCGTGCCTCGATCTGCGGGCGCGAGCCATGCACCAGTACCAGACGCACGCCAAGGCTGTGCAGCAGTACCAGGTCATGAACGATATTGGCGAAATTCGGGTGGGCAACGCCCTCGCCCGGCAGCATGACCACGAAGGTGCAGTCGCGGTGGGCGTTGATGTAGGGCGAAGCGTGGCGTAACCAGGTGACGTAGTCGTGCATGAGCAATCCATTAGCGTCGAGACGGTGGGCGGAGGCGATCCGCCGTGTTCGGTTGGAGAGTCTGTCTCATCGTCGCTGCACGTCTTCACTCCGGGTCAGGCAATAGTGTTGGATCAGTTGCCGCAGTATGGCCACGGTCGGTTCGATACGGGCGAGCTCCAGGTACTCGCCGGGCTGGTGCGCACAGTCGATGTCGCCGGGGCCAAGCACCAGGGTTTCGCAACCAAGCTGCTGAAGATAAGGCGCTTCAGTGCCGAACGCCACCGCTTGTGCGGCATGTCCGGTCAGACGCTCGGCCAGGCGCACCAGTTCCGCATCGGCCTTCTGCTCGAAGGGCGGCACCGCCGGGAACAACGGGCCGTAATCGATGCGTACCTGGTGCTTGAGCGCCAGCGGCTGCAACTTGCCGCGAATGGCTTCACGCAGTTGCTCCGGATCCATGCCCGGTAGCGGACGCAGGTCGAACTCCAGCGCACACTGGCCACAGATACGGTTGGGGTTGTCACCACCGTGGATACAGCCGAGGTTTAGAGTCGGCTGTGGCACGCTGAACTGCGGGTTGTTGAACTCGCGCTGCCACTGCGCACGCAGGCCGCGCAATTCTCCCATCACGTCCTGCATGGCCTCCAGAGCGCTATGACCCAGCGCTGGGTCGGAGGAGTGGCCACTCTGACCAAGAATGTCGATGCGCTCCATCATCACGCCCTTGTGCAGGCGGATCGGCTTGAGCCCGGTCGGTTCGCCGATCACCGCTGCACGTCCGAGCGGACGGCCGGCATCGGCCAGGGCCCGCGCGCCCGCCATCGAGCTTTCTTCATCGCAGGTGGCGAGGATCAACAACGGCTGTTGGAAGGGCTGATCGAGCAGCGGTAACACGGCCTCGATCACCAGCGCGAAGAACCCCTTCATGTCGCACACACCCAACCCGACCCAGCGATCCCCTTGCTCGCTCAAACGCAACGGATCGCTGCGCCACAGCGACTCGTCGTAAGGCACGGTATCGCTGTGCCCGGCCAGTACCAGGCCGCCTGGCCCGGTGCCACGGCTGGCCAGCAGGTTGAACTTGCCGGGGCTGACCTGCTGAATCTCGCAAGTGAAACCCAGCTCACCCAGCCAGGTGGCGAGCAGGTCGATCACGGCGCGATTGGACATGTCCAGCGAGGGCTGGGTACAACTGACCGAGGGCACGGCGATCAGCGCCGAGAATTGCTCGCGTAGGGAAGGTAATGGCATGGCTCGGCTCTCTCGGTGCGGCGGCCCATCATAACAACAAGATTCCGCAGGGCGAGCCCCAGAACGACGAAGCCCGGCATAAGCCGGGCTCCATCAGAGAACGATGCCGCTCAGAGGAAGATCAGCATCATGATCTCGAAGTAGATGATCGCCAGTACGGCACCGACCGGCAGGGTGATCACCCAGGAGGTAAAGATCTTGCCCACCACCGACAGGTTCAGCGCACCGATACCACGCGCCAGGCCGATACCCAGCACCGCGCCAACCAGCGTGTGCGTAGTGGAGATCGGCAGGCCGATACCGGAGGCCGCGACCACGGTGCCGGCGGTGGCCAGCTCGGCGGCGAAACCACGGCTCGGGGTCAGCTCGGTGATGCCCTTGCCGATGGTGGCGATAACTTTCCAGCCGTAGGTGGCCAGACCGACCACGATACCGACGGCGCCCAGCAGCAGCACCCAGCCCGGCACCGACGACTTGCCGCCGATGACCATGTCGCCACCGGCCTCGATCACTCCGACCACAGCGGCCAGCGGACCGACCGCGTTGGAGACGTCGCTGGCACCGTGGGCGAAGGCCATGGCACAGGCGGTGAAGATCATCAGCACCGCAAAGACCTTCTCGACGCTGGCGAAGTGGAAGCTCTTGTCCGCTTCGGCGTCGACCTTGATGCGAGTCAGTAGGGCGATGCCGACACCCGCGACGATGAAGCCAACGAGGCACGACAACAGCACGGAGTCGGTGGTGGTGAAATGCAGGCCGACGTGCTTGAGGCCCTTGGTGAAGGTCATCAGGGCCAGCATGAAGCCGGTCAGGAACATGTACACCGGCACCCAACGTTTGGCGTTGCGGAATGGATCCTCGGTATCCATGATCAGCCACTGCACGCTCTTGAACAGGCCGAAGGCGATCAGGCCGGAAAGGAACGGCGTGACCACCCAACTGGAAACGATCGGAACCAGACCACCCCAGTTGACCGCGTCCATCGACACGCCGACGGAAGCGAAGCCGATCAGCGAGCCAACGATGGAGTGCGTGGTGGAAACCGGCCAGCCACGCAGCGAGGCGATCAACAGCCAGGTACCGGCGGACAGCAGCGCCGACATCATGCCCAGCACGAACAGGTCAGGCGGGATAGCCGCGCTGTCGACGATGCCGTTCTTGATGGTTTCGGTGACCTGGCCACCAGCCAGGTAGGCACCGCAGAATTCGAACACCATGGCGATCAGAATCGCCTGCTTGATGGTCAGGGCTTTGGAGCCGACCGAAGTGCCCATGGCATTGGATACATCGTTGGCGCCCACGCCCCATGCCATGAAAAAACCAAAGCAGCAGGCGAGCACGAGGAGTACGAAGCCGTATTCCGCGACAAGAGTCATAAAAGATTACCTGTGGATTCCTGAATGGCAGCTGGCGACTAGCGCGCCAGCAGTTGTTCCAGTCGGTTGCCGACACGCTCGGCACGGTCGGCGACGTCGCCAACCCAGTCGATGATCCGGTAGAGGAACATCACATCAACGGCGGGTAATTCCTTTTCCAGCTTGAACAGGGTGCGGCGCACCTCGATCTGCTGACGGTCGGTATCGTGCTCGATCTCCTCGAGCTCTTCGACCATGTGCTGAACCAGGGTGGCTTCACGACCACCGAAACCGGTTTCCAGCAACTCGTCCAATTCGTTCATTGCCTTCAGCGCCTGGGCGCTGGCGTCCACGCAACGCTGCACATACGCCAGCATCAGCGGTTGCAGAGCAGTGGGAATGGCCATCTGACGGCCGAGCATCAGGCCGGCGATGTCCTTCGCGCGATTGGCCACCTTGTCCTGCACGCTGAGCAGTTCCAGCAGATCGGAGCGCGGTACCGGCAGGAACAGGCTCTTGGGCAGGTGCATGCGCACGCTTTTCTTGAGCTTGTCGGCTTCGCGCTCCAGGCGCACCATTTCCTGCTGCACCTGCTCGACACGAACCCAGTCTTCGGCCATCACCGCCTCGAAGAACGGCACCAGATTGGCCGCGCATTCGTGCGCCTTGGTGATGTGCTGTTGCATAGGGCCGATGGGAGAACGGCCGAACAGACTGACGAAGGGATTGGTAGGCATAGGGTTGCCCCTGGTTGAAAAGAGGCGGCAAGTATACGGGCCGTCCCCAACGCCTGCCAGCGCATGTCATCAGTTCGTCACATTTCTGTACGTCCGACGCTGCGACCTGACAGCGCACGCCCTTTGCTCTACCCTTGTGCGCCCGGAGCCTCGCCCGCCGAACTCCGCCTTCCACCGCTGCTGCGAGCCCGTCATCGCGATGAACAAAGAAACCGAAATCAAACTGCGCGTCAGCCGCGCCACTCTGGCTGCGCTGCGTGAGCACCCGCTGCTGAAGAAACGCAACAAGAGCGGCTGGCAGCGCGTGGAACTGTTCAACCAGTACTACGACACGCCGGATCGCGAGCTGGCTGGCGCCAAGGTCGCCCTGCGCATCCGCCGTGATGGCGAGCAGTTCATCCAGACGCTCAAGAGCCGTGGCCAGAGCGTGGCCGGCCTGTCCGAGCGCAACGAGTGGGACTGGTACCTGAGCAAAGCCAAGCTCGACCTGAAGAAACTCGATGACAGTTGCTGGCCAGCCAGCCTCGCCGAGCTGGACAAGAAAACCCTGCAACCGCTGTTCACCACCGACTTCGTCCGCGAGAAAGCCGAGATCGCCTGGGGCCGTGGCAAGGCCAAGGTCGTCATCGAGGCTGCGCTGGATCTGGGCAAGGTAGTCGCCGGTGAAGGCGAGGAAGAAATCTGCGAGCTGGAGCTGGAGTTGCGCCAGGGCGAACCCGCCGCCCTGCTGGAGCTGGCCTGCGAACTGGCTGCCGAGCTGCCGCTGATGCCCTGCGATATCAGCAAGGCCGAACGCGGCTATCGCCTGTTCGACTCCGGCAGCTACAGCCTGAGCCTGGCCGCACCGTCAGTGCAGGCCGAACAGGTGCTGGACGATGCCTTCGCCACCCTCGCCTGGCACCTGCTGGGCAGCAGCCAGCGCCTGGCCGAACAGTATCGCTGGAGCGGTCACTGGAGCCTGCTGCAAGACTGGTTGCAGCAATTGATCGACCTGCGTGCCCTGATCGCCAGCCTTGGCCAGGCCGCCCCTCGCGCCAGCTCACGGGAGTTGCGTGAAGGACTCGACGCCCTGCTTGGCGACTGGCGCCCACGCCTGGCTGCGGGCCAGACCGACGAAAGCATGCGGCGCAACGCCCCTGCGCTGTTCGCTGCCGAGCTGGATGGCTGCCGCTGGGGCCTGCTGTCACTGCAACTGTCGCGCTGGTTGCTGCAACGTGGCTGGACGCAGGAACGCAACAACCGTGGCAATCGCCAGGGCAACGCGCCGCTGGGCAACTGGCTGCCAACGTTGCTCGGTGAAGAAGGCGCGGCGCTGCAACTGCGCCGTTATCAGCAGCAACCGGAAGATCTCGCCGAGCAACTGCCGCGCCTGGAGCGCCTGCTGGTCTGGCTGCGCCTGGGCCGTGGCGTGCTGGAAGTGGCTGAAGTCGACCGTCTGTATGGCGAGCTGAACAAGCTGAACCTTCTCGCTCAGCAACCGCTGGACGATGAGCAGCGCCAGCTGCGTGCCACTCAGGCGCAGATCGTGAACAGCCTGAAGGCCTGGAAAGCACTGGTGTAACCGCTAAGCAGGCGCTAGCCGAGCGCCTGCGAACACGTTGGTGCGCACGGCGCACCCTCTCATCAGTAGCAGCATGAAAAACGGGCCCCGAGGGCCCGTTTTCGTTTCAGCGTCTCGCCACTCAGCTGGCGCTGGTGCCACGACGACTGTCGATCACCTGCGACCAGGACGGATTGGCCGTCTCGTCCATGGCCTGCTGCAGGGCTTTCTTGCGCTTCTCTTCGGCGCGATGGGCGAAGAACCAGGCCAGGAAGGTGGCGAACGACACCACCAGCAGGATCAGGCTGGCCACGGCGTTGATCTCCGGCTTAACCCCCAGGCGCACCGCGGAGAAGATCTCCATCGGCAGCGTGGTGGAACCCGGGCCGGAGACGAAGCTGGCCAGCACCAGATCGTCCAGCGACAGGGCGAAGGACATCATCGCACCCGCTGCCAGCGATGGCGCGATCATCGGCACGGTGATCAGGAAGAACACCTTCCACGGCCGCGCACCGAGATCCATGGCCGCTTCCTCGATGGACATGTCCAGCTCACGCAGGCGCGACGACACCACCACCGCCACGTAGGCCGAACAGAAGGTGGTGTGGGCGATCCAGATGGTGGTCATGCCGCGTTGGGCCGGCCAGCCGATCAACTGCGCCATCAACACGAACAGCAGCAGCAGCGACAGACCGGTGATCACCTCGGGCATTACCAGCGGCGCGGTGACCAGACCACCGAACAGCGTACGGCCCTTGAAGTGGGTGATACGGGTCAGTACGAAGGCCGCCAGAGTACCCAGTGCAGTCGCCGCGATGGCGGTGTACAGGGCGATCTCCAGCGAACGCATCACGGCGTTCATCAGCTGGGTGTTGTCCAGCAGGCCGACATACCACTTCACCGACCAGCCGCCCCATACCGTCACCAGGCGCGAGGCGTTGAACGAGTAGATGACCAGGATGACCATCGGCAGGTAGATGAACAGCAACCCTGCCCAAAGCATGATGTTGGAGAAGCTCCAGCGTTTCATGGGCGGCCCTCCAGCTCTTTGGCTCCGCTTCTGGTTGGAAAGCCGGTTGAAGAGAATGATGGGCTCATTGTGATTGAACGGATCATGGTCGCCCCTCCAGCTCTTTGGCCTGGTTACGGTTAAAGAGAATGATGGGCACGATCAGGATCGCCAGCATGACCACTGCCAGGGCGGACGCCACCGGCCAGTCGCGGTTGTTGAAGAACTCCTGCCACAACACCTTGCCGATCATCAGGGTCTCCGGACCGCCGAGCAGTTCGGGGATGACGAACTCACCCACCACCGGGATGAACACCAGCATGCAGCCGGCGATGATGCCGTTCTTGGAAAGCGGCACGGTGATCTTCCAGAAGCTGTTGAAGTTGCTCGAACCGAGGTCGGAAGCCGCTTCCAGCAGGCTCAGATCATGCTTCACCAGGTTGGCGTAGAGCGGCAGGATCATGAACGGCAGGTAGGAATAGACGATACCGATGTACACCGCGGTGTTGGTGTTGAGGATCTGCAGCGGCGAGTCGATCAGGCCGATGCCCATCAGCAGGCTGTTGAGCAGGCCGTTATTGCCGAGGATGCCCATCCAGGCGTAGACGCGGATCAGGATCGCGGTCCAGGTCGGCATCATGATCAGCAGCAACAGGACGGTCTGCTTTTCCTTCGGCGCACGGGCGATGGCGTAGGCCATCGGGTAGCCGATCACCAGGCACAGCAGGGTGCTGAGCGTGGCGATCTGCAACGAGCCCAGGTAGGCCGACAGGTACAGCGCATCCTCGGTGAGGAAGATGTAGTTGCCCAGGTTCAGCAGGATGGTCAGCTTGTTGTCCGCCCATTCGTAGATTTCCGTGTAAGGCGGAATGGCCACGTCGGCTTCGGCGAAGCTGATCTTCAGCACGATGATGAAGGGCAACAGGAAGAACAGGAATAGCCAGAGGAACGGTATGCCGATCACGGCATGCCGGCCACTCGGCAGGTAGCGCGAGAGTTTGGCCAGTTTCATGATTGCAGTACCACGCCGCTGTCGTCTTCCCAGTACACCACGACCGGATCGTCCCAGGTGGGACGCTTGCCGCGACGCTCGGCGTTGGCGATGAAGCACTGCACGATCTGCCCGGACGTGAGCTTGACGTGGTACACCGAGTGACCGCCCAGGTAGGCGATATCGTGCACGTGGCCATTGCTCCAGTTGTACTCGGGATGCTCATGGTCGGCCGGCAAGGCGGTGGCCATCAGCAGCTTTTCCGGACGCAGGGCGTAGCTGACCTTTTTCTCTTCAGCGCGGGTACTGATGCCGTGGCCGATGTAGATCGGCTTGTCCAGGTGCGGACAGCTGATGATCGCGTGGTCGGCATCGTCGGTGGTGATCTCACCGTCGAACAGGTTGACGCTACCGATGAACTCGCACACCAGACGGCTGGCCGGTGTCTCGTAGATATCCACCGGGCTGCCGGTCTGGGCGATCCAGCCCAGGTGCATGATGGCGATGCGCTGGGCCATGGTCATGGCCTCTTCCTGGTCGTGAGTCACCATCACGCAGGTCACGCCGACACGCTCGATGATCTCCACCAACTCCAGTTGCATCTGCGAACGCAGCTTCTTGTCCAGCGCGCCCATCGGCTCGTCGAGCAACAGCAGTTTGGGGCGCTTGGCCAGCGAGCGGGCCAGGGCCACACGCTGACGCTGGCCACCGGAAAGCTGGTGCGGCTTGCGCTTGGCGTACTGGGTCATGTGCACCAGCTTGAGCATCTCCGAGACGCGCTCGTCGATCTCGGCCTTGGGCATCTTGTCCTGCTGCAGACCGAAGGCGATGTTCTGCGCCACGGTCATGTGCGGAAACAGCGCATAGGACTGGAACATCATGTTGATCGGGCGCTGGTACGGCGGCATGTCGGTGATGTCGACGCCATCGAGAATGATGCGCCCCTCGGTCGGCTTCTCGAAGCCGGCGAGCATGCGCAGCAGGGTCGACTTGCCCGAACCCGAACCACCGAGCAGGGCAAATATTTCGCCCTTGTTGATGGTCAGCGAGACATCGTCGACGGCAACGGTCTCATCGAACTTCTTGGTCACCCGATCGATTTTGACCAGCACCTCTTTCGGTGTCTGATCCCCCTCGAGGGCTTTTTTGTAGGCGCTGGAGGCAACAGCCATTTAGGAAAACTCCCGGAAGATTGTGCCCGGCCGCCGCGGCCGGGCAGGAACGATTACTGACCCGATTTGACCTTGGTCCAACTGCGGGTCATCAGGCGCTGCACGCGAACCGGCAGCTCGGCGGAGATGTACAGCTTGTCCAGCACCGCTTGTGGCGGATACACGGACGGGTCGTTACGCACCTCCTGATCCATGAGCTCGCCCGCCTTGGTGTTGGGGTTGGCATAACCGACGTAGTCACTGACTTCGGCGATCACCTCGGGCTCGAGGAGGAAGTTGATGAAGGCATGCGCCTGATCCGGGTTCGCCGCGTCAGCCGGGATGGCCATCATGTCGAACCAGAGGTTGGCGCCTTCCTTCGGGATGCTGTAGGCGATTTCGATGCCCTTGCCGGCCTCTTCGGCGCGGTCGGCGGCCTGCAGGATGTCGCCGGAGAAGCCGGCGGCCACGCAGATGTTGCCGTTGGCCAGATCGCCGATGTACTTGGAGCTGTGGAAGTAGGTGACGTAAGGGCGCACCTCCAGCAGCTTGGCCTCGGCCTTGGCGTAGTCGTCAGGGTTGGTGCTGTTGGGATCCAGGCCCAGGTAGTTGAGCATCGCCGGAATCATCTCGTCGCCCGAGTCGAGGAAGGCGACGCCACACTGGCTCAGCTTCTTGATGTTCTCGGCTTCGAACAGCACTGCCCAGGAGTCGATTTCGTCGACGCCCAGCACAGCCTTGACCTTCTCGACGTTGTAGCCGATGCCGTTGGTGCCCCACAGGTAGGGCACGGAATACTGGTTGCCAGGGTCGTTGGTTTCCAGCTGTTTGAGCAGAGCCGGATCGAGGTTATCCCAGTTCGGCAACTTGCTGCGATCGAGCGCCTGGAACGCGCCGGCGCGAATCTGCTTGCCGAGGAAGTGGTTGGACGGCACCACCACATCGTAGCCACTGCGGCCGGCGAGGAGTTTGCCTTCGAGGGTTTCATTGGAGTCGAAGACGTCGTAGATCGGCTTGATGCCGGTCTTGGCCTCGAACTTGGCCAGGGTCTGTTCGCCGATGTAGTCGCTCCAGTTGTAGATGTGCACCGTGGACTGGGCCAGAGCGGCCCCACAGAAGGCGGAGGCCGCCAGGGCGATCAGAGACTTGGGCAGGGTAACTCGCACAGTTTCATCCTCGTTCTTGTGTGCCGCCCGAAAAAGGCGCGGCACTTTATAGGAAAATCGTCCGTCGATCAGCGACCGCTCTTGATTCGTGTCCAATCGCGCGTCAGCCAACGCTGCACGTCACGTGGGCGCTCTTTGGCCACGTAGAGCTTGGCCATCACGTCCTTGCCGGGATAAACGCCCGGGTTGTTGCGCACGTTTTCGTCGACCAGCTCGGTGGCCTTGAGATTCGGGTTGGCGTACGCCACGTAGTTGCTGATTTTGGCGATCACCTCGGGGCGCAGCAGGTAGTTGATGAAGGCGTGCGCTTCGTCGACGTTCTTGGCGTCCTTGGGGATGGCCAGCAGGTCGGCCCACATGGCGGTGCCTTCCTTGGGAATGATGTAGATGATCTCGTCGGTGCGGCCGGCCTCTTCGGCGCGATCAGCGGCCTGCAACACGTCACCGGAGTAACCGAAGGCGGCGCAGATATCGCCATTGGCCAGGTCACCGATAAACTTGGAACTGTGGAAATAGGTGATATACGGGCGCACCTTCATCACCTGCTCGAAGGCCTTCTCGTAGTCTTCACGCTGGGTGGTGTGCGGCGACATGCCCAGGTAGTTGACGACCTGCGGCAACACTTCGTCGCCCGAGTCGAGCAGGGCAATACCACAGGAGGCGAGTTTCTCCGCGTATTTGGGGTCGAACAGCAGCGCCCAGGAATCCAGCGGCGCATCGTCGCCCAGCACGGCGCGCGCCTTGGTGGCGTTCAGGCCGATGCCGTTGGTGCCCCATAGGTAAGGCACCGAGTAATCGTTGCCGGGGTCGCCCGCGGCCAGGTTGTTCATGATGGTCGGGTCGAGGTTGACCAGGTTCGGCAGCTTGGATTTGTCCAGCTTCTGGTAGGTGCCGGCGCGTACCTGCTTGGCCAGGAAGTGGTTGGTCGGCACCACCACGTCGTAGCCGCTCTGACCGGTAGCCAGCTTGCCATCGAGGGTGTCGTTGGAGTCGAAAACGTCATACACCACCTTGATGCCGGTTTCCTTCTCGAAATCGGCGATGGTGTCCGGTGCAATGTAGTCGGACCAGTTGTAGACCTTGACCACACGATCAGCAGCCTGAGCCACGGACATGCCAATGGCAGCGGCGATCAGGCCAGCCAGCAGGGTAGAACGACGCATGACGTTTCCTCTTCTTGCGATTTGGGTACCTGGCGGGGGAGCCCGCCAGGCGGCGTTGCTTCGTTACTTAGCGACCGGACTTGATCTTGGTCCAGCTGCGGGTCATGTTGCGTTGCACGGCCGGCGCCAGATCCGGGAAGGTGTAGATCTTCTTCAGCACTTCCGGAGTCGGGTACACGCCCGGGTCGGTACGCAGGGCTTCATCCACCAGCGGGGTGGCCGCAGCGTTGCCGTTGGGGAACTGCACGTAGTTGGTGATGTTGGCCATCACCTCAGGCTTCATCAGGTAGTTGAGGAAGACGTGAGCAGCCTCGACGTTCTTGGCATCGGCCGGGATGGCCAGCATGTCGAAGAACGAACCGGCACCTTCCTTCGGAATGTTGTAGCCGACTTCCACGCCGTTCTTGGCTTCTTCGGCGCGCGCCTTGCTCTGATAGATGTCGCCCGAGTAACCGATGGCGACGCAGATGTTGCCGTTGGCCAGGTCGGAGATGTACTTGGAGCTGTGGAAGTAGGAGATCGACGGCCGCACCTTGAGGAACAGCTCTTCGGCCTTCTTCAGCTCATCGGCCTTGCTGCTGTCCGGGGCATAGCCCAGGTAGTGCAGAGCGGCAGGCAGAATTTCGGTCGGCGAGTCGAGGAAGGACACGCCGCAGGACTTCAGCTTCTCGATGTTTTCCGGCTTGAACACCAGATCCCAGGAGTCGACCGGGGCGTTGTCACCGAGCACGGCCTTGACCTTCTCGACGTTGTAACCGATGCCGATGGTGCCCCACATGTAGGGGATCGAGTACTGGTTGCCCGGATCGCTCGGCTCCAGTGCCTTGAGCAGATCCTTGTCCAGGTTCGACCAGTTCGGCAGCTTGGACTTGTCCAGCTTCTGGAATACGCCCGCCTTGATCTGCTTGGCCAGGAAGGGGTTGGACGGTACCACTACGTCGTAGCCGGAGCTGCCGGCCAGCAACTTGGCTTCCAGCACTTCGTTGCTGTCGAAGACGTCGTAGACGACCTTGATGCCGGTTTCCTTCTCGAAGTTGGCCAGCGTGTCTTCAGCGATGTAATCGCTCCAGTTGTAGACATGCAGCACCTTGTCGTCAGCCTGAACAGCGCCTGCCACGGCCGCGGTCAGGGACAACGCGAGAAGGGTCTTGCCGAATGTTTTCATGCGTACAGCTCCTGTTGTTGTGTCGATATTCCAGAGGACGCGAAAGCCGCTCGAATCAGGCTTGCTCCCGCACTCTGGCGCAGTCTGGCAAGGTCATGGCACCGCTGACAACTTTCCGTGACTGCGGGCTTTCAGACCGACAGGTCGCGCAAGGTCAGATCCAGGCACTTGCGTGCTTTCTCTACCAGTTCGTCTACTTCCGCCTGACTGATCACCAGCGGCGGGGCGATGATCATGGTGTCGCCCACCGCGCGCATGATCAGGCCGTTGTCGAAGCAGTGGCCGCGGCAGATCATGCCCACGCCCACATCACCCGGATAACGCTTGCGCGTCGCTTTGTCCTGCACCAGCTCGATCGCACCGAGCATGCCGACGCCACGCACTTCGCCCACCAACGGATGATCCGCCAGCTCACGTAGACGACTCTGCAAATACGGTGCCGTTTCTGCTTTCACCCGTTCGACGATGCCCTCCTCCTTGAGAATGCGCAGATTCTCCAGCCCCACCGCTGCCGCTACCGGATGCCCGGAATAGGTGAAGCCATGGTTGAAATCACCGTGCGCCTCGATCACCTCGAACACCTTGTCGCTGACGATCAGACCACCCATCGGCACGTAGCCGCTGGTGAGGCCCTTGGCGATGGTCATCAGGTCAGGTTTCAGGTCGTAGTACTGGCTGCCGAACCACTCGCCGGTGCGGCCGAAACCACAGATCACCTCGTCAGCGACAAAGAGAATGTCGTACTTGGCGAGGATTTCCTTGATGCGCGGCCAATAGCTGTCCGGCGGAATGATCACGCCACCGGCGCCCTGGATCGGCTCGGCGATAAAGGCTGCAACGTTGTCTTCACCCAGTTCGAGAATCTTCTTCTCCAACTGGTCGGCGGCCCAGATGCCGAACGCTTCCGGCGATTGCTCGCCGCCCTCGCCGAACCAGTACGGCTGCGGGATATGCGCGATACCTGGAATCGGCAGGTCGCCCTGCTCGTGCATGAACTTCATGCCGCCGAGGCTGGCGCCGGCCACGGTGGAGCCGTGGTAGCCGTTCTCACGGCCGATGATGATCTTCTTGCTCGGCTGGCCCTTGCACGCCCAGTAGTGGCGTACCAGGCGCAGCATGGTGTCGTTGCCTTCCGAGCCCGAGCCGGTGAAGAACACGTGGTTCATGCCGGCCGGCGCCACCTGCGAGATGGCCTGCGCCAGCTCCAGCACGGGCGGATGGGCGGTCTGGAAGAAGGTGTTGTAGAACGGCAGTTGCAGCATCTGCTTGGCGGCGGCCGCAACCAGTTCCTCGCGACCATAGCCGACGGCCACGCACCACAGACCCGCCATGCCATCGAGGATCTTGTGGCCCTCGCTGTCCCACAGGTGCACGCCCTTGGCCTCGGTGATGATGCGCGGCCCCTTCTCGGCCAACTGCTTGTAATCACTGAATGGCGCAAGGTGGTGGGCCTGGCTCATCGCCTGCCACTGGGCGGTCTTGGGGTTGTTCGCTTGCTTGCTCATTACCACACCTTCTTCTGTGAACGCGGCCGGCTCACGGACTCCTGTAGAGTGAGCCGGGCGGAGATCCGCGTAGGGTGGGCCGGGCGGCGATCCGCTTCAGCCCACAAAATCGGCCTGCAATGGTGGGCTGAAGCCCACCCTACAGCTGCGCCGGAACTACACCGACAGCAGGAGGAACTCGCGTTCCCAGGAGCTGATCACGCGCTTGAAGTTCTCGTGCTCGGCACGCTTGACCGCGACATAGCCGCGGATGAACTTCTCGCCGAGGAACTTCTCGGCGTCCTTGCAGGCTTCCATCCGCTCCAACGCGCTTTCGATGGTCACCGGCAGGCGCAGGTTGCGGCGCTCGTAACCGCGGCCTTTCACCGGGGCGCCCGGTTTGACGTTGCCGACCATGCCCATGTAGCCGCACAGCAGGGTCGCTGCCAGCACCAGATAAGGGTTGGCATCGGCACCAGCCAGGCGGTTTTCCACGCGGCGGTTCTGCGGGCTGGCTTCCGGCACGCGCAGACCCACGGTGCGGTTCTCCTCGCCCCACTCCACGTTCACCGGCGCCGAGGTATCAGGCAGGAAACGGCGGAACGAGTTGACGTTCGGTGCGAACAGCGGCAGCAGCTCGGGGATGTACTTCTGCAGACCACCGATGTGGTGCAGGAACAGCTCGCTCATCGTCCCGTCATCGTTGGAGAAGATGTTCTTGCCGGTCTTCAGGTCGACCACGCTCTGGTGGATGTGCATGGCGCTGCCCGGCTCATCGGTGATCGGCTTGGCCATGAAGGTGGCCGCCACGTCGTGCTTGAGCGCGGCCTCGCGCATGGTGCGCTTGAACACCAGAATCTGGTCGGCCAGGTGCAATGCGTCGCCGTGACGAAAGTTGATTTCCATCTGCGCCGGGCCTTCTTCGTGGATCAGGGTGTCCAGATCCAGGCCCTGCAGTTCGCACCAGTCGTACATATCTTCGAACAGCGGGTCGAATTCGTTCGCCGCGTCGATGGAGAAGCTCTGACGGCCGGTTTCCGGACGGCCGGAGCGGCCTACCGGGGCCACCAGCGGGAAGTCCGGGTCGCTGTTGCGCTTGGTCAGGTAGAACTCCATCTCCGGCGCGACGATGGGCTTCCAGCCTTTGTCTGCATACATCTGCAAGACTTTCTTGAGGATGTTGCGCGGCGACAGCTCGATGGGGTTGCCCTGCTTGTCGAAGGTGTCATGGATCACCATGGCAGTAGGCTCGATGGCCCATGGCACGACGAAGACCGCATTGGCGTCGGGACGGCAGAACATGTCGATGTCCGCTTCGTCCAGCAGGTCGTAGTAGATGTCGTCCTCGACGTAGTCGCCGGTCACGGTCTGCAGCAGCACGCTCTCAGGGAGGCGCATGCCCTTCTCGTCGAGGAACTTGTTGGTCGGCGAGATCTTGCCGCGGGCAATGCCGGTCAGGTCGCTGATCAGGCATTCGACTTCGGTGATTTTGCGTTCTTTCAGCCAGCTCGTGAGCTGGTCTAACTTGGTACTCATAGAGACCTCAGGGTTGTAGAACCAACTAGGTTTATAGCTGGTTCAGCGTTGCCCCGCCCTCTCCCTGCAAGCCTCACCAAAGGCCTGGAAGAAGACGAGATATTCGAGTGGATGCTACTAGGGGCGCAGCACCCCCGGCACCTGGCTTTTCACTCCATCGAAAGAAAAGCCTTCGCCTTCGTGAACAAAGCTTGATGTACCTAGCTCGCGGCATAGCGCAGACAGTCTGGATCGCTCACGACGCTTGCGCATTGCACAGCCCGCGCCAGGCCGTGCGCCGCGCAGCAGCGAGGCGCCGCCTGCGCTATGGTGCAGGGTAGCGGGTAACGTGAAGACTCGAGAAAATATGCCGAGCGGCGCTGGAACCGCCAATGAAGGACGCTGCCGCACCTCGACGGTAGCGGACATGCCACCCGCACCCACTCGCATGAAGCGCATGCTCACCTCGTCGGCGAGGGGAGAAATGGCGTGACCGGTGGTTCTGGTACAAGCGCTGACGCCGATAATCGGCAGGCGAAACATGAGACACCCGTATTATTGCTGTTATGGGTTTGAACCGAGCTTAGCCTTGTTCATTTTTTTACACAATAGCTCTGTAAAAAATTGAACACACCCCGTTGAGCACCCAGAAAGATCGCCGGCTGAAGCCCCCTGAAAGGCCTTGAAATGCCCCAAAAATGGCCATCACGCCCCACTACAGGGCATCATGGGGCCAGCTTGACAGTAAAGTGCGTTTCGGATTGACTCACACCCATGCAGTCGCATGATTGATATATTTAACAAAAAGGTGTTGCATCATGTCGGTACCCCCGCGTGCCGTTCAGCTTAACGAAGCGAACGCGTTCCTTAAGGAACATCCTGAGGTCCAGTTCGTCGACCTTCTTATTGCAGATATGAATGGTGTGGTGCGCGGCAAGCGCATCGACCGAAACGCCCTCCACAAGGTGTACGAGAAAGGCATCAACCTGCCCGCCTCGCTCTTCGCACTCGACATCAACGGTTCCACCGTCGAAAGCACCGGCCTTGGTCTGGACATCGGCGACGCCGACCGTATCTGCTTCCCCATCCCCAATACCCTGTGCAACGAACCCTGGCAGAAGCGCCCGACCGCGCAACTGTTGATGACCATGCACGAGCTGGACGGCACGCCTTTCTTTGCCGACCCGCGCGAGGTATTGCGCCAGGTGGTACAGAAGTTCGACGAACTGGGCCTGCGTATCTGCGCAGCCTTCGAACTGGAGTTCTACCTGATCGACCAAGAGAACGTGAACGGCCGCCCGCAGCCGCCACGCTCGCCGATCTCCGGCAAGCGCCCGCACTCCACCCAGGTCTACCTGATCGACGACCTCGACGAGTACGTCGATTGCCTGCAGGACATGCTCGAAGCCGCCAAGGAGCAGGACATCCCGGCTGACGCCATCGTCAAGGAAAGCGCCCCGGCACAGTTCGAGGTCAACCTGCATCACGTCGAAGACGCGATCAAGGCCTGCGATTACGCCCTGCTGCTCAAGCGCCTGATCAAGAACATTGCCTACGACCATGAGATGGACTCCACCTTCATGGCCAAGCCCTATCCGGGCCAGGCGGGCAACGGCTTGCACGTGCACATCTCGCTGCTGGACAAGAAGACCGGCAAGAACATCTTCGCCGCCGAAGATCCGCTGGAGAACACCTCGCTGCGCCATGCCGTCGGCGGCATTCTCGACACCATGTCCGCGTCGATGGCGTTCCTCTGCCCCAACGTCAACTCCTATCGCCGCTTCGGTGCACAGTTCTACGTGCCCAATGCGCCGAGCTGGGCGCTGGACAACCGCACCGTGGCCGTTCGCGTACCGACCGGCAGCGCTGATGCGGTACGCATCGAACACCGTGTCGCCGGTGCCGACGCCAACCCCTACCTGATGCTGGCATCGATCCTCGCTGGTATTCATCATGGGTTGACCAATCAGATCGAACCGGGCGAGCCGATCGAGGGCAACTCCTACGAGCAGCTCGAGCCCAGCCTGCCGAACAACCTGCGCGATGCCCTGCGTGAGCTGGACGACAGCGAAGTGCTGAACAAGTACATCGACCCGAAGTACATCGACATCTTCGTCGCCTGCAAGGAAGCCGAGCTGCAAGAGTTCGAGACCACCATCTCCGACCTCGAGTACAACTGGTACCTGCATACCGTGTAACACCGAGAAAGCCGGCCGTAGAAGGCCATGTGAAAACGTAGCGAGTGAAGGTCAGGCAAGGCAAAAACAGGCGAAGAAGCGCAGTTTACAAGTAGTAAATGAGCATTCTGAGCCTGTTTTTAACGCAGCACGACCGAGCGCAGTAGTTTTCACACGGCCTGAATAGAGCCGGCTTCTTTTTACCTGCCAACTGCCAACTGCCTGCTCCGGCGCTCTGCACCGGGGCCAGCGGTTCGCCGCACGGCGACTCCGCTGACATGAATCAACCTCCGGCGACCAAGGCCGCCGGATACTGTTGCCTCATCCATCGGGGAGCTACTCATGCAACGCGCTATTGCCGCCGTCCTGCTGGGCCTGATCTGTGGCCTGGCTCAGGCCGCCGACAGCATCCGTGTCTACAACTGGAACGATTACATCGCGCCGCAGGTGCTGGAAAACTTCACCCGTGACACCGGTATCGAGGTCGAGTACCACACCTTCGCCAGCGCCGAAGAACTGGGCGCAGCGCTGAACAGCGGCCAACCCATCGACATCGCTGTGCCCTCGCACAATGAACTGCCGGCACTGATCGCCAGCGGCCGCATTCGCCCTCTGGATTTCAACCTGCTCCCCAACCGCACGCACCTGGACAAACAGCTGCTGAGCAAACTGGCTGCGGTCGACCCGCAGAACCGTCATGCCGTGCCCTACCTGTGGGGTGCGGTTGGCCTGGCGATCAATACACCCAAGGCCGAAGCCGCCTATGGCGGGCCACTGCCGAACAGCTGGAGCCTGCTGTTCGACGCCGAACAGAGCAAGCGCCTGGCCAGTTGCGGCATCAGCGTGCTGGATGCACCGGATGAAACCCTGTCGCTGCTGCTCAACTACCAGGGCCGCAGCCTCGCCCGCAGCGCTCCGAGCCGCATCGAACGTGCTGGAGGCGTGCTCGAAGACCTGCGTCCGAACCTGCGTTACGTCGACAGCGAACGCTATATCGAAGACCTCAACAATGGCCGCCTGTGCCTGGCCATGGCCTGGGTCGGTGACGCCCTTGCCGCCGCGCAAGCGGGTCAGCCGGTGCGTTTCGTGGTGCCGGACGAAGGCTCGGTGCTGTTCATCGACAACCTGGTGATTCCCGCCAATGCCAGCCGCCCGGATCTCGCCCACCGCTTCATCGACTACCTGATGCAGCCGCAGGTGATTGCCCAGATCACTGCCGAGACGCTCTACCCCAACGGCAATGCCGACTCCATGCAGTTCATCGACAGCGCCCTGCTGGAACAACCCGGCCTGTATCCGGATCAGGACACCAAGCGCCGCCTGTATCCACTGGAAGTTCTCTCGGAGAAGCACGCGCAGGTACGCAGCAACGTCTGGCAGCGTTTCCGCGACGGCAGTTGACCGCCCGCGAGGCTTGCCTCGCCGGCGCCAGCTGACGTCCAATAGCGCCTCGCCCACCGAGGAGCTCACCATGTCGCGCCCCGCCAGCACCCGCAAGCCGCGCGCCAGCAGCCAGGCCCGTATCGCCGTGATCCTCTCTGCCGCCCGCGAGCTGCTGGCCGAGCAGGGCATGGCCAACCTGTCGGTCTATACGGTGGCCGAACGAGCCGGCATTCCGCCTTCTTCGGTGTATCACTTCTTCGCCAGCGTGCCGGCCCTGCTCGAAGGGCTGACCGCGGATGTGCACGCAGCCTTCCGTGGCAGCCTGCTCGAACCGGTCGAGCACGCGGCATTGCGCACCTGGCACGATCTCTCGCGCCTGGTCGAGCAGCGCATGCTGGCCATCTACGCCAAGGACGCCGCCGCACGGCAGCTGATCCTCGCCCAGCATGGTCTGGCCGAGGTTACCCAAGCTGATCACCAGCACGATCTGGAGCTGGGCCGATTGATGCGGGCGCTGTTCGAGCGGCACTTCCCCCTGCCGCAATTGCCGATGGATATCGACGTATTCACCCTGGCCATGTCCCTGGGCGACCGTGTTTACGCCCGCTCCGTGCAACTGCACGGGGAGATCACCCCGCGCCTGGCAGAGGAAGGCATGCGCGTATTCGACGCCTACCTGGGCCTGTACCTGCCGGCCGCGCTGCCGAAAAGACCTGCGCCGCTGGCGTAATCCACCGTAGGGTGCGCCGTGCGCACCGATGGCATCTGACGGTGTGGCCGATCACGGCGCAACCTAGGCGGCCCGCGCCCCCCTACAGCCCCAATCAATACAAATCCGATAAAAATCGTATTAATTTCGCTAATCCGACCAAAAGCACCTTCTAATACCGATATTTATCGGATATAAATCGAACATCCCGCCCTGGTCGATGTCCAGCCATGGCACTCTGAATGGGCCGCCGAAGCGACCCGCGAACGAGCCAAGAGGTGCTTCATGTCCCGTATCGTTACCGTCGCTGCGACCCAGATGGCCTGCTCCTGGGATACCCCTGCGAACATCGCCAATGCCGAGAAGCTGGTGCGTCAGGCGGCAGCCCAGGGCGCCCAGATCATCCTGATCCAGGAGCTGTTCGAGGCCCCTTACTTCTGCCAGAAGCCCAACGCCGACTACACCCAGCTGGCCACCACGGCGGAGGAAAACCCGGCCATCGCGCACTTCCGGAAGGTCGCCGCCGAGCTGAAGGTAGTGCTGCCGATCAGCTTCTTCGAGCGCGCCGGCCGTGCCCGCTTCAACAGCATCGCCATCCTCGATGCCGACGGCACGAATCTCGGGATTTATCGGAAAAGCCATATCCCGGACGGGCCCGGCTATCACGAGAAGTACTACTTCAACCCGGGCGATACCGGCTTCAAGGTCTGGGACACCGCCTACGCGCGCATCGGCGTGGGTATCTGCTGGGATCAGTGGTTCCCGGAATGCGCACGCAGCATGGCGCTGATGGGCGCGGAAATCCTCTTCTACCCCACCGCCATCGGCAGCGAACCGCACGACGCCAACATCACCTCGCGTGAGCACTGGCAGCGCGTGCAGCAAGGCCATGCCGGCGCCAATCTGATGCCGCTGGTGGCCAGCAACCGCATCGGACGCGAAGAACAGGACGGCTACGACATCACCTTCTACGGCAGCTCGTTCATCGCCGATCAGTACGGTGAGAAGGTCAAGGAGCTGAACCAGACCGAGGAAGGCATTGCGCTACACAGCTTCGATCTGGACGCGCTGGAGAAGATCCGCACCGCCTGGGGTGTGTTCCGCGACCGCCGGCCGAACCTATACTGGCCGCTTTCCACGCTCGACGGTGAAACACCCTCGGCCCCGTAGGGTGCGCTGTGCGCACCTAGCCCTCCAAACACTTTGCCGGTGCGCATGGCGCACCCTACGGAAGCGAAATATGACCACCCTGAACACCACACCTCGCGCCGATGGCTTCCGCATGCCGGCGGAATGGGAAACCCACAGCAAGACCTGGATGGTCTGGCCCGAACGCCCGGACAACTGGCGCAACGGCGGCAAGCCAGCACAGGCCGCCTTCGCCGCGGTGGCCAAGGCCATCGCCCAGTTCGAGCCAGTGACCGTCTGCGTGTCCGCAGCGCAGTACGAAAATGCCCGCGCGCGCCTGGATGACGCCAACATCCGCCTGGTGGAAATCACCACCGACGACGCCTGGGTGCGTGACACCGGCCCGACCTTCGTCACCAACAACAGCGGCGAAGTGCGCGGCGTGGACTGGGCGTTCAATGCCTGGGGCGGATTCGACGGCGGCCTGTACTGGCCCTGGCTGCGTGACGACCAGGTGGCACGCAAGGTTCTCGAAATCGAAGGCTGCAAGCGCTACCGCACCGAGGGCTTCGTGCTCGAAGGCGGCTCGATCCATGTCGATGGCGAAGGCACCCTGATCACCACCGAAGAGTGCCTGCTGAACAGGAACCGCAACCCGCACCTGTCGCGCGAAGAGATCGAAGCCGTGCTGCGCGAGCACCTGGCCGTCGACACGGTGATCTGGCTACCGGACGGCCTGTTCAACGACGAAACCGACGGCCACGTCGACAACTTCTGTTGCTACGTACGCCCCGGCGAAGTGCTGCTGGCCTGGACAGAGGATCAGAATGACCCCAACTATCCGCGCTGCCAGGCCGCCATGCGTGTGCTGGAAAGCGCTCGCGACGCCAAGGGCCGCCAACTGACCGTGCACAAGATGCCGATTCCCGGCCCGATTCACGCCACGGCCGAAGAGTGCGCGGGCGTCGATATCGTCGATGGCAGCCAGGAACGCAGTCCGGAGGTTCGCCTAGCCGGTTCCTACGTCAACTTCCTCATCGTCAACGGCGGCATCGTCGCGCCGAGCTTCGATGACCCGAAGGACGAGGAAGCCCGCGCCATTCTCCAGCGTATCTTCCCCGAGCATCGCGTGGTGATGGTGCCGGGCCGCGAGATTCTGCTCGGTGGCGGCAATATCCATTGCATCACCCAGCAGCAGCCGGCGCCCCAAGGGCGCTGAACCATGTAGGGGGGGCAGCCCGCACCGCTGCTGGCGGGTTTCACCCGCCCTACATCCATGAACGCCCGGCACACGCCGGGCGTTTTCGTTACCGCCAACTCACTCGAACGGCTGCGGACGCGGCGTATCGTTGTTCGACGGCGGCAAGATCGGCAGGGCAAAGCTCGGTTGCTCGCCGGTCAGGGTCTTGAGGAAGGCGGTGATCTTGCCAATCTCGTCCTCGCTCAGCTGTCGCCCCAGTTGCAGGCGGGCCATGATGTCCACCGACTCTTCCAGCTTCCAGTAAGCGCCGTCGTGGAAGTAGGGATAGGTCAGCTCGACATTGCGCAGGGTCGGTACCTTGAACTTGAAGCGATCGGCATCCTTGCCGGTCAGGCCGGCCACGCCCTCGGCGGGGTTGCTGGTTTCATAGGGTTCGACCAGGCCCATCTTCTGGAACGAGTTGCCGCCCAGCGCCGGCCCGTTGTGGCACGCAACGCAGCCGATGGACTTGAACAGCTCGTAGCCTTCCCGCTCGGCCTGGGTGATGGCCTTGGCATCGCCCTTGAGCCACAGGTCGAAGCGCGAATTGGGCGTGACCAGGGTCTTCTCGAACTCGGCGATGGCATCGGTCACTTCGTCCAAGGTGATTTCGTCAGTCTTGTACACCGTCTTGAACGACTCGCGGTATTGCGGGATCGAGCGCAGCACGTCGATGGCGAGAATGTGGGTGAACGCCATCTCCTTCGGGTTGGCGATAGGGCCGGCGGCCTGCTCCTTGAGATCGGCGGCGCGACCATCCCAGAACTGCGCCAGATTCAGGCTGGAGTTGAGTACGGTGGGCGAGTTGATCGGCCCCTGCTGCCAGTTGTGACCGATGGAGCTGGGCAGGTTGTCGCTGCCGCCCATCGACAGGTTGTGGCAGGAGTTGCAGGAAATGAAGCCCGAGCGCGACAGGCGCGGGTCGAAGAACAGCTGCTTGCCCAGCTCGACCTTAGCGGGGTCGGTGATCTCGGCGGGGGCGATGGGCTCCACGGGTTCGTTGCTCGGTACATTGGCCCAGGCGCTGGCGCCCAGACACATACCGGCCAGCAGGCTCAGCGTGCGCATGGTGGTATCTCCTCAGGTGTTGGCTTATCTGGTTATGCCTCGACCATGCGCGCCAACCACTGCCCTGAGCTTGACCCAGATCAAGCCCCACCCGGCACGTTAAGAATTTGCAACAAATCCGCTCAGAGTGCTCTGTTGCGTGCGATCAACTCAGGATCGAGCGTCGCCAGCGCCTGGTACTGGCTGACGAATACCTGTCCGCCGAAGCGCTCGAGAAAGTCCGAACGCTTGAGCCTGTCCATCACCGGGCCCTTGACCTCGGAGAAGTGCAACTGCAAACCGGCGCTGGCCAGGCGAGCGCCGATGGTCTCCAGCGAATCCAGGGCGCTGGCATCGATCAGGTTGACCCCCGAACACTGCAGCACCACATGCCGCGCCTGCGGCCGTGCCGCCACCAACTCGGCGATGCGTTCCTCCAGATAACGGGCATTGGGGAAATACAGGCTCTCGTCGACCCGAAGCGACAACACCGTGGCACTGTCGAGCGTGTCGAAACGCTCGACATTGCGGAAATGCTCGCTGCCGGGCAACAAGCCAATCACGGCGATATGCGGCCGGCTGGTGCGCCAGAGAAACAGCAACAGCGACAGACCGACGCCCAGAACGATGCCGGCCTCGACGCCATGGGCGAGCACACCGACCAGGGTGACCAGTTGCGCCACACCGTCCTGCCGCGAGTAGCGCCAGGTACGACGCAGCGTGCGCAGGTCGATCAGACCGAGAATCGCCACCAGGATACTCGCCGCCAGCACCGCCTGAGGCAGATGCTGCAACAGTGGCGCCAGGCCCAGCGCTGCGCCGAGCATCAGCGCCGCGACCCACAGGCCGACCCGCGGCGTGGCTACCGGCGTTTCCAGCGCCAGTGCCGAACGCGAGAAACTGGCTGCCACCGGAAAGCCGCCGGTGAAGGCCGCCGCCAGGTTGGCCCCGGCCTGGCCGCGCAACTCCCGGTCGGGATTGACCGAACGCCGTCGGCGCGCTTCCAGGCTCTGAGCGATGGAGACCGACTCGACGAAGCCAACCAGTGCGATCAGCAACGCCGCCGGCCATAGCTCGCGCAGCAACTGCAGATCGAGCGGCGGCAGGGTCAACGGCGGCAACCCCGCTGGCACCGTCCCGACCACGCGTACGCCCAGCGACTCCAGGCCAAACAGAGCACTGGCGGCAATGCCCAGCAGCACCAGCAACAGTGCCCCAAGGCGCACCAGCCAACCGGCCAGGCGTACCGGCAAACCGCAGCGATGCAACTGCCTGAGTAGCAGCAGGAAGCAGACGCTGCTCAGCCCCAGCAGCAAGGTCGGCAGATGCACCTGATCGAGTTGCGCCCACAGCGAGGGCAGCAGATCCGGCAGGCTCTGCCCCGCGCCCCGAATACCGAGCAGATGACCCAGCTGGCTGGCCGCGATCAAAATCGCCGAACCGCTGACGAACCCGGCAATAACCGGGTGACTGAGGAAATTGGCCAGCACGCCCAGGCGCAGGAGGCTCATCGCCAACAGGAACAACCCGACCAGAGCCGTCAGCATGACCGCTCCGGCCATGTATGCGGCGCTACCGGCGGCAGCGAGCGGTTGCAGGGCGGCAGCGGTCATCAGCGAGAGAATCGCCACCGGCCCCAACGACAACGCCACACCGGCACTGCCACCGAGCCAGGCATACACCGCCAGCGGCAGGATGCTCGCGTACAGTCCGGCAACCGCTGGCAAGCCGGCCAGTTGCGCATAGGCCAGCGCCTGCGGCACCAGAAGCAGGGAGACCAGCAGCGCCGCGATCAGATCGGCACTGGCCGAGTTGCGCAAATAGCCGCGCAAGGGCTCAAAGGACATTCAAGGGCACCTTGAGATAACGCACCCCGTTGTCTTCCGGCGGGGGCAGTTCGCCGCCGCGCATGTTCACCTGTACCGACGGCAGGATCAACGTCGGCATGCCCAGCGTCGCATCACGCTTGGTGCGCATGGCGACGAACTCGTCCTCGCCGATGCCTTCATGCACATGCACGTTGTGCAGGCGTTGCTCGGCCACCGTGCTCTGAAACTGAAAATGCTCGCGCCCTGGCGCCTTGTAGTCATGGCAGAGGAACAGACGCGTCGCATCCGGCAGGCTGAACAGCCGTTGGATCGAGCGATACAGTACGCGGGCATCGCCACCAGGGAAGTCGCAACGGGCGGTGCCGTAGTCCGGCATGAACAGGGTATCGCCGACGAAAGCCGCATCGCCGATCACGTAGGTCATGCAGGCCGGGGTATGCCCCGGCGTATGCAGCGCACGAACCTCCAGGCCACCGATACGAAAGCATTCGCCATCGCTGAACAGCTGATCGAACTGACTGCCGTCGCAGGCGAACGCGCTCCCCGCATTGAACAGCTTGCCGAAGGTGCTCTGCACCTGGGTGATCTGCGCACCGATGGCTAGCCGACCGCCCAGCGCCTGCTTGAGGTAGGGAGCGGCAGACAGATGATCAGCGTGCACATGGGTTTCCAGCAGCCAGTCCACCGCCAGCCCCTGGGCCCGGACATGCTCGACGATGCGCTCGGCACCGGCATGCGAGGTACGCCCCGAAGCGGCGTCGTAATCGAGCACCGAATCGATGATGGCGCAGCACCCCGTAGCCGGATCACTGACCACATAGCTGTAGGTGAACGTGGCCGAATCGAAGAATGGGGTGATGACGGCGGACATGGCGACTCCCGGTTGTTCAGGCTGTGCGCGTGCAGGTATCGATGCCCGGTAGCGGATAAGCCGGGCAGAAGCGAAAGGTGCCGGTGGTCAACCTCAGGGCAATGAGGATCAGGCCAGCGGCAATGCGCAGGCTACGACCAAGGGTTCCACTACAGGCCCTCATCGGGCACCTCCAGGACAACGCCAGCGCGAGCTCTCCAGCGCGGCAAAGATCAGCATCCCCACCAGCATCGCCGCCACGAACAACAACGCCTGCCAGTGGCCAGCGAGCAACAGGGTGAGCGCAGGGCCCGGACAGATACCGGCGATACCCCAACCCACACCGAACAGCAGGCTGCCACCGATCAGCCGGGCATCCAGATCACGGCGAGTCGGCAACTGCATGGCGCCGCCCAACAATGCCCGGGAACGCTTGCCCGCCAACGTCAACGGCAACATCGCAACAGCGATGGCACCTGCCATCACCAGCGCCAGAGACGGATCCCAGTTGCCGGCCAGATCGAGAAAAGCCAGCACCTTGGCCGGGTCGGCCATACCGGCCAACAGCAGGCCGAAACCGAACAGCAAGCCAGCCACGAAAGCACTGAGCCTGGCCATGATCAGCCCTCCAGCAGGTGGCGCAACACGAACACCGTGGCGAAGCCACTGGCCATGAAGCACAGCGTGGCCATCAGCGAGCGCGGCGAAAGACGGGAAACACCACACACGCCATGCCCGCTGGTGCAGCCTGAGCCATAACGGGTGCCAAGGCCCACCAACAGTCCGGCGGCGACCAGGCTCAGCGTGCCACCCTCGAAGCGCACCGGCGGCAGGTCGGCGAACACCAGCCATAGCAAGGGCGCCAGCAGCAGGCCGAGGAGAAACAGCACTTTCTCGCCACGCCCCTCGGCACCGCGCTGCAACATACTGCCCAGCAGGCCGCTGATGCCCGCAACGCGGCCGTTGGCCAGGGCGAAGAGCGCCACCGCCAAACCGATCAGCGCGCCACCAGCCAGGGAGCTCCAGGGGGTAAAATTGATCCAATCGACGTTCATTGCTGCCCCTCGCAAAACAGGCGATACAGCGTCTCGATCACCGCGAGCGCGGCCGGGCTGCTGATGCGGTAGAAGATCTGCTTGCCGTCACGCCGGGTCTCGACCAGCCCTTCGCGCCTCAATACGGCCAACTGCTGCGACAGCGTCGGCTGCTGGATACCAAGCTGGGCCTCCAGCTCACTGACGTTGCGCTCACCCTGGGAAAGCTGGCAAAGCAGCAGCAGACGATCCGGATTGGCCAGTGCCTTGAGCAACTGCCCGGCCGCATCGGCATTGGTGCGCAGCTGCTGGATGTCGAGGGAATCGGCCATGAGACACCTTCAATCAATACAATATATATTTATATATATTGTATTTTCAAAGAATGTCAGCCAAGACGACCAACGGTCGTAGAACACTCAAGTGGCGGATACAGGCAAAACTTCCAGCGTGGTTGGCGAACTCCATCCATTCAGCACCATAAAAGCAAAGACCCGCCAAGGCGGGTCTTTGTCGATGCTACGGGCGCGATCAGGAATCGGCGTCGGCAGCAGCCTGATAGGCAGCGGCATCGAGCAGTTTGTCCAACTCGCTGGCATCGCTCGGCTTGAGCTTGAAGAACCAGCTGCCGTAGGGATCGCTGTTGACGCGTTCCGGGCTGTCGGCCAGGGCTTCGTTGATGGCGATCACTTCACCGCCGACCGGCGCGTAGATGTCCGAGGCGGCCTTGACCGACTCGACCACACCGGCTTCCTGACCAGCGCTCAGTTGCTTGCCGACTTCCGGCAGCTCGATGAACACCACGTCGCCGAGGGCTTCCTGAGCGTGGTCGGAAATGCCCACGGTCACGCTGCCATCGGCCTCCAGACGCGCCCACTCATGGCTGGCGGCGTAACGCAGATCGGCGGGGATATTGCTCATGTCTCATTCCTCGTAAGCGATGACGGCAAGTGGGCCGTCAGGACAATTTAGCAGGCCACGACGAGAGGGGAAGCTCGCGCCGTAGCCGATGTTCAGATAAGCGTCTTGCCGTGGCGCACGAAGCTCGGCTTGACCACGCGCACCGGGAACCACTTGCCGCGGATTTCCACCTCGGCGCGATCCCCCGTGGCCGCAGGCACCCGTGCCAGCGCGATGGATTTGTTCAGCGTAGGCGAGAAGCTGCCGCTGGTGATCTCACCCTCGCCGACACCGTCGACACGCACCACCTGGTGAGCACGCAGCACGCCACGCTCCTCCAGTACCAGGCCAACCAGCTTGCTCGGGCAACCGGCGGCGCGTTGCGCCTGCAATGCGGCACGGCCGATGAAATCACGCTCGGCTGGCTCCCAGGCCAGCGTCCAGGCCATGTTGGCAGCCAGCGGCGATACGTTCTCGTCCATGTCCTGGCCGTAGAGGTTCATGCCAGCCTCCAGCCGCAGAGTGTCGCGCGCGCCCAGGCCAATGGGGGCGATCCCCGCGCCGACCAGCTCATTGAGGAAGTACACCACCTCGCTGCTCGGCAACACGATTTCCAGACCATCCTCGCCGGTGTAGCCGGTACGGGCGATGAACCAGTCGCCTTCGGGCAGCCCCTCGAATGGCTTGAGCTCCTGGATCAGAGCAGCACGAGCCTGGGTCACCAGCTCCGCCGTGCGCACGCGGGCCTTGGGCCCCTGAATGGCGAGCATGGCCAGGTCGCGACGCTCGCGCAGTTGCACGTCGAAGTCCGCGGCCTGAGCGTGCATCCACGCCAGATCCTTGTCGCGGGTACCGGCGTTGACCACCAGGCGATAACCGTCTGCGCTGCGGTAGACGATCAGGTCGTCGATCACCCCGCCCTGCTCGTTGAGCATGGCGCTGTACAACGCCTTGCCGGTGCTCTGCAGGCGCGCCACATCGTTGGCCAGCAGGCGTTGCAGATAGGCCTGCGCCTGGCTGCCGCTGACGTCCACCACGCACATGTGCGAGACGTCGAACACGCCGCACTCGCGGCGCACCTGATGGTGCTCCTCCACTTGCGAACCATAGTGCAGCGGCATGTCCCAGCCGCCGAAATCCACCATCTTGGCCCCCAGCGCCAGGTGCAGGTCATAGAGGGGGGTACGCTGTCCCATGGGTATCTCCTTCCGGGCTTGGCGAAGCGATTCAGACCCCCGAGAAGCTAGCTGCGTTGCCATTGCGGTGTTGCAACCAGGTTCAAAATGCTCATGTGCATGAGCACAGTCGGGCGCGACCCCGGCCGTTTTTCACCTGTCTGCGCCTTGCACTGGCGGCCTCGCTTACGCTTCTCGACACGTCTGCCGGGTTACCCGGCTCGCGAATGGCGCGCATTGTAGCCGCAAGGTCGGCGGGGGTCATCTGACCAAAGGTCGCGCGGAGCGGCGGATCGGAACACCGAGCGCTCGTAGCGCCAGCGAACAGTCCGCCAAGACGCTACAACTTGCCAGCGAGCCCCATGGTGTACTGCTTCGCGAACGGATCGCCGCCCGGTACGCCCTACCTGCGAGGGAAACCCACCCTGCTCTGAGCGCCAGCAGACAATCCACCACCCTCAGCCGAAACTACGTGCCGAGCGACGAATCAGCAGAATCACCGGCAACAGACCGACCAGTACCAGCGTAAGGGCAGGCAGCGCAGCGCGCGCCCACTCACCCTCGCTGGTCATCTCGAACACCCGCACCGAGAGGGTATCCCAGCCGAAGGGGCGCATCAGCAAGGTCGCCGGCATTTCCTTGAGCACGTCGACGAATACCAGCAGCGCCGCCGACAAGGTACCCGGCAGCAAAAGCGGCAAGTACACCTTGAAGAACAGCCCGAAACCACCGACACCCAGGCTGCGCGAAGCCTCAGGCAGGGATGGGCGGATGCGCGCCAGGCTGGTTTCCAGCGGCCCGAATGCCACCGCCATGAAACGGATCAGGTAGGCCACCAGCAGCGCCGCCAAACTGCCCAGCAGCAGCGGCTTACCGGCGCCCCCCAAGGCCGTGGACAGCGGAATCACCAGCTCGCGATCCAGAAAGCTGAACGCCAGCATGATCGCCACCGCCAGTACCGAGCCCGGCAAGGCATAGCCGATGTTGCCCAGCGCCACACCGAAGCGCACGCCGCGATTCGGCACCTGACGGCGGGCGAAGGCCAGCAGCATCGCCACGCTGACGGTGATCAGCGCCGCCATGCCGCCCAGGTACAGGGTATGCAGGATCAACCCGGCGTAACGCTCATCGAGATCGAAACGGCCGCGCTGCCAGAACCACGCCAGCAGTTGCAGCAACGGGATGACGAAGGCGCAGGCGAACACCAGACCGCACCAGGCACTGGCGGCGAAGGCCTTCCAGCCATGCAGGTGATACAGCGCCTTGCCTCTTGGCCGCTCGTTGGCCGGCCGCGCAGCGCCGCGTGCGCGACGCTCGCCGTAAAGCACCAGCGCGACGGCGAGCAGCAGCAAGCTGGCCAGTTGAGTGGCACTGGTCAAACTGTAGAAGCTGTACCAGGTCTTGTAGATGGCCGTGGTGAACGTGTCGAAATTGAACACCGACACCGCACCGAAATCGGCCAGGGTTTCCATGATCGCCAGCGCCAGACCGGCACCGATGGCAGGCCGCGCCATTGGCAAGGCCACACGCCAGAACGCCTGCCAGGGGCTCTGCCCGAGCACTCGCGCCGCCTCCATCAGGCCCTTGCCCTGAGCCAGAAAGGCGCCACGGGCAAGCAGGTAAACGTAGGGGTAGAACACCAGCACCAGAACGATGATCACGCCACCGGTCGAGCGCACCCGCGGCAGCCTAAAGCCGCTGCCGAACCACTCGCGCAGCAGCGTCTGCACGGGACCTGCGAAATCCAGCAGGCCGACGAAGACGAAAGCCAGTACGTAGGCGGGAATGGCGAAAGGCAGCATCAGCGCCCAGTCCAGCCAGCGCCGACCGGGAAACTCGCAGAGGCTGGTGAGCCAGGCCAGGCTGACGCCGAGTAGGGTCACGCCGACACCGACACCGATCACCAGCGTCAGGGTATTGCCGATCAGGCGGCCCATCTGCGTCTGCCACAGATGCGTCCAGATCTGCTGATCCACCTCATGCCAGCTCAGCAGCAATACCGAAAGCGGCATCAGCACCAGAGCGGCGACGGCAAGGACGATGGGATACCAGCGACGCTGGACGGGATGCGGCACGCGGACTCCTAGACGACGAAAAAGACGACGCCCCGGCTAGGCGGGGCGTCGCAGTATAACGGCAGCGGCGTGGATGCCTCCAAGCCATACGATCTCGCGAGCTGGACCCTGCTGCTTTCAACGCAGCAGGGTCGACACGCCGCAGATCGTTACGGACTTACTGCCAGCCGGCGCGATCCATCAGCATGGTCGCTTCAGCCTGACGCTTGCCTGCCACTTCTGTAGCGATGGAGTCAGCCTTGAAGGTGCCCCATGCAGCCACTTCCTCGGACGGTGCGACCGCCGGGTTGGCCGGGAACTCCTGGTTGACGCCAGCGAAGATGCTCTGTGCTTCCGCGGTGGTCATCCACTCCAGCAGCTTTTTGGCCTGCTCGGCATGCGGCGCATGCTTGGTCACGCCGGCGCCCGCCAGGTTGACGTGCACACCACGGTCAGCCTGGTTCGGCCAGAACGGCTTCACTTTCAGACCAGGGTTCTGCTTGTGCAGGCGACCGTAGTAGTAGGTGTTGGTGATGCCCACATCGCACTGGCCAGCGTCGATGGCCTGCAGCAACGCGGTGTCGTCCGCGAACACGTCGGTGGCCAGGTTGTTCACCCACCCCTTGATGATTTCCTCGGTCTTCTGCGCACCATGGGTTTCGATCAGGGTGGCGGTCAGCGACTGGTTGTAGACCTTCTTGCTGGTGCGCAGACACAGACGACCTTCCCAGTTCTTGTCGGCCAGGGCTTCGTAGGTGGACAGTTCCTCCGGCTTGACGCGCTCGGTGGAGTAGAAAATGGTGCGCGCGCGCAGCGACAGGCCCGTCCAGCTATCGGTGCTGGAGCGGTACTGAGCGGGAATGTTGGCGTCGATCACGTCGGACTTGGTCGGCTGCAGCACGCCTTCCTGCTCGGCCTGCCAGAGGTTGCCGGCGTCGACAGTGATCAGCAGGTCGGCCGGGGTGTTGGCGCCCTCGGCCTTGAGGCGGGCGATCAGGGGCGCTTCCTTGTCGGTGATGAACTTCACCTTCACACCGGTCTTCTCGGTGTAGGCATCGAATACCGGCTTGATCAGCTCGTCGATACGCGAGGAATAGACCACTACTTCATCGGCGGCCTGGACGGCGGTCGCCAGGGTGCCGAGGGTGAATGCAGCGAGGAGCGCGTTACGAGCCTTCATGGGATCAGCCTCTTAGGGATTGGCAAAGTGGCTGAATGGTAGTGAATGTTATTTACCTTCTCAATGTAAAAGCCTCCGTAAAGGTCAGAAGTTGTTTCAGAGTCTGAAACAACTCGCTGCGAGCCAGCGCCAGTAAAAGGAGCCGGCTCACAGCACGCCTTAGAAGCTGTACTTGAGAGAGGTCATGAAATTACGCGGAGCACCGTACAACCCAGCTGCTGTGGTGGTGTAGTGCTCCTTGTCGAACAGGTTATTGACATTCACCGACGCCGATAGCTCAGGCGTGAGCTGATAACGCGCCATCAGGCCAACCAGGGCATAACTGCTTTGCGTCGTGGCATAACTGAGGTCGTAGCCAACCTGGCTCTGCCAGTTCACTCCACCACCGATGGTGAGCTTGTCCAAGACGCCGGACAGACGATAGGTAGTGAAAAGCTTTACGCTGTTGCGCGGAATTTCGGTGACGATGCGGCGGTCATCCGAGTTACGGCTGACGCTGTAGGAATAGCCTCCCGTGAGCTGCCAGCCCTCACTGACTTCGCCATTGATTTCCAGCTCCACACCTTCGCTGGTGGTACCGCTTTCCAACCGGTAAGCCTGAAAACCATTTGGCTGCAGTCGGTTGCCGTCGGCGACCGCAAGGTTATCCTGCTCAACCTTGAATAACGCCAGACTGGCATTGAGACGCCCTTCGTAGAGGCCAGCCTTCAAGCCCAGCTCATAGCCGGTGCCCTCCAGCGGATCGAGCGGCGAGCCATTAACGTCACGCACCGAGGCCGACTGTGGGTTGAAGATCTGCGTATAGCTGGCATATGCCGTCCACACGTCGTTGAGGTCGTAGACGAAACCGGCATAGGGAATGACGATTCCGGTCTCGGTACGCTGGCTTTTGCTAGTCGCCCCACCGTAGATCCAACTCTTGCTGTCACGCTGCCAATCCACCACACGAGAACCAAGAATCAGGCTCGCGTTATCGCTCAAACGCCAGCGCGACGTCAGATAGGCGGCATTCTGGGTTTCGGTCAGGTCGCTCTCGCCACGCTTGGTGAAGGTCGGCTTGGGGATGTTGCCGTCCCAGGCGTAGATGTTGTCGATATCGCCACTGAAGCCTGCCCACGAGGCCAGCCAGCCGCCGTAATTCGGTGTGCCGCGCTCCTCGATACGCGACAGCGAGACGCCGCCGATCAGCTCATGCTCGCGCCCGAACAGCGAGAAAGAGCTGGTCAGATAACCGTCGAGGTTATGCTGCTCGGGCTTGGCCTGCCAGCGGGTCGGCATGATGTAAGCACCTTCCCCCGTCGCAGCGTCAATTTCACCGTCCATGTAGGTAACGACAGTGTCGTAGTCGTTACGCATGTAGCTGTATTCCAGCTTACCGCTCCAGTTGTCGTCGAAATGCTGCTCGATAGAAGTGAAGAACGTGCTCTGCTGACGATCGTAGTAGCTCCAGTCCGGCGCCGTGTTGAAGGAGCGCTTGATATCCGTGAGCCCACCCTCGGTGGTGAACAACGGGAAACCGGTGCGCATCGGCGCCGTGCTGTGGGTAACTTGGTGACTGAAGCCTAGCGTCAGCATGGCCGCATCCGATAGGTCGAACTCGGTTATCCCATAGCCTGTGGTCACCTCTTGGCTGAAGCGATCCAGCCAGGCGTGCTGATCCTTGTGGTCGAGCACGACGCGTGCCCGCACCGTGCCGCTTTCGTTCAGCGCACCACCAGCATCCACACCCAGACCGTAGCGGTCCCAACTTCCGGCCTCGGTCGAAAGCTGTACCTGAGGCTCGATGGACGGACGCTTGCGGATCAAGTTGATGGTCGCCGAAGGGTTGCCCATACCGCTGATCAATCCGGTGGCGCCACGCACGATCTCCACACGATCGTACATCGCCGTATTCTGGGTGTAGTTATCCATGCGCGACGAAGTCGGCACGCCATCGATCTCGAAGTTGTTAACCGAAAAACCACGCGACAGGTAGACGGTGCTGTCTGCCCCCATGCTTTCCCGTATCACCGTAATTCCCGTCGTGGCATCTAGAGCATCAGTGATGTTGTCGAGCCGCTGGTCTTCCATACGCTGGCGAGTCAGAACAGTGATAGATTGCGGCGTCTCCCTGAGTGACAGATTGAGGCGCGTCGAACTACTGGAGGACTCCGTGGTGTAGGAGCCGGTGCCCTCGGTAAGCGAGCCAGGTGCCTTGCCGGAAATGGTCATCAACGACAGCTCCACCGCTCCCGACGACACCGCACTCACCAACACATAACCACCATTGGCCTGACGTTGCGCCTGCAGCCCGCTGCCAGCCAGTAGGTAGACCAACCCCTCTTCGACCTCATAACGCCCTTGCAAGCCCGGCGACTGCAAGCCGCTGACCTGCGTGCTGGCGAACGACAGCGTCACCCCGGCTATCGTGGCGAACTGACTGAGTGCAGCGTCGAGCGGGCCGGCGGCGATGCTATATTCGACGACACTCTGCTCCTGCGCATGAACCGGGGCAGACGACAGCGCGAGCGGCATCAGAGGCAAGCCGAGCAGGGCTAGTTGCACGGCGCGCACCAGCGGCCTGGTGGTGGGGATGAATCGGGGCATGCGCTTTTCCTTATCGTTGGCAGGGCAGATATGCGGCACACGATGCCGCCTCACCTGCTTGGCCGGATGAGAATGAAAATCGGAAACCCCATCACACAAGATTTCACAGTTGAACTGTTCTGCCGTAGGAGGCGCTTCAGCAGTGAGCGTTTCGGCGCCATCGTCGCGCCTACCCCCACATTTCATGCAGCGCCGTACAAAGGCCTCACGCCTGACCGATCCAGCGTGTTGGCAAAGGTAGAAAGGCTGGGGTGTGGTACGAGACGGTGTGCCCTGCGCAAGCCGCAATCAGGCCGGCTCGATACGTGCCCAGTAGCGCGTCAGATAACGCACCCGTACGGGTAGCGAAGCACTGAGGTTCTCCAACGCCAGGTCGGTATCGTCGATTGAAAAGGCGCCAGACAGGCGCAGATCGGCCACCGCAACCGCACACTGCAGATAACCAGGGCGGTAGCGCCCCAACTCGGCGATAACATCCTCCAAGCGCTCGTTCACCACACTGAGCATTCCCTGGCGCCAGGCCCCCTCGCCAGACTTCAGCGCTTGTGGCTTGCCCACATCTTGCGCGTCAAAACTCAACGTCTGCCCGGCTTCCAGCCGAAGGGGCGGCCCTTGTCGATACAGCGGTCGAACTTCAACCGCATGTTCGAAGACCGCCACTCTGGCCTGCTCGTCCTCACTGCGCACGCTGAAACGAGTGCCTAGCGCACGTACGCTGCCTTGCAGCAGATGGACGATAAAGGGCCGCCGCGCCGAATCAGCGGCCGTTTCGATAAGGATTTCGCCATGACGCAGCAGCACCTCGCGCAGCTCGCTGCCAAACGACAGATCCACAGCGCTGGCGGTATTCAGATCCATTCGGGAGCCGTCGGCCAGGCGTAGCGTGCGGCGCTCTCCTCTCGCCGTACGGTGCTCCGCCATCCAGCCTTTCGCCGGCTCGCGGACACCAAGCCCAAGGCCTCCGGCCGCAACCAGTATCGCCAGGGTCTTGAGCACCGCACGGCGGCGTGCACGCACACCGGTCAGGGTCGGCAGGGCGACATCCTGCGGCACGCTGCCCAGTTGCTGCTGCAACTTCTCTACCCGCGCCCAGGCCGTAGCATGCGCCGGGTGCTGCTCGACCCAGGCGCGCCAGGCCTGACGTTCCGCATCGCTGGGCGGCGCGCCGTTGAGCTGCACGTACCAGGTGGCAGCGGCTTCGAGCACCTGACGGTCGAGCACGCTCAATCGTCCACTAGCAGCAGGCAGTGAGTCATGGCACGGATCAGGTGCTTCTTCACCGTGGTCACCGAAACGCCCAGACGCTCACTGACGGCCACGTAGCTCAGCCCCTCCAACTGCACGGCGAGGAAAATGCTTCGGGTACGTTCGCCCAGGCCATCGAGCATGCTGTCGATGGCAGTCAGGGTTTCGAGGATACTCAGACGGGTTTCCGGCGAGATATCCAGCGGCTCGGGACGAGCCGCCAAAGCAGCCAGGTAGGCATCTTCCAGCGCGCGGCGGCGGAAACGGTCGATCATCAGTGCGCGAGCGATGGAACTCAGGTAGGTGCGTGGCTCTCGGATGGCCGCCACGTTGCGCGCCACCAGCACACGCATGAAGGTGTCCTGCGCCAGGTCGGCGGCATCGCTGGAGTTGCCGAGGCGGCTGCGCAACCAACCCTGCAACCAGCCGTTGTGCTCGGTATAGAGAAGGTGCAGGGCGTGAGAATCCGGAGCGGTCATATCTTAGGCCAAACAGAGCAAATGATAATTCGTCGCATTCTCTACAGGCGCTGCAGCAACTGCAAGCGCCCAGTACCGCAGAAGCATTTGATGACCGGTTGTCAGGCCCTTGCCAGTTCCGGCAGATCACCGGAAAGCCCTAACGCCTGACGCACGAACAGCGCCTTGGCTTCGGCCTGGCCGTCGACCAGATCGAGGCCGACGTTGCGCAGCAGTCGCAGCGGCAGCGGATCGGCCTGGAACAGGCGCTGGAAACCCTCCATCGCCGCCATCATCGCCAGGTTATGGGGCATGCGCCGGCGCTCGAAGCGGCTCAGTACGCGCTCCTCACTCAGGTTCTCGCCACGCCCCAGAGCATGCAGCAGCACTTCGGCCAGCACAGCAGCGTCGAGGAAGCCCAGGTTGACGCCCTGCCCGGCCAACGGGTGGATGGTGTGCGCGGCATCGCCGACCAGCGCCAACCCCGGCTCCACATAGCGCTTGGCATGGCGTTGGCGCAGCGGAATGCACAACCGGCGATCGGCATGCAGCACCTTGCCGAGGCGCGCCTCGAAAGCCTTGGTCAGTTCATGACAGAAGGCTTCGTCGTCCAATGCCATCAACCGCTGCGCCTCGACCGGCAGAGTCGACCAGACGATCGAGCACCAATGCTCGCCAGCCGGGCCATCAAGCGGCAGGAAGGCCAGCGGACCATCGTCGGTGAAACGCTGCCAAGCCGTGGCCCGATGCGGGCGCTCGCAACGTACGCTGGTGACGATGGCGTGATGCAGATAATCCCATTCACGTGTGGCGCAACCGGCCAGGCGCCGCACCGCCGAGTTGGCGCCGTCGGCAGCCACCAGCAGTGGAGCACGCAGTTGACGGCCGTCGGTGAGAGTCAGCAGCCAGTCATCACCGCTGCGCCGTAACTGCTCCAGACGCGCACCGGGCAACAGGCCGATCTGGCTGTCGTGCAGGCGTTCGAGCAGGGCATCCTGCACCACACGGTTCTCGACGATATGGCCAAGCGTCTCGGCATGCACGCTGGCGGCGGCGAAGTGAATGCTGCCGGTGCCGGAGCCGTCCCACACGCGCATCTCGCCATAAGGGCTGGCGCGGCGTGCGGCAATGCCATCCCAGGCACCCAGGCGTTCGAGGATGCGCTGACTGGCCATCGACAACGCACTGACGCGCGGCTCGAACGGTGCCTGTACGTCGAACGGCGACACGCTCAGTGGGCTGCCGTCGACGATGAGAATGTCCAGGCCGCAGTGCTCAAGCGCCAGGGCCAAGGTACTGCCGACCATGCCAGCACCGACGATGATCAGATCCGCGCGCATATCACTCCTTAAACCGTAGGGTGCGTGCGCACCATGGCTGGCGGTTGGTCAGTACAGCGCACCCTACGGGGCTGGTCATAAATTACGGGTTCCCATGCCCATCGCCTGACGCGCGAACCAGCGCTTGGCCGGCGGCAGCAGGTCGAGACCGAGCAATCCAAGATTACGCCCGGCAGCCAACAATGGCTGGCCGTTGCTGAACAGACGCGTCACCTGATCGGAAAAGCCCACGGTCATTTGCTGATCGAGCTGCTGCCGCTGCTGATAACGCTGCAAGGTGGCGAAGTCGCCCAGAAGCGCATCACTGTCGATCAACACCTCGGCCAGTGCCAGGGTATCGCGCAGCGACAGGTTGTACCCCTGGCCAGCGATGGGATGCAGGCTGTGCGCGGCATTGCCCAACACCACCAGATGCGGGCGCACCTGCTCCTGCGCCTCGACCAGGCTCAGCGGGTAGAGATGCCGCGCACCGACCTGCTGCAAGGCGCCCAGGCGATAACCGAATGCCTGCTGCAACTCGCTGAGAAAACTGGCCTCGCTGATGCGCAACAGGCGCTCGGCGTCAGCCTCGGCACGCGTCCAGACCAGTGCACAGCGGTTGTCGCTCAAGGGCAGCAGCGCCATCGGGCCGTCATCGGTGAAACGTTCGAAGGCCTGCCCGCGATGCGCCTCAAGCGGGCTGACGTTGGCGATCAGCGCACTCTGCCCATAAGGCTTGATGCTGACGCCGATACCGAGCTGCTCACGCAGACCGGAACGCCCGCCGTCAGCGAGAACGGCCAGCTCGCAATCGATACTGGTTTCGTCGTTCAACGTCAGGCGGTAACCATCCTCCAGGCGCTGCATGGCGACCACCTCGGCCGGGCAGCGCCACTCGATCACGTCCTGATCCAGTGCCTGCCACAGGCAGTGGCCGATCCAGGCGTTCTCCACCACGTAGCCGAGCGCCGGTACACCTTCCTCGATGGCTTGCAGACGCGTGGCACCGAAGCGACCACGATCGGAAACGTGGATCTGCTGGATCGACTCGGCGCGCTGGGCAATGCTCTGCCACAAGCCCATACGCTCGTAGATCAGCCGGCTGCCATAGGACAGCGCGGTGGAGCGCGCATCATAGCTCGGCTGATATTCGCTGCCCGGCGCGAAGGGCTCGATAAGAGCGATGCGCCAGCCACGCTGGCGTGCCGTTTCCTGCAGGGCCAACGCCAGGCTGGCCCCCACCAGGCCGCCGCCGATAATGGCCAGCTGTACGCGTGACATGGGCTCAGGCCGCCTCGCTACGTGCGGCAGCCATCAACGCCTCGATTTCAGCGACCGACTTGGGCACACCGGTGGTGAGAATCTCGCAGCCCTTCCTGGTCACCACCACGTCGTCCTCGATACGCACACCGATACCGCGCCACTTCTTGGCGACCTTGTCGTTGTCGACGGCGATATAGATGCCCGGCTCCACGGTCATCGCCATACCGACTTCCAGCACGCGCCACTCGCCGCCGACCTTGTAGTCGCCGACATCGTGCACGTCCATACCCAGCCAGTGGCCGGCGCGATGCATGTAGAAAGGTTTGTAGGCTTCGCTGGCGATCAGCTCGTCGACGTCACCTTCGAGCAGGCCCAGCTCGACCAGCCCGGCAGTGATCACGCGCACCGTGGCTTCGTGGGCCTCGTTCCAGTGCTTGCCTGGAGCGATGAACTTGAACGCCTCTTCGTTGGCCTTGAGCACCAACTCGTAGATGGCCTTCTGCTCGGGCGAGAACTTGCCGCTGACCGGGAAAGTACGGGTGATGTCGCTGGCATAGCAGTCGATTTCGCAGCCAGCGTCGATCAGCACCAGATCGCCATCCTTGAGCGGCGCATCGTTCTCGCGGTAGTGCAGGATGCAGGCATTGCGACCGGCGGCGACGATGCTGCCGTAGGCCGGCATCTTCGCCCCGCCCTTGCGGAACTCGTAATCCAGCTCGGCTTCCAGGTGATATTCGAACAGGCCGGCGCGACTCGCCTGCATCGCGCGGATGTGAGCGCGCGCGCTGATCTCGGCAGCCTCCTTCATCACCTTCACCTCGGCGGCCGACTTGTACAGGCGCATGTCGTGCAGCAGGTGATTGAGGGCAACGAATTCGTTCGGCGGCGTAGCGCCCTGGCGAGCCTTGGCGCGGATGTGGTTGACCCACTCCATCAGCCGATGATCGAACTCCTGGTTGCAGCCGATGGCGTAGTAGACGCGCTCACGGCCTTCGATCAGACCGGGGAGAATGTCGTCGATATCGCCAATGGGGAAGGCATCGTCGGCGCCGAAAGTCTTGATCGCTCCGTCCTGGCCGGCACGCAGACCGTCCCACAGCTCGCGCTCGGGATCACGTTCACGGCAGAACAGCACGTACTCGCCATGTTCGCGGCCAGGAATCAGTGCCATCACCGCCTCCGGCTCGGGGAAGCCGGTGAGGTACTGGAAGTCGCTGTCCTGACGATAGACGTGCTCGACGTCACGATTGCGGATATACACCGGCGCCGCCGGCAGGATGGCGATGCTGTTGGGTTCCATCTGCGCCATCAGCGCCTTGCGCCGACGGGCATATTCGGACTTGGGGATGCTGATCAAGGCAGGCTCCGATGAAAAATCAGTGCAGGGAAGGTTTGGCGGCAGGCGCCACAGGCTTGGCACATTCAGAGAACAGCAGCAACGGCGCGACGCGCAGGTACTCCATCACCTCCATGTAGTCGCTCTCGCCATCCTCGGACTCCTCCAGGCCGCTCTGTACCTGAGCGATGGCCGAGAGATCCTGCAACACTTCCATGGCCTCGGCACTCAGCGCGCCATCGCGGGCGGTCAAACCAAAGCCACCGAGAAAGCCCTGGCACCATTGGCCCAGCGCAGCTGCACGCTGCGCCAGCGGGGTTTCGTCGTCCGGCAACAGCAGCACCACGGTGATGTCCTCACCGCACAGCTCCCCCTTGACCATCTCCTGCAGGCCGATCAGTGCCTGACGCACGTTGTCCTGCGGCTCGCCGCCGAGCAGGTCGGCGGCATCGAGCAGCCAGGCATCGGCGTCGAAGCCGGCACCGGCGCAGCTGCGACCGAGCAGCAGGCCATGCAGTTCGGCAGGGGAAACGGAATGCCCGGCGCTGTTCAACAGAGCGGCGAAGGCGGCGTAGGGGGAGCTTGGAATCGACATAGATAGCTAGGCGCCAGGCGGCGCAATCTCTAGAATGGAGGCCTCGTATCCTAGCACCGGCAGGCGCGGCAAGACCATCCGAGGCCACCGCAGTGATGCCGCCGAATGCATCACGCCACTGCCATCTGGGTTTGACCTGCAACCGGGACAGGCCTATACAGTCCAGCCAGCCACCCCATAGCGAGAGCCCATGGAAGACGCCGATCTGCACGCATTGACCGCCAAGCTGGAACTGCTGATCCAGCGTGTCGAGCAGCTAAAGGCTCACAACCGACTCCTGCTGGCGAATGAACAGGCCTGGCGCGAGGAGCGCGCCCATCTGATCGAAAAGAACGAAATGGCCCGGCACAAGGTCGAATCGATGATTTCGCGCCTTAAAGCCCTGGAGCAGGACTCATGACCCAGTCGAACACCGTGACCGTCCACATTCTGGACAAAGAATATTGCATCGCCTGCCCGCAGGATGAACGCGCCAACCTGGAGAGCGCTGCCCGTTATCTGGACGGCAAGATGCGTGAGATCCGCACCAGCGGTAAAGTGATCGGTGCCGACCGCGTTGCCGTGATGGCCGCCTTGAACATCACTCACGACCTGCTGCACAAGCAACAACGCCTGGATCAGGACGCCAACTCCACTCGTCAGCAGGTGCGTGACCTGCTCGACCGTGTCGACCAGGCGCTGACCGACGACTCGAGTTCCTGAGCGCCAGCATGCCAGCCTGTTCGTCGCAGGCCGCCCCGCAGCCTCTCTGTTCGGGTATACTGGGCGCAACTTCCTGGGGTGTGCGCCAGTCGGTGATGTCCCTGAGCCGATACGCACAACCACGGGGGTTGCACGTTGGGGCCGGTGTGCATGTCCGCCTGACGGAAAGCCTTAACGCCTCCTGCAACCTCCACCTTGAACTTTCGGGTTCAAGGGCTAAACCGACAGCGGCACGCCGGGAAGTCATCTTTTCCAGCAGTGACCTGCCACACTGCTACCCGCCTCGTCCAAACCTCATCCCATGACTACGCCAGCCACTCTCAGTCGCCCGCAACTGCGCCGCGTACTGCGTCAGCGCCGTCGTGCGCTCAGTCGCAGCCAGCAACGCCTGGCCGCGCGCAACCTGTATCGACAACTGGTGCAAAGCCCGCAGTTTCGTCGCGCCAGGAATATCGCCCTGTATCTGCCCAACGACGGCGAGATCGATCCACGGCCGCTGCTGGCTGCCGCGCAGAAACGCGGTAAGCGTACCTACCTGCCAGTGCTCAGCGCCTGGCCGCGCACCAAGATGGTGTTCCAGCACGTTGCCCGGCACGAAAAGCTGGCGCGCAATCGTTTCCGTATTCTCGAACCCCGCCCGCAGCCCAAGCGTCAACGCAAGGTCTGGGCACTGAATCTGGTGCTGCTACCCCTGGTGGGCTTCGATGACTACGGTGGGCGCCTGGGCATGGGCGGCGGCTTCTACGACCGCAGCCTGGCCTACCTGCACAGGCGCAAAAATTGGCACATGCCGACACTGCTGGGCCTGGCGCACGAATGTCAGCGCGTGGATGAACTGGCGATGGCCAGCTGGGACGTGCCGTTGCAGGCTACGGTGACGGACAAGAAGTGGTACTGAAGCGAGAGATGCCGCACCGCGTTCCCTGCGGCGCTTATCGGTGAATCAGGGTTGCTGCGTTACATTGATCGGAGCGTCGCTCTGGCGCTCCCACAAGCTCTGGGTGTAACCCGTAGTAACCACACCCAGACTGAACAGTACGACGAGAACCCACAAAAGATCTGGTTTGCGTTTCATCTATTGCCTCCCCCTTCAAGGCAATGCGCGCGTTGGCCACGCGTTATTGTTGTATGCAATACGGCGACGCCAAGCGTTAAGCCGGGCATTTTCCGTCAGTGCAGAGCGCTGTGCAATTTCCAACGCCAACCGGCCGTCGGAGATCCCCCTCAAACGAGCGTCCGCTTACGGACAGACCTGCAGGAGCAAAGTTCATGCCTTATTGGTTGATGAAGTCGGAACCCGATGAACTGTCCATCCACGACCTGCAACGGCTGGGCAAAACACGCTGGGATGGTGTGCGCAACTACCAGGCGCGCAACTTCATGCGGGCGATGAAGCCGGGCGATCTGTTCTTCTTCTATCACTCCAGTTGCCCACAACCCGGCATCGCCGGAATCGCGCGCATCGCTGGCGAGGTTTACCCCGACCCCACCGCGCTCGATCCGCACAGCCACTACCATGACCCCAAAGCCAGTGCCGAGAAGAATCCCTGGAGTGCGCTGGACGTGGAGTTCGTCGAAGCCTTCGACGAGGTGCTGGCACTGCAGCAGTTGAAGAACAATCCGCTACTGGCCGAACTGGCATTGGTGCAGCGCGGCAGCCGACTGTCGGTGATGCCGGTGAGCGATGCCGAATGGGCAGCGATTCTCGCCATGCGTTGAGTCCCACGCAGCGCTGTGCTATCACCACAGCGACAGCCTACGGAGCACGCCCATGCCAGCCTCTTCCGCCTGGCCCGCGCGCTTGGCGCTGGCCTTCCTCCTGCTGGTACTGAGCGCCTCCAGCGTACTGCTCTGGCGTCAGATCGAGGGTGTGCAGCAACAGCGGGTTGACGAACGCCTGGGCTACCAGGCGCGCAGCCTCGCCCGTCAACTGGAAAGCACTCTGCATCTGGAGGTGGCCAGCCTCGAGCGCATCGCCCGCTTGTGGAACAGCCTGGGGCGCCTGCCACGCGCCGCCTGGGACGAGGAGGTAGAGCGCGCACTGCGTGGCTTCCCTGCCTATCAGTCGATCCAGTGGGTCGGCCCCGACCTGCACATGCGCTGGTTGCTGCCGGTCGCCGGTAACGAAGCAGCGCTGAATTTCCGCCTGTATCCCGAACACCCCAACTACCCTCTGGCGATGGAGGCTCGCGAGACCGGAGAGCAGCGCTTCTCCAACAGTTTCGATCTGGTGCAGGGTGGTCGCGGCTTCGTGCTCTACACCCCGCTGTACCGAGCAGAATGGCACGCGTGTGTTCGATGGTTTTCTCCAGGGGGTATTTCGCGTCGAGCCCCTGATGCAACAGCTGCTCAGCCAGATCGACCGTGATGCCTTCAATCTGGAGCTGCTGGAAAACGGTCACAGCCTGTTTCGCCACGGTGAGCCGGACAATAGCAAGTGGCACAGCTTGCAACTGGGCCTGAGCCTGCTCAACAACCAGGGTTTCAGCCTGCGCCTGAGCCCAACGGCACAGTTGCTCGATCAACTCGATTCACCGTTGCCCGGCGTCGTGCTCGGTGCCAGCCTGGCGATCAGCCTGCTGCTGGTCGCAGCCCTGGCCCTGGCCCTGGAAAACAGCCGCCGCGCCCACGCCCTGCAACTGGCCAACCGGCGCCACAAGCAGGAAGCCGAACGCCGCGAAGAGACCGAGCAACGCTTGCGCGAAAACCGCGAGCGCCTGCAACTGGTGCTCGACCTGACCGATTCCAGCCATGACGGCCTATTCATCTTCGACAGCAGCAGCCGCGAGCTGCTGCACATGAACCAGGCCACCTACGCCACACTCGGCTATCGCCCCGAGCAATTCGCCGAACTGCTGCGTGACGACCCGGAAAAGCTGATGCCCGACTTTCACCGCTGGCTGGAGCAGGCACGTCAGGCGCAACGCGCCAATCTCTCGCGGATCTTCCAGCGTGAGCTGATTCGCCGCGACGGCAGCCGCCAGCCTGCCGAGATCAACACCCAACTGGTGCAACTGCATGACCGCGAATACCTGATCGCCGTCTCTCGCGACAACAGCGAGCGCCTGCAACTGGAAGCGCAACTGCAACGCCTGTCGCAACTCGACGGCCTGACCGGCCTGTACAACCGCCGCCACTTCGATCAGCAACTGCAGAGCGACTGGCGGCGCTTGCGCCGCCTCGGTGCGCCACTGGCGCTGTTGATGCTGGATATCGACCACTTCAAGGCCTACAACGATGCCCTTGGCCACCTGGCCGGCGACGACGCGCTGCGCCGGGTCAGCTCCGTGCTGAAGGACAGCCTGCAACGTGAGAGTGACACCGCCTGCCGCTACGGCGGAGAGGAGTTCGCCATCATCCTGGCCCATACCGGCCTGGAGGCCGCCGAGCAGGTCGCCGCCCGCCTCCACGGCGCCATCGCCAGCCTCGAGATCCATCACCCGGCCAGCCCGTTCGGGCGGCTGACCCTGAGCATCGGCATGACCGTGGTCGACCCGGTCATGGACGAACAACCGGGTGAGCTGGTCGCCCATGGCGACCATGCGCTCTACCAGGCCAAACATCAGGGGCGCAATCGCACCGCCCTGTGGCAGCAACCCACGGTTGACCTGCATCAAACCACCTAGACTGGTGGCGACGGACAATGGAAACCTCTTGATGGAGCTTCTGTCACGAGGCTCACGAAAGGATATGACCGATGAACAGAAAACCTCTGCCCTATCTGATCGCCGCCGGCGTCGCCGTGCTGGTAGCCGTGGCCTGGTGGCAACTGCGGCCGGATGGCCTCGGCGATGGTTTTGCCAGCGGTAACGGCCGTATCGAGGCCACCGAGGTGGACGTGGCGACCAAGCTGGCCGGCCGTGTAGCCAGCATCGAAGTCGACGAAGGCGACTTCGTCGAACCGGGACAGGTGCTCGCGCGCATGGACACCCAGGTGCTCGAAGCGCAGCTGGCCCAGGCTCGCGCCCAACTGCGCCAAGCCGAAAACGGGCAGAACACCGCTGCCAGCCAGATCAGCCTGCGCCAGAGCGAAAAGCTCACCGCCGAGGCGGTGGTGCGCCAGCGCCAGGCCGAGCTGGATGCCGCGCGCAAACGTCACGCGCGTAGCGCCACGCTGGTCAAGCGCAACGCCTTGCCGCAACAGACGCTTGACGATGACCTGGCTCGCCTGCAAAGCGCCGAAGCCGCACTGGCCGCCGCTCATGCCCAAGTCAGCTCCGCCGAAGCCGGTATCGCTGCTGCGCAGTCGCAGGCCATCGAGGCGCAATCGGCGACCGAGGCGGCCCGCGCCAGCGTCGAGCGCCTGCAGGTAGATATCGACGACAGCCAGCTCAAGGCGCCTCGCGCCGGCCGCGTGCAATACCGCGTGACCCAGCCGGGCGAAGTGCTCGGTGCCGGCGGCAAGCTGCTCAACCTGGTGGATCTCACCGACGTCTACATGACCTTCTTCCTGCCCGAGCGCCAGGCCGGTCGCGTCGCCCTCGGCAGCGAAGTACGCCTGGTGATCGATGCCGCGCCGCAGTACGTGATCCCGGCCAAGGTCAGCTATGTCGCCAGCGTAGCCCAGTTCACACCGAAGACCGTGGAAACCGCCAGCGAGCGCGAGAAGCTGATGTTCCGGGTCAAGGCACGCATCGATCCCGAGCTGCTGAGCAAGCACCTGCAGCAGGTGAAGACCGGCGTACCCGGCATGGCCTACCTGCGCCTCGACCCTGAGGTCGAATGGCCTGCACATCTGGCGATCAAGGTTCCGCAATGAACGCGCCGGTCGCACGCCTGAGCGGCGTCGGCCTGCGCTACGGCCAGACCCACGCGCTGCAACAGGTCGATCTGGCACTGCCAGCCCGCTGCATGGTCGGCCTGATCGGCCCGGACGGCGTCGGCAAGTCCAGCCTGCTGGCGCTGATCGCAGGGGCGCGCAAGATTCAGGACGGCAGCGTCGAAGTGCTCGATGGCGACATGGCTGACGCTCGCCATCGGCGCAATGTATGTCCTCACATTGCCTACATGCCGCAGGGTCTGGGCAAGAACCTGTATCCGACGCTGTCGGTGTTCGAGAACCTTGATTTCTTCGGCCGCCTGTTCGGCCAGGACGCCGCCGAACGCGAACGGCGCATCGACGACCTGCTGCGCAGTACCGGCATGTCCGCCTTCCGCGAACGCCCGGCTGGCAAGTTGTCCGGCGGCATGAAGCAGAAGCTCGGGCTGTGCTGCGCGTTGATCCATGATCCGGATCTGCTGATTCTCGACGAGCCAACCACCGGCGTAGACCCACTGTCACGCAACCAGTTCTGGGAGCTGATCGAGCGCATTCGCAAGCAGCGCCCGCAAATGAGCGTGTTGGTGGCCACCGCCTACATGGAGGAAGCCGAACGCTTCGATCATCTGGTGGCGATGGATGCCGGCCGCGTGCTGGCCGAAGGCAGCCCGGCCGAACTGCGTACGCGTACCGACAGCGCCAGCCTGGAGCAGGCCTTCATCGCCCTGCTGCCCGAAGAGCGTCGGCGCGGCCATCAGCAGGTGGTGATTCCGCCCCTGCAAGACAGCAACGAAATCGCCATCGAGGCCAAGGGCCTGACCATGCGCTTCGGTGATTTCGTCGCCGTCGATTCGGTGTCGTTTCGCATCCGCCGTGGCGAGATCTTCGGCTTCCTCGGCTCCAACGGCTGCGGCAAGAGCACCACCATGAAGATGCTCACCGGCCTGCTGCCAGCCAGCGAGGGCGAGGCGCTGCTGTTCGGCCAGGCGGTCGACCCGCGCGACATGGCCACGCGCAAGCGGGTCGGCTACATGTCCCAGGCGTTTTCCCTGTACGGCGAGCTGACGGTGCGGCAGAACCTGGTGCTGCATGCCCAGCTGTTCCATGTCCCGGCCGAGGAGATCGAGCCGCGTGTGACGCAGATGGCCGCACGCTTCGACCTTGGCGAGGTCATGGACATGCTCCCCGAGCGCCTGCCGCTGGGTATCCGCCAGCGCCTGTCGCTGGCCGTGGCGGTGATCCACAAGCCAGAGATCCTGATCCTCGACGAACCCACCTCGGGCGTCGACCCGGTCGCCCGTGACGGCTTCTGGCAACTGATGCTCGACCTGTCGCGCCAGGACGGAGTGACCATCTTCATCTCCACCCACTTCATGAACGAGGCGCAGCGCTGCGACCGCATCTCGCTGATGCACGCCGGCAAGGTGCTCGACAGCGATACGCCGCAGGGCCTGATGGAAAAGCGCGGCCTGGACAGCCTGGAAGCCACCTTCATCGCCTACCTGCAGGAAGCCGTCGGCGAACAACCGGTCAGCGAGGCGCCGCCACTGGAACAGGCGCCACCCACGCAACGCCAGCGCTTCAGCCTGCGCCGTCTGCTCAGCTACGCCCGCCGCGAAGCGCTGGAGCTGCGTCGCGATCCGATTCGTGGCGGCATGGCGCTGCTCGGTACGGTATTGCTGCTGTTCATCATCGGCTATGGCATCAGCCTCGACGTCGAAGACCTGACCTTCGCCGTGCTGGATCGCGACCAGACCACCACCAGCCAGGAATACCACCTGAACCTGTCCGGCTCACGCTACTTCCTGGAAAAGGCGCCGCTGCACGACTACGACGAGCTGGAACGGCGCCTGCGCAACGGCGACATCAGCCTCGCCGTGGAAATTCCGCCGCACTTCGGCCGCGATCTCAAGCGCGGCGCCAGCCCGCAGATCGGCATGTGGATCGACGGCGCCATGCCGACCCGCGCCGAAACCATCAAGGGCTACGTCACCGGCCTGCATCAGCACTACCTGAGCGAACTGGCGCGGCGTTCACCACAGCCGCAAGCGGCCAACGCCGCCGAGCTGGAGGTGCGCTACCGCTACAACCCGGACGTGGAGAGCCTCAAGGCCATGGTGCCAGCGGTGATTCCGCTGCTGCTGATGCTGATCCCGGCGATGCTCACGGCGCTGGGTGTGGTGCGCGAGAAGGAGCTGGGGTCGATCATCAACCTCTACGTCACCCCGGTCACCCGCCTGGAATTCCTGCTCGGCAAGCAGTTGCCGTACATCGCCCTGGGCCTGTTCAACTTCATTCTGCTGGTGCTGCTGGCGATCACCGTGTTCGACGTGCCGCTCAAGGGCAACCCATTGACCCTGCTGGCTGGCGCCCTGCTCTACCTGGCCTGCGCCACCGGCCTCGGCCTGCTCATGTCGACCTTCACCAAAAGCCAGATCGCCGCCGTGTTCGGCACGGCCATCGTCACCTTGCTGCCGGCCATCCAGTTCTCCGGGCTGATCTATCCAGTGGCCTCGCTGGAAGGCGTCGGCGCCCTGGTCGGCCAGACCTATCCCACGTCACAGTTCCTGGTGATCAGCCGCGGCCTGTTCTCCAAGGCGCTGGAGCTGCACGACCTGATCGGTTACTTCGTTGCCCTGGCACTGACCATCCCGCTGCTGACGCTGCTCAGCGCCAGCCTGCTGCGCAAACAGGAGGCCTGATGGAACGCCTGGCCAATATCTTTCATCTCGGCATCAAGGAACTGCGCAGCCTGCAACATGACCTGGCGCTGGTACTGCTGATCCTCTGGGCCTTCAGTATGGGCATCTACTCGGCCGCCACCAGCATGCCGGAGAGCCTGCACAACGCCGCCATCGCGGTGGTCGACGAAGACCAGTCGCAACTTTCCGAACGGCTGATCCAGGCCTTCCAGGAGCCCTACTTCCGCACGCCGGAGCGCATCGACCTGAGCGAGATGGATCGCGGCATGGATTCCGGGCGCTACACCTTTACCCTGAACATCCCACCGAACTTCCAGCGCGACGTGCTCGCCGGCCGCAGCCCAGCGATCCAGCTCAACGTCGATGCCACCCAGGTGAGCATGGCCTTCACCGGTGCCGGCTACATCCAGAACATCGGCGCCAGCGAGGTGGCCGAGTTCGTCCGTCGTTATCGCGGCGACCTGGCGCAACCGGCGGAACTGGCGCTACGCGTGCAGTTCAACCCGAACCTGACGCGCGCTTGGTTCGGCTCGGTGATGGAGGTGATCAACCAGATAACCATGCTGTCGATCATCCTCACCGGCGCAGCGCTGATCCGCGAGCGCGAACACGGCACCGTGGAGCACCTGCTGGTGATGCCGGTGACGCCACTGGAGATCATGCTGGCCAAGGTCTGGTCGATGGGGCTGGTGGTGCTGACGGCAGCGGCGCTGTCGCTGCTGCTGGTGGTGCAAGGCTGGCTGCAGGTGCCGATCGAAGGCTCCATCGCACTGTTCCTGGCCGGGGCGGCACTGCACCTGTTCGCCACCACCTCGATGGGCATCTTCTTTGGCACCGTGGCGCGCTCGATGCCCCAGCTAGGCCTGCTGATCATCCTGGTGCTGCTGCCGCTGCAGATCCTCTCCGGTGGCACCACACCGCGCGAGAGCATGCCTGAACTGGTGCAGCAGATCATGCTGGCGGCGCCGACTACTCACTTCGTCGCCCTGGCCCAGGCCATTCTCTATCGCGGTGCGGGATTCGCAATCGTCTGGCCCTACATGCTGGCCATCGCCGGCATCGGCACGCTGTTCTTCGTCGCGGCACTGAGCCGCTTTCGCAAGACCCTGGCGCAGATGGCGTAGCCCGGATGCATGCCGGGCTACGGGTGACGCCTACTGGATGATCAGGTTGTTGAACAGCAGGTCTTCGACGATGGGCTTGCCCTCTTCGCCGTTGATCGCGTCCTGCACCTGCTTGAGCGCCTGCTGACGCAGGGTTTCGCGGCCATCGGGGGCATTGATGGTCTCACTCGTCTGGGCCGAGAACAGCATCACCAACTGATGGCGGATCAGCGGCTCATGCTGTTTGAGCTTCTCCTCGGCCTCGCTGCCGGTCACGCGCAACGATACGTCGGCTTTGAAGAACTTCAGGCGATTACCGGTATCGGCCAGGTTACCGATCAGGGCTGGCGTGAGGTTGTAGTAGAGCGTCGTCGGGGCTTCTTCCTTCTTCTCCGAAGACGCCAGGGCAGGCAGGCAGATCGACAGGCTCAGCAGCAGGGCGGTCAACAGTTTCACGTTCGGCACTCCATCGGGGATGTGCCTAGCATAGCCATCCACAGGCCAGCACCCAAGCCCGGCGCTTATGCCGACCTATCAGGCATCGGCATGCTCGTTGACCCTCGGCAGGCGCTTCCTACACTGCAAGGCACCCTGCAAGAGGAATGACCTTCATGAAAGCCCTGCTGTGCAAAGCCTTCGGCCCTGCCGACACTCTGGTACTGGAAGACCTGCCAAGCCCCGAACCGAAGAAGAACGAGGTGCTGATCGAGGTGCAGGCCGCCGGGGTCAACTTCCCCGATACGCTGATCATCGAAGGCAAGTACCAGTTCAAACCGCCCTTCCCCTTCGCCCCGGGTGGCGAGGTGGCCGGTGTGGTCAAGGCCGTTGGCGAGAAGGTCAGCCACCTGCGTGCGGGTGACCGGGTGATGGCGCTGACTGGCTGGGGCGGTTTCGCCGAAGAGGTCGCTGTGCCGGCCTACAACGTGTTGCCGGTGCCCAAGAGCATGGATCTGACCACCGCGGCGGCCTTCGGCATGACCTACGGCACCTCGATGCACGCCCTCAAACAGCGCGCCAACCTGCAACCGGGCGAAACCCTGCTGGTACTCGGCGCCTCCGGTGGCGTCGGCCTGGCCGCGGTAGAGATCGGCAAGGCCATGGGCGCCAAGGTGATCGCCGCGGCGAGCAGCGCCGAGAAGCTGGAAGTGGCACGCAATGCCGGCGCCGACGAACTGATCAACTACAGCGAGCAGAGCCTCAAGGACGAGGTGAAGAAGCTCACCGGCGGTCAGGGTGTGGACGTGATCTACGACCCGGTGGGCGGCACGCTGTTCGAGGAGGCCTTCCGCAGCATCGGCTGGAATGGCCGCTTCCTGGTGGTGGGCTTCGCCGCCGGCGGGGGCATTCCGGCGCTGCCAGCCAACCTGCCACTGCTCAAGGGCGCTTCCCTGGTCGGCGTATTCTGGGGCTCCTTCGCCCAGCGCCAACCGCAGGACAACGCCGAGAACTTCCAGCAGCTGTTCGCCTGGCACGCCGACGGCAAGCTCAAGCCCCTGGTGTCGCAGACCTTCCCGCTGGCACGCGGCGGCGAAGCGATCGATGCACTCGGTCAGCGCAAGGCAGTGGGCAAGGTGGTGGTGAACGTGCGATAGCAGTGCGTAGGGCGGGTGCAACCCGCCGAATCAATCAGTAGCGGGTTGCACCCGCCCTACCTATGAACGCGGTGCGTAGGCGAATACGTCGGCGCGCATCTGGTGCGCGTCCATGCCGGCCTCGACCAGCGCATCGAGCGTGGCGTAGACCATCGCCGGCGAACCGCTGGCGTAGACGTGCAAGGCTTTGAGGTCGGGAAAATCCTCGCGCACCGCTTCATGCAGCAAGCCACAACGGCCCTGCCAGCCACACTGGTCGCTGACCACCTGATGCAGGTGCAGGTTGTCCAACTGTTGCCACTCGGCCCAGTGCGGCAACGCATAGAAGTCTTCCGGTCGACGTGCCCCCCAGTACAGGTGTACGGGATGAGCGAAACCAGCGGCGCGGCAATGCTCTATCAGGCTGTGCATCTGGCCCATGCCGGTACCAGCGGCGATCAGCACCAGCGGGCCATCAGGCAGATCGGCGAGGTGGGTATCGCCGTAGGGCATCTGCACACGCACCATACCCGTGGCGCGCAGGTGCTCCAGCAGCGCGATGCTGCTGTCTTCGCGGGCGAGGATATGCAGTTCCAGCTCGCGCCCGGCATGCGGGGCCGAGGCCAGGGAGAAGGCAGCCATCTCGCCATCCGGGCGCTGTAGCAGCAGGTACTGCCCGGCGTGATAACGCGGCGCCTTGCCCGCTGGCGTACGCAAGCGCACACGGAACACGTCGCCACCCACGTCCAGGCACTCGATCACCTGGCAGCTCAGCTCGCGCACCGGCAACTCTCCCGGCGCCAGCACACCGTCCCAGTGCAACACACAGTCTTCCAGCGGTTCGGCAAGACAGGTGAACAACTCGCCATGATCCAGCTCGATACCGTTCTGCTTGACCCGCCCCTCCACCAGCAGGGCGGCGCAGATATGGCAATTGCCATTGCGGCAGCTCTGCGGGCACTCGTAGCCCAGGCGCCGGGCGCCATCGAGAATGCGCTCCCCCGGCTGCAAGACGAGGGTCACGCCAGAAGGTTGCAGGGTGACGTTCATCAATCGATTCCCAGCTCGCCCCAGAGCGCATCGATACGCGCCACCACGGCCGGATCCTTCTCGATGGCGCGACCCCATTCGCGATTGGTCTCACCGGGCCACTTGTGGGTGGCGTCGAGGCCCATCTTCGAACCCAGGCCGGAGATCGGCGAAGCGAAGTCGAGGTAGTCGATCGGCGTATTGTCGATCATCACCGTGTCGCGCTTGGGATCCATGCGCGTGGTAATCGCCCAGATCACGTCATTCCAGTCCCGTGCGTTGATATCGTCGTCGGTGACGATAACGAACTTGGTGTACATGAACTGTCGCAGGAACGACCACACGCCGAGCATTACGCGCTTGGCGTGGCCGGGGTACTGCTTCTTCATGGTCACCACCGCCATGCGGTAGGAACAGCCTTCCGGCGGCAGGTAGAAGTCGGTGATCTCGGGGAACTGCTTCTGCAGGATCGGCACGAACACTTCGTTCAGCGCCACGCCAAGAATCGCCGGCTCATCCGGCGGCCGGCCGGTGTAGGTGCTGTGGTAGATCGGATCGCGGCGCCGGGTGATGCGTTCGACGGTGAACACCGGGAAGGTATCGACCTCGTTGTAGTAGCCGGTGTGGTCGCCGTACGGGCCTTCCGGCGCGGTCTCACCCGGATGGATCACGCCTTCCAGGACGATCTCGGCACTGGCCGGAACCTGCAGGTCGCTGCCGCGCGCCTTGATCAGCTCGGTGCGATGACCGCGCAAGAGGCCGGCGAAAGCGTATTCGGAGAGGGTATCGGGCACCGGGGTCACGGCGCCGAGAATGGTTGCCGGGTCGGCGCCCAGCGCGACGCAAACAGGGTAGGGCTTGTCCGGGTGCTTCTGGCACCACTCGCGGTAATCCAGCGCGCCGCCACGGTGGCTGAGCCAACGCATGATCACCTTGTTGCGGCCGATCACCTGCTGGCGGTAGATACCGAGGTTCTGCCGCTCCTTGTTCGGGCCCTTGGTGATGGTCAGGCCCCAGGTGATCAGCGGCGCCACGTCGCCCGGCCAGCAGTGCTGGATCGGCAATTTGCCGAGGTCGACGTCATCACCCTCTTCGATCACTTCATGGCAGGGCGCGTCCTTGACCACCTTGGGCGCCATGGAAATGACCTTCTTGAAGATAGGCAGCTTGCTCCAGGCATCCTTCAGCCCCTTCGGCGGCTCGGGCTCCTTGAGAAAGGCCAGCAGCTTGCCGATCTCGCGCAACTCGGACACCTCTTCGGCGCCCATGCCCAGCGCCACGCGCTTGGGCGTGCCGAACAGGTTGCCGAGCACCGGCACATCGAAGCCTGTTGGTTTCTCGAACAGCAACGCCGGGCCGCCCTTGCGCAGGGTGCGGTCGCAGATTTCGGTCATTTCCAGAACGGGCGATACCGGAGTCTGGATGCGCTTGAGTTCGCCGCGCTTTTCCAGTTCACGGATGAAGTCGCGCAGGTCGCGATACTGCATGCAGGAGCCTCGTGTCGGACAGGCTAGAGTCGGCCGCAAAGTTTAGCGCCGAAGTCAGGCTTTCAGAAGCGCTGGTGAAAGTGACGGATAGCAAAAGGCCGGGTTTCCCCGGCCTTGTGGCAAGACATGAACCGCTTATTTGCGCTTCATCGACAGGAAGAACTCGTCGTTGGTCTTGGTCGCTTTCAGCTTGTCGATCAGGAACTCGATGGCCGCGATCTCATCCATCGGGTGCAGCAGCTTGCGCAGAATCCACATGCGCGACAGCTCTTCCTCACCGGTCAGCAGCTCTTCACGACGAGTGCCCGACTTGTTGATGTTGATGGCCGGGAACACACGCTTCTCGGAAACACGGCGATCGAGGATCAGCTCCATGTTGCCGGTGCCTTTGAATTCCTCGTAGATCACTTCGTCCATCTTCGAGCCGGTTTCCACCAGCGCGGTAGCGATGATGGTCAGCGAGCCACCTTCTTCGATGTTACGCGCAGCACCGAAGAAGCGCTTCGGCTTCTCCAGGGCGTGGGCGTCGACACCACCGGTCAGTACCTTGCCGGAGCTCGGGATCACGGTGTTGTAGGCACGCGCCAGACGGGTGATGGAGTCGAGCAGGATGACCACGTCCTTCTTGTGCTCGACCAGGCGCTTGGCCTTCTCGATCACCATCTCGGCGACCTGCACGTGGCGGGTCGGCGGCTCGTCGAAAGTCGAGGCGACCACTTCGCCGCGCACGGTGCGCTGCATTTCGGTGACTTCTTCCGGACGCTCGTCGATCAGCAGAACGATCAGGTGGCACTCGGGGTTGTTGCGGGTGATGTTCGAGGCGATGTTCTGCAGCATGATGGTCTTGCCCGCCTTCGGCGGAGCGACGATCAGGCCACGCTGGCCCTTGCCAATCGGCGCGCAGAGGTCGATCACACGGCCGGTGATGTCCTCGGTGGAGCCGTTACCGGCTTCCATGGTCAGGCGCTTGTTGGGGAACAGCGGCGTCAGGTTCTCGAACAGGATCTTGTTCTTGGCGTTTTCCGGACGGTCGAAGTTGATGCTGTCGACCTTGAGCAGGGCGAAGTAACGCTCGCCTTCCTTCGGCGGACGGATCTTGCCGACGATGGTGTCACCGGTACGCAGGTTGAAACGGCGGATCTGGCTGGGCGAGACGTAGATATCGTCCGGGCCGGCCAGGTAGGAGGAGTCAGCGCTACGCAGGAAGCCGAAACCGTCCTGGAGGATCTCCAGCACGCCGTCACCGGAAATTTCCTCGCCGCTTTTGGCATGCTTTTTCAGCAGGGCGAAGATGATGTCCTGCTTGCGCGAACGAGCCATGTTTTCCAGGCCCATCTGTTCGGCCATGTCCAGCAGTTCGGCAATCGGCTTTTGCTTGAGTTCGGTCAGATTCATAGGAATGACGTGATCATCGAGAGGAGAAGAAAGCTGTTAGCTTGAGAGGCCGCGCCGCAGAGAAGGCGACAGGATCGCGAACGAGTTCGTATAGGTATGAATCGGCGACGGCATGCAGAGAGCTGCATGGAGGATGCAGCGAGGCCGAATTTAACACTGCGAAAAAACAGCGTCTAGCCCTAAAAACGAAAAAGCCCCGCGAAAAGCAGGGCCTCTTGCAGAGCGGTAGGGTGGGCCGGGCGGCGCTCCGCTTCAGCCCACCATCACGCCAACTGCGACCAACTCGGTGGGCTAAAGCCCACCCTACCTCTTCAGCCCCTCAGATGTTGCTGTCGAGGAAAGCAGCCAGTTGCGACTTGGACAGTGCGCCAACCTTGGTCGCTTCGACGTTGCCGTTCTTGAACAGCATCAGAGTCGGGATACCGCGCACGCCGTATTTCGGTGGGGTTTCCTGATTCTCGTCGATGTTCAGTTTGCAGATCTTCAGCTTGCCTTCGTATTCCTTGGCGATCTCGTCGAGCACCGGTGCGATCATCTTGCACGGGCCGCACCACTCAGCCCAGTAGTCGACCAGAACCGGACCTTCAGCCTGGATGACGTCCTGGTCGAAGCTGGCGTCGCTGACGTTGGTGATGAATTCGCTCATGGGGAGTCTCCGTATATTCGGAAGCAAAAAAGTGGCGCCATCATAGCCCGGCTTGAGTGACACCGAAAGGCACTGACGATTGAGCCTTTCAATAGCCGTTAATGTACGCCTCAATCGCCCAAGGTGGCGAAAGCGATTCCGGTACGCAGCGCAGCGGCGCGGATATGCTGCTGCATGGCCTTCTGCGCCGAACCCGCAGCATGCCGGGCCAGTGCCTTGAGGATCTTGCGGTGCTCCTGCCAGGTCTCCATCGCCCGTTCCGGGCGGATGAACGGCAGCTTCTGGCTCTCCAGAAAGATATCGGCACTGGAGGTCACCAGGGCGAACATCGCCTGATTGCCGCTGGCAGCGAGGATGCGTTGGTGAAACTCGAAATCCAGGCGCGTCGCCTGCTCGAAATTCTCGGCGCGCAACTCCCGGCGCATCTGCTCGACATTGTCCTCGAGGATGTCCAGCTCCTCTGCGGTCATCACCCCGGCGGCCAGACCACAGGCGAAACCCTCCAGGGCAAAACGCAACTGGAAGGTATCGGCCGCCGACACCTGCGCAGCGAAGGGCCAGACGAAAGCCCCGGTCGCTTCGGCCTTCGGCGCCTCCTGAACGAATACGCCCTTGCCGGCTTGCACGCTCACCAGCCCCAGGGCGCTGAGCGATGACAGCGCCTCGCGCAACGACGCGCGGCTGACCCCCAGACGCTCAGCAAGGTCACGCTGCGAGGGCAAGGTATCACCAGGGCGATAGCCCTCTTCCTCGATCAGACGACGGATCGCCTGCAGGGCGTATTCGGGTACCGCGCGGGGAGCAGAAGCATTCATGACTGTTCGGGCTGGTCAGTCCAGTGAAGTCGCCTTTGTAAGGCCATCAGACCGCTTCAGGCAAGCGACGCCCCCTTGTGGAACAGCCCACCTCACGAACGCACCGAGATGGCCCAGAAAAACTTCTGACCAAATGGTCAGCAACGCTAACTGTTCAGACCAGTAAGACCTTGTTCTCACTCGTCTGAAGCGGTGTAAGTGCCTATTTCATTGAACTTGGCACAGGCGATGCACTGCACGAATCACGCAAAACGCTTCAGTTTTCGTCCATTCATCGGGAGTTCGACATGCGTAAATTTCACCGCACCCTGCTGGGTACCCTGTTCGCTGCCCTGGCCTTTGGCGCTGCCACCGCACATGCCGATGCCCTTGAAGACATCAGCAAGGCTGGCGTGCTGAAAGTCGCCGTACCGCAGGATTTCCCACCATTCGGCTCGGTCGGCCCGGACATGAAACCGCGCGGCCTGGACATCGATACCGCACAGCTGCTGGCTGACAAACTGGCAGTGAAGCTGGAGCTGACTCCGGTCAACAGCACCAACCGCATTCCTTTTCTCACCACCGGCAAGGTCGATCTGGTGATCTCCAGCCTCGGCAAGAACCCGGAGCGTGAAGCGGTGATCGATTTTTCCGCCGCCTATGCCCCCTTCTACCTCGGCGTGTTCGGCCCGGAAGACGCCGCCATCGCCAGCCTCGATGACCTGGCCGGCAAGACCATCAGCGTCACCCGCGGCTCCATCGAAGACATCGAGCTGAGCAACGTCGCCCCGAAAGGCGCCACCATCAAGCGCTTCGAGGACAACAACTCGACCATCGCCGCCTACCTGTCCGGCCAGGTCGAACTGATCGCCAGCGGCAACGTGGTGATGGTGGCCATCTCCGAGAAGAACCCCAAGCGCGTGCCGAGCATGAAACTCAAGCTCAAGGACTCGCCGGTGTACGTCGGTGTGAACAAGAACCAGGCCGCACTGCTGGGCAAGGTCAACGCCGTCCTCGCCGATGCCAAGGCCGACGGCAGCCTCGACACGATCAGCCAGAAGTGGCTGAAGCAGCCGCTGCCGGCCGGCCTCTGAGCCTGACGGAGCACTGAGCCATGGCGTACCAGTTCGACTTCGCCGCTGTCCTGCAGCACAGCGACCTGCTGCTGCAGGGCGCGGCCTTTACCCTCGGCCTGACGGCGATCGGTACCCTGCTGGGCGTCGGTCTCGGCATCGTCGGAGCGATACTGCGCGCCTGGCGCATCCGCCCGTTCGACCGGATTTTCGGCGCCTATGTGGAGCTGATCCGTAACACGCCATTCATCGTCCAGCTGTTCTTCATCTTCTTCGGCCTGCCCTCGCTCGGTTTTCGCCTGAACGAGTGGGAAGCCGCGGTGCTGGCGATGGTGATCAACCTCGGTGCCTACTCCACGGAGATCATCCGCGCCGGCATCCAGGCCATCCCGCATGGCCAGTTGGAAGCCGCAGCGGCACTGGCCATGAGCCGCTTCGAAAGCTTCCGTTACGTGGTGCTGCGCCCGGCGCTGGCCAAGGTATGGCCGGCTCTTTCGAGCCAGATCATCATCGTCATGCTGGGCTCGGCGGTGTGCTCGCAGATCTCCACCGAGGAGCTGTCGTTCGCCGCCAACTTCATCCAGTCGCGCAACTTCCGCGCCTTCGAGACCTACCTGCTGACCACCGCGCTGTATCTGGTCATGGCCATCCTGGTGCGTCAGCTGCTGGCCTGGATCGGCCGCCGCTTCATCATGGGAGCCCGCTGATGGACTTCACCCTCTGGGACATCCTGCGCAATCTGCTCACCGGCCTGCAGTGGACACTGCTGCTGTCGCTGGTGGCCTTCGTCTGCGGCGGTATCGCCGGCCTGCTTATATTGCTGGCCCGGCTGTCGCCGCTGTCGGCACCGCGCATCCTCGCCCGTGGTTATATCGAACTGTTCCAGGGCACGCCGCTTTTGATGCAGCTGTTCCTGGTGTTCTTCGGCATCGCCCTGCTCGGCATCGACGTATCGCCCTGGCTGGCCGCCGCCACCGCGCTGACGCTGTTCACCAGCGCCTTTCTCGCCGAGATCTGGCGCGGCTGCGTCGAGTCGATCACCCGCGGCCAGTGGGAGGCTGCCGAAAGCCTGGCCATGAGTCGCCTGGAAACCCTGCGCCACGTCATCCTGCCGCAAGCCCTGAGCATCGCCGTGGCGCCCACCGTCGGTTTCTCGGTGCAGGTGGTCAAGGGCACCGCGGTGACCTCGATCATCGGTTTCACCGAGCTGACCAAGACCGGCAGCATGCTGGCCAACGCCACCTTCGAGCCGTTCATGGTCTACGGCTTCGTCGCCCTCGGTTACTTCCTGCTCTGCTACCCGCTCTCGCTCGCTGCATACCGCCTGGAAAGGAGGCTGAATGTCACTGCTTAACGTCACCGCCCTGCACAAGTACTACGGCGACAACCACGTGCTCAAGGGCATCGACCTCAAGGTCGAGGAAGGCGAAGTGGTCGCCATCATCGGCCGCAGCGGCTCGGGCAAGAGCACCTTCCTGCGCACCCTCAACGGCCTGGAATCGATCAACGACGGCGTGATCGAAGTCGATGGCGAGTACATCGACGCCGCGCGCGCCGACCTGCGCAGCCTGCGGCAGAAAGTCGGCATGGTGTTCCAGCAGTTCAACCTGTTCCCGCACCTGACCGTTGGCCAGAACGTCATGCTGGCGCCGCAGGTGGTGAAGAAGACCTCACGCGCCGAAGCCGAAAGAATCGCCCGGCAGATGCTCGAACGCGTGGGCCTGGCGGAGAAATTCGACGCCTACCCCGAGCGCCTGTCCGGCGGCCAGCAGCAGCGCGTGGCCATCGCCCGTGCCCTGGCCATGTCACCCAAGGTGCTGCTGTGCGACGAGATCACCTCGGCGCTCGACCCGGAGCTGGTCAACGAGGTGCTGGCGGTGGTCAAGCAACTGGCCAGCGAGGGCATGACCCTGATCATGGTCACCCACGAGATGCGCTTCGCCCGCGAAGTCGGCGACAAGCTGGTGTTCATGCACCACGGCAAGGTGCACGAGATCGGCGATCCCAAGGTGCTGTTCGCCGCACCGCAGACCGAGGAACTGCGCAACTTCATCGGCTCGGTGAACCTGTGAACGCCATGACGGCGCTGCCACTGCGCATAGAGCCACTGACCCGCAGCGCCTTCGCCCCCTTTGGCGAGGTGATCGAGATGGCCGGCGCCAACGCTTTCCCGATCAACGCCGGCACCACCACGCGCTACCACGACCTGGCGCAGGTAGAACTGGCCGGCGAAGCGCCGCGCACGCTGGTCAACCTGTTCGAGGGCAAGGCCTGGCATGCGCCTATCGAAGTCCGCATGCTCGAACGCCATCCACTGGGTAGCCAGGCGTTCTATCCGGTGGACGGCGGGCGCATGCTGATCGTCGTCGCCCCACCCGGCGAGCTGGACGAGTCGAAGATCCGCGCCTTCATCAGCGCACCGGATCAGGGTGTGAACTACGCGCGCGGCACCTGGCACCACCCGTTGCTATGCCTGCAACACCCCGGCCGCTTCCTCGTGATCGACCGCGGCGGTGCCGGGCACAACTGCGATGAACAGGTGCTGAAACAACCGCTGAGCATGCTGAACCTGGCGGAATAACAGGTCTAGACCAGTTAAATGCGACATCCGTATGCGTTGGCTCATGGCTTCAGTCGTGGCAGGATGCGCGGAAATCGAACGAGATGCCGCAATCATGCCCCAAGCCCCTGCCGAGAGTTTTCCCCTGATCGCCGCCATCGATCTGGGCTCGAACAGTTTCCACATGGTGCTGGCCAAGGCCGACAATCACGAGATTCGCATCCTCGAGCGCATCGGCGACAAGGTGCAGTTGGCGGCAGGCCTAGACGATGAGCGCCAGCTCAGCGAGGAGGCCATGCAGCGTGGCCTGGATTGCCTGCGCCGTTTCGCCCAGTTCACCACCAGCCTGCCGGAAGGCGCCGTGCGCATCGTCGGCACCAACGCCCTGCGCGAAGCGCGCAACCGCGCCGTGTTCATCCGCCGTGCAGAGGAAATTCTCGGTCATCAGGTCGAGGTGATTTCCGGCCGCGAGGAAGCCCGCCTGATCTACCTGGGCGTGTCCCACAGCATTGCCGACACGCCGGGCAAGCGCCTGGTCGCCGACATCGGCGGTGGCAGCACCGAATTCATCATCGGCCAGCGCTTCGAGCCGCTGCTGCGCGAAAGCCTGCAGATGGGCTGCGTAAGCTTCACCCAGCGCTACTTTCGCGACGGCAAGATCACCCCGGCGCGTTATGCCCAGGCCTACACCGCGGCCCGTCTGGAACTCATGAGCATCGAACAGGGCCTGCGCCGCCTCGGCTGGGAAGATGCCGTCGGCGCTTCCGGCACCATCAAGGCGGTCGGCCTGACCATCAAGGCAGCAGGCTTGGGCAGCGGCGAGGTGACGACCGAAGGCCTGGCCTGGCTCAAGCGCAAGGTGTTCAAGCTGGGCGAGGTGGACAAGCTCGACCTCGACGGCATCAAGCCGGATCGCCGCGGTATCTTCCCCGCCGGCCTGGCGATTCTCGAAGCGATCTTCGATGCCTGCGAAATCCAGCGCATGAGCCACTCCGAGGGCGCATTGCGTGAGGGCGTGCTCTACGACCTGCTCGGCCGCCATCAGCATGAAGACGTGCGCGAACGCACCCTGGCGGCGTTCATGGAGCGTTACCACGTCGATGTCGACCAGGCCGCCCGGGTCGAAGCCAAGGCACTGTCGGCGCTGGACAAGGTGGCCGCCGACTGGGGCCTGACCGACGACTGGCACCGCGAACTGTTGAGCTGGGGCGCCAAGGTGCATGAGGTCGGCCTGGATATCGCCCACTACCAGTACCACAAGCACGGCGCCTACCTGATCGAGCACTCCGACCTGTCGGGCTTCTCGCGCCAGGATCAGCAAATGCTCGCCCTGCTGGTGCGCGGCCATCGGCGCAACATTCCCAAGGACAAATTCGCCGACTTCGGCGAGGAAGGCGTGAAGCTGATGCGCCTGTGCGTACTGCTGCGCTTTGCCATCCTTTTCCATCACATCCGGGGCACGCAGAGCATGCCGGAAGTGCAGTTCAAGGTCGGCGACAACAGCCTGGAAATTCTCTTCCCGGAAGGCTGGCTGGCAGCCAACCCGCTGACCCAGGCGGACTTCGAAGCCGAAGCCGAGTGGCTCAAGCGTATCGATATGACCCTGACCGCACGCTGATCGGGCGGTACCTCCGCAGGGTGTCGCGGAGCCGCCCAGGTCGTGCGCACCAGGCCCTACCTGCCCAGTGCGAAATCCAGCACCTGCACGCTGCTGACGAAGGCGTTGCCGGCATGATCCTCGCCGGGCACCACCCGTAGCTCGGTCGCCACGCCCAGCGCGCTCAGGCGCTGCTGGAGCTCGCGGGTGTTGTCCACCATGCGCCGCTCGGCCAGGTGTTTCTGCCGCGCATCCTGCAGCGGTACATCGGCCGCTGGCTGCTCCACGCCACCGACACTGAGCATCAGGCGCACGTCTGGACGCTGCTTCCGGCCAGCGAAGGACTCCAGCAAATCGAAGGCATGACGCCGGTTCCACCACAGCGAAGGGCTCGACGCGTAATAGCGCTGGAACGCCTGTGGCCGCGTGAGCAGGGTGTAGACGGCAAGCAGGCCGCCATAGGAATGGCCGAACAAGGTCTGGCGCTGCGCATCGACCTTGTAGCGAGACCTCACCAGCGGCTTGACCTCGTCCTCGAGGAAATCCAGAAAGCGCTCGGCACCACCATGCCGGTCGGCCAGTTGGTCGCCGGTATCGCTCATGTCCGGCGCCGGCGGCGTGTAGTCCTCGGCCCGCGCCGCAATATCGAAAGGCGCATCACCCGGGTAACCGATGCCGACTACCAGTACCGCTTCGCGCCCGTCGCGCGAGGCATGCGGCTGGTACATCAGCGCCTGCTGCGCCAGCAGCGGGAAGAACAGGTTGGCGTCGAGCACGTAGACCACCGGATAGCCCTGTGGCGGCGCCTCGCCCTGCGGCTGCGACAGGTACAGGCGATAGGTACGTCCGGTATGCCGCGACTGCATCTCGCGCATTTCGGCTTGCGCCAGCGTGACCGGCTGCCAGGGCTCGGCGTGGGTGACCTGCGAGGCAAACAACAGGGCGAGGAACAGGGCAACGCTAGCTTTCATCGACGACATCCTCACTCCAGGCGATGGCCAGGTTTTCCTTGCGGGCGAAGCGCACCAGGTGATCGTCGAGGACGAAGCGAATACGCGCGGCGGCCTCGATGTCGTTGGCCTGACAATCGAAATGCAGAACCTGGGCATCGGCACGCATCAGGCAACGGCCAAAGGGAAATTGCGCATCGGCGCTGTGCGCATCGAACTCCACGGCAATCTTGTGGCGAAAGTGCTTGCACAGCTTGGTCATGTACAGAGAGGCCGAGGCAGTGGCCGCGGCTCCTTGGAATCGAATCATGCAGGAAGGCTCATCAGGTCGTGGCGGGTGGGCCCGCTTTTGTCGTGGTTGTCGCAAGCGCGGGGGAGTGGCCTGAGCCACTCCCCCGTCTGCTCAGAAGCTGGTGCTAATGCTGGCGTAAAAGGTGCGCCCCGGTTCGTTGTAGGTATAGGCCCCAGCCTCGCGGGTGTTGCCCTCGCGGTACAGGCGCTTGTCGAACAGGTTGCTGATGCCGGCGCCGACGCTCCAGTTCTTGTCGATGGCATAGTTGCCGCCGATGCCGACCAGGGCGTAGGGCGATATCTCACGGCGTGCATCACCGGTCAGCACATTGCCCTTGTAGTCGTATTTGCCCGGCGTCTGCCGGCCGTACCAGGTGACGGTGGTCTGCAACGACAACGGCTCGCTCACCTGCCAGTCGAGCGTGGAATTGACGGTGAACTCAGGGATGATCGACAGCGGCTCGCCGGTTTCCTTGTTCTTCGATTGCAGCATGTAGGTAAAGTTGGTGTTCCAGCTCAGGCTGTCAGCCAGGGGCATCTTCAGGTTGCCCTCGAAGCCCTCGACCACCGCACGCGGGATATTGACCCACTGGAACACGTCCACCTGCCGGTTGGTACCCATGATATTGGCGGTGATGTTGGCAACCGGCGTACGACCGGCCTCGACCTTGTCGCGGTAATCGTTGCGGAACCAGGTCAGGCTGGCCTGGTAGTCGCCAGACTCGAATTCCAGGCCCAGTTCCTTGTTGATGCTGGTCTCGGCATCCAGCTGGTCGTTACCAACCATGAAACAGCCGACACCCACCGTACCCCAGCAGCCGATGCCGTTGCTGTACAGCGCATAGGAGGGGTTGCTCTGATACAGGTTGGGCACCTTGTAGGCACGGGCGATCCCCGCCTTGATGCTGAAGCGTTCATCCAGGCGATGCGACAGATTGAGCGACGGACTCCAGTTGCTGCCGCTCATGCTGTTGTGGTCATAGCGCAGCCCCGGGGTGAGGATCGTTCCCGGCAGCAGCTCGATGTTGTCTTCGAGAAACAGCGAAGCGGTGCGCATCGACACGGAACCGTTGAAGGTGTCCGAATAGCCGATGTTCTGGATCAGCGCGAGGTCGGAAACGCCATCGTCCATGCGCTGTTCGTTCCATTCCGCACCGAGGGTCAGCACCTGTTCGAAGAACCCGGAAATCGGCAGGTTCACCTCGCTGTGGGCGGTCAGGCTTTCCAGTTCGATGGTGCCGAACTCGTTGCCGTTGATGGCACCCTCCGGGCCACCGGCCAGGCCTTCCTTGAGACGGTTGTTGCGTGTGCGCTCGTATTGCAGGTAGTTCAGCGTGCTGCCGAAGTCCCAGTCGCCATTGTGGGTGATGGCGTAGGTGTTGCGCAGCATGCGGTTGGTTTCACGACCGATCCACCTGGCACGCGCGGCGTTGACCGCCGCGCTGCTGGTCAGGTTGTTCATGCTGTCGCCGGTGTAGATGTTGCCCTGGCGGCTGAAACCGGCCTGCAGGTCGATGCTCTGCGACTCGTCCAGGCGCCAGGTCAGGGTGCCATCGACGTCGCGGTTGCGCACACCTTCGCGGCCGGCCAGGGCGGCGTTGGTGGCACTGACGGCACGACCTTCGTTGATGTCCTCGTCGTCCGAGTCGGTCTTGTTGAGGTTGCCGTAGACACGGTAGGACAGGTTGTCTGCCAGCGGGCCACTGAGGCCGAAATTGAAACGCCGGGTGGCACCCTCCTCGCTGTGCTGCGGCATGTTGGCGTACAGGCTGAGGTTGCCGTGATGCTCCAGGCCGGCCTTCTTGGTGATGATGTTGACCACACCACCAGCGGCGCCACTGCCGTAACGTGCGGCGGCCGGGCCGCGCAACACTTCGATGCGCTCGATCTGCTCGGCCGGCACCCAGTTGCTGTCGCCACGGGTATCGCGGTCACCGCGCCAACCATAGCGCACGGCATTGCGCGAGCTGACCGGTTTGCCGTCGATGAGGATCAGGGTGTTCTCCGGGCCCATGCCACGGATGTCGATCTGGCGATTGTTGCCGCGCGCACCCGAACCGCTGTTGCCGGTCAGGTTGACCCCCGGCTGCTTGCGGATGATCTCGGCGATGTCGTTCACTGGCGGCGCCTTCTGGATATCCTCGGCAGTGATGACCGACACACCGAGCGCCTGCTTGAGTTCTTCCTGCGCGGTGCCGAGGATCTCGGTGGCTTGCAGCTCCAACGGCTCGTCAACCGCCGAGGCCAGCCCCGGCAGGGCGAGCATCACGGCGATGGCCAGCGGCTTGAATGAATGATGTCGACGCGGTTGCAGATACATATTCCCCTCCCCGTATGCACCCTCCCTGCATTGGGGAGCGCATACAACATAATGCGAATGATTTGCATCAATAAATAGCGAGGCGTAGTCTGCCACTCTGTTTGTAACAAGAGGTTTGCGCGCCGAGATTTGTTCTTTGCGCCAGAGGCAGGGGGAATCCAGCATGAGCAGCCAGGCCCATATCGTCCGCGTCGGTGAACTGGCACAAATGTCAGGCGACGCGATTCGTCTGGTAGAGGGTGAAGCAAACCGGGATCGACTGTTTCAGGGTCATCTGAGCTGGCGCCGGCTGCGCAGCGGGTTGTCGCTGCACTGTTCCGATTGCCTGGAACTGCAGGATTTCGCCACCCAGACCGAAGCCAGCCCACACCTCAACTTCATCCTCTTTCTGGAGGGGCGCAGCGAGGTCAGCTATGACGGCCGCCCTTTCACCTTTGGCATGCCCCGCTCCGGCGCCGAGGGGGTGACCATCGCCCTCAACGAGCCGATGCTGTTCTCCCGTCGGGCTCGGCGTGGCCAGCATATCCGCAAGGTATCGGTGAGCCTGACGCAGGAATGGTTCGAATCCAGCGGTTTCGACGGCCAGGCCGAACTGCGTACCTTGTTGCACAACGACTACCGACCGCTCAACGTGCTGCGCTGGCAGCCTTCGGCGCGCCTGCTGACCCTGGCCGAGCAGGTGCTGCATCCGGGTTGCGGCAATCGCCTGCTGGAGAACCTCTACCTGGAAAGCCGCGCCCTGGAAATCGCCAACGAGGCGCTGAGCCTGCTCACCCGACAACCGCCACATACCCCGACGAACCTGCGCCCACACGAGCACCAGCGCATCCGTCGTACGCTGGAACTGCTGCACAGCGGCGAAGCCGACGGTTGGTCACTGGAAGACATCGCCCATGAGGTGGGGTGCAGCGCCAGCACCCTGCAGCGGCAGTTTCAGGCGGTGAAAGGTACATCGCTGTTCGAATACCAGCGTCAGCGCAAACTGCAACAGGCCCGCGAAGCGCTCGAACAGGAAGGCGTGAGCGTCAACCAGGCCGCGTGGATCGCCGGATACACCAGTGCCGCCAACTTCTCCACGGCGTTCAAGCGCGCCTTCGGCATCAGTCCCAAGCAGGTGCGGGCGCGGTTGTAGAAGGGCCGTAGGGTGCGCTGTGCGCACCAAGGAAATCCCGGTGCGCACGGCGCACCCTACGGGATATCAGCAGAACGGCTTTTCTCTCCTCTCCCATTTATGGGAGAGGGCTACACGGATGCAGGAAGAGGGGCCGCGGGAGAGGGCTACCGCATGCGGTCACAACCCCCTCTCCCGCCCTTCGGGCACACCGCTCCGCGCCCCGGCCGAGGAAGCAGTGCTTCCACAAACACGCCTCTTCGCCCCGCAAGCGGGAGAGGGTCAGCAGATGGCTGCAAGCAGCCTTTTTAGCGCGTCACGATCACCGGGGCGGTGAGTTTTTCCAGCAAGCCAGCCTGCGCATTACGCGGATTCTGGTTGCCGGTCGGTTGCTGACGCACGTAGCGACCATCGGACTGCAGTACCCAGGCCTGGGTGTTGTCGGTGAGGTAGCTTTCCAGCTCCTTCTTCACTCGCGTGATGAGCTTCTTGCCCTCCACCGGGAAGCAGGTCTCCACGCGCTTGTCGAGGTTGCGCTCCATCCAGTCGGCGCTGGACAGGTAGATCTTCTCGTCGCCGCCGTTGAGGAAGTAGTACACCCGCGTGTGCTCGAGGAAACGGCCGATGATCGAGCGCACCTGGATATTGTGGGAAACCCCAGGCACACCGGGGCGCAGGCTGCACATGCCGCGTACCACCAGGTCGATCTTCACCCCGGTCTGGCTGGCCTTGTACAGCGCGCGGATGATCTTCGGATCGGTCAGCGCGTTGAACTTGGCAATGATCTGCGCCGGCTTGCCCTCGGCCGCCGCAGCGGTTTCCTTGGCGATCAGGTCGAGCAGGGTTTTCTTCAGGGTGAACGGCGCGTGCAGCAGCTTCTTCATGCGCAGTGTCTTGCCCATGCCGATCAACTGGCTGAACAGCTTGGACACGTCTTCACCCAGCGCCACGTCGGCGGTGAGCAGGCTGTAGTCGGTGTACAGACGCGCGTTGCCGGCGTGGTAGTTGCCGGTGCCGAGGTGCGCGTAGCGGCGGATCTCGCCGTTCTCGCGGCGCAGGATTAGCATCATCTTCGAGTGGGTCTTGAAGCCGACCACCCCGTAGATCACCACCGCACCAGCAGCCTGCAGGCGGCTGGCCAGTTGCAGGTTGGACTCCTCGTCGAAGCGTGCGCGCAGTTCGATCACCGCGGTGACTTCCTTGCCGTTACGCGCGGCTTCCACCAGCGCATCGACGATTTCCGAGTTGGCGCCGGAACGGTACAGGGTCTGCTTGATCGCCAGCACGTGCGGGTCTTTCGCGGCCTGGCGCAGCAGGTCAACCACCGGGGTGAAGGACTCGAACGGGTGCAGCAGCAGGATGTCCTGCTTGCTGACCACGCTGAAGATGTTCTCGGCATTCTGCAGCAGCTTGGGGATCACCGGAGTGAACGGCGTGTACTGCAGCTCCGGGTGGCTATCCAGGCCGGTGATGCTGAACAGGCGCGTCAGGTTGACCGGGCCATTGACCTGGTACAACTCGCTCTCGGCCAGGCCGAATTGCTTGAGCAACTGGTCGGTCAGGTGTTTCGGGCAGGTGTCGACCACCTCCAGGCGCACCGCATCGCCGTAGCGACGGCTGAACAGCTCGCCGCGCAGTGCGCGCGCCAGGTCTTCGACGTCCTCGGTGTCCACCGACAGGTCGGCGTTACGGGTCAGGCGGAACTGGTAGCAGCCCTTGACCTTCATGCCTTGGAACAGGTCGTCGGCGTGCGCGTGGATCATCGACGACAGGAACACGTAGTTGGCGCCCGGGCCACCCACCTCTTCCGGCACGCGGATGATGCGCGGCAGCAGACGCGGCGCCGGGATGATCGCCAGACCGGAGTCGCGACCGAAGGCGTCGACGCCTTCCAGTTCGACGATGAAGTTCAGACTCTTGTTGACCAGCAGCGGGAACGGGTGCGTCGGGTCGAGGCCGATCGGCGTGATGATCGGCGCGATCTCGTCGCGGAAATAACGGCGCACCCAGGTCTTGAGTTTGGTCGTCCAGTAGCGACGACGGATGAAGTTGATGTTGTGCTTGGCCAGCGCCGGGAACAGGGTGTCGTTGAGGATGGCGTATTGGCGATCCACCTGTTCGTGCACCAGCTCGGAAATCCGCGCCAGCGCCTGATGCGGCAACAGGCCGTCGGCACCGGCCTGCTCACGGGCAAAATTGATCTGTTTCTTCAGGCCGGCGACGCGAATCTCGAAGAACTCGTCGAGGTTGCTGGAGAAGATCAGCAGGAACTTCAGGCGTTCGAGCAGCGGATAGGACTCGTCCAGCGCCTGCTCCAGCACGCGGATGTTGAATTGCAGCTGGGACAGCTCGCGGTGGATGTACAGGCTGCTGTCATCCAGGCTCGGCACCACCACGGGGGCGGGTGCCGGTGCCTCCGCGACAGTCGGCTCGGCGGCGACCTCCGCCTGGGTTTCGGCCTGTGCCACTGATCCGTCTAGCAATTCGCTGTTGAGTCCTTCGGTGTTCATCGCTGGGTTCCTGGGGGCGTCATTGCCCCGGTTTTAACAGTTCTGCCGCACGCACGGCGAAATAGGTGAGGATGCCATCGGCGCCGGCACGTTTGAAGGCGGTGAGCGACTCCAGTATGACCGCTTCGCTCAGCCAACCGTTCTGGATCGCTGCCATGTGCATGGCGTACTCGCCGCTGACCTGATAGGCGAAGGTCGGCACCTTGTAGGCGTCCTTCACGCGCCAGACGATGTCCAGGTAGGGCATGCCCGGCTTGACCATGACCATGTCGGCGCCTTCGGCGAGATCGGCGGCCACTTCGTGCAGCGCCTCGTCACCATTGGCTGGATCCATCTGGTAGGTGTTCTTGCTGCCCTTGCCGAGGTTGGCGGCCGAACCGACTGCATCGCGGAACGGGCCGTAGTAGGCGCTGGCGTACTTGGCCGAGTAGGCCATGATGCGCACGTTGACGTGGTCGGCCAGCTCCAGCGCCTCGCGGATCGCCTGGATGCGGCCGTCCATCATGTCCGACGGGGCCACGACCTGGGCACCGGCTTCGGCATGCGACAGCGCCTGTTTGACCAGCGCATCGACGGTGATGTCGTTCTGCACGTAGCCGTCGTCGTCGAGGATGCCATCCTGACCGTGGGTGGTGAATGGGTCGAGGGCCACGTCACTGATCACCCCCAGCTCGGGGAATTTCGCGCGCAGGGCGCGGATCGCACGCTGGGCGATGCCTTCCGGGTTCCAGGCCTCGGCGCCGTCGAGGGATTTCTTCTCCAGCGGCGTGACCGGGAACAGCGCCAGTGCCGGAATGCCCAGCGCGACCCAGTGTTCGGCTTCCTTGAGTAGCAGGTCGATGGACAGACGCTCCACGCCTGGCATGGACGGCACGACTTCGCGACGGTTTTCGCCGTCGAGGACGAACACCGGCAGGATCAGGTCATCGACGCTCAGGCGATTCTCGCGCACCAGACGGCGGGAGAACTCGTCGCGGCGGTTGCGACGCAGACGGGTAGCAGGGAACAGACGGTTGGCGGGGGTAACGCTCACGGCAGACTCCAGAGCCCGCACGGACGGGCCAGTGTGACGGTTATAAGCGGGCATTATGACTAAATGATGACAGCCGCATGACGCGATGCGACTGCGGGTCGCAGCCGCAACCTGCGGCGGCAATGCCACGAAACCTGGCCATTGTGGCACGGGACGCCACCTTCCGGCTTTTTCACGGTCGGAGTAATCTGCCTCACCTTCACCATGAGCACGCGCGATGCTGCAAGACCTGATTCGCCAGTTCGGCTACCCAGCCTTGATTCTGGGCACCTTCCTCGAAGGCGAGGTGTCGCTGCTGGTGGCGTGCTACCTGGCTGTGCGCAACCTGCTCAGCATCGAACTGGTGGCGCTGTGCGCCTTCCTCGGTACCTTCGCCAGCGACCAACTGTGGTTCCACCTCGGCCGCCGCCATGGCCGCGCCCTGTTGCAACGCCACCCGCGCTGGCAACCGCTGGGCGAACGCGCCAGTGCCCTGCTGCGCCACCATCCCGATCTGTGGGTGCTGGGCTTTCGCTTCCTTTACGGATTGCGCACGGTGATGCCAGTCACCATCGGCCTGTCCGGCTATTCCTGGCGCCGCTATCTGCTCTTCGACTGCATCGGCGCGGCACTGTGGGCCGGCGGCCTGAGCCTGATCGCCTATCGCCTGGGCAATGCCATGAGCGGCTTGCTGGAAGACGTGCGTCACGCCCAGCTCTACCTGGCCGCAGGCGTGGCACTGCTGATCGCCCTCGGTTGGCTATACCGGCGGCGCCAGCGTCGGGCCGACTGACGAACCACGCCGTATCCCCCACAAACCGATCAGGCTGAGCAGCAGGTAGCCTGCCAGCAGCGCCCAGGCGCTGGCACCAGCCGTCAGCATGCCAAGCGCATCGGCCAACGCCAGCAGCGGCAGATTGGCCAGCAGGCGCAGCAGCTCCAAGCGCATGGCCCAACTGCGGTTCTCCAACCAGGCGCCAATGCTGTAGAGGCCCAACGCAACCCAGGCGCAGCCGAGCAGCATCCCGACTGGCGTCAACACCTCGGCCTGCGCCAGCAGCCAGGTACCGCCGAGCAGGTAGATGACGAACTGCAACGCGGCGTAGCACTGCTGACCACGGCCCAGCGGCACCTCGAATTTGACGAAGCGACTCAGGTCAGCCTTCTCCTGTGGGAAACGCGCAGCCACGTCGGCCGGGCGCCAGCCGGTGGGCATGAACCAGATACGCAGCCGATCCCACCAGGACTCACTACGCCGCGCATCGCTCCACAAACCGGCATAGACCTGCAGATTCGCCCACAGCGGGTTCCAGCTGGCCAGCGGCACGGTGACGCCGAAGACCACCGGCTCCTCGTCCAGCTCCTCCTGGAAGGTGCCAAAAATTCGATCCCAGACAATGAACACACCGCCGTAATTACGATCCATGTAAATAGGGTTCTGCGCGTGGTGCACACGGTGATTGGAGGGCGTGATGAACAGCCACTCGAACCAGCCCAGCTTGGGGATATGCCGGGTATGCACCCAGAACTGATAAAGCAGGTTGAGCGCCGTCACGCTGAGAAATACCAGGGGTGGCACGCCAACAACCGCCATCGGCAGGTAGAAGATCCAGCCGAAGATGAAGCCGGTGCTGGTCTGGCGCAACGCGGTGGACAGGTTGTAGTCCTCGCTCTGATGGTGCACAGAGTGCGCGGCCCAGAGCACGTTGCGCTCATGACCCAGGCGGTGGTTCCAGTAGTAGCAGAAGTCGTAGAAGAGGAAGGCGAACACCCAGACCCACAGGCTGCCGGCATCCAGCGTGAACAACGCCAGATGCTCCCAGGCGAACGCGTAGGTCAGCAAGCCGACGACCTTGGTCAGCAGGCCGGTAGCCTGCGACAGGACGCCGGCGCTGAGGCTGTTGAGGGCATCGGCCAGGCGATAGGTGCGCATGCCGCGCCAGCGGTCGGCGAGCAGCTCCAGGCCGATCAGAAGAAAGAAGAAGGGCACCGCGTAGAGAATGTAATTCATGACTGCGCCATATCGTTGTACTTGTCTCGGGAATGAGCTGTTATTCATCCTATGCGCCGGCCCGTTATGCTTCACGGCGGCAAATGACAGTCCGAGTGGCATTTGACGACAGCCAGGCCCAAGAATTGGTAACAACCGCGCCCGCCTCACGGGCGCGTCTTTCCTCACCAGGAGTCGAGCATGAGCAAAAAAGTGGCAGTGATTCTGTCCGGCTGTGGCGTCTACGATGGCGCCGAGATCCACGAAAGCGTGATCACCCTGCTGCGCCTCGACCAACGCGGCGCTGAAGTGCAGTGCTTTGCTCCCAACGTGCCGCAACTGCACGTGGTCGATCACTACAGCGGCGACGAAATGAACGAGACGCGCAACGTGCTGGTGGAATCCGCGCGCATCGCGCGTGGCCAGATCAAGGACGTCAAGCAGTTGCACGTCGCCGATTTCGACGCATTGATCCTGCCCGGCGGCTTCGGCGTGGCGAAGAACCTCTCCGACTTCGCCACCAGCGGCGCGGGCTGCACCGTGCAGCCCGACGTGCTGGCTGCCTGCAAGGCCTTCGTCGACGCCGGCAAACCGGTCGGCCTGATCTGCATCGCCCCGGCGCTGGCCGCAAAAATCTTCGGCGCCGGGGTGATCTGCACCATCGGCAACGATGCGGACACCGCCAGCGCACTGACCCAGATGGGCGCCGAGCACCACGAATGCGACGTCAGCGACATCGTCGAGGACGAAGCGCGCAAGCTGGTCACCACACCGGCCTACATGCTCGCCCAATCCATCGCCGAAGCGGCGTCGGGCATCAACAAGCTGGTCGACCGGGTGCTGGAACTGGCGCACCACTGACCGTAGGAGCGGACGAGGGCGTTCCGTTTCAGCACTCGCTGATCGCCCTTGGTGGGCTAAAGCGGAACGCCGCCCGGCCCACCCTACCCACTGATCGCCGTTCACATGGCGCTTCGGTCATTGGCCAGGGCACTCCGGCCGCAGCCCTGGCCAAGCCCGCCAGGCTGCGGCAGCGTGACAGACACGTGATTTCCGGAGTGCCACGATGCCGCAAGCCTTCAGCCTGGACGCCGACCTGCAACAGGCGGTGACTGCCTTCTTCCAACGTATCCCGTTCAACCAGTTTCTCGGCATCGAGATCGATGAACTGAGCGAGGAACAGGTGACCATGCACCTGCCGATGAAGCCCGAACTGATCGGCAACTTCGTCCACGGCATCCTGCATGGCGGGGTGATTTCTTCGCTGCTCGACGTCTGCGGTGGCGCCATGGCGCTGATCGGTGCCTTCGCCAACCACCAGCACCTGCCGGCGGCCGAACGCATGAGCAAGCTATCCAAACTCGGCACCATCGACCTGCGCATCGACTACCTGCGCCCCGGCCGCGGCCAGCGCTTCATCGCCACCGCCATGCCACTGCGCGCCGGCAACAAGGTGGCGGTGATACGCATGGAATTGCACAACGATGAAGGCGTACTGGTCGCTGTGGGCACCGGCACCTATCTGTGCGGGTGAGGGTGATGCGGGAAGGGCTTCAGCCGCGACGAGCACTGGATCGGTCGCCGCTAAAGCGGGGCCGACAGAAACAGCCAAAGCCCGAAGCTGGATACAACCTAGAGAGCTATCGACTCAGACGCGTGAGAATCCGATCGAGTGAGTTGGCGAAAGCCTGACGATCCTTGTCCGAATAAGCCGTCTGGCCGCCACCTACCTGACCCTGCTCACGCAGATCGGTGAACAGATTGCGCACGGCCAGGCGCTCGCCCATGTTGCGCTCGTCGAACTCACGACCACGTGGATCGAGCGCAGCGACGCCGTTTTTCACCAGGCGGTCGGCCAGCGGCACATCGCTGCAGATCACCAACTCGCCGGGCACGGCGTGTTCGACCAGGTAATCATCGGCCGCATCCGGGCCGCTGGGCACCACGATCAGTTTCACACAGGCGAAGTTAGGACGCGCGACGGCCTGCCCGGCCACCAGCACCACTTCGAAACCGCGTTTGAGAGCGAACTTCACCACCTGATCCCGCGCTGCCCTGGGGCAGGCGTCGGCATCGATCCAGACACGCATGACTAGCGCTGCCCCTGACGACAAAACAGGGCGCCAGTATGCCTGGCCGCCCTGCTGTGCGGGTAGGGTGCGTCGTTGTTCAGGCGGAGTAGAACGCCTGACAGCGCTCACGCACGGCGCGCGACAGGTTATCGTCGGCCAGCTCGATCAGATCCAACTCCACTTCATCGGGCAGCAACTCGGCCACCAGTGCGGCCAGACGGCGCTGACCACGGACATCCGCGCCGGAAATCGCCAGCAACAGCCGCGGTTGCGGGCCGATGGCCGGATCGCGCAAGGCCGCCAAATAGGCCTCACGCACGGCAAGCTGAGCACAGGCACTGGACAGCGCCTGCTCCAGGGTGGGGTGACGCAACGCGGCCAACGCCAGATCAGGGCTGTCGGCGTAATGGGTGGAATGAATCGTGGAAGACATGCGCGCACTCGGCAAAGGGATCGGAACCAGCCTAGGTGCACTGAGACCAGCTGTCGTGGCAGCGGTTCACGCTCTGATGCAACGAGGGCGGCAAATGCCGCCCCCGGTCACGCCTTAATGCTGCTCGGCCAACCGGCGTCGCTCGCTCAGCAGGCTGCGCCCGTAGAGCAGTGCGATACCTGCCAGTGCCAGCCCCTGAGCCGACAGGCTCCAGGCATCAGCATGAATGCCCAACCAGTCGAAATCGAAGAACGCCACCGGCCGTGTGCCCAATACACCGGCTTCCTGCAACGCTGCCACGCCGTGGCCGGCGAACACCACCGACAGTACGCACAGCAGCACGGCATTGATACCGAAGAAGGTGGTCAACGGCAGCTTGCGCGAGCCGCGCAGAATCACCCAGGCCAGGCCGATCAGCAGCACCAGGGCCGCAGCCGCGCCCGCCAGTACGGCGCCGTGTCCGGCAGGGCCCGCCTGCAGCCAGAGGGTCTCGTAGAACAGGATCACCTCGAACAGCTCGCGGTACACCGAGAAAAACGCCAGCACGGCAAAACCGAAGCGACCGCCGCCACCGACCAGGCTGCTCTTGATGTAATCCTGCCAGGCCGCCGCGTGGCGCCGGTCATGCATCCACACGCCGACCCACAGCAGCACCACGCTGGCGAACAGCGCGGTGGCGCCTTCGAGCAATTCACGCTGAGCCCCGCTGATATCGATCAGATAGGCTGCCACGGCCCAAGTGGCGACGCCGGCCAACAGCGCCACCCCCCAGCCGATGTGCACGCTGCGCACCGCCTGCTGCTGACCGGTATTGCGCAGGAAGGCAAGGATCGCCGCCAGCACGAGGATGGCCTCCAGCCCTTCACGCAGCAGGATCAGCAGGCTGGCGAAGAAGCTCAGGCTGTCGTCCATCGCGCCTTCTTCCAGCAACGCCGCCGACTTGCCCAACTCGACCTTGGCCAGCTCCAGCGCCTGGGCGGCCTGAGCGACACTGGCGCCATCCTGCAACGCCTGACGGTAGGCCATCAGCGCTTTCTCGGTAGTCTTGCGCTGCGCCGCGTCGAGGTTATCGAGGGCACTTTCCACCAGCTCGAAGCCTTCCAGATAGGCACCCACGGACAGGTCATAGGCCTGCTCGTGATCCCCTGCGCGATAGGCCGCCAGGCTGCGCTCCAGGGTGTCGCGGGTATAACCGATCAACTGCTGCGGCCCACGCTGCTCGATCTGCGGTTTGGCTCGCTGAGCGCGAAACGCGGCAACGTCACCCCCGGCGGCTGCGACTTCGGCAGGCGTTCGCCCCGCCAGATCCGCCATGGAGAAGGTAGCCTTGCCTTGCCCCGCAGTGGCCGTGAAACCGGCGATATAGGCCGCCAGATCCCAGCGCTGGCGCTCGTCCAGTTGATCGGCGAATGCCGGCATGTCGGTGCCTTCGATGCCCAGCCCAACCGTGTTGTACAGGTCATAAAGGCTCAAGCGATCCAGGCGCGCGCCATCACGCAGATTGGCCGGTGCGGGTTCCATACCGATGCCCGCAGGGCCGTCACCCGCGCCGCTATCGCCATGGCAGACCGAACAGTGCTGTGCATACAGCGGTGCGCCACGCTCGGGATCGGGGGTCAGCACCGGACTTTGGGAAATCGCATACAACTCGGCCAGACGGGCGCCCAGACGACGCGCCTCGGCTGCGACCTGTTCGCCAGGCTGGCGCTGCGTAACGGCATCGCGCAAGGCACTGACGCCCTGCTCCAGCTCGCTACGCTCGGCCCGTGCCGGCAGAGCCACGACCAGCCCCTGCAGCACGCCGAGAAACTCCAGCTGCTCCTGGTACTCGCCGCTGTCGACGATTTGGCCGGCCGATACGGTAGCGGGGTAGTCGGCGCCGATGTAGCCCAGCAGATGCAGGGCCTGGGCTGCGCCGTCGAGGGGTTCGCCAACGGCGAGAAGACTGCAGCCAGCCAGAACGGGCAGCAGCAGCCAGGAAAGAAGAGAACGAATACGAGACATCAATGCATCCCAAACGCGAATGGGTGGCATCAAATTGTTGCCGCGCGGACGCTCAGGCACAAGGAATATCGGAAATATCTTGTAACAAGCAGACGAACGCACTGTTCGAGAAAGCGCCGGGAACTTTATGCCGCAAACGAATCGGCCGCCTGGATGGCGGCCGGTCAGGACAGCAAGGGGCTCACACCGCGGCGCGTTTGACCGTCGCCAACAACCCGGCTGCTGCCACGAACAATGCGGCGAAGCTGCGGTTCATCACCCGCTGCTGGCGCGGTGTGCGCAGCACCCGCAGCACGCGAGAAGCCAACCCGGTGTAGCCGGCCATGACGATCAGGTCGACCACGATCATGGTCACCCCCATCACCAGGTATTGCGGCACCAGCGGCGCATGCGGGGTGATGAACTGCGGCAGTACCGCGAGCATGAAGATGATCGCCTTGGGGTTGCTGGCATTGACCAGAAAACCCCGCAGCACCAGCGTCAGCGGTCGGCCAATCGGTCTTTCGGCGGCGCCGGTATCCAGATCGGTAGGCAGGGCTTTCCACTGCTTGTAGCCGAGGTAGATCAGGTAAGCCACGCCAAACCACTTGATGACGCTGAATGCCAGCGCCGAGGTGGCAAGAATCGCCCCCACGCCGGCAGCAACGATGGCGATCTGCAACGCCAGGCCGATCTGCAGCCCCAAGGCATTCCAATAACCCCGCCAGAAGCCGTATTGCAGACCGGCGGACATCGACGCCACGGCGCCTGCGCCTGGCGAGAGACTGATCACCCAACAGGCGACCAGAAAAGCGAGCCAGGTTTCGAGAGCCATGGCGAATTACCTCGGAGAAGGAAAAGCGGGAGCAGGCCCTCAAGCCTACTCCCGCCCGATCAATCCGGCGAGCCCTTGCGCAGCTGCACCGGCTCGGCCTGTTGTTGCTTTTTCATCCGTCCACGCAAACGAATGTTGATCGCCTCGACCGCCAGGGAGAAGGCCATGGCGAAGTAGACGTAGCCCTTCGGCACATGCACATCGAAGCTCTCGGCAATCAGCACGGTGCCAACCACGATCAGGAACGACAGCGCCAGCATCTTCAGGCTCGGATGCCGGTCGATGAAGTCGCTGATGGTACCGGCCGACAGCATCATCACGATCACCGAGATGACGATGGCCGCCACCATCACCGGCACATGCTGTACCAGGCCAACGGCAGTGATTACCGAGTCGAGACTGAAAACGATATCGATGATGGCGATCTGGATGATGATGCCCATGAAGCCGTAGGCCTTCTTCGGCGCATCCTGGCCACCCTCTTCCGCACCTTCGAGGCTGTGGTAGATCTCCGCCGTGCTCTTGAACAACAGGAACAGGCCACCGAAGAACAGGATCAGATCCCGACCCGAGATGCCTTCGCCGAAGACATGGAACAGATCGGCCGTCAGGCGCATTACCCAGGCGATCGACAGCAGCAACAGGATTCGCGTTCCCATGGCCAGCGCCAGACCGAAGAAACGCGCCTTGGGCTGCTGTTCCTTGGGCAGACGACTGACCAGAATGGAAATGAAGATGATGTTGTCGATGCCCAGAACGATTTCCAGGGCGGTCAGGGTCAGGAACGCGACCCAGATTTCCGGGTTGCTAAGCCATTCCATTCGGAGTTACTCCACAGAGGGGTTAGGTTGTGTAGGAAAGGTGACTGCCAACTGCCGGGCACGAATACTCGTCCCGTACAGGCACCTTTCGTACAGACCCTAGATTGCGCAGTTTTTCTCGATGCGCCCGGGTTCAGCGCCAGCGCCGTACCGACTTCTGGAAGAACAGGCTGTTGGGCACCTGTAGATGGGCGCCCAGACCTTCCTCACGCAGATCGGTCATAGTGGTATAGAACAGGTTGATGGCAATCACCCGGCCCTTCACCCCCGGCTTGTCGGCGCTGTCAATCACCTCCAGGGTATCGCCGATGCGAAATGGCCCCATGGTGAAGATCAGCAGTGCACAGAACATGTTCGACAGCACGCTCCAGATGGCGAAGAACGCCACGGCTGCCACGGCCGTGAAACCGGTCAACGCCGTCCATAGCACCGTCGCCGACACGCCCAGGCGCTCCAGCACCATGAGCAGCGCACTGCCCATGATCAACCAGCGCACCAGACCACGCAGCGGTTGCAGGATCTCTGGCGGCAACAGGCTGTAGCGTGCACCGAGGCGGCTGATGGCACGAGTCAGAATCCGCTGGGCAACCCAGGCCAGCAGCAGAATCAGCAATACCTGGCCAGTACGCACCAAGGGGTCACGCCAGGCTGCAAGCAGCTCGAGCTGTTCCATCACTCACTCTCCTCCAACTGCTGCTGCAGCGCTTCCAGGGTTTCCAGCGCCAGCAACCATGACTCTTCCAACTCCGCCTCACGGGCTTTCAGCTTCGCCTGCTCCGCCAGGCAATCGCGCAACTGATCCTTGCGCGCAGCCTCGTACAGACCGCTGTCACCCAGTTGGGTTTCCACGGCAGCGAGCTTTTCCTGCACCTTGCCCAGCTCCTGCTCCAGCTTGTCGGCCTGCTTCTTGTGCGGGGCGAGTTGCTGACGCAGCGCGGCGGCGGCCTGGCGCTGGGCACGTTTGTCGGTCTTGTCCGCAGCGCCTTCTGCCGGGGCACTGACCGGCGCCTGACGCTGACGATAATCCACCAGCCAGCGCGCGTAGTCGTCGAGGTCGCCATCGAACGGCACCACGCGACCTTCGGCGACCAGCAGGAACTCGTCGGTGGTGCTCTTGAGCAGATGCCGGTCGTGGGATACCACCACCACGGCGCCCGCGAATTCCTGCAGGGCCATGGTCAGGGCCAGGCGCATTTCCAGATCGAGGTGGTTGGTCGGCTCATCGAGCAGCAGCAGGTTGGGCTTGCCCCAGGCGATCAACGCCAGGGCCA
>Ga0206116_1000138_pt1 | contig 109948 bp, 103 predicted proteins | sample 3A1Ametagenome_FD_178000 | JGI IMG/M metagenome (GOLD analysis project Ga0206116, IMG submission 178000) | Enriched microbial communities from leaf-cutter ant dump, University of Wisconsin, Madison, United States - 3A1A | ecosystem: Environmental > Terrestrial > Nest > Insects nest > Nest dump...
CACTGTTCACTGTCATAGTTCCACCTGAAGCTACGTTTATGGCTCCTACAGTAAGTGTATTAGAGTTTACAGTAAGTGAAGCTCCGTTTTCTACGGTTAATGAACCAATTGTTACATCAGAAGAAATAACAGGATAGTTTGGTCTATCTGCTTGGATAAGGATGTTTGATAGAGTTGTAGGGGCAACACTTCCACACCAGTTACTAGCTGTAGTCCATGTAGAATTTGTTGTTCCCGTCCATTCTCCTGGTATACAGAAAGAATTAACAGCAAGTGTAAACACTCCTCTTGTTGCGGTAGTTCTAGAATACGCTCTCACAAAATAATTAGTGTTTGGTTGTACAGTAACTATTGTAGAATTTGAAGTTGCGGTCGGAGCCATACAAGCAATAGAGGTCATGGTAGTTCCACAAGAACCGCTATATACTGCAAATCCTACTTCTCCGGATTCTACAGCAATAGAAACAGACACTTGTCCGCTAGCTCCAGAATTAAAACTATACCAACTGTCAAAATGAGAACTAAATTGAGTACCACCACTACAAGTAGGGTAATTTACGTCACTTGAGGTGGCACATTGATTTCCTGTTACTAATGGAGTACCTAGTGTTAGAGCAGAAGCCGTACTACATTCGTCATTGGTTGTTGCAGGAGTACAGGCTTCTGTACATGCTACTACCAACTCATAAGTTCCTGTTGATGTTACACCATATCCTCTAACCATAATCCAATAAGTGGTAGTTCCGTCAGAAGTAAATTCAACTTGAGATCTGTGTCCACTTACTCCGCAAGAATCATCATTACCAGCAATCCAAGTTAAGTTTCCTGCTGTTCCGGTAGCAACTAAAATCGCTGTATCATATCCAGACTCACATAAGCTTAAATTGATTTGTTGAGGTTGACCTGTTCCGGTGTAAGAATACCAAACATTAGGTGATAAAGTATCTGCAACTGTAAATACTGCTGGGTTGGGTTGGTCATTTGTAGCACCAACAGTAGTACCTGTGTAAGTCTGTCCGCATACCACAGGTAATGCATCTGCGAAGTTGTCGTTAGCTATTAGTGTTGTAAAGGTGTATGGTCCTGACCACGCGCTTAAACCATCATTTGACCCGCTACAATCACGACGTACAAACCATCTGTATGTAGTGACTCCGCTCAGGTTATTAGGGAAAGTAAAGGAAGTTCCTGAGATAGACGTTTCTGTATTAGAACCCTCACCTGCTGCAAAAGTTCCTGTTCCCCAGTTAATTATAAAAGTATCTCCAGTGCTTGTCCAGTTAAGAGTAGCTGATTTTGCAGTTACCCCTGTAGAAGTACCTGCTGTAGGAGCAGGACAAGCTATTGCTGTTGTGAATGTATATGGACCCGCCCAAGGACTTTCATTTGAACCACACATTTGACGTACATAAACTTGATATGTAGTCTCAGAAAGAAGATTTCCTAAAAGAGTAGGGTTGTCCGTGTCTTCTAATAATGTTCCTGTTCCTTGAGTAAATCCGCTTAATCCATATTCTAAGATATAGAAATCATCTTCACCTGCCCATTCAACTTTTGCAGTATAAGGTGTAATTTCAGTTATTTGTACACCACTAATAGGCAAACATTCGGGAGTTTCTATAGCTTCAAAAACGATTTGAGCAAGAGCACTCACTCGATTTGTTGCAGTTGGAGGTGAAGCAGGATTAGGGTTATTATTAGTACCATCGGCACGGTAATAAATACCTGTATTTGCTGTAGATGTAAATGAACGCCAATATACTAAAGTTCCAAAACTATCGCTGTTTTCATCTACAGCCACTACAATATTGCTTTCCCCATCCCATTGGAAAGGGGTGTCTAAAATAATTTCCATCCAGTTTCCGGCAGCAGGGAAAGTTACTGTGCCTGAAAAAGATTGCTGTATATTATCGATAGTTATCCAGTCAGTATTAGAAGAAAAAGATGTTTTTACTGTATTGCCAAGATATACTGTCCAGTTATTGAAAGTTGTTGTTTCTGGTGATGTTCCTGGAGTGGCAGTTGAGCTATTTCCGTTATAGTAGAATTTGATTTTGGTAATGAAATTATGCCCTTCTTCCAAATTAGCTTCAACCTGTGCCTTAGTGTAAATTTGTTGACTATAATTATAGCCATAATTACTCACAATAGGCATTATGGAATTTGTGGTTGTACCTGAACCAACCTGTCCAGGAGATAATGTTGTGATATTACCTGTCAGAGCAGTGCTGTTTGAAAAACCATTGTTAGTTGTTACACGTACGTAGTAAAATGTTCCCGGTGTAAGATTCGTAAGATTGTAAGAGTTTGTACTTGTGTTGAAAGGAGAACCTGCTATTTGATTGGTAAATCCTGAATCAGTAGCTACTTCGACACTATAAGTATATGTCCCTGCACCACCTCCTGCAGCAGGAACTGTCCAGCCTACTGTAGCTGTAGTAAAAGCAATATTGCTTGATACAAAGGCTGTAGGAGCCGCAGATGGTGTAGCCATAGTCCCTGATAAAGCTGTAGCTGAATACCAAGGGAATCCTGTACAGTTGCCCTGAGCGTTCCTTGAATATACATAATAATAATACTGTGTGTTGGCTGTAAGAGAACTTGCCGAACCAGAAAGTGTTGTAGGGTTAGCTATACAAAAATAAGTTCTTCCTTCGGATGTCAATGAAGCAACCGCTGTGGACTGATTAACAGTATAAGATGTACCGTTAGATAAAACAGGCGGTATGTTGCTCGTACTTCTGAAAATCGTATATCCCGTAGGATCATTTGCAGGAGCTGTATAATTTATGGTAGTACCTGTAGTAGTAACAGACGTAAATGTCATAGCAGTTGGAGCATCAGGAACTGTACAGGCAGTAACAAAGTTGAAAGGACCTGCCCAAGGACTTAAATCATCATTTCCACAATTCTGACGTACATAGAACTGATAAGCCGTGGCAGGAGCAAGTTCTGTAAGAGAATAAGGATTAGTTTGTACTGAAACCAGAGAGCCTTCATTTTCTAAATTAAACCCTTGTACTCCCCATTTGATGTCAAAATTACTTCCAGCACTTGCCCAGCCTAATGAAGCAGTATTAGTTGTTATAGCTGTTGCTGTAAGTGTTGTTGGAGGTAGGCAGCTTGGAGCTACTGTAATAGATATCGTATAATCCTGAGTTTCTCCGTAACCATAAGTACCACAAGCAACTGTAGTAGTTGAATCGCCACTTTCTCTCAAAACAATCCTAAGTCTGGTGTTACCTAATGATGTTTCTGAAACAGGGATAGTTATAGTTCCTGTTTGTGTGCGTTCTGTTGTAGGAGTAGTGGCATGAGAATCTTGAAATATTAATTCTCCTTCATCATCAAAATCACCATCTTTATTCAAGTCAATAAATACTTTACTATAAGCTGCATATTGATCAGTTGTTGATGATCCTGCTGTAAGACTGAAAAAAGTAGGAACTGCCTGTTGGATGACAAGAGGGGCCTCTGCTGTTCTGTTTGTATAAGTAGTTGCTCCTGCTACACCTGGTCTTACGTCATTGCCTAAAGTAAGAGTAGTTATTTTGGTATCAGCAGAATTAGTAGGATAAGACACACAATAATCTAAAAGTAAAGGAGATGATGTTGCCCAGCCACTAAATTCACCATCACATATTGAGCGAATGTGTAAATAATAAGTTTCACCAGTTATCAGATTGCCTGCGGAAGCAGTGTTTCCATATAACGGACCACTTCCTGAGACAGGAGGTGTAGCCGATGTGTTAATTGCAATTTGATAACTTTCAGCGTCTCCTATCCATGAAGCATCTAAGCTTGTAAGTGAGGTTTTTGATAAAGAAAGACCTGTAGGAGGCAGACAAGAAGCTAAAGTCCCTTCAAACTGAATTTGAGGTAAAATAGACACCCTGTAAGTTGCTGTTGGAGGGCTCGAAGGATTAGGGTTAGTGCTATCATTTCTATACATAATCCCTGAATTTGAAGTAGAAGTATAACTCAAGAAATTAGGAGCAGATGTCCAACCACTTGTGTTCTCGTCTACAGCTATTACTATATTCCCACCAGTATAATTAAAAGGCTGGCTAAATACAATTTCAAACCATTGATTATTTACTGGATTAGGCGTGATAGTTCCGCTAAATACTTGTGTTAATTGATTTACGGGTACCCAATCACTACTCGAGGCAAATGAAGTTTTATTGGTGTTGCCAATATAAACGGTCCAATTATTCCATACAGAAAGTGTCCCTAAAGTGGTAGTTTGATACCTTATTTTGGTAATAGGACCAGAGACTCCTCCTCCAGCTGCGTATTCAGCAGCTGTCACAATCTGTTGGCTATAATTATAAACATAATTTGCTACAGGAATTCTTTCATCTGCCGCAGAACTAACGCTGCCAGAGCCAATTTGAACAGTGCCTGTTTGGGAAAACCCTGTTTGCCATATAAATGACATCATAAAAAACGATAGCAGATGAAGCCATCGTTTTGTAGTGTTGCCTCGAATGGAATTCGAGGGCTTGAAAATAAAATTTTCCATAATTTCTCAAAATTAGAATTAACTTTACGAATATATAAAAAAATATTAAATAAAATAATTTAAGTGTTAAAATATGATAATGTTATTTTTTGTTAAACGCATGTACAATTGTATACATAGATTTAATTTGTTTATACGAATGTTTTTTAAGAGTAGATTTTACGGACATAATACTTAAAGCTGTTCTTTTGTAAACCTATTTTTAAATAATTCATTATTCTTGGATTTATCACCACTACCTTGACATATATTTAATAATTGTACCTTTGCAGGGCTATCTAATCACTAATGAAAAGTAATATTCTAGCTCGAATTCATACTCCCGAAGATGTAAAAGCACTATCTCTTGCCGAACTTGCATTGCTTGCTAAGGAATTGCGTGAGTTCATTATTGATGTTATTTCGGTCAAAGAAGGGCATTTAGGGTCGAGTTTGGGAGCTACAGAACTTACCATTGCTTTACATTATGTGTTTAATACACCCGATGATTTGTTGGTGTGGGATGTAGGTCATCAAGCCTATGGACATAAAATCTTGACCGGTCGAAAAGATGTTTTTCATACCAATCGCCAAAAAGATGGTATTTCCGGATTCCCGAAAATGAGCGAAAGTGTGTATGATGCTTTTGGTACCGGACACTCGTCTACTTCGATTTCGGCAGTACTCGGAATGGCAATTGCTTCTAAATTAAAAGGCGAGCATCATAAAAATCACATTGCGGTAATCGGAGATGCTTCTATAGTGTCAGGGATGGCATTGGAAGGATTGAATCATTTAGGCGTATCGGATGTAAATATGCTAGTCGTGCTCAATGATAATGCTATCGGGATTGACCCAAGTGTAGGAGCGTTTAAGAACTATTTGACCACCATTCGGAATGGTTCCACTACTTCTCAAAGTAATATATTTAGTTCTTTAAATATTAATTATTACGGCCCGATAGACGGACATGATTTACCCAAATTGATAGACGTATTGTCTGAGCTGAAAGATAAAAAAGGAGTAAATCTACTTCATATCATCACCACCAAAGGAAAAGGATTAAAACAAGCCGAAGAAAACCAAGTGGTGTATCATGCGCCGGGTAAATTTGATAAAATTACCGGCGAGATTCATCCCGTTTTACAAAAGGCTTTAACACCAAAATTCCAAGATGTATTTGGATTAACTGTTCTGGAATTGGCTCGTCAGAACCCTAAGATTATGGGAATCACTCCGGCTATGCCAACCGGAAGTTCTTTGAAGTATATGATGGAAAAATTTCCAGAGCGCGCTTTTGATGTCGGTATAGCCGAGCAACATGCTGTGACACTTTCGGCTGGGCTCGCTACACAAGGCATGATAGTGTATTGTAATATCTATTCGACTTTTATGCAACGCGCCTATGACCAAATTATACATGATGTAGCACTACAGAATCTGCCGGTTATATTCTGTTTGGATAGAGCCGGATTAGTAGGCGAGGATGGGGCGACTCATCATGGAGTGTTTGATTTGGCATATTTGAGATGTATTCCAAATATGATGGTATTTTCACCACTAGATGAGATAGAACTCAGAAATATTCTGTTTACGGTTCAAACCGATTTGCATTCGCCCATTGCTATTCGTTATCCGCGTCGAAGAGGTGTGCATATTAATTGGCAAAAGGATTTTCAGAAAATACCATACGGCAAAGCCATTGAACTTAAAGAAGGAAAAACTATAGCGATTCTCTCGACAGGTTTTATCGGGCAAAATGTTATCGAAGCTTTACAATCAGTAGCGAATACTGTTTCCGATAATTTTGCTCATTATCATTTCGGATTTGTAAAGCCACTCGATGAAGCGTGTTTACATCATATTTTCCAACAGTATAAAAGTGTAATTACCGTTGAAGAAGGCACCGTAAAAGGTGGATTTGGTTCGGCTATTTTAGAATTTGCTTCCGAAAATAAATACCAAATTCCTATTGATGTTTTGGGAATAAAGGATGAATTTATTTCGCACGGAACAATCGAAGAATTACTCCAAGAATGCGGCTTATCAGTAAATGCTTTAGTGGAATATCTACAAAAAAAGATTCCCCAACTAGTGAGGAATCTTAAATAATAGTAGTTTGGTTTAATTACTTTTTCAATACATTGATTGATTGATTGATGTATTTAGCAATATCTTCGGTCGGGTTAAAGCTTAGTGCTTTTTGGAAGTGCTCCAATGCTTTTGCTTTATCGTTTTTAGCTGTATAACGAGAACCTAAAAACGTGTGAGCTCCCACTAATTCTCTCTTTGTTCTTTCTTTAGAAAGTTCTGCTTCTCCTTTTTCGTTTACGATTCGGATATAATCTTCGTAGCTGATGACCGCTTTGTCAAGGGCTTCTTCAGTTTCTATCATACGGTTGATTTTCGCTTTGTTCAAGTGAGCATCGTGTGTAGTAGGATAGGTTTTGATAACTTCAGCATAAGCCTCATCTGCTTTTTGCAATTGAGCGAGATAGTCTGCTTTTTGATCCGGTGTAAACTTTTCTACATCTGCTTGCAGAGACGAAGTGTGGAACAAAATAGCATTACCTAAATATAAGTTGTCGAGTGCATAAGTGCTAGATGATTGATCTTTTATCGCTAGAGCGAATACTTTTGCAGCAGCTTCGTATAATTTTTCTTTATACAACTCTTCACCCAATTGGCTGAATTCACTTCCTGCATAAGGATCTTTTACTACAGCATCTTCTAAGTCTTTTAATGCTTCGTCAAATTTTGCCACATCACTGATTACTCCATCTTTTTTAGCTAGAGCTAATTTAGCTTTGGCTAACATCAAATAGTCACGACCAATGATTTTGTTTCCTTTTTGTAAGAACGTAGTAAGTGCGTTGATACTTTCTTGATAGTTCTTGTTCTCGAATGCAGCATACCCTAAATATCTGTAAATTCTAGGATTCACTTCACCTGAAGCCATCATTTTTTGTGCTTCTTGTTGTAGCGTAGCATATTCTTTTGTTAGAATCAAGAAGTCTGCATAACGCATTTTAGAATCTAATGAACTATCGGTTAAGCTCATGTATTTTCTGTAGTAATCAAGCGCTTTTTGGTTATATTCTTTATATTTTTTTAGATTGTCAGAACCCCAATAATAGTAAGTTTCTGCCAATTCGCGATATACCGGACCATAATTTGGGTCTTTGGCTGCAATTTGATTAAATGAAGATACTGCTTCTTCAAATGCTTTGGCATTTTTGGTAATTACAGCCATTTGCAAAGTCGCTCTTTTTAAATCTTTATCCAAAGATTGTGCATCGCGATAAGCTCTGAAAGCTTCGTTGGTGTTTTTATCTGCCAAATGAGCATCTCCTAAATACAACAATACAACTGCCGATTTTGGATCCGCTTGTTTTGCTTGAGTCAAATATTCAATCGCTTTTTTAGGGTCGGCATTATCTGAATTTAGATACGCTCTACCCACTTGAATAAGTTCTTCTACATCGCGTTTTTTGATGTTTTCAAGAGCTTTGTCGAAATTCACCGCAGCACCTTGCAGGTTGTTTTTATTTAAGTCGATATGTCCTAATCCGACATAGTTTAAGTGTGCGTTTGATTTAGCTTTTAAACCTTGATTCAAATACATGGCTGCAGAATCATTTTCCTTTTGGGTAAGATAAATATCCGCTAAATAAAAATAATTTTCACCTTTATCTGAATTGGTTTGTATAAGGTTTTTTAAGATAGATTTAGCTTGGTGATATTTCTCGGCGTCAATAGCTTGCTTGGCTTGGTTCAGGTCTTGTGCCTGAACGCTATACCCAATAAGTAAAAGGCTTAAAAATTTAATTGTTCTCATCTTATTATATTTATTTAATTTACTTTATAATGTTAACTTTCAGTTGGTCTAATTTCATCGGCGCTAAGCCCGAAGTCAGAACAATCTTTTGTCCGATGTCTGACGCTACAAATGATGCAAAACCCATACCCAAACCGTCTTTTCCTTGGTAATTTAACAAATAAATTTCGCGGGTTAACGGGTAAGATTTCTTTGCTATATTGGCTTGAGACGGATAATAATATTCAGTGTCGGATGAATCGTTTTTAACATTTTGTAGGTGTAGAATTTTGAGGTTTTCTGTGTATTGTTGTAGCTCATTTGGAGTTTGTGTTAACCAATTGATGCCAATTACCCCAATAAAATCGTCATTTTCGGAAATGTATTTTATAAGTTCTGCCGGAGATGATTTAGAATAAATCGTTTGATTTTCTCTACTGATTTGTGCTTTATCAAACAGCAATCGGATAGCGCCTGAATTTGGATTGTCAAATACTAATTCTTTACCGAGTTTTTCTTCTCCTTTTAGATGTTTTACAATGCGCTCTAATTCGATTAATGAATCGTTCGAGTTTTTGTTAGTAATAAACACCACAGCATCCAATCCAAATCGAGTAATAATAGGGGTTATTCCTTTTTGATTGAAAGTAATTTCCTCGTCTTTATTAAGCATTCTAGTCAAGACAGCCAAACGGATGGAATCATTGATCATCAAGTTGATGATTTCTGATTCTGACTTCGAAATCAGATTCAGTTTAGCCGAATACGAATTCTCAAAAACACTGATTTGATCCTCCAATATCGGTTGAAGCGATTCGTCGGTATAAATAACGGTTTCTCCGCTGATGTAGGTCTCTTTTGGTGCTTCTTTTTTGCACGAATAAAAAATTCCTATCACTACAATGAGAATGCTGAAATAAGATAAGGTTTTTTTCATAGTATTTTAATCTTGTAAAAGTCTAATAAATCTCAAAAATGCATAACCTACCAGAACAACTCCGAAGAGAATTCTTTGGGTATAATCCAAAGTTAACGGTAAATCCTTCCAGAATATTACAGCCAGCCCCATAAAAAGGTAAATCAGAAAAAAGAATATTCCGAAAACAAACAGAAATCGCTGTTTAGGCGATTTCTGCATGAATTTTTGTGTGAATTTTGGTGTCAATTTTATCTTGAACTAATATTAATATCAATTGGTAATGTATAGCTTACACGTACTTTTCTACCATTTTGAACACCTGGGTTCCACTTTTTAGCTTTTTTAAGTACTCTTACCGCTTCTGCTCCTGTTCCGTGACCTAAATCACGAACTACTTTGATGTCCGTAAGGCTACCGTCAGTTTCAACTACGAATTGAACCCAAACTTTACCTTTCAAATCTCTATCTACAGAAGGAGCGTTAAATTCTCTTTGTACATATTTTCTAAAAGCATCCATACCTCCTGGGAACTCTGGCATAACTTGTACAGCCGTATAGATTTTCTTGTCATCTATAATCTCAGCGTCTACTTTTTGAGTAGAGTGAGTTCCGTCTAATACCACTTCTCCTGCATCTGGATCGGCCTCGATGTTTTTAGAACCTGCGATTTTATCTTTTAAATCATCCACACTAGTAATTTCTTGTTGAACGGTTTCTTTTTCAACAATTACTGGTGGAACGTGTTTTACTACTTCTTGAACCGTTTTGGTTTCTTTTTTAATAATTGGCTTTTCGATAATTTCTTCAGGCGGTTTTACGGGCTCAAGAATCTCCATCATTACGATTTTGGTATCTATTGGAGTCGTATCTTCCACAACTGGGTCTTTAGCAAGCTTTTTAAGTATTACCGGCGCACCAATAGCGAATGAGAAAATAAGCCCACCGATTATCAAAGCTCGTAGAGAAACCTTACCGTTTTCCTTACGCAATACGTAAGCACCGTATTCTTGATTTCTGCCCTCAAAAACAGTATCTACCCAAGCCGATTTAAATAAATTCATAACTTTCTTTTTTTAAAATTAAAGAAATTTCTTTCTCAAACTCACACGCTTAATATGCTTTTTTCTCTGTTAACATTTGCACATCTTCTGGAGTGATGTCAACAATAGCATATCTTTTTTCTTGTGTGATTGCCATTTCGTCCAATATATCAACTAGATTTTTATAAGTCGATTTTTCACTTGGTTTAATGATAATAACTAGAGTTTCATCATTTTTGGTTCTGCGCGGATCTGCTTGTACTTCTTTTGATTTTTTTAGAATTACTTGACGGATTCCGTTTTTGCCATATTTTGCGATTACTGGTTCTCCTCCCGGTTGCGGATTATCAAGACTTCCTATGTAGTAAGCCACATTATCCCCACTTCCTAAAACTAAGGTAAGTGTTCTCCAAGCCGGTGTTTCTGCTTTCGGATTCTCATCATCAATTTGCTCATCTTTATCCGGCATTGCCAAATCCATCGACTGCGGCTTTGACAGTGTTGTCGTAAGCATAAAGAAAGTAATCAATAAGAATGCCAAGTCCACCATAGCGGTTAAGTCTACCGCAGGATTACTTTTTTTACTTCTTACTTTTTTCTTCCCGTCATCTTTGGGAGCTGTATTTAATTCTGCCATTTTTTATGGTCTGTTTATTTTTGATTAAAAATCTTCTCCTCTAAGCCCTGTAACTAAGAAAAAGTTATTTTTTTTCTTCGATTGAAGAATGTCAATTACTCTTTTAATAGTCGGGTATTCTTCCTTAGCATCACCTTTAATAGCGATGTCCATATCTTTTTGATCTTTTTTAGGGACATTTTTATCTATTAAAAGTTGTACGTTTGCTTCTCTTGCTGATTGAATCCAGTCCACCAATTGGTTGTTGATAGAATCAAAAGGGATTCCGGTCTGAACACCTGGTTTCATACGCTCACCACTATCTAGTGCGATTAAGCTTTTTAAGGCTCTAATATCCACTCCAAACGATTCGATTAAAGAAAAACGTTGCTTCTCTTCTTCTGTAAATTCAATACCGTATTTTTCGCTCATTTTTTCAAGCATTAGCTTGCGAACATCTTGTCCGATAGCTCCAAAATAAGCACTTTTGTTAGCGACAGTGATTGTTGCTAAGTTTACATCCGGTAATTTGATTTGTACAGTAGAGGCAGGAGTTGTTACTTCAACCGGTTCTGGAAGTTTAGCCGTAGATGTCATAATGAAGAATGTAAGCAAGAGGAATGCGATATCACACATTGCTGCCATATCGATTCTTGTACTCTTTTTTGACATTTTTACTTTAGCCATTCTCTATTTTTTTGAAATTATTACTTTTCTTAATCTTAAAAGAAAAAATTAGTTTTTACCTCTTGCTCTTCTGTAAGATTGAGTAATAGATGATCCAGCTTCGTCAATAAAATATGTTAATGTATCAATTTTTGCTGTGAAATAGTTGTACATGATAGTTGCAACAGTTGATGTAGCAATACCTGTAGCTGTATTGATAAGTGCCTCAGAGATACCATTTGCAAGAGCAGCTTGGTCAGGAGCTCCGGCAGCAGCTAGTCCAGAGAACGCTTTAATCATACCTGATACAGTTCCTAATAGACCTGCAAGTGTTCCGATTGATACAAGAGTAGCAAGGATAGTCATGTTTTTCTCAAGCATTGGCATTTCTAGAGAAGTAGCTTGCTCGATTTCTTTTTGGATAGCTTCTTCAGCTTTCTCACTGTCAAAACCTTCTTTTTTAACTTCTTGGTATTTAACTAGAGCAGCACGAATAGCATTAGCTACTGAACCTTGTTGATTATCACATGCATCGATAGCAGCGTTGATGTTACCTGAAGCTACATCTTCTTTCACTTGGTTAACGAATTTGTCTAGACTTCCTTTTCCGGCTGCTTTAGAAATCACAAAAAATCTCTCAATAGAGAAAACTAGTGTCATAAGTAAAAGTCCCATAAGGATTGGTACGATAAAACCTCCTTTGTAAACCATACCTAATATATTTCCGGGTAGTGGATGTCCGTCTGGATCGTTGTCAATAAAGTTAGATGGGTTACCCATGATATACTTCCAGATTAACCAACCAATCAAAAGACAGATTGCAATAATAATTCCAGAAACAACATTAGAGCCTTTAGCTTTTGCATTGTTTTCAACCGATACGTTTGCTTCGTTTGTCATTTTTTAAAAAATTTTAGTTTGTTTTAATTTGATTAATAATTGTCGTTTTTACGTAAGAACCATCTTTAGATTAGTTCTTAATTAGCAAACAACAAATTTATATTTTTAAGTTTAATAAAAAAATAAAATAGGTTTTTTTTAGCGTTAATATAACATTGGGTTTGGGTTGAAAATGAAATGATAAACCGCAATATAATAAAAATAGTTATACAGATTTATCAAGGAAATCTGTATAACTATTTAGTTGATAGTTTTTTATATTTGTATAGAAAAGTTTATATGTTGGATTTGAATTGTTCTAAAAAGCGAACATCATTCTCATAAAACATTCGGATGTCACTGATTTGATACAGCAACATTGCCATACGTTCAATACCCATTCCGAAAGCAAAACCGGAATATGTTTTAGAATCGATTTTACAGTTTTCAAGTACATTCGGATCCACCATTCCGCATCCCATAATCTCTAACCAGCCGGTTCCTTTGGTGATTCGGTAATCAGTAGGAGAGTTTAATCCCCAATAAATATCAACTTCAGCACTTGGCTCGGTGAACGGGAAGTATGACGGACGCAAACGAATTTTTGATTTACCGAACATTTCTTTGGTAAAATATAATAGTGTTTGCTTCAAATCAGCAAAAGACACGTTTTTGTCGATGTATAATCCTTCGATTTGATGGAAAATACAGTGAGAACGAGACGAAATAGCCTCATTTCTGAATACTCTACCCGGTGATACCGTACGAATAGGAGGTTGGTTATTCTCCATATAACGAACTTGTACCGATGAAGTGTGGGTTCTTAATAGTACATCCGGATTGGTTTGGATAAAGAAAGTATCCTGCATATCTCTTGCCGGGTGGTATTCCGGAAGGTTTAGTGCGGTAAAGTTGTGCCAATCATCCTCGATTTCCGGTCCTTCAGAGATGTTAAATCCGATGTTTGAGAAAATATCAATTACTTGATTTTTTACTATCGATATAGGGTGTCTAGACCCTAATTGTAACGGATAGCCCGGACGTGTTAAATCGCCATATAATCCTTTTGAAGATTCTTTGCCCTCTAGTAATTCCTGAATCGATTTTACTTTGTCTTCCGTAGCTTTTTTAAGCTCATTGATAACTTGTCCGAATTCTTTTTTACTTTCATTCGGAACGTTTTTGAATTCAGCAAAAAAATCGTTTAAAATTCCTTTTTTGCTCAGATATTTAATACGGAATTGCTCTAAAGCCTCTTTATTATCAGTAGTAAAAGCGTTAACTTCTTGGATGTGATTTTTAATATTTTCTATCATTGCCACTATCATATAACTAAGGAGGCAAATGTAGTCATTTTGTTTGAAAAATTTAATTAAGAAATAATCCCTTTTTCTAAAAAATAATTCACGATGGCTTCTTTCATCAAGATGGTTTGCTCGCCGGCTTTGAGTTGCGGGAGTTGTTCTTTTATTTTATAATGTGGCCATCCGTCCTTGTCAAAATAATCAAATTCATAATATCCGTAAGGTTCTAGAAGCTTACAGATAGCGATGTGCATTAAGTTTACTTTATCGTCTTTTTTGAATTTTGCATGCGGATTTCCGAGTTCTTGGATACCTATCAGATAAATAATTCCGTCAAGGTCCATGGGGTCATCAGGAGAGAACTTGTCCGATAAAAATCGAACAAGTTTATCCCATCTTGATTTTAATACTTCGTCTCTTGACATTATCGTATAATAATTTCGTATGGCATCATTGCTTGAACGCCAGATTTGGTTTGTAGGTTTTTAACGCGTTGAAGGAGTTGGTAGTTTTCTTCGCCGATTTCTTCTTTAATCATACTTTCTTTAGCTTTTGCAGTCATGAAAGGATTTAAATCGTCAAAGAACTCCTGAGTTGTTTTCTCAAATACCGGGAAATTGATGGTTTTATAGGTTTCGGTTTGAGCTAGTTTTGCGGCATAATTAATGGCTTCTTGCAATCCTCCGATTTCATCAACAAGACCTAAACGTTTAGCATCTGTTCCTGTCCAAACGCGACCTTGAGCTACTTCATCCACTTGCTCAATCGTCATTTTTCTGCCTTGAGCCACTCGTTGTAAGAAAACCGTATAAATATTCTCAACGCTTTCGGTTAACACTCCTTTTAAAGTTTCATCCATTGGTTGGAACGGGCTGTAGCTAGCCGAATTTTTGTGTGTAGTTACCACATCCGAATGAATTCCGATGTTATTTACAAATTCTGTAAAGTTTGGCACTGCTCCAAATACGCCAATTGAGCCGGTGATAGTGGTTGATTCTGCGAAAATTCTATCTGCATTACACGAAATGTAATATCCACCCGAAGCCGCATAATTACCCATTGAAACGATAACCGGTTTGTGTTTTTTGGTCAGTTCAATTTCTCTCCAAATAATATCCGATGCTAATGCACTTCCGCCCGGAGAATCCACGCGCAGAACTATAGCTTTTACGTTTTCGTCTTTTACGGCATCTTGTAAGGATTGTTTTACATACCCTTCGCCAATAGTGCGAACATCACCTTCACCATCTCTGATTTCGCCTTGAGCGTAAATAACTGCAATTTTATTTTTTTCTTTTTTGGATTTAATAGCGATAGCAACATTTGCGGCATAATCCTTAATATCTACCGTATTGTAATCTTCGTCGTATTTTACTCCGATAGCTTTTTTGATTCCGTTGTGGAACTCATCTTCATACACTACTTTATCCACCAGCTTTTTGTTTAGCGCCAATTGAGGTGTTCTCGCTGCTAGTTGGTCTGCAATAGCGTTAAGTGAATCTACCGAAATTTTTCTGCTAACAGCAATATCTTGAACGATGGTTTCCCAAGCCGAATTCAATAATTCTTGCATTTGAAGGCGATTTTCGTCGCTCATTTTGTTTTCCAAAAATGGTTCTACGGCACTTTTGTATTTCCCGTGACGGATTACCTCCATTTTAATTCCGTATTTTTCTTGGAAATCTTTGAAGAATAAAATCTCAGATGATAGTCCTTTGAATTCTACTTCACCTACCGGATTCACATATACTGTATCTGCCACAGAGCCCAAATAATATTGGCCTTGCGTATAATAATTAGAATAAGAAACTACAAATTTTCCGGATTCTTTGAATTCATTGAGTTTATCTCGTAGGGCTTTGGTTTGCGCCAATCCTAAGCTAGATTGTACGTTTAATAGCGAAATACCTTTGATTTTGTCGTCGGTTTTAGCATTTTCTATAGCATTCAAAACATCAATAAGTCCGTCATAGTTTTCAGAATTCAGATAAGGGAAGTCGGTAACTATAGTTTTCGCAGAATGATCCTGAGTGATTTTCTCTAAATCAAGTAATAGAACTGTATTGTCTTTGACATACGTTTTGTTGGCATCATCTCCGGCAGAACCCATGATTACTCCTAAGATAAAAAATCCGAAGAACAAGATGATGAAAAATAAAAACAATCCAACTAACGTTGCCAATACATTGCTTAAGAATTTCATAGTAAAAAATTTAAACTTTATAAATAAGTTGCAAAGGTCTGAAAAATGTTACAGTTTTTGAAATAAATCTATTGCGCGAGCCAATTCTCTAAAATCTTCATTCCGTGTGGGGTCATGATAGATTCAGGGTGATACTGAACGGCTCTTATATCATACGTTTTATGACGAAGCGACATAATATTTTGTTGCTCATCCAGGGCAGTAATCTCTAAACATTCCGGTAAATCATTTGGATTGACTACCCAAGAGTGATATCTGCCGACTTGGATAGTTTCTGGCAAATCTTTATAGAGGATTTCGTCGTTTACGGTAATATGAATCGGTGTTGCAGTTCCGTGAACAACTTCATTTAGTTGTACTAAATTGCCACCAAACACTTCCGCAATAGCTTGTTGCCCTAAACAAATGCCTAGTATGGGTTTTTTGTCATAAAATTCTCGGATAATTTCTTTGAGTTTTCCGGCTTTATCAGGAATTCCCGGACCGGGCGACAAGACAATTCGGTCAAAATATTTTACTTCTTCGAGTTCAATTTCATCATTGCGGATGACTTCAACAGTTGCTCCCAAAGATTCTAAATAATGAGATAAATTGTAGGTAAAACTATCGTAATTGTCCAATAAAAGAATCTTCATTTATTCGTTTATCAGTTTAATTATACCAATTACAGCAATCAGAAGTGTTACACTTCCAATGAGCAGATTGACATTTTTGATGAAAAATTCGACTTTGGATTCTATTTTTTTGATGAAATGCGTATAAAAATAAAATATAATCATAGCTCCCAAAGCCGAACCAATCGAGAATAGTACTAAATAAGGTTTTTCGAATGAAAAATAACCATACGAACCCATTGTAATACTCAAAACCACATAAAACGGAATCGGAAATACATTGATGAGCGAAAGCAATATTCCCATAAAGAAATGACTTCTTTTGCTGTTGATGATGACTTGGTCATCTTGGATTTTCTTCTTTTTGGCAAAAAAGAAAAAGTAAACACTCAAAACCAAGAAAATTCCAATCCCGATTTCTTGAATAAGATGATTGATGTCGGCGCGTTTGTCAATAAATCGAGCAAAAATCGTAGCCACCAATGCTTGGAAAAACACAATTATACTCGCTCCTAGTCCGAGCATAAAAGCTCTAGTTCTCCCTTCTCTCAAGCAAGTTTTGGCTACAGTCATGTTAATCAAACCCGGTAAAAGCGTTGATAAAAGTGTGACGGAAAGCCCGAGCATGAAAGGAGAGAGGTAATTCATCTATTTGATTTTGAATTTGATGTAAGTGATTGGCTTGTTTAGCTCTAAATATTGTTTTTCGTAAAAAGTTTGAATCGACGTCACTACTTCCGGCGCGCCTTCGTTCACATAAATATTGTGATTGGCATAGATTACCTCATGTCCTTCTCCGTGTAATAAGCCTAAGGTATAACCGTGCATGAATTCGCTGTCGGTTTTTAGGTTTACAAAACCATCTTTATTCAAGATGTTTTTATAGCGTTGAAGAAACTCAGAATTGGTCAATCTGTGTTTTGTTCGTTTGTATTTGATTTGCGGGTCGGGGAACGTAATCCAAATTTCGGTTACTTCTTCTTGTCCGAAGATAAATTCAATTAGCTCAATTTGTGTTCTTACAAAAGCCACGTTCGGAAGATTTTCTTCGATAGCGGTTTTGGCTCCTCTCCAAAAACGAGCACCTTTGATGTCAATCCCGATAAAATTTTGATTCGGATATTTTTGAGCTAATTCAACGGTATATTCTCCTTTTCCGCATCCCAATTCGATAATGATGGGATTATCATTTTTAAAATATTCTTTATTCCACTTGTTTTTGTACTGAAAATTATCGCTTACTACCTCATCGCGAGTAGGTTGGATAACATTCGAAAAAGTTTGATTTTCATTAAATCGTTTTAACTTATTTTTACTTCCCACGTCAAAATTATTTTTTGGTAAAAGTAGCGAATAATCACTAAACAAAAAATTCCGTTTCTTTGTCCTGAATCTAAAGTCACGAGCCTTGAACACATCCAAAAACATATTAGTTGCGCCACTCAATTGGGGTTTGGGACATGCTTCGCGATGTGTTCCTATTGTTCAAAAACTGATAGAATTTGGTTATAACCCAATTTTGGCTTCCGACGGACAAGCTATGGAGTTTTTGAAAAAGGAATTTCCGAATTTGATAACTATTGAACTTCCTTCGTACAATATTCAATATGCTCGACAAGGATTTTTATTGAAGTGGAAATTGTTATGGAGTAGTTTTAGTATTCGAAAAGCTGTACGGGAAGAACACGAAAAGGTTGCTCAAATCATTCAGCAATACCAAATTCAAGGGATAATTTCGGATAATCGATTGGGTGTGTATAGCGATGTGGTTCCGAGTGTATACATCACGCATCAAATTCAAGTGCTTTCCGGATTTTTGACGCCCATTACGAGCTTTGTTCATCAAAAATTTATCAGGAATTTCGATGAATGTTGGATTCCGGACGACCCGAAATGGAATCTTTCGGGTGAATTATCTAACCTGAAGAATGTTGGTTTAAAAATTAAATATATAGGAGTATTAAGCCGATTTAGAAAACAAAACGTAGAAATCAAATTCGATTTAGCCGTCATTTTATCTGGTCCGGAACCTCAAAGAACATTGTTGGAAGAAAAAATTTTGACAGAACTTCCGAAGTTTGATGGCAAAGCGGTTTTTATAAAAGGTAAAATGGAAATGCAACAAACTCAAGAAGTAAAAGAGAATATTACTTTTTACAATTACCTTGTAGGGAAAGATTTGGAAGGTGTTTTGCATAAAAGTCGAATGATTCTATCTCGTTCGGGCTATTCTACCGTGATGGATTTGTTTGTTTTGGGCAAAAAAGCGTTTTTTATCCCCACTCCGTGGCAAACGGAACAAGAGTATTTGGCTAAACGAATGGAGAAGCTTAAAATTGCTCCGTATTGCTTGCAGAAAGATTTTATGATAGATAAGTTGAGTGAAATCCAAGATTACAAAGGATTTGAAAGTTCTTTGTCTCAAACGGATTGGGAAGATGTATTTCGAATTTTTGACTAATTATTACTTACGAATGCTATCGTGCGAGTGTGATTGTGTACCGTTATTCCAAAGGGTAAGAATGTCGGTGGCTACGGCAGCACCACTACCTGAAGCAATAGCTACTTGAGAGCGATGTCCGGCTAATACTCCGGCTACATAAAGATTGTCGGCTACTTTGTGGTCTTCGTTTTTGAGTTGGATTCTGTTTTTCTCCGGAATTGATTTTAGATGCGGAGTCACATAGTGCTTAAGTCCTTCGATGTCAAAAGTGTTTGAAGCGCCAACAGCTACCACTACGATTTTAGTTTCGTAGATATTATCATTGGTATATACTTGGTAATAATCTGAATCTTTAAGGACTTTGGTTACTTTTTCTCCTGCAATTTGCTGGATATGCGGATAGGTAGTAGATAGGTGTTCGATGCTTTCTTGCAATAATTCGGAACCTAATTTCCTGGACGGAACACCATATACATTGTTAAGCAAGGCGTCTTGCAGATTAGAAGTTCTTTGGTGCGTTAAGATTCCGATTTTTTTGTCTTGGACAAATGCTTTTTTATGGGCAGAACCCAGTACCAGAGCGCATGATACGCCGGCAACACCTCCGCCAATAATCAGCACATCAAACATATTAGAAATCTTTATGTCTGCCCTCTATAGCTTTAGAGGTTTTGAAAATTAGTATAATACAGATAGCACAAAGTGAAGCTACGATTCCAATAAGAGCTAATAAGCTATTTCCGGAAAGTAAATTTTGGAAGTCTAATTGAGTAATATTGAAGATAATTAACCCAACAGCCAATACGATAAGAGTATATATAAAAGTTTTCATTGTTCTAATTCTCAAACAAAGTTACAAAGCCCTCCACTACATAAAAAGCCCTTTAACATTAGAGGCAAATAATTTAACAGCGATAGCCAGTAGGATTACTCCGAAAACTTTGCGAATTACACCAAGTCCTCCTTTGCCTAATGCTCTTTCAATTTTTCCGGAAGATTTCAGTACAAAATAAACTAATACTGTATTTAAGAAAATGGCAACAATGATATTAATGCTTTCGTATTCCGCGCGAAGTGCAAGTAACGTTGTCATGGTTCCGGCTCCGGCAATCAGCGGGAAAGCAATAGGAACAATCGAAGCTGTATTGGGCGCTTCATCTTTGTATAAATGTACACCGAGAATCATTTCTAGTGCTAAGAAGAACAATACAAAGGCTCCGGCAACGGCAAATGAATTCACATCCAAACCGATGAGTTTTAGGATTTCATCTCCAACAAATAAGAAAGCAATCATGATGAAAAAGGCAACAATAGAGGCTTTTTCGGATTGAATGTGTCCCACGCGTGAGCGCAAATCCACAATGATTGGAATACTTCCTAAAATATCAATTACTGCAAACAAAATCATGGTTACAGTAAACGTCTCTTTCCAGTTAAATCCTAATGAGAATTCCATTTTTTATTTTTTGCAAAGATAGGTTTTTAATATTGATAAAACTTTAGTTGGTGATATCAACAGAGTTGGCTCTCCCTAGTCCGATTACTTTGTCATAACGGTCGGTAGTTCCTTTATAATACACCAATACGTAATAGTCGTTTTCGGTTTGATAGAAATTGCCATCTATAGCATCTTTTTGGTTAATTTGTTTCTTTTTATTGGCCAATACGTATTGATAATTGGTGAATCCTTGCTTGATTAAAACCGCTTTTCTGTAAATACCATCTTTGGGGTCATATTCCATTTTGTATTCATCCGTCAGGGCATAATTGTTAAACATACCGTTGATGTAGATGTCGTCTTTCCCAAAATAGCTTGGTGCTTGTAGAGAAAAGTACACCCAGGTATAATCCGCTTCTACATTAGGGAGTTCGCGGCTTGCCACCGAGGTTACAAAATTTCCGTTGATGTCCGGATAATAAGTATAAACTTGATTTGCACGAGCCAGATTGGTGTAGAGATGAGAATTGTAAATTTCGCCTGAAGTTACTCTATTTACGGTGTTGTTGCCGGCACGAATATCTTTTGTTTCTAAATACATATATTCGTTAGAACCATAAAAACTAGTTTCTTTGTCGTATTTGTAAATTAAATCACCTGCAATGGTGTATTGGGGTTGGATTTTAGTAATTGCTGTATTCCATACACCATTTTGTAATAAGACAACTTTTACATTTTGATTTGGATTTTGGAGCATGAGATTTCCGGGTTTAATGGTGAAATCCAAATTTTGTCGCTGCTCGATTTCGCTAATAGTTCTGGAGCGTTTGATTTGCAGAGAAACACCTACAATGGTTTCGTAAAGTACAAAACGTCTTGAAAGAACTAATTCATTATTAGAATCAAAAATCTTGAGCATATAATTACCCGATATTTTTAGTTTGGTTTGGCTGTTCGGAAAACTCAACACATAATGAGAATAGCCTTGAAGGGTGTTTTTTGAGTTTTCATACGTTTGAATTCTAACATTATCAAAGCCATTCAAATAATCCATTTTTGATAGTGGCGAAGGTTGCCAATTGTAATCACAATGAGTGATAGTGTACATATAATCTTGTTCGGCAGCGTATAAATCATCAAAACGAAATTGAAAATTTTCGCCCAATCTAAAAATAGGAACAACGCTTTGACCACCTTGTGTAAATGCAGCCGTTTTGATATTAAATGGAGGAGCAACTTCGTGTTCTGTTTGTGCTTGTAAGCTAATACTTAGAAGAAGAAAGAATTTAAAAATAAAATAGAATAGTCTCATTTATAGTGGCTTTAATGAATGATAAATTTAGAGAATCTAAAAATAACATTTTTAATTTATGTAGAAGTATAACTTTTTACTAAGATAACAAAATAAAAAAACACCTGATAGATCAGGTGTTTTTTAAAGATTGTATGTCAAATCAATTATTTGATTTGGAAAGTAACTCTTCTTACAAGTTTACGAGCTCCAGCAGAAGATGGTTCTACAGAGTTGTCTTCTCCTTTAGAGATAACATTTAATCTGCTAGCATCAATTCCTGCTTTAACTAATATTTTCTTAACGTTTTCAGCTCTTCTGTTTGCTAAACCGTAGTTGTAGTTTGCGTTTCCAATCTCATCAGCGTGACCAAAAATGTCTACACTTGCGTTAGGATTGTTTAACAAATAAGTACGGATGAAATCGATTCCGTGAGAAGAAACATTTGTTGGTTGATCTTTGTTGAAATCAAAATAAGTAGTTACATAACCAGAATTGATTAGTTCTTTAACCATTTGGTTTTGATCTTTATCAGATGATTTTGCTGATACACCAGGACCATATTTGCTTTCTAAATAGGTTTCTAATTCATCAGGAATACCATTTCCGTTTCTGTCAATTGCTCTACCTTTAGTATCTACAGCTACACCAGGAGTTGAGTTTGGCTCAGCATCTAGATAATCTGGCACACCATCTTTGTCAGAATCAACTAACATTGATTCGATATCTCCAATTCTTTTATCCATTGCAGATAATTCATCATCGATAGGAGTAGTAATATACCAGTCAGCGTGTTTCTCATTTTTACCAAGATACATAGTAATACCTAAAGACGCATTAAAAATAAAGTTTTGTTCAAAACCTCTTCTTGCAGCCATAATAGGAGCACCATCCCATGTGATATTTTGCTCCATAGTGTTAACACCACTGAAATCTCCAGTTAAAACAAATTTTTCAGAAAGTTTAACTTGAGCTGTAATACCAGCGATGAAGTTAATCATTTGATCTTTTTTGTCATAATTGTCGCTATCTAACATAGCGTAACCTAAACCAGCATGTCCTAATAGACCGACAGTGTTAGTCCAATCTTCAAAATTCATAAGACGTCCTAAGTTTACAACTCCTTGTAAGCTAAAACGATAAAATTTGCTTTCAAAATCGATTGAGCTATCATCTCCAGCCTCAAAAGTGTCATAACCAGCATCTAGTTTAAGACCGAATTTGTTGTTGAACATATATCTAACACCGAAATCAGCGTGTAGAGGAGCTACTCTTTCTGTGTATGCACCCATACTGAAAGGTTTAACAGGTTTTGTAAGACCAGCATTTAATTCTAACGACCACTTATTGTAGGCTGAACTTTTCTGCTCTGTTTCTTGGGCGTTTAGAGTCGCTATAGACGAGACTAAAACAGCCATTGATAATACAATTTTCTTCATAATCACCGTGTTTAATTTTTATTTACTTTTAAAAGTTAAAATTTGCCGCAAAAATAACTTATTTATTTTAAATAACTTTAAAAAAATATTAATTTTGATTCCCTATAAGCTTTATTGACAGCTTTTTGTTTAAACTTTATCAAGAATTACGCCAAAAAAAACTTAAAATCTATTGTTTGTTTAATTTTTCGGCAATAAGGTAGCAAGCTTGATTTAACATTTGATAAACATTCTCAAACCCATTCTCTAATCCGTAATACGGGTCGGGAACATCTACATTTTCGTTTTCAAAAAGTTCATTCATAATAAGTTGTACCTTCTGTTTGGCTTGTTCGTTAGGGGCTAAATCTACTACATTTTTAAAGTTAGAATTGTCCATTACATAAATGTAATCGAATTCTTCAAAATCAGAAATAGTGAATTTGCGTGCTCTTTGTTTTGATATATCAAGACCGTATTTTTTACAAATAGCAATAGAGCGTTTGTCGGGTTGTTCTCCTTGATGCCAACCGCCTGTTCCTGCAGAATCTACTAGGAATTTAGACTTGTCGAGTTTGGATTGTAATATACCTTCTGCAATAGGGCTTCGACAGATATTGCCTAAGCAAACCATCAAAATTTTGGTCTTCATTTACATTGATAATTTTTTGTTGATGTCGTCAGCAAACTTTTTGAATTGTTTGTCGGTTTCAACTAAATTGTCAACGGTTTTGCAAGCGTGAAGCACTGTGGCGTGGTCTCTATCCCCAATCTGAGAGCCAATATTTTGTAAAGAGGCTTTGGTGTATTTTTTAGCAAAAAACATTGCTAGCTGCCTTGCCTGAACAATATGGCGTTTACGCGTTTTAGACTGAAGATCTTTTACATCCAACTGGAAGTAATCCGAAACGACTTTTTGGATATAGTCAATAGAAATTTCTTTCTTAACGTTCTTAACGAATTTCTCTACAACTTGTTTTGCTAAATCAAGTGTAACTTCCTTTTTGTTGAAGGAAGACTGAGCAATAAGCGAAATAATTGCGCCTTCTAGTTCTCGTACGTTTGACTTGATGTTTTTAGCTACGTATTCAATAATTTCGTCCGGCATTTGCACGCCATCGCGGTACAAAATATTTTTCAAGATCGAAAAACGCGTGTCGTAATCGGGTTGTTGCAGCTCAGCTGACAATCCCCATTTAAAACGAGAAAGCAAGCGTTGTTCGATATCTTGCATATCTACCGGAGCTTTGTCCGAAGTAAGTACCACTTGTTTTCCGTTTTGGTGAAGGTGGTTGAAGATGTGGAAGAATACATCTTGTGTTCCTGCCTTTCCGGAGAAAAATTGTACGTCATCAATAATCAAAACATCGATGAGTTGGTAGAAATGAATAAAATCATTTCGTGTATTTTTCCTCACTGAATCCACAAATTGTTGCGTAAATACCTCAGCTGAGATATACAAAACTGTTTTTTCAGGATGTTTTTCTTTGATTTCAACACCAATTGCATGAGCAAGGTGTGTTTTGCCCAATCCAACCCCTCCAAAAATAAGCAGCGGATTAAAAGAAGTTCCTCCTGGTTTGCTAGCCACAGCCATACCTGCCGAGCGAGCCAATCTATTGGAATCTCCTTCTAAGAAGTTGTCAAAATTGTAACTCGAATTGAGTTGCGATTCGATTTTGATGTTTCTGATTCCGGGAATGATGAATGGATTCTTTAGTTCCGGATCTTTATTTTGAATGGGAAAATCTACTTCTTGAGGTTTTACAGAAGCCCTTTCTGAGCCGGGAAGTTGTTCTGTAAAAGGTTGTTTTTTGCCAATTGGTTTTTCCATGTTGATTTTGTAAATCAATTTGGCGCTTTCTCCCAACTCTTTAGTGAGGGAAAGTTTTAGAAGTTTTACGTAGTGTTCTTCTAACCACTCATAGAAAAACTTACTCGGAACCTGGATGTGTAAAACATTACCAGAAAGTTCAACGGCTTTAATCGGCTCGAACCAAGTTTTGTAGGCTTGCTCTTGAATATTGTCCTTTATGAATGACAGACAATTCTCCCATACCGATTGTGCAGTTTTGTTCATATTCCTCTAAGATTAACTATTATTTACTAATTTTGGCTCGAATTCGAAACAGAGTAGGACTGATAGACAATAGAATATGTTTCCTAGTTTCGAGTTAGCAAATATGTAAATAAAATTATTCAAAAAAAAATTTAAAACCCCTTGTATTTGTTAAAAAAAATATTATAACAAAAATAGAGGGTGAAATGTTAAATATCTAATGAGAGAATATCAATATACAACACGAGTACGATATGCCGAGACGGATCAAATGGGAGTGGTATATCACGGAAATTATGCGGTTTATTTCGAGATGGGAAGAGTGGAATGGCTTAGAAATCTAGGGATTTCGTACAAATGGATGGAAGATAACGGAATTATGCTTCCGGTGGTTTCCCTGACGATGAACTACAAAAAACCGGCTCGTTATGATGATTTGCTAACTGTTAAAACCATTTTCAAAAACCAGACTTCGGTTAAAATAGAATTTGAGTACGAAATCTATAATGAAAACAATGAGTTATTAACAACCGGCTATTCTATGTTGGTGTTTGTGGACAAGAAAACATCTCGTCCAACAACACCTCCAGATTATGTTTTAGAGAAACTAAAGTCTCTTTAATTAGAATCGATACCCCACAGAAACACCCGCATTAGCTTCAACAGCCATAAAGCGATCGTTTACATCTTCGCTAAAATTTCTGGCAATACTTACATAGGGCGCAATAGCGAATTTGTCGTTCCATGCCCATTTGTATCCAAGACCTAATCCCATGATGAAAGAGTCCATATCAGTATCTGATTTTCCGGCTCTTTTGTCAATGTGGTCGCCAAAACGGTATTTCATAAAAGGATATGCATAGAAACTACCTTTTTCTTCAGGGGAGAAGTAGTAGTTGTAGTTGAGCATTACACTGGTGGTTTCAAACTTTTTATCATCCGTTTCTGCTACGTACGAAAAGCGATCATTGAAGTGAACTTCCGCGCCGAATGATTGATTGTCATCCAAAAAATATTCGTATCCAATTTCTACCGATGCAATGGCAATCACATTGGCAATGTTGAATTTTACTTCGCTTTTATACTGAGCATTTGCTGATAATCCCGCTACAAGTGCTACTAATCCTAATACGATTTTTTTCATAAACTAAATATTTAAATTAAAGTATTCCTTATTGGTTTTTGGCTGCCCATTTTGCATAATCTTTGGCAAAATAGCTCGCGATTAAATCTGCTCCGGCTCTTTTGAAAGCGTATAATTGCTCTACCATTACCGCATCGTGATTTAACCATCCTTTTTCGGCTGCGGCTTTAATCATAGCATATTCTCCTGATACTTGATACACCGAAACAGGTACTCGCACACTATTTTTTACTTCTCTTACAATGTCTAAATAAGGAAGTCCCGGTTTTACCATAACAATATTCGCGCCTTCTTCAACGTCCAAAAGCGTTTCTTTGATAGCTTCTACGCGGTTGGCGTAATCCATTTGGTAGGTTTTTTTGTCGCCAAATCCCGGAGCTGAATCCAGTGCATCGCGGAACGGTCCGTAAAAAGACGACGCGTATTTAGCACTATAGCTCATGATTCCTACATTTTTGAAGTTGTTTTCTTCCAAAATTTTGCGGATAGCTTTAATTCTTCCGTCCATCATGTCGCTAGGAGCCACAAAATCTGCTCCGGCCTCGGCGTGTGAAAGACTCATTTTTGCTAAAATTTCGACGGTTTCATCATTGATGATTTCTCCGTTTTCTACCACTCCGTCGTGACCAAAACTTGAGTAAGGATCCAAAGCTACATCGGTCATTACCACCATTTCCGGTTGTACTTTTTTTACTGTTTTAATCGCTCTATGCATCAATCCGTTCGGGTTTAATGCTTCGGTTCCGTGATTGTCTTTGAGGTTGTCAGGAACTTTTACAAACAATAAAACGCTTTTCAGCCCAAGACTCCAAAGTTCCTCGATTTCTTTTTCCAAATTATCTAAACTCAGTCTGTAGTAATTGGGCATCGAAGAGATTTCTTCTTTTACATTTTCTCCTTCTACTACAAACAAAGGCACAATAAAATCATCTACGCTCAGGCTAGTTTCTCTGACTAAACTTCGGATAGATTCATTTTTTCTTAAAATTCTAGGACGTAACATTTTCGTAAATCTATTTTGATTGAACTATATAGTTATACCCATTCTTGTGGGTTTTGTAATACTTTGATTAATTTTTCTTCTTCGCTTCCTTCCTCAGGTTGATGGTTGTACACCCATTGTACGTGTGGTGGTAAACTCATTAATATACTTTCGATTCTTCCGTTTGTTTTCAGTCCGAATAGTGTTCCTTTATCGTGGATAAGATTAAATTCAACATATCTTCCTCTTCGGATTTCTTGCCAATTGCGATGCTCTTCGGTATAAGGCATGTCTTTTCGACGATTGACAATAGGCGTGTAGGCTTCTACAAAACTGTTCCCGACTTCGGTTACAAAATCGTACCATTTCTGGCTGCTCATTTGTTCGCTCGGTTGTAAATAGTCAAAGAACAATCCGCCAATTCCTCGACCTTCTCCGCGGTGCGTATTCCAGAAATACTCATCACATTGTTTTTTGTATTTCGGATAAAATTCAGGATGGTGTTTGTCGCAAGCGTCTTTGCAGATTTTATGGAAATGCGTAGCATCTTCTTCGAATAAATAATACGGCGTAAGGTCTTGCCCACCGCCAAACCAGCTTTTCAGTACATTGCCAGAGTTGTCATACATCTCAAAATATCTCCAATTGGCATGCGTAGTCGGTACAAACGGGTTTTTCGGGTGAATGACCAAACTCAATCCGCAAGCAAAGAAATCCACTTCACCTACTTTAAAATAATCTTGCATGGCTTTCGGGAGCGGTCCGTGTACGGCAGAGATGTTTACGCCTCCTTTTTCGAACACATTTCCGTTCTCAATCACACGCGTTCTTCCGCCGCCGCCTTGTTCGCGTTGCCATTCATCTTGGTGAAATTTAGCTTTGGTGTCAATTTGTTCTAAAGCAGCGCAAATCGTATCTTGAAGTTGTTGTATATAATTGTAAAATTTATCTTTCATGAGTTAGGCATTCACGTTGATAGACATTAAATATTTTTTAGGTGTAATTCCGAATTTCTTTTTGAAAGCAGCAATAAAGTGACTCGAAGTGCTGTACCCGATTTTTAGCCCGACTTCATTCACATTATAAGAACCTGAATCGAGCAATTTGCGAGCGTATTCTAATTTATAGTCCAAAAGGAAACTATACACGCTATCGCCATACATTTGTTTGAACCCCATTTTTAATTTTTTGAGCGAAATGCCAACTTGGTCGGCAAGTTCTTGCAATCCGGGTGGCTCAGATAGGTTTTGAATAACTATATCTTTAGCTTTTCGGATTTTAATCACATTGTCTTCGTCGGCCAAAAATGGGCATTGTTCAACATCAGAATCTTCGTTTTTGCCAAAATACAAACTCAAAAGCTCATAGGCTTTTCCGATGATAAATAACTTTTTTACCGGAGAATTACTGTTGTAGTTGAGTATTTGGTTTAGCGCAATCATCATTTGTGTAGAAATGTTGTCTTCTTTGTAATATTGTTTTTGCTCGTTTTCTTTACTCAAAAACGGAATATAATCGGCTTGTTCCGAAAACAAAGAATGGAGTTTTTTGATTGAGATAAAAACCGAAATCACTTGAGATTTAGGTTCGATGTCCAAGTTGATGGGCAACTCTTTTTGCGGATTGTAGAGTTGTAATAAATGTGATTCTTGCAACGGAAGCACATATCTGCCTTGATGGAAATTAAAACTCGCTTTGCCGGATAGTCCGAAGTGGAACTGAATTAACTCAGGACTTAATAAGCGTTGAAAATTGTACTTTTCTGTAGAATTATTCCAGAATCGAAGTACGATAAAATTACCATCTAAATTGACCTCATCATAAGAACCCATAGCGATATTTTTTGCTGATATCTAAATCAAGATAATTTATAATGTTATTTAGAATGATTCTATATAAATTAGCTTAAAGCTGTTGATTTTACTGCAAAGGTATGATATTTAGTTGCTAAAAGAATGATAATTTTTACAAAAAACCGATATCGACGAAAAAAGACCTTACAGCGTTATTTTAATAAATGAGTTACTTTTACTTTTGCAGTGGTATTTTGATAAGGAAGTATAAAGATGAATAAACATCTTACGTTTTATTGTATTGGATTGAGCTATTTGAAGGCGGATGCAGAGGTTAGAGGGAAATTCAATATAAGTTCTGACTCCAGAGCGGCTATTCTTTTGCAAGCTAAAGAACAAGGTCTTCATGGAGTGATAACTATTTCTACATGTAATCGCACCGAGATTTACGGTTTTGCCAATCATCCTTTTGAACTTATTAAATTGTTGTGTGACAATAGCAACGGAAATGTAGAAAATTTTCAAGGTGTTGGTTATGTGTACAAAAATTTGGAGGCTATAAATCACATCTTCAGGGTAGGTTCAGGCCTAGATAGCCAAATTTTAGGCGACTTTGAGATAGTTGGTCAAATCAAAAACAGCTTTGTAGAAACCAAAAAAATCGGACTTTCAAATGCTTATACTGAGCGATTAGTCAATTCAGTAATTCAATCCAGCAAACGCATCAAAAATGAAACGGAGCTAAGCTCTGGCGCAACTTCGGTATCGTTTGCTTCGGTTCAATATATTTTGAACAACGTTTCGGATATTTCTTCGAAAAATATTTTGTTGTTCGGGATGGGGAAAATCGGTAGAAATACCTGTGAGAATTTGGTAAAACATACCAAAAACGAACACATAACTCTTATCAACCGAACCAAAGAAAAAGCCGAAAAAATTGCCGGAAAACTGAATTTGATAGTTAAGGATTACGAAAATCTTTCTTCGGAACTTCAAAATACCGATATTCTGGTGGTGGCAACCGGGGCAAGTACGCCAACCATTAAGCCTGAAAATTTAAATCCGCAAAAACCAATTTTAGTTTTGGATTTATCCATCCCTAAAAATGTGGACGAAAGCATCACTCAAAACTCAAATGTAACGCTTGTACATTTGGATGAGCTTTCTAAAATCACAGATTCTACGCTAGAAAACAGAAAGAATTATATTCCGCAAGCCGAAGCGATTATCGAAGAAATCAAACAAGAGTTTTTCGAGTGGGCTAATTCACGTAAATTCGCTCCGACTATCAATGCGCTTAAGCACAAATTAAACCTGATTAAAGAAGCAGAGCTTGATTTCCAAAAGAAGAAAATAAGCAATTTTGACGAACATCAAGCGGAAATCATTTCAAACCGCATCATTCAAAAAATCACGACACATTTTGCTAATCATCTGAAAAATGAGGAGACGCAAGTCGATGAAAGTATCGAATGGATTGAGAAAATCTTTGGGTTGGATTCTAATTTAACCCAAATCAAATAATTAAAATACCCACTTGTCTTGAACAAAATAATCAAAATCGGAACTCGAGACAGCCAACTTGCACTCTGGCAGGCTCATACTGTGGAACAAAAACTCAATGAGCTGGGTTATCAAACCGAGATTGTTAAAGTAAAATCCGAAGGCGATATTATCTTGGATAAACCTTTGTATGAGTTGGGAATCACCGGAATTTTCACCAAAACATTGGATATTGCTCTTATAAACGGAACCATTGATATTGCCGTTCATTCCATGAAAGATGTTCCGACTATTCTGGCTAACTCAGTAGTGCAAACTGCTGTTTTGGAGCGTCATAACCCGAGTGATATTTTGGTTTTTAATGACAATACCGATTTTTTGCATCAAGAAAAGGCAGTGGTGGCAACCGGAAGTTTAAGACGAAAATCCCAATGGTTGAATCGTTATCCATCTCACCAAATTCCGGATTTGAGAGGAAATGTTATCACTCGTTTGCAAAAACTAAAAGACAACGGTTGGAATGGGGCCATATTCGCGCAAGCGGGGCTTGACAGAATCGATGTAAAGCCCGAAAATCACATCGTTCTCGATTGGATAATTCCGGCTCCGGCGCAAGGTGCGGTAGTAATTGTTTCCCAAAATGACAACGAGTTCAGTATCGAAGCGACTCAAAAACTCAATCATCAACCAACTTACTTCGCGACTTTTGTCGAAAGAGATTTCCTCAGAACGCTCGAAGGGGGTTGTACGGCTCCAATCGGGGCGATTGCTCATATAGAAAATGACCAAATTCACTTCAAAGGCGTGCTTCTTTCGCTTGACGGAAAACAAAAAATAGAAATTGAAAAATCATCTTCGCTTACTGATTATACCCACTTGGGTAGCGATTTGGCAAAAGAAATTCTAAGCAACGGAGGTGCCGAATTGATGAAGCAAATCAGAACTAGTTTTTGATTTCGCGGGGTTAAAAACTATCTTTGCCTATCTATAAAGTACCATGGAAAAAATAATTTCATATCCCTTAAGTATTGTTTTTTACTTGCTTTTCGGAATTACTCTTTGTGTTTTTCACCTTATACAATGGTTTTGTTTTAATGTGTTAGGGTATCAAGCACATAAGAAAAGTGTGGATTATCTGAATATCTGCTTGGTTCGATTAACGCATATTTTCGGAACAACGTATAAAGTAGAAAACATTGAATTAGCACCTCAAGGTGTTCCGGTGATTATAGTAGCAAATCATCAAAGTATGTATGACATCCCGCCAATTATTTGGTTTTTGAGAAGACTTCACCCGAAATTTATATCCAAAAAAGAACTCGGAAAAGGCATCCCGAGTATTTCATATAACCTCACACACGGCGGTTCGGTATTGATTGATCGGAAAGACCCCTCACAAGCATTGCCACAGATTCAAAAAGTAGCGCAGTATATTGAAAAGACAAATCGTTCGGTAGCGATTTTTCCGGAAGGAACACGAAGTAAAACCGGAACGCCTAAAAAGTTTTCTGAAAGCGGATTGAGAACCTTGTGCGAAAATGCGCCTTCGGCATACATACTTCCGGTGACGATTAATAATTCGTGGAAACTCGTCAAATTTGGAGCTTTCCCGATGGGACTAGGAAATAAAATTGGCTTTAAACTACATGCTCCGCTCAAAGTGAGTGATTATTCGTTCGAAGAAATCCTTCAAAAAACAGAATCAGCCATAGTGGCTGATATTAAATAATTTTCTCTTCGTATGATTGAAACAACGATTGCTTTTGTCAAAGAAAAACTGCAAGGAGCCGAAGCCGGTCACGATTGGTTTCATATTGAACGCGTATACAAAAATGCACTTTTGATTGCTCGTGACGACCAAGAAGCCGATTTGTTGGTAGTTCAGCTTGGAGCACTTTTACACGATATTGCCGACAGTAAGTTTCATAACGGAGATGAAAAACTCGGACCTAGAATCGCTCGGGAATTTTTGGAGCAACATCAAGTAGAAGCTGAAGTTGTGGACAAAGTGGTGAAAATTATTCAGCATATTTCGTTCAAAGGAGGCGTGAAAACAGCAATTTCTTTCCGAGAATTGGATATTGTTCAGGATGCGGATCGTTTGGATGCTATTGGCGCAATCGGAATTGCTCGAGCCTTTAACTACGGCGGTTTTAAAAACAGAACGATTTATAATCCGGAGATTGAACCGAACTTGAATATGTCCAAAGAAGAGTATAAAAATTCAACGGCTCCGACCATCAATCATTTTTACGAAAAATTATTGCTGCTGAAAGACAGAATGAACACCACACGCGGAAAAGAAATAGCCCAAGAACGTCACGATTTTATGGTGAAATTCTTGGACCAATTCTATAGCGAGTGGAACGGAGAGAAATAGATTATTCTTCTTCTTTTAAAGCATTCCAACCTCTAGCTTTTATTGGGATAAGGGTGTTCGCTCTCGATACCAAATTCACACCTTCCGATTCTTGTGTGATGTGACCAATTACCGTAAGATTCGGATTTCCTTTGATTTTATCAAAATCACTCATCGGAATGGTGAATAGCAATTCATAATCTTCTCCACCACTTAAGGCAATCGTAGTTGCATCCACATTAAATTCCTCACAAGACGAGATAAATTGCGGGTCGAACGGCAATTTATCTTCATAAATATTACATCCTACTTTACTTTGTTTGCAAATATGTAAAATCTCAGAAGAAAGTCCGTCAGATATATCAATCATGGCATTTGGCTTTACATCCAGTCCTTTCAATAGTTCTTTAATATCTTTTCTGGCTTCCGGTTTAAGTTGTCTTTCAATCAAGTAAGTATATTCGGATAAGTCCGGTTGGTTTTGCGGATTTACCAAAAATACTTGTTTTTCGCGCTCTAAAATTTGCAATCCCATATAAGCTGAACCGATATCTCCGGTTACTACAACCAAATCGTTTACTTGGGCATTGTTGCGGTACACCAATTCATCTTGGTTGGCTTCACCCAGCGCTGTAATACTGATGATAAGCCCTTTTTGAGATGATGTTGTATCACCACCAACCACATCCACGTTATAGATTTTGGCAGCCAAGGCAATTCCTTCATACAACTCTTCTAGAGCTTCGAGCGGAAATCGGCTCGATACCGCAATAGAAACGGTAATTTGAGTCGGAGTGGCATTCATAGCACAAATGTCCGATACATTTACAACCACTGATTTGTAGCCTAAATGCTTTAGTGGGACATAAGACAAATCAAAATGCACACCTTCTACAAGTAAATCGGTAGAAACGACTACTTTTTTGTCTTTGAAGTCCAAAACGGCTGCATCATCGCCAATTCCTTTGAGCGAAGAAGGTTGTTTTAACTCAAAATTTTGGGTTAAATGTTCTATAAGTCCGAATTCTCCGAGTTCGGATAACGAGGTACGAGGTTGATTTTTATTTTCTAGCATACTGCAAAATTAGGATATTTTGTGGGATTAAGTCAATACAGATAAAAACAAAGCGAAACAATCGTGAGATTGTTTCGCCCTGAGAAATATATATATAGAAAAAATTATTTTAGCGTGAAGCTTTGTGAAGCAACCAGTTCTTTTCCGTCAAAAACATGTACGTGATACAGCCCTTTTTCGAAATTATCACCTTTTAAATTTTCAGAAATATTAACTGATGAATTGTTATAGTTCACCGTAGTGATAAAGCTATAAGTTAGCATTTCTTCACCAAAGTTGATGGTTTGTTTATCACCTAACACATTCATTTTGCTGTCAATTACCTGAACGTAATAACTTTTATCTCCTTTTTTAGCCACTTTGTTTTCAGCAATAGTAAACTGTATTTTCAAAACATCAGCTCTTCTAGCTCTTTCGGTTTCTACTTCTTTTCCTGAACTTTTTACTTTATAAGCTCCAGTTTTTAGGTTTTGGATGCTCAATTTTGAAGCTTCATCTACAATTTTAGCCAACTCTTCGTTTTGACCAAGTAGCGTTTGAGTATATTCTCTTTCGCCTACCAGTACCGTTTGTGTACTGTCAATGGTTTGAGCTAAATATTCATTTTGTTTTTTCAACTCCTCATTTTCTTTGATAAGTTGGTTGAATTTTACTTCTATCTCTTGGTAACGTTTTTTATAACCACTTAGCGAAGCTACTGATGCGTTTGATTTTTTTACTTCATCCAATAGTTGAACTACTTTTTCTCTTTCTGCTTTTAATTCGTCTGACAATTCTGTGTTTTCAGCTATTGCTTGGTCATAAGTAACTTTTAATGCTTCTAAATCTGCGATTACTTGATCTTTTTCAGAAATAGTGGTCGTAAGGCTAGTTGAGGTTTCGTTAAGGTCAGATGATAGTTTTACTATATATCCAACTGCTCCAAGTAAAAGAACGGATAGGACGATAACTGCTGTTTTGAGTCCTTTGTTTGATTCTGTTGTCATTTTGTTTATGTATTTATTTTTTTAAGTTTTTTTTCCCCGATTAGTATATAGCAATTTGAATACCACTGCGCCAAAAGGGGTGAAACAACCCTTTTGACGGGCAAATTTATCAGTTTTGATGTGGAAATTCTACAACAGGGGTGATTATTATCTACAATCTTAGTACATTTAGACTTTAAAAATCCATTTCAATGTTTTCGGACAAACGTACTTCACTTAGATATTTTTTGATATTCGGAGCCTTGGTAGTAGTGATTCTCATAGTTGGGAATACCTATCAATTCTTCCAAAAAGTCAAAGAAGAAGAGCGCATCAAAATGGAACTTTGGGCAGAAGCCTACAAAACTCTTAATTCTTCCGAAATCGGTGCTGATTTGCCTTTGGTGCTCGAGATAACGTCTAAAAACAAAACCATTCCGCTTGTACTGACCGATAGTGAGGATAACATCATTAGTTATAATAATATTGATGATGAGATTTTTAAAAAATACTCCAAAGAGCTTTTAGAAAGGTTCAAAAATCAAAACAATCCGATTGAAATTGAATTCGAAAATACCCGACAGTATTTGTATTATGGCAATTCACCACTTTTGACAAAACTAACGTATTATCCATTTGCTCTTTTACTAATTATTGTGTTGTTCGTGGCGCTAATTGCGAGTTATTTCAAGACGAACAAAGTTTCTACACAAAACAAACTTTGGGCTGGGATGGCAAAAGAAACGGCACACCAAATCGGGACGCCACTCTCTTCGCTTTTGGGTTGGGTTGAAATCATGCGTGCTGATAATGTAGATGAACAAACCGTAACAGAAGTCGAAAAAGATGTGAAGCGCTTGCAAACCATTGCCGACCGATTTTCGAAAATAGGTTCAGAGCCGGTACTTGAAAAAGTTGATGTGGTGGAGCTTACTAAAGAATCGTTCGAGTACTTGAAGTCACGTTTTTCTAATCAAATCGAATTCTCTATTACCCTTCCGGATTATCCGTTGTATTTAATGCTCAATCCGATATTGCATAGTTGGACGATTGAGAATTTGATTAAAAATTCGGTCGATGCCATGAAAGGAAAAGGTAAAATTTTGGTTCGAATCGAAGATGATGTGCGATTTATTCGCATCAAAGTAGAAGATAGCGGAAAAGGAATCCCGAAAAACGAATTCAAGAAAGTATTTGAACCCGGATTTACCACCAAAAAGCGCGGTTGGGGATTAGGGCTTTCGCTCACCAAGCGCATCGTAGAAGAATACCACAACGGAAAAATAAAAGTCTTGGAATCTGAAATCGGAAAAGGAACTATTATGCAAGTGTCGTTCAAGCATAATAGTTAACCTCTTTTATGCTAATTTCCGGGTGTATTTGCGCTTTCTGAAGTAGTTGAATACTACCCCAAAAACAATCAGAATCACAATCGGAGCACCCACGGTAATCATTTGAGAACCGAAGTACTTCTGTTTTACTTTTTCTTTGTCAAAGAATGCCAGCTTCACTTCTTTTGCTCGGATGTTAATCACTCCGGAATCATCCAAGAGGTAATGCACAGCATTGGTCAAGAAGTCTTTGTTTCCGTAAATCTGTTCGGTCCAGATATCGTATCCGTTTACCAAGAATTTCTTATTCGAATACATATAATTGATAATATCTCCGTCCGAAATCACAATCATTTTGTTATTCACGCCATCGTCTTGAGCACTCTGATAATTAAATGGTTTTACTCGATTTTTGTAAGCTGACGAAAAATTTCCTTCTAATAAAACTCCGGTAATGCTTGGTTTGCCTGCAAAAGGCTCTTCGCCTTGGAACTGGAACAATTCCACTTCTTGCGGAACGCCCACAGCGCGGGACATATCAGAACTTTGTAAAAGAACCGTTTTTTGGATGCCGTTAGCCAATGTATCCATACTGTTGGCGAACTCCATCTTGATGACATTGACATTTTTATTGATGAGATGATTCTCTTTTGAAGGCGCCATAATCGAGTACCACCAGTCGAGCGGTAAGTCTTGTCCTCTCTCGTCTTTTAGGGTAATCGGTACAGAAATATAATCCTGAATCAAATTGTAATTTACGCGAACACCGTATTTGAACAACATATCGTCTAGATTCAGGTCTTCACCCATCGCTACGTTGCGCTGTGACGAATTGGCTAAACTGTCCAAATCGATACGCACTTGATCCAACAACCACATGGTTTTTTTGCCTTTCATGATGTATTGGTCAAGGATGTATTTTTCTCTTTCCGAGAATGGTTTGGTCGGCTTAGCGATAATCGCCATATCAAAGCGATCCAGATTTTGAATCACTTTTTCGTTATCGTCTTGTAATTGTTTAAAATCAAACTCGCCGAATTGATAATACGGTTTTAGGTTGTTGATGAAATCAGCGATGTATTTATCCTCCATTTCGCCATTTCCTTTAAGGATAGCGATGCTTTTCTTTTCTTTGATAGTCAGTTTCGAAATGGCATCGGCAAAGGCATATTCGAGTTGTTCTACCGATTTTTGAATGTTCTCAGAAGCCGAAACCCCCAGATTGTTAACCAAAAGCGGCACACGAACCGAGCGTTGATTCACATCGTCATAACCAATTGCCCACGGGAAAATTTTCACTACCGATTGATTTCCTTGTTTAGTAATCGGGATATTGGTAGGGGAAAGCCCCATTTGGTCTAAATCGTATAAAGCCTGATTGACATCTTCTTCGTTTTCCAACGGATTCTCAAACAAGAAGCGAATATTGCTGTTGATGTCACGAAACTCTTCCAATAATTGTTTGGTCTCGAGTTGCAAACGACGGAATTCTGACGGATAATCGTCGCCTTGCAGTAGTACGGTAAATTCAATCGGGATATCGACTTGTTTTAAGAGTTGTTTAGTATTGTCGGATAGCGTATATCTTTTGTCATGCGTCATGTCGAAACGCTTATAAATAAAGCTTCCGACCACATTCAACACTATAATCCCAACCAGCGTATAAATCAGCTTTTTAATATTGTCTTTTTTCTGCGATTTCATTAGTTTTTCAAGGATTTAAGTTTAAAAACAGTTAATGATAAAAACAGAATACTTAGGCTCAAGAAGTAAATAATATCACGTGTGTCCAATACCCCGCGCGAGATACTGCGGAAGTGATAATCCATCCCTAACGAAGCGATGAAATCATTATAAGGTGTGAATTGAGAAGCCAATCCTTCCATCCCGAAATAGAACAGAAAACACATAAATACCGCCAAAATAAAGGCAACAATTTGGTTTTCGGTTAGGATAGAAGTAAAAATACCCACGGCGGTGTATCCCGCAATTAAAAACAGAAGTCCAAAGTACGAACCAATAATGCTTCCGGAATCGATTACTGTCGGTGGGCTTATCAAATCATAAATTACATACACATAAATAAGCGTTGGCAAAAGGGCTATCAGGATAAGCAAGAACGCTCCGAAGAACTTTCCGCTCACGATTTGCCATACCGAAATGGGTTTAGTGAGCAATAGTTCTAGAGTTCCTTGTTTTTTCTCGTCCGAAAAGCTGCGCATTGTAACGGCCGGAATCAAGAAGATAAGCACCCAAGGCGCCAAGGTAAAAAACGGATTCAAATCGGCAAAAGAGCCGTCCAGAATATTGAAATCACCTTGAAATACCCATAAAAACAATCCGTTCAGTAGCAAAAAAACAGCTATTACCAAATAGCCGATCAGCGAACCGAAAAAGGATTGTATTTCTCGAAAAAGTATTGATTTCATGGTTTTGTTTAATCGTTGATTTGTTAAATGGTTAGTCGATTTTACGGAAGACTTTCCAATTTATCCACGCTCCAAGCCTGTGGTTTATCATTAAACAAGGCTTTGGTAAAGGTCCAAACTTCGTTAAAAAGCTCTGAGTGGCGATAATTTTCTAAATCTTCTTCTCTTTCCCAAATGCTATACGTAAAAAACACGGATTTATTGCTTTTGTCCTGATATAACTCCAAAAAAGTATTCCCGGGAAAGTTTCTGATACTTTGTTTATGTTGATGAAAATTCTTCAAAAAAGCCTCTATGTGCTCCGGATGAAAACTCATTTTTACGATTCTAATGAACATTTTTATTCAGTAATTGTATGGGTTCTTTGCTCTTTGCTCTTTCTTATTTTCTCTTAAACAGCCACAACTCCTTTAATGTGCGGATGCGGGTCATAGTCAACTAAGGTGAAATCCTCAAACTTAAAGTCAAAGATGTTTTTTACTTCAGGATTCAGGATCATCTTCGGAAGTTTGCGCGGCTCTCTCGAAAGTTGCAACTCTAATTGTTCGAAATGATTGTTATAAATGTGAGCATCTCCAAAAGTGTGAATGAATTCTCCCGGTTGTAAGTCTGTAACTTGAGCAATCATCAGTACTAACAAAGCATACGAAGCAATGTTAAACGGCACACCCAAGAAAATATCCGCACTGCGTTGGTATAATTGACACGAAAGTTTTCCATCGGCTACATAAAATTGGAAAAAAGCGTGACATGGCGGAAGTGCTACTTTTCCGTTGGCAACATTTTCTGAAAATGATTTTGAAGTATCAGGCAAAACCGATGGATTCCAAGCCGAAATCAGCATTCTTCGGCTATTAGGGTTGGTTTTTAGCATATCGATAAGCTCCGAAATTTGATCAATTTCTTGACTGTCCCAATTGCGCCATTGATGGCCATAAACCGGACCTAAATTGCCGTTCTCGTCTGCCCATTCGTCCCAAATGCGCACACCGTTTTCTTTCAGATAAGCAATATTGGTATCGCCTTTCAAGAACCACAAGAGTTCATGAATAATGGATTTCAGATGTAACTTTTTGGTAGTTACTAGCGGAAAGCCTTCACTGAGGTCAAATCGCATCTGATAACCAAATACACTTTTGGTTCCGGTTCCGGTTCTGTCGCCTTTTTGAGTTCCGTTATCTAAAACGTGTTTTGCTAAATCTAAATATTGCTTCATATTTACTTTCGTTTATCAGTTAAAGTAAAATATATTTTCATCAACAATCCATACACCAATCCGCCGAGCATCATGATCACAAAATTGATAAGCAGATAGTGCCACGAGAGCATGCGTCCTTGCAAAATCGCAAAGACAATCCCGATAATCAAAAACATCAGTAATCCGAATTTGAGTCCGGTTTTAATCCAATTTCTGCCTAAAAAGAGGTTTTTCATTTGTTTTCTCTACGAGATATTTCATCTCTGATTTTCACCGCCTTTTCATAATCTTCATTGGTAACGGCCAATTCTAGAAGTTCATACAATTCTTCTATTTTGAGGTGTGTGTATGAAATTTCGGGCGTTGGTTTTTCTTCAGTTAACTCAAGTGGATCGTCTTCGTGTTTGAATTCGCCTTCAAACGGATTGATTTGAAGATATACTCCGGCTTTGTCCAGAATATTTTTGTAGGTAAAAATCGGCGCGTCAAAGCGAAGAGCTAGCGCGATAGCATCTGATGTTCTGGCATCGATAATTTCTTCGATGCGGTCGCGTTCGCAGATGATACTCGAGTAGAATATTCCGTCAACTAATTTATGAATGATGACCTGTTTGATGACAATATCAAAACGGTCAGCGAAATTCTTGAACAAGTCGTGAGTAAGTGGTCTGGGTGGTTTTATTTCTTTTTCTATGGCAATAGCGATAGATTGAGCTTCAAATGCTCCGATAACAATAGGTAATTTCCTGTCTCCGTCCACTTCGTTCAAAATCAGTGCGTAAGCTCCGTTTTGAGTTTGGCTGTAAGAAATTCCTTTTATGGATAGTTTTACTAAACTCATAGTTAAAAATACAATGTATCTTGATTCAGACAAATGTAAGCATAAAATACTTTTTATGTAATGTATTTAGTTAACTATACCTGAATTTTAAGAAATAAATACCAAAGAACTTGACAACCCCTATTTTAGAATCGTATATTTGCAGCTTCAAAAAAAATAAACTATGAAATTATCACATTTTAACTTCAACCTACCCAAAGAACTTTTGGCAGAATTCCCTTCAGAAAACAGAGATGAAGCAAGGCTTATGGTTATCGATAGAAAGACCAAAACTATTGAACATAAGTTGTTTAAAGATTTGGTTGATTACTTCCAAGAAGGCGATGTGATGATACTGAATAATACCAAAGTTTTCCCGGCTCGCCTATACGGAAACAAAGAAAAAACAGGAGCGAAGATAGAAGTTTTCTTATTGAGAGAGCTTAACGCCGAGCAACGCCTTTGGGATGTACTAGTTGATCCGGCAAGAAAAATCAGAATCGGAAATAAATTGTACTTCGGAGATGACGATTCTCTAGTAGCAGAGGTAATTGATAACACGACTTCAAGAGGTAGAACCCTTCGTTTCTTGTATGATGGTTCGTATGAAGAATTCAGAAATAAATTGACAGAATTGGGTGAAACACCTATCCCAAAATACATCTCTAGAGAAGTAACTCCGGAGGATGCGGAGCGTTACCAAACCATTTACGCCAAAAACGAAGGAGCAGTAGCTGCACCAACAGCAGGTCTTCACTTCTCGAAACATTTGATGAAGCGTTTAGAAATTAACGGAGTGGACTTTGCTGAAGTTACCCTTCACGTTGGTTTAGGAACGTTCAATCCGGTGGAAGTTGAGGATTTGTCAAAACACAAAATGGATTCTGAAGAGGTGATTGTAACTCCTGAAGCTTGTGACGTTGTCAACAAAGCCAAACTAAATAAAAAGAGAGTTTGTGCAGTAGGGACAACCACTATGAGAGCTATAGAGAGTTCAGTATCTTCTCACAAAACATTAAATCCTTACCAAGGTTGGACCAATAAATTCATCTTTCCTCCGTACGATTTCAGTATCGCAGATTGTATGATTACTAACTTCCATACGCCAAAATCAACATTATTGATGATGATTTCAGCATTTATGGGACACGATTTGATGAAAAAAGCATACGAAGAAGCTATCAAAGAAAAATATAAATTCTACTCGTATGGTGATGCGATGTTGATTTTATAATCTTTTTTAAAGATTTATATATTGTAAATAATACCTTTCAAACCTTCAGAATCCCTAGCATTTCTGGAGGTTTGAAGTTTAAAGAAACAACCTAAATTCACTCCTGCATGATTGAGAATATTTTTTCGGACGAATACTTTATGAAAAAAGCGTTGCAGGAGGCGGAATTAGCTTTCGAAAAAGGCGAAATTCCTGTCGGGGCAATTGTTGTAGTGCAAAACCAAATCATATCCAAATCGCATAATCTCACCCAATTGCTCAACGATGTTACCGCGCATGCCGAAATGCAAGCCATCACGGCTGCTTCGCATTATCTAGGCGGAAAATACCTCAAAGGCTGCGCCATTTATATTACCCTTGAGCCGTGCCAAATGTGTGCAGGAGCTTTGTATTGGAGCCAAATCGACCGTATTGTCTTCGGTGCATCGGATGAACAACGCGGCTATCGCGCTATGGGCGGCAAACTCCACCCAAAAACCCAAGTGACTTCCGGCGTATTAGAACAACCTTGCGCCGAACTGATGCTGCGGTTTTTTAAGGAGAAACGCAAGTAATATAGGTTAGAAATCATATATTTATTGACAAGTTGGAATCTAGACGAAGCTTGTTATAATATACCATTTCATAATTTATCTCAATAATAACCCATGAACGAACTCCATAAAGAAACAAGCCCTTATTTGTTACAACACCAAAACAACCCGATTCACTGGAAGAGTTGGAATCCGGAGGCGTTGAAACTGGCGCAAACTCAAAATAAATTGTTGTTGATTTCGGTTGGTTATTCCGCTTGCCATTGGTGTCATGTGATGGAGCATGAGTCGTTCGAAGATGCTGAGGTGGCGGAACTGATGAATCAAAAATACGTCAGCATTAAGGTGGATCGCGAGGAGCACCCCGATGTGGATGCGGTGTATATGAAGGCGGTGCAGCTCATGACCAAACAAGGCGGTTGGCCGCTCAATGTGGTAGCGCTTCCGGACGGTCGCCCGGTATGGGGCGGAACGTATTTTCGCAAAGAAAATTGGCTTAGTGTTCTGGAACAATTGGCAGAGATATGGCAAAGCGAGCCTCAGAAAATGCTTGATTATGCCGAGAATTTGGGCAAAGCGCTAGAGAGTTTGGGCAATTTATCCCTTCAACCGCTCAGCGATTATTCCGATTTTTTGCAAAATGCCTTGGTGAATTGGAGCAAGAGTTTTGATTGGGAATTTGGTGGATACAGCCGCGCTCCGAAGTTCATGATGCCCACCAATTACCGATTTTTGATGCGTTATGCCTATCAGAACAAAGACAATCAGCTATTGGAATATGTGAATCTCACCCTTACCAAGATGGCCTATGGAGGTGTATTTGATGTGTTGGGTGGTGGTTTTTGCCGTTATTCGGTGGATGTGAAGTGGCATGTTCCGCATTTTGAAAAGATGTTATACGATAACGGGCAATTGGTAAGTCTTTACAGCGATGCCTACCGATTGACTAAAAATCCGCTATACAAAGAAGTAGTGGAAAAGACGTTGGATTTTGTTGGCGCGGAATGGCTCACGGCAGAAGGCGGTTTTTATTCCGCTTGGGATGCCGACAGTCTCAATGCTAAGGGCACCAAAGAGGAAGGAGCGTTCTATGTGTGGACAAAACCAGCGTTGCAAAACATCTTCCAAGAAGAGTTTGAGCTCTTTGCGGCTATCTTTAACATCAATGAATATGGGTATTGGGAGCACGGGAATTATGTGTTGATTCAGGACAAAACGTTGGAACAAATCGCTTCGGATTTTGATATTCCACTTGAAGAATTAGCTCAAAAGAAAAGGTCATTCGAACAAACATTATATAAATTACGAGAAAATAGAGCCAAACCCGCCTTGGATGACAAGATGCTCACCTCTTGGAATGCTATGATGGCGCGCGGCTATGTGGATGCATACAAGGCGTTCCAAAACCCGGAATACTTAGAAATTGCTCAAAAGAATATCGACTTTATCAAAACGAGCCTGACAGGTGAAGAAGGCAACCTGTATCGAACCTATAAAAATGGTCAGGCAAAAATCAACGGTTTTCTGGAAGATTATGCCTTTGTGATTGATGCTTTGATTGGGCTGTATGAGGTCTCGGCTGACGAGAGTTATTTGTACGAAGCCAAACAACTCGCCGATTATGTGTTGGATAAATTCTACAATCCGCAGAAGGCTTTGTTCCGCTTCAAGTCGGTGGATGATGCTGCGCTGGTGGTAGAGAACTACGAAATCGAAGACAACGTGATTGATAGCTCTAACTCGGTAATGGCAGGGAATCTGTATAAATTATCTGTCTATTTCGGGCTGACGCATTATCGCGATATAGCCGAGCGCATGGTGGAACTCGTGGTATCGAATATCGACTATCCGAGCGCTTTTTCAAATTGGCTGAATGTACTACTCTATTTTGATTCGGCACAAAGGGAATTATCCGTAGTCGGAAGCGGCGCATTGGATAGTTTGAAAATCGTTCATCAACACTATTTGCCGCATGTGATTGTTTCTGCGAGCGAGGTTCAGTCGAAGTTGCCGATACTCGAAGGTCGATTTTCTGAAGAGAATTTGCATTATTTTATATGTCAGAATCGGGTTTGTGGCTTACCTTTGCAGAATTTAAACGAAGTTTTATCTCAAATAAAAATTTGATACTATGAAAGACGAAATGTCACGTATTGAGAAAGTAATTGAACATTATATTGGTGTAGGACAAGAGTTTTCGGTAAAAATTATTTCGGCTTTATTGGTTTTAATTGTCGGGATATTTGTTATTCGTTTGGTAAGAGGAATCATTAAAAAAATTATTGCCAAAAAAGATATAGACCCAACAGTTTCGGGTTTCTTGCTCAATATGATTTCGTGGTTATTCAAGCTCTTGCTTTTCATTGCGGTAGTATCAAAATTGGGGATAGAGACCTCTTCGTTTGTGGCTGTAATAGGAGCGATGGGATTGGCGATTGGTTTGTCTTTACAAGGGTCGTTGTCTAACTTTACCGGAGGTTTGCTCATCATTATGTTCAAGCCCTTTAGAGTAGGCGATACCATTACAGCTCAAGGAATCACCGGAACGGTTGTCGGGATTCAGGTTTTTAATACGCAGGTAAACACGTCTAACAACCAAGCGGTATTTATCCCAAACGGAATTCTATCCAACGGAACGGTTATTAACTTCTCGAAAGAATCACAGCGCAGAGCAGATATTCAAATTAATGTAGCCACCAGTAATGATTTGTCTCGAGTGAATCAAATCTTTTTAGAAGTATTAAAAAACAATAAAAAAGTGCTAGATACACCGGCTCCTAAAGTGGTGCTTACTGATTTGGTGGGTGATTCGGCTACCTTTAGCATTCGCCCGTGGTCGAGTACCTCAAACTTTTCGGATATGAGTTCCGAAGTTCTATTAGAGCTTAAAAACACCATTGAGCGGGAACAGATCAAATTGCCAACCCAAAGTATTGAAGTGCATAACAAATAATACCTCAATAAAAAACCCCGAATTATTCGGGGCTTTTTATTAGATAGTATCTCTAAGGATTATGATTGCATATTTTTAGCCTCGATACTCATAGTAGCATGAGGAACCAATTTAAGGCGTTCTTTGCTGATGAGCTTTCCGGTAACTTTGCAGATTCCGTAGGTTTTGTTCTCTATGCGAATGAGTGCATTTTTCAAGTCGCGAATGAATTTCTCTTGACGGATAGCCAATTGTGAGTTCGCCTCTTTGCTCATCGTTTCGCTACCTTCTTCGAAGGCTTTGAACGTAGGCGAAGTGTCGTCTGTTCCGTTATTTAAATCATTCATATAAGCACTCTTGATTAGCTCAAGATCACTTTGGGCTTTTTCTATTTTTTGTAAAATTAGTTCTTTGAACTCTGCTAAATCAGCGTCTGAATATCGTACTCTTTCATCTGTCATAACTCAACTATTTAGATATTAATATTAAACTTCTTGTACCCTCGAACTCAATTTCAGTTGCGTTTTCTAAATGATCAACAAGTTGTAAATCCTCAGTCAATGTTTCGGCTTTTATGTAAGCTAAATTATCACTGATGGCATTAGCAATCTCATGGTCAGTCTGAATTTGAACTTTAATCTTGTCCGTTACTTCAAATCCCGAGTCTTTGCGTAGGTTCTGAATGCGGTTTACCAATTCTCTTGCAATTCCTTCTTTTCTTAATTCGTCGGAAATGGTAACATCAAGAGCAACTGTTATTCCATTAGCAGAAGCCACCAGCCAGCCCGGAATATCCTGCGAAGTAATCTCTACTTCTTGGGTTGACAATATAGTACTAATTTTATTAATTTCTAAGGATATCTCACCTTTTTTTTCCAATTCGTTGATTTGTTCTTGTGTGAAGTTTTGGATGGCTTGTGAAATTGCCCCCATCTCTTTACCAAAGCGAGGTCCCAAGGTTTTGAAGTTGGGTTTAATTTGCTTTACTAATACGCCCGAAGCATCGTCCAAAAGCTCTATTTCCTTCACGTTTACTTCAGCTTTAATCAAATCAGCAACCATCTGGATGTCTTGTTTTTGACTTTCGTCTAATACAGGAATCATCACTTTTTGCAACGGTTGACGCACCTTTATCATTTCTTTTTTACGAAGCGATAATACAAGTGACGATATGGTTTGTGCATTTTGCATTCTTCTTTCCAAGGCTTTGTCTATAGCTATTTCGTTAGATTTTGGGAAATCAGCCAAATGTACGCTTTCGAAAGTTTCCTTTTGCGTAGCCGAGTTTAAATCTTTGTAAAGTTTTTCTGCATAGAACGGAGCAATCGGCGACATCAATTTAGCCACAGTCTCTAAACACGTATAAAGCGTTTGATAAGCTGAAATCTTATCGGTTGAATATTCTCCTTTCCAGAAACGTCTTCTGCATAATCTCACATACCAGTTACTCAAATTCTCCTGAACAAAGTCAGAAATAGCTCTAGCTGCTTTGGTGGGCTCATAATCGTTGTATGATTCATCTACGAATTTTATCAAAGTGTTGAGTTCTGATAAAATCCAACGGTCGATTTCCGGTCTTTGAGCCAGTGGCACTTCGCTTTCAGCATAAGTGAATCCGTCGATGTTCGCATACAACCCAAAGAACGAATAGGTGTTGTATAGCGTTCCGAAGAATTTACGACGAACTTCTGCTACTCCTTCTAAGTCAAACTTGAGGTTATCCCAAGGATTTGCATTCGAAATCATATACCAACGGGTAGCATCAGCTCCGTATTCTGACAAAGTTGTGAATGGGTCAACAGCGTTGCCCAAACGTTTCGACATTTTTTGTCCGTTTTTGTCTAACACCAATCCGTTAGATACCACATTTTTGTAAGCTACACTATTAAAAACCAACGTTCCGATAGCATGAAGTGTATAGAACCAACCACGAGTTTGGTCAACTCCTTCTGCAATGAAATCAGCAGGATAGAAGTTGTTTTGGTCAATATATTCTTTGTTCTCAAACGGATAATGCCATTGTGCATAAGGCATTGCTCCACTATCAAACCAAACATCAATCAAATCGGTTTCTCTGTTCATTGGTTTTCCTGAAGCGGAAACCAACACGATTTTATCAACTACGTTTTTATGTAAGTCGATTAAATTGTAATTATCTTCTGTGAAATCTCCCACTTTAAAGTTTTTGAACGGATTTTCGCTCATCAAACCTTTTTCTACTGACTTGTTGATTTCGTTTACTAATTCTTCTACCGAACCGATACAGATTTCTTCGGTTTTGTCTTCGGTTCTCCAGATAGGAAGCGGAATTCCCCAATATCTTGAACGAGACAAGTTCCAATCATTTGCATTTTTAAGCCAGTTCCCGAAACGACCTTCTCCGGTTGCTTTTGGCTTCCAGTTAATGGTTTCGTTTAGCTCAAACATACGATCTTTTACTTCCGTTACCTTGATGAACCAAGAATCTAGCGGGTAGTACAAAATCGGTTTGTCGGTTCTCCAACAATGTGGATAACTGTGAACGTATTTCTCAACCTTAAAGGCTTTATTTTCTTCTTTTAAATAAATCGCAATTTCAACATCCACTGATTTTTCAGGGGCTTCACCTTCATTATAATACTCATTTTTAACGTATTTTCCTGACAAACTAAGTTCGACCGTTTTTCCTTTTAGTGTAGGTAAAGTATTTATAAATCTACCTTGTAAATCTACAATAGGAAAAACTTGTACTATGGAATTTATATCATCTGTATTTAAATCGAACTTTTGAAGTAACATCGGAGGCACTTCTGGAGTGGCTTCTTTAGCAACTTTAGCATCGTCTGCACCAAAAGTTGGAGCCGTATGTACGATTCCGGTACCGTCTTCAGTAGTTACGAAATCACCCGAAATTACTCTAAAAGCATTTTCCGGATTTTGATACGGAAGTGCAACCGGAATGAGCTGTTCGTATTTGATTCCCACCAAATCTTTTCCTTTTGCTTCGGCTAAGATTTGGTAAGGGATTTTTTTGTCTTCTGATTTATAGTTTGCAAAATCGTCTTCAGATTCCGCTGCAAAGTATTTTCCTCCGAATACTTTTCCAACCAAGTTTTTAGCCAAAACAACGTGAATTGGCTCAAAAGTATATTGGTTAAATGATTTTACTAAAACATAATCAATATTTGGCCCTACGGTTAAAGCGGTGTTACTTGGCAAGGTCCAAGGCGTAGTGGTCCAAGCCAAGAAGTGAATGTCTCCGAAGCCTTGTAAAAAGCTCGGCAGGGTCTCGCTTTTAGCTTTAAATTGAGCAATAATCGTAGTGTCGGTAACATCTCGGTAAGTTCCCGGCTGGTTCAATTCGTGAGACGATAAACCTGTTCCGGCTTTTGGTGAATAGGGCTGAATGGTGTAACCTTTATACAACAAGTTTTTGTCGTAAATCTGTTTCAAGAGCCACCAAACCGACTCCATATATTTTGGTTCATAGGTGATATATGGGTTTTCCATATCTACCCAATACCCCATTTTCTCCGTCAGGTCATTCCACACATCGGTATAACGCATCACGGTTCTTTTACAGGCTTCGTTATACTCTTCCACAGAGATTTTTACTCCGATGTCTTCTTTGGTGATTCCGAGTTCTTTTTCGGTTCCTAGCTCTACCGGAAGTCCGTGGGTATCCCAACCGGCTTTACGTTTTACCTGAAAGCCTTTTTGAGTTTTATATCTACAGAAAATATCCTTAATAGCACGAGCCATCACGTGATGAATTCCCGGAAGTCCGTTTGCCGAAGGAGGTCCTTCGAAGAAAACATAAGGTGTTTTCCCCTGGCGGGTATCAATACTTTTTTGAAAGATATCATTTTCTTTCCAGTATTTTAGAATTTCATCAGCTACAACAGGCAAGTCAAGGCCTTTATATTCAGTAAATTTAGTGCTCATTATTATTCCTTTCAGATTAAGTTTGCGAATTTACAACTTTTTAGGAAATACTTATTTGTGTTGAACTTATTTTAATAGTAGAACGCAACGCTTTAGGTCAAAAATTAAAGATTTTTAACCGACTGAAATTCGGAAAGTTAACAAGTTAAGCGTGATTATAATTTAGATGCAAGCAAATAGATAACAGCCATTCGTACAGCAACTCCATTTTCAACTTGTTGTAAGATTACTGATTGTTTTGAATCCGCTACGTCTGACGTAATCTCTACCCCGCGGTTGATTGGTCCCGGGTGCATCACTACAATTTCTTTGCTTAGCGAATCCAGAATTTCTTTGGTAAGCCCGAACTGTTGAGAATATTCGCGGGTATTTGGGAAATAGCTCACTTCCATTCGCTCGTTCTGAACGCGGAGCATATTAACGACATCACACCATTCGAGCGCAGTACGTAAATTGTTTTCAACTTTTACGCCTAATTTTTCGATGTGTTTTGGGATAAGGGATTTCGGTCCGCAAACGCGAACTTCGGCTCCTTGCATTTGTAGGGCAAAAATGTTCGAAAGTGCCACTCTCGAGTGAAGAATATCTCCGACAATTACTATTTTTTTACCTCCAACATCACCGAGTTTTTCGCGAATGGTAAACGAATCCAAAAGGGCTTGAGTTGGGTGCTCGTGTGCTCCGTCTCCGGCATTGATAATGCTGGCTTTTACATTTTTTGACAAGAATTCTGCCGCTCCCGGGCTTGAGTGGCGCATTACTACCATATCCACTTTCATTGATAGAATGTTGTTCACGGTATCGATTAGGGTTTCTCCTTTTTTAACAGATGATTGAGCAGCCGAAAAACTGATTACATCGGCCGAAAGGCGCTTTTGTGCCAGTTCAAAAGAGAGTTTGGTGCGAGTGGAATTCTCAAAAAATATATTGGCAATGGTAGTATCTCTGAGCGATGGAACTTTTTTGATTGGTCGGTTGATGACTTCTTTGAAGTGGTCTGCCGTTTCGAAAATTAAATCAATATCCGCTTTGGTTATATATTTTATTCCGAGGAGATGATTGACACTTAATGTTTTCATTGATGTTGTGTTGTTGCTGTTTTTATAGTTTTTCCAGATAAATGAGGTCTTCTCCGTGATGCTCTTTCCAACAAACTTTTACTTTTTCGTCTCCGATAGCATCTACTTGTCGTCCGCGATAATCGGGTTGGATAGGCAAATGGCGAGAGAAACGACGGTCGATAAGAACCAATAATTCAATTTCTGAAGGTCTTCCGAAAGATTGAATCGCGGTAAGTGCTGCGCGGATACTGCGTCCGGTATAAAGCACATCGTCGATGAATACTACTTTTTTGCCTTCTACCAAAAAGTCAATTTGGGTTTTGTTGGCTTCGAGCGGTTTTTCGTTTCGACGAAAATCATCGCGGAAGAAAGTAATATCCAGTAGGCCCAATTTGAGGTCTTTGATGTTGTAATGTTCTTGCAAAATGGATTGAATGCGTTGAGCAAACAACGTTCCTCGGGGCTGAATTCCAATTAAAATAGTATTGGAAAAATCAAGGTGATTTTCGATGAGTTGACAAGCCAAACGATGCAAAATGATATTGATCTCGTCTGAAGTAAGTAAAACTTTTTGGCTCATTTTGTTTAGTTGTGTTGTTGCAAAAGTAATGAAAATTATTCTTCGTTTTCTTTAAACCAACTCGAATACATCACATAATTGTTCGAAATTCGGTCAATCTCACCTGCGAAAGCTGAAGCATCGATACTCTTTACTTTTTTGGCAGGTACTCCGGCATAAATACTTCCGGATTCTACTACCGTATTTTGTGTTATTACCGCTCCGGCAGCAATAATGGAATTGCTTTCCACGACGCAATTGTCCATTACAATAGCTCCCATCCCGATAAGCACATTGTCGTGTAGGGTACATCCGTGTACGATGGCGTTATGACCAATCGATACATTGTTTCCGATGATAGTTGGGTGTTTTTGGTAGGTGCAGTGAATTACTGCGCCGTCCTGAATATTTACTTTATTTCCGATTTTAATGTAGTGAACATCGCCTCTGACAACCGCATTGAACCATACGCTGCAATTGTTACCCATAGTTACATCGCCCACAATAGTGGCATTTTCGGCAACAAAACAATCTTCGGGGATTTGTGGATGTTTTCCGTTTACGCTTTTGATAATCATACTTTCATTTTTGTCAAACAAAAGTATGAAAATTACTCCAAAGTAGAATTTGACAAGAGTTCGCGAGCTTCTTCGAGTAATTCTTTCTTTTGGTTGGGCGAAAGTTTAATGAGTGAGAAGACTTTTTCTTTGGTCGAAATTAAATCTATTACAAGTATGATTTTTTCTTTGAGTAAGACCTCTTTCTGCAGTTTGTTGAGCGTAGTCAAACACGTAATCGGATACAATCCGCCAGAATCTACTCGTGTTTTTATGCTTGAATTTTCTGGATAGTTCCAAGAAATTAGTTTAACGCCATAATAATCAGCAAAACTGATGGCATCCAATGTCAAATAAGCATTAGTAATAAGCCAACCTTTGGTAGGTTTTAGCTTTTGACCAAAAAATTCGAATTCCGTTTCTTTCAAATCATTGAAGCGTGACAAAAAATACATCGGTGTAGTAACCGGAATTTTGGCATCCACATCATTACGGAATTTACATTCTCCGAGCATCAATTTTCCGTTTTCCAAGGCAATGACATCAATTTCGTGCGTAACGGCTTTTCCTTGTAATGTTTTGCTGTGTGTAGCTTTGCAGCCTAACTCTTCAAACAAGCGCGTTACCCATAATTCGAAATTATAGCCTTCCGGACCTAAATCGCGGAGCGCTTTTTTGAGGCTATAGCGCGCGGCATACGATTTCCTGATTTTTTTAAGCTCGTTAAAAGCAAGTTGGTATAGTTTTTTGGTTGTGATTTCGTTATAAAGTTGCGTTTCTATTCCGTTAAAAACCTTATCAACTTCCTGCTCTGAAGCACCTGATTTGGAAAGTGAATGAATTAAACTCGATTTATCAAACGGAACAAGTTCTCCAGAGAATTTTTTGACAAGCATAGGCTAAATTTGAATATTCACGAAGATAAATACATTAATTAATTGTATTGAATTTATTCTTTTAGAAATTCTAATAAATCTTCTTTACGCTTGTGAAAAAATAAATAGGTTTAAGGTTACTGTCTGTTATTTTTAGACATATTTTGTAATAAATATATTAGAATACTTATTCCTACATAAAATGCAAACTCAGACCAGTCATAACAAGAAAATATTCCAGTAAATTTACATTTTTCCGTATAATCCATTCCTGCTGTTATCCAACTTGGTCGACCTCCATAGCAGTATTGAAAATCAACAAAAGGCCAAAATTCTGTAGTTGAATAACGACCTCTACTATTAAAAAAATCTATTTCTGTATAAGACATAAGTAAAATAAAAGAATGTATGCCTATCCACAAAGTGAGTGTTTTTTTTGAAAGAAATTGTGCTTTTCTTTCTGAATTAAAATATTTTTTCATTCTATCAATATTTATGATGTGTTAGTAATTTTTCAGGATTTTATTCATTGGGTCATTAATAACAGGTTTCAAAACATCTCCTAAATGATTTAACTTTTTTGAATCAACATATATAAATAACATTTTACCCACATAAAAAGGATTTTCCAGCCCTATAGAAGTTTTGAAAGTTTTAAATGTTGGTGCACCCGCACCAATTTTTATAGGGCTATGTTCTTTTTCATCTTCTACCATAGGTGACAAATCCATATTATATTCAGGTATAAGAACATCTGATTCAACCCACAAATAAACATCTATTCTGTTTCGTAAAGTTGGGTCATCTAGTAAAATTTCATTAATTCCAGAATGTTTTTTATTTGTAAATATAAATGACCTATTCTCATCATTCATTTGGCTATATCTGTTCAAATAAAATGTAGAAACAGTAGAATTATTAACAATGAATTTTCCTCCTATGTGACTTTCATAGTTACAACGGAGGTCTTCGTTTATCTCATTTAAAGAGTGTATTCCGTTCTTTTGCGAAACATTAATGCCATCTAAATAAACTGCTAAAGCATATCTTCCTTTAAAATTTGATTTTATTTGTATTGCAAAAATTTGATTATCATCTACTCCAATAAAACCAATGTTTCTTATTGGTTTATTTAAATTAAAAATTTGATATTCCAGAGTATGGGTGTTATTTGAATAACCTGTAACTATACCAATCTGAATATTTTTATCAGCATTATTTTCTTGTATACCGACTTCAAAAGTAGTTTTCATAATTTTAATTTATTACACAAAAATAATAAAAAAATGTTTGTATATGATGTAATTTTTATGATGTAATGTAAAAAATATTTTAGTGAGAATTTTGACAGAGGTAAAATGGCAAGATAAAAATGGCAAAAAACGAACAGAAGCAAATGAAGTTACTTGACCCGAGAATACATCAAATTGCTAAAAAATTAGAGCAAATCCGTATAGAAAAAGGTTATACTTCCTATGAAAATTTTGCCATAGAGTTTGATATTTCAAGAATGCAATATTGGAGAATGGAAAAAGGTACAAATTTTACATTTCAAAGTCTTTTAAAAATTTTAGATGCTCATAAAATAAGTTTAGCAGAATTTTTTAATGACTTTACACAAAAAAAATAAAAAAAGTTTCTTTTCTTGATTAAAGATCAGATTGTTACTTTCATCTTAGAATAATTACTTGACAACTGAAGCTATAGACTACAAACTAAATATATACTACTTTTGAGGTTTTTCAGTTATATTCTCTAACAGGAAAAATCTTTTTAGTCTGTGCTTAAAAACTTTCTTCTGATACTATCTTTTTTTTGTTTTTCTTTTGCTCAGGCACAAGAAACCAATTTGCTGTATAGTTGCGAGAAAATAGGCGTTTCTAACGATACCATTATACTTGAGAACCAAAAAATAAATCCTTCGGGGTTTACGATTCTTGATAAAAACGGAAATCCGCTCCCTAGCCAAAGTTATCATATCAATTTTTCAGAAGGTAAACTTGTGCTGAACAATATTGAAACGGACTCTGTAATCATAAATTACTTCCGTTTGCCCGAATTCCTTATCAAAGAATATTCTATTTATGATGATTCTCGGGTTATTGTCAACGAAGATTACAACGGAAAAAGATATAGCTTGGATGTTGGTACACAAAAAAAGTTTGTTCCTTTTGAAGGATTAAACACGACCGGAAGCATCTCGCGCGGGGTGACGGTCGGCAACAACCAAAATGCAGTGACTAATTCTTCGCTCGATTTGCAAATTACCGGAAAACTTTCGGACAAAGTCAGCATTCGGGCCTCTATTCAAGACAGTAATATCCCGATTCAGGAAGGCGGATATTCTCAGAAACTGGACGAATTTGATCAGATTTTTATCGAATTATTTTCGGACAAATGGAGCATTCGGGCGGGAGATTTATTTTTGGAAAACAGGCAATCTCGTTTTTTGAATTTCAATAAAAAAGTTCAAGGGATTTCGACTCGGTTTTCGTTTGGAAATGATAGTAAAACCACGGTTTTCTCAAGTGTTGGATTGGTTCGTGGTCAGTATGCACGAAGCTCGTTTACCGGACAAGAAGGAAATCAAGGGCCGTATAAACTTCGAGGAAACAACGGAGAACTTTATGTCCTTGTGGTTTCGGGTTCGGAGCGTGTGTATGTGAACGGAATTTTGCTGGAACGAGGCGAAGACAAGCACTATGTGATTGACTACAATGCCGGAGAAGTGACTTTTACGTCGCTTTTTCCAATTACTTCCGAAATGCGGATTAATATTGAATATCAATTCTCAGAACGTAATTACATCCGATTTGTGGCCTATGGAGGCGTGATGCACGAGCGCGAAAAGTGGAATATTGGCGGATTTGTCTATTCGGAAAACGATATGAAAAATCAACCGCTGCAACAGAATTTGTCCGAAGAGCAAGTTGATATCCTGAAAAATGCCGGAAACAATCCGGAATTGATGGTTGCTCCGAGTGCTTATCAAGATTCGTATTCCGAAAATAGAATTTTGTACAAAAAGACTTGGGTAAACGGTGTGGAAGTGTTCGAGTTTTCGAATAATCCGGAAGATGAATTGTATAATGTGCGCTTTACGTTAGTTGGTCAAGGAAACGGGAATTACATTCTTGCCAATAATCAGGCGGTAGGTAAAATTTATCAATATGTAGAGCCAATCGGAGGAGTGCTTCAAGGAAATTATGAGCCCATTATTCGATTGGCAGCACCCGAGAAAATTCAAATGGCTACTGTGCTCGGAGGTTATCACGATGAGAAAACCCAAGCTGATTTTGAATTCGCGGTGAGCAATAACGACAAAAACCTTTATTCGCCAATAGACGATGAAAACAATAAAGGTTTTGCCGGAAAATTTAATGTAAATCAAAAACTATATTCAGGCAGGTTTAATCTGGATGCCTATGCCAATTATCAATATATAGATAAAAACTTCAAAAGTATCGAACGCCTTTTTTCTATCGAATTTGACAGAGATTGGAATATCAATTCGGTGTACCATACGAATCAAAGTTTGATAGTGTCGGGATTAAAGTCGCGATTTAAGAATAACAGCACTGTAGGTTATCAGTTCGAAAAGCTTGATTTTTCAGACCAATTCAATGCGCACCGTCATTTGCTTAACTCAGACGCGCGTATAGGTCAGTTTTCGGTTTTGTCCGAAAATTCGGTAATGAATAGTGATGGAGATTATGCTAAGTCGCAATTTTTGCGCTCGCATACGCAAACCAAATATCATTTTGATAAGAATTGGGTGGGAGCTTCATTCCGGACGGAAGACAATTCGGAACGGTTGAAATCGTCGAATTTATTGTCGAATCAAAGCCAACGTTTTTATGAATACGGAGGTTTTGTCGGACGAGGTGATTCGACTAAAGTCTATATGGAATTGGGTTATCTACATCGCAAAAATGACAGTTTGCAGACAGGAGAACTAAAACGAGTGAACGAGTCAAATTCGTATTATTTGAAGTCCCGATTGTTGCATTCGCAGAACAGAGATTTGTCGGTATTTGTAAATTATAGAGTGTTACAGTTTACTGACCCGAATATGAAAAATGAGCCTTCGCTCAATTCGCGCATCGCTTATTCTGATATGTATTTTGACCAATTTGTTCAGCTCACCTCGACTTATCAAACCTCTTCGGGCAATCTGGCACAACAGGATTTTACGTACATCGAGGTAGAACCAGGACAAGGAGTGTATATGTGGAATGATTACAATCAAAACGGAATTCAGGAACTCGAGGAATTTGAAGTGGCGATTTTTAGTGATCAGGCGAAATACATTCGGGTGTTTTTGCCGAATCAGATTTATGTCAAGACCAACCAGAATTTGTTTGCCAGTTCGTTAGTGCTGAATCCTTCGCAATGGCAAAATGCTGTAGAGTTCAAAAAACTACTTTCGCATTTTTACAACCAATCGTCTTTTCAGGTGGATCGAAAAGTAAAACGCAATCACGGTAATTTTGACCTGAATCCGTTTGGGAAAGATTCGGATGATTTATTATCCAATAACATGAACATTCTCAACAGTTTGTTTTACAATCGCGGTAAGCAAACCCATTCGATGACCTATACTTTTTTGCTCAATGAGTCAAAAAGTTTGTTGTCGGTGGGTTCAGTGAGTAACAAAACAGGCTCACATCAGTTGCAGTATGCTCATTTGTTTTCAGGGATTTGGTTGCTTAATTTTAATTCGAAATCTTCTCTTACACAGACTACTTCTGAGAATTATAGTTCACGAAATTTTCGTATAGAATCGTATGAACTGCATCCGAAACTCTCGTATATTTTTAATAAAAATTCGAATCTCGATGTGTTCTATGAGTATCAAAACAAAAAGAATACGCTTGGCGAATTGGAGACTTTAGACCAACATCGCATTGGGCTATCGTTTGGTTATTCGGGCAAAAAAGGATTTACTTCTACCGGAGAATTTTCGATGTACGAAAACAATTTTAGTGGCAACCCACTTTCGCCGGTTGCCTATCAAATGCTAGAAGGCTTGCAAGCCGGAAAAAACTACACTTGGCGTTTGCTGTTACAGAAAAACCTTACGCAATATTTGGATTTAAATCTGAATTATGAAGGTCGCAAAAGTGAAAATTCCAAAACCATACATACCGGAAATATTCAGCTTAGGGCGTTTTTCTAAAAAAACAAAACCCTATAGCGGGAATACTATAGGGCTTGTCTGAAAAAGGTTTTTGAGCTTAGACAACTTGTCTAACAGAGCAAATAGTTTAATTATGGGAAACGTTTAAATTGTTTTTATTTTTTAGTTTTAGTTTATACATTATATCCTTTTGCCAAGATTGTTTTCCAATGTGGATTTTTCTTCACATAGCCTGCCACGAAAGGGCAAAGCGGAGCTAGGGTGTAATTCTTTGTTTTGATGTATTGCAAAGCATTTTGAACCAAAAATTTTCCAACTCCTCTTCCGCCTAATTCTCGTGGTACTTCAGTATGTGTTAAGAACATAATATTTTGATTATTCAACGTGTAATCTATAAAAGCTATGTGCCCTTCTTCATGTAGCTCAAACCTATTTCCCGATTCATTAACTGTAAATTCCATAACTAAACTTTTAAATCAAATATAGTTAAATGGTTAATCAATTTCCAACAACAAAAAGCATTTTCTTAAATATTTAACAATTAAAACGATGTTTCTTTATTAAAATATAAACAGTAATTAGCCTTTATTCCAATCAATTTTTCGAGAAATGAACATTACAGCGGCTAGAATTAAAAATAATCCAATACTTCCTGCCAAAAGCGCATAATTTTCTAATTGTATAATAACGAAAATAAATCCGTATAGAGCGCTCAAAGACAGGCCTATGAAGAGCGGAAATTTAATATTACTTTCAGATAATTGTTCTAAAAACATCTAAATGAGATTGATGATTTGTTTTCCTTTGTGAGTTTCTATTGGTTTTTGTCTTATAAAACTCTTCTATTTTGAGGCGTTTTAGAGTAGATAGCCAGATTGTAATCTGGTACAAAGTCAATGAATTTTAACTCAATAAAAATTTTTTTAAAGAAATTTTCGATGGATTCTAACTATTTTTACATCACTGAATTAGACTATGGACAAATCTAAATCTAAATACGTAAAACAAATTGTAATCACCGGATACATTCTGCTGTTCTTGGTGGGGGCGATTTCTATTGGATTTTTGTATTTCGAAATCCTTAAAGCCAACAAACCCAATACCGAGAAAGTAACCAAAAATCAGCAATTGCTCGATTTGAGTGATGCACTAGCGACACTTTATAAAGCCGAAAGCTCGGGCAGGAATTCCGATTTTATTATATCCGAAAAAGGCTTTTCGATGTACAATCAGCTGATTGATAGCGCGGTTTATACGATGAAACGCATCAAAAGGAATGACCATTCTGATTATGACGTCAAATTAGATTCGATTTCGTATTTGCTGGCGCAAAAGAAAACCAGTATTGCCAAAATTCGGGTGCTCAATCATCAGTATAATAACGAATCTAATTTTACAGCTGTAAAATACAAACTGCTTAAAGCCAGAGATTCACTGCGCAAATCGATGAAAAAAGTTGATTTGACCAAGAGTACGAGAGCTGTGGCACGAGAATTTGGTGAATACATGTCCGAAATCCTTACCGAAAAAGAACTCGATTCACTTTCTCGTCCGTTTGTGTCGGATGCGGAGCTCATGGCAAGTTATGACAAGACTTTGTCCGAACTCATTGAACAAGAAGACAAGCTTCGGGGTGAACTTAAACTCAGAGAGAGCGAACTTCAAACCGAAAACCGAATATTATCCGGCAAAATTCAAGTATTACTAAATTCCTTAGAAGGAGAAATACTCAATAAGTCGTATGTCGAAATTGCCGAAAGTCAAGACAATATGAAGCGAACCACTTTGGTTTTGCTTTGGGCTGGGGTGATTGGTGTATGTTTGTTGATTTTGTTCGGATACATCATTCTTCGAGATTTGACTAGACAACAAAACTATCGAAGTCAGCTCGAGAAATTAAACCTTCAAAACGATATGCTATTGCGTAGTAAAACCATGCTGTTGGCAACAGTTACGCATGATTTGCAATCGCCATTGGGTTCGATTATGGGATTTTCAGATTTATTGAAAAAAACACCACTTAATACAACTCAACAACAATATGTATCCAATATTTCGAATTCGAGTGAGTATATACTGAATCTCGCTAACGATTTAGTTGATTTCTCAAAACTTGAAAACAACCGAATCAAAATTCAGAACGTTCCCTTCAATCCTAAAAAATTGATTGAAACTACGTTTAATTCGCTCAAACAAAATGCTTTGGATAAAGATATTTTGATTTTATACGATGTGGATGAAAAATTAGATCGAAAAGTAATTTCCGATCCGTATCGCGTAAAGCAAATCTTGACTAATTTGGTTACTAATGCGATTAAATTTACTCAAATAGGTCATGTCAAAATCTCTTGTCGAAAAGAAAACAATCAGATTTTGTTTGAAATTCAAGATACCGGAATTGGGATTAGCCAAGAAAAGCAAAGCTTGATATTTGAAGAGTTTACCCAAGCTCATCCGGATATCGAGAAGCAATTCGGAGGTACCGGATTGGGGCTTACAATTTCCAAAAGAATGGTAGAAATGTTGGGCGGTAAAATTTGGGTAGAAAGTGAGTTCGGAGTAGGCTCTATATTTCGATTCTCTATTCCGTATTTGGAAGAAGAAATAGAGATTAAATCGGACGAGAACGAAGAAATCGATACCTCATACCTAGAAGGAAAGAAAATCTTGGTGGTGGATGATGACAAGATGCAACTTACGTTGATGGAAGCATTATTCGAAAATTATCCGGTGGAGCTCAAAACCCTTAATGATGCAACTCAAGTTATAGCCTTGCTCGAAAAAGAGAAATACGATTTGGTGTTTACTGATATCCAAATGCCTAAAAAGAGTGGATTCCGATTAGCCGAGAAAATCCGAAGACATCCGCTGCCGAAAGTAAATGATATTCCGCTGGTGGCTTTATCCGGAAAACGCGATTTGACACTCGAAGATTTTACCGATAAAGGCTTTACGTATTTTATTGAAAAACCGATTCAAATGCGCGATATGTTAGTGGTGATGGATTATATTTTCAAAGGAAAAATTGCACCACAGCCCGTAACTAATAAATCGCAAGAAGAATATAGAACGGAAGATAAATTGTATGATTTGGTTTCGCTCAAGCAATTTATAGGCCAAGATGAATCGGCACTGCAGAATATCATCAAACTTTTTATAGATACCAATTACCAAAATATCCATGAGCTTAAAGCGAATGTGGATGATATGGACAAGGTGGCTCAAACCGCGCATAGAATGATTCCGATGCTTAAGCAAATTCACAGTTCTGAAATCGTAGCTTTGCTCGAGAAATTGGAAGACAAAAAAATTAATGAATCCGACATCGATAAATTTATCGAGGGATTGGTCAAAAAAATAGAAAAATTACTAAAAGAATTAAGCAAGCATATTCAGATTCATGAACAATAAAATTTATTATAACAACAAAGAGATTGCAGTCAACAATAGTATGTTATTGTTTTTAGGTTCCGGAGTGATTGATGGTAGCGAATACGCACTTTGGTCACTAGTTGCCTTTAACGGAAATAGGGTAAACGATTCCGAGAATTCGGATATTTATTTGGATATCGAATTTGCCACACCTCTAAAATATACCACCAACGGAACTATTAAATTACTGGATGTTTCTGACGAATTATTCTTCAGTAAAGTACATCACATCCGCATTTCGGGCGAAAATATAAAAGTAGAAAAACAAGAAAAAGGAACCATTCAACTACTAGAACTAGCCAAAGAAGCCAACCATATTCACTACAAATCGGTAGTAGTAGTGGATAATTCGCTCTTAGAAATTAGTTATAATGGAATTACAAAACTGATTGTAATGAACTAATTGGTTTTCTTTACGTTTTTGAGTTGTAATAAATTCAGCGGATTGATGCCTAATCCTTCAACGTTGCTTGAAGTAAATCGCACGGCTTTATCGTAAAACAAAGCCACTATTGGTGCTTCGGATACTACAATACTATCCATTTGTTGATACAAACGATAACGAGTCTCTGCATTGGATTCCAAGAAAGATTGTTCGTAGAGCTTATCGAAAGTTTGGTTCTGGAAATGTGTGTAGTTAGGTCCGTTCGGCGCTTTGTTTTTGCTGTAAAAAAGCGAAAGATAATTCTCCGCATCCGGATAATCGGCTATCCAACTTCCGCGGAAGAAAGCGACCTTTCCGGTTGCCATTCCTTGGCGTAGTGCAGAATTAGGCATTACATCAATAGCTACACTTATCCCGATTTTGTGCCATTCACGTTGTAAATATTCGGCAATATCAAGGTAGGAAGCATTCGTGCTAAGCGTGATTTGCACCGATTTGGCGTTTTTTTCTTTTTTGTAACTATCTACTAATTCTTTAGCTTTGGAAATGTCATAATTATAACCATTGATAAATCTACCTTGAAGCCCTTCGGGGATGAATCCGCCGGTTGCAGCGCTTCCCATATTATTTCGCAAATAAGCGACTAATTTTCCTCGGTCAAAACCATAATTCAACGCTTGTCTGATGCGTTTGTCTGATGCAGGACTAGTAGCATCATTCAGATTAAAACCTAAATATTCAGTGTTGAGATAAGCTCCCTGCAATATTTTTACTTTTTGCTCGTATTTAGGTTGTAACTCGCCTTCTGCCGTAAGGATTTCGTCTTTATAAGAAGCATCTAAACCGGAAATAAAATCAGATTTCCCTTGCACGAATTGCAAAAATCCGGCTTGTTTATCGGGTAAAAAAGTAACTGCAACAGCTTCCAAATACGGAAGCGGAGTGCCTTGTTCGTCTTTTTCGAAATAATTTGGGTTTCGACGCAAGACGAGTTTTACATTTTCTTCCCAAAATTTGAATTTAAAAGCGCCGGTTCCGATGGGTTTTTTGCGGAAATCATAACCATTTTCAAAACCTTCATGAGGAACTACCGAGGCGTATTTCATGGTCAGTAATCCTAAAAAAGCAGGGAAAGGTTTTTCTAATTGGATTTCGAATAAGGTATCGTTTAGGGCTTTAAAATTTTTTACATTCCGAAGAATCCAAGCACCGGGCGAAGCCGTTTTTTCGTTTTTGAGTCGGGCGAAACTGTATTCAAAATCAAAAGCAACTACTTTTCGGGTACTATCCGAGAATATTTCACTTTTGTGAAAATAAATATCGTTGCGAAGCGTGAAAAGATAAGTTTTTCCGTCTTCCGAAATCTCCCAACTTTTGGCAATATCCGGATGGATAGAAAGGCTATCGTCGAGTTGAACCAATCCGTTGAAGATTTGATTAGTTATCCAAATTTCGGCTTGGGTGCGGGCAAACGCAGGGTCAAGGCTCGAGATATTCGAGCTTTCGTTATAGCGAAATACGTTATTTTCTTGGTTTTGTCGGGTAGAATCCGAACAGGAAATAAAAAATAAACTAAGGGCAAAAAAGAAATAAAACCTCATTAAAGTAATGTAAATTTTTAAGCCAATAATCCGGTTTCTCTTTTATACAATGCGTATCTTCCGGCACCTACAAAGAATATCGCCAAAGCAGAAGCTAAATAGAGAAGATTCAATTCAATAATTGGCGCTCCTTGTTCTCCCAGACGAAATCCGGATGCTCCGAAGGCTAAATAAATGGAAAAAATCATCATAATAGCAACTATCAATGCCGAAACACGGGTAAAAAAGCCCAAGAGAATACAAATCGGGGCAATTACTTCAGCAATCGGAACCCCGAACCAAAGCCAATCCGGTAAATTATTTGCTGCTAATAAGCTTCTAATGTATTCAAATCCGTGGAGAAGCTTATACACTCCATGAAAAAGCAGTAGACCTCCAACTCCGATGCGAAGCATCAATTTTCCTAAATCTATTCTAATTTGTTTCATAAGAGTGATTTTAAGGCTAAAATTAGCAAAAAAAATATTCGATTGTTAAATTCAATGCAATAAAATCTAAATTAAGGTGGTAAATAGTTGGTGTATATAGAGTTATAGGGCTTTTTCTGAGGATTTTTTTCAATCGTTTCAAGTTTAATTTAGTATTTTTGTGGTCGATTTCTTAACCTATACGTAAGATTAATTTAAACTCTAACAACAAATGCACCTTACCGAAATAGAAAGAGTAAAAACCATCTCCAGAGAAGATTTTTATAAAAATTATTTTAAGAAACAAAAACCGGTTGTAATTGAACAATTAACGGAAGATTGGCCGGCTTACAATAAATGGAAATTGTCTTATATTAAAGAAATTGCTGGCGAAAAAACAGTTCCGTTGTATGACGACAGACCGGTTTCGTACAAAGACGGATTCAACGAGGCACATGCTAGCATGAAAATGTCGGAATACATTGATTTGTTGGAGTCAAAACCAACACCTTACCGAATCTTCTTGTACAACTTGATGAAAGAAGTGCCGCAACTTCAGAAAGATTTTAAATTTCCGGATTTAGGAATTAAAATCATCAAACAACTCCCGATGTTGTTCTTCGGAGGTGAGAATTCCAAAGTGTTCATGCACTTCGATATCGATTATTCAAACATTTTTCACTTCCATTTCCACGGCAAAAAACAATGTGTTTTGTTTGCCCCAGATCAAACTAAATACATGTATAAAATTCCTCATTCGTTAATCTCCAGAGAAGATATCGATTTTGATAATCCGGATTATGAAAAATTCCCGGCCTTAAAACAAGCCAAAGGATTTGTTGCGAATTTAAAACATGGCGAAATGTTGTATATGCCGGAAGGATATTGGCATTATATGAAGTATGTAACAGCCGGATTCTCGATGAGTTTGCGTTCTATCCCAAAACAACCTAAAAATTTGTTGAGTGCGGTTTACAACATTTTTGTGATGCGACATTTTGACAATATGATGCGAAAACTCAAAGGTCAAAAATGGATTGATAGCAAAAATGAAAAAGCCATTATCAATACCCATAAACGATTAGGTATTAGCGTAAAATAAAAAAAGAGCGATTGAAAAATCGCTCTTTTTTATAAATAAAACAGCGTGATTAAGGCTAAAACGATAGTCGCCAACACAATGCCACGCGCCATCATTTCTCGTTGTAATTTAAGTAAGATAAAAAAGGCAATCAAATTCGGTATAGCACTGAGCGAAATCAGTTTACCGATATTGTTTTGACTTTTGATAATTTGGATTCCTTCTTGGTATTCAAATTCGGTAAATAACGTAATGTAAAGATAAGAACCGATAAAAGCCAAAATAATTCCGATGATAAGCCCGATGAAAATATGTGATTTTTTATTCATTGATATTCCAACTGTTTAGGGTTTGTATTGCGTGGTGAGCTGTAAGGTCAAACTGAACAGGAACCAGAGAAACATATCCGTTAGCTAGTGCCCATTCATCTGTATCTTCACCTTTATCTTTGTTGACAAATTCTCCGGTTAGCCAATAATAATCTCTTCCGTATGGGGTTTGGCGTTTGTCGAATCGCTCAATCCACATCGCATTGGCTTGTCTACAAACTTTTATCCCTTTAATTTCGGACGAAGGAAGCTTCGGGAAATTTACATTTAAAACGATGCCTTTGGGTAAATTATTTTCTAAAACCGAAGAAATAATTTTTTGGATGTATTTTTTAGTCGGTTCAAAATCAGCATTCCAACTAAAGTCGCAAAGCGAAAAGCCAATGGCAGGAATTCCTTCGATTCCGGCTTCTACCGCAGCACTCATTGTACCCGAATAAATAACATTAATCGAAGAATTAGATCCGTGATTAATTCCAGAAACACACAAATCAGGCTTTCTTTTCAGGATTTCGTGAACGGCCATTTTTACGCAATCTACCGGAGTTCCTGAGCAGCTGTATTCGCTTTCGCTAATTTTATTGAGGTATAAAGTATTGTTTACTGTGATGGCATGTCCTTTTCCGGATTGCGGACTATCGGGAGCCACCACAATGACATCTCCGAGTTGTTTGGCAATTGATACAAGAGTTTGAATTCCAGGTGCTGTGATTCCGTCGTCGTTAGTCACCAGAATAAGAGGCTTTTTTGTTTGGTTCATTATAATTTTGGATTATGGGGTAAAGATAAAAAAATTGCGGTTTATAAATTTTAATAGATTTGTACAATATAAAACCACTTTGTATGCAATTCGAAAAAGGAAATAAAAAACTACTGAATGCTTGGGCATTCTATGACTGGGCAAATTCAGTTTATAGCTTGGTTATCTCATCTGCCATTTTTCCGATATTTTATGCGGCACTCTTCAACATCAAAGGAATCACGCATGTGGAAGTGTTTAGTTCGAGTGTCAAAAATACGGCACTGATTAGTTTTGTGACCGCTGCGGCCTTTATGGTGGTTGCGTTTATGTCGCCATTTCTATCCGGAATTGCCGATTTTATTGGGAACAAAAAATCGTTTATGAAGTTCTTTTGTTATTTGGGCGGACTTTCATGTATTGGCTTGTATTGGTTCAGTCTGGATCATATTTATATCAGTTTATTGTTTTATTTTTTGGGATTGATTGGTTTTTGGGGAAGTTTGGTTTTTTATAATTCCTATTTACCCGATGTGGCTTATACAGAGCAGCAAGATAGAATTAGCGCCAAAGGTTATTCGTTGGGATATATCGGTAGTGTGATATTGTTAATTATAAACTTAGCGATGGTGATGTTGAGCGAAGATGCCAACAAAGTGCAAATGATGCGGTATTCGTTTGTGATGGTAGGTTTGTGGTGGATTGGCTTTGCGCAATATTCTTTTTATTTTTTGCCTAAAGGAGTTAAAACCGAAAATAAAATTCAGAAAGAAGTCTTGTTTAATGGTTTCAAAGAATTAAAAAAAGTATGGCATAGCCTGAAAGAAACCCTTACGCTGAAAAGATATTTGGGAGCTTTTTTTGTGTACAGTATGGCGGTGCAAACCGTAATGTTAGTGGCGACGTATTTCGGAGAACAAGAAATTGCTTGGGCAGACGAGGCCCAAAAAACAACCGGACTTATTATCAGTATTCTGGTAATTCAATTGATTGCCGTGCTTGGAGCAGTTTTGACTTCGCGTGCTTCAGAGAAATTCGGGAATATTCCGGTTTTGATTATGATTAACACGATCTGGATTGCCATTTGTATTGTGGCATATTTTATTCATTTGCCGCTTCATTTTTATATCACGGCAGCTTTTGTGGGGCTAGTTATGGGCGGAATTCAATCGCTTTCGCGTTCGACTTACTCCAAACTTTTACCTAAAACTACCGATACGACTTCGTTTTTTAGTTTTTATGATGTAGCCGAAAAAATCGGTATTGTCATCGGGATGGTATTGTACGGATTTATTGATCAAATCACCGGAAGTATGCGCAACTCGATTGTGTTTTTGGCTTTGTTTTTTATCGGAGGGGTTTTACTGCTTTTGAGAGTGCCTAAAACTAAATGGAATTAAAAACATTTCGTACCTTTGCCCATTAAATATTTTAATTCTAAATAATGATTTCTAACGAAGAATTATATGAGGAAATGGGTGACAATCACGTTGCCTCTTCTCATGATACACCCCTGCGTAAAGATGCATTTGAATTATCAGACGATCAAAAAATCGAGAAGATAAAAAAAGATGTAGAAAGTATATTACTCACATTAGGTATGGATTTGACAGACGATAGCCTGAAAGGGACACCTAATCGTGTGGCAAAAATGTTTGTAAAAGAGATTTTTGGCGGACTAAATCCAAAGAAAAAACCTTCTTCTTCTACTTTCGACAATAAATACAAATACAACGAAATGTTGGTTGAAAAGAACATCGTTGTATATTCAACCTGTGAACACCATTTACTTCCGATTATTGGTCGCGCTCATATTGCTTACATTTCGAACGGTACTGTAGTTGGGCTATCGAAAATGAATCGCATTGTAGATTATTATGCAAAACGTCCGCAAGTACAAGAGCGTTTGACGATTCAAATCGTAAGAGAACTTCAAAAAGTTTTGAATACCGAAGATGTGGCTTGTGTAATTGATGCAAAACACCTTTGCGTGAATTCTAGAGGAATTAAAGACATCGAAAGTAGCACGGTAACTGCTGAATTCGGAGGTAAATTCCAAAATGAACAAACCCGAAAAGAGTTTTTGGAATACATAAAGTTAGAAACGAAATTTTAATTTGTTGTTGATGCGTTGATTTGTTTAATCGTTTATTCGAGAGGAATGGGGTATGTGTTTTCGTTTGAAAAGTTAGAAGTTTGGCAAAATTCCAAAGATTTAGTTTTGAATATTTATCAACTTGTAAAAAAATTTCCAACCGAAGAAATGTATGGATTAAGCAGTCAGCTTAAAAGAAGTGCTTCTTCTATTGCGACCAATATAGCTGAAGGAACTTCGAGAAATACTACAAAAGATAAAGCACATTTTTTAACCATTTCGTATTCTTCAGCAACAGAAACTCTCAATCATTTGATAATTAGCAAAGAATTAAATTATATAACCGAAACGGAATATTTATTTTTGAGAGAGAAAATCGAGAAAATCTGTAATCAGATAAACAGTTTGAGAAAATACGTTTTATCTCAAAACGATTAAACGGTTAAACGAATAAACAAAATGAAACTAAAAATATACAACTCCTTAACCGGAGAAAAAGAGACTTTTAAACCATTACATCAAGATAGAGTAGGGATGTATGTGTGTGGACCGACCGTGTATAGCAATGTGCATTTAGGAAATGTCCGTACGTTTCTTTCTTTTGATTTTATTTTCAGGGCACTTCAATATTTGGATTTCAAAGTGCGTTACGTTCGTAACATTACCGATGCCGGGCATTTGACCGATGATGGTGATGTGAACAACGATCGCTTTGTGAAACAATCTCGCCTAGAGAAGCTAGAACCAATGGAAATCGTACAGAAATACACGGTAGATTTTCATAACGTTTTGAAGCTTTTCAATTTGCTTCCGCCAACTATTGAGCCAACAGCAACGGGACACATCATTGAACAATTAGAACTTACACAAAAACTTATCGAAAAAGGTTTTGCTTATGAGAGCAACGGTTCGGTATATTTTGACGTAAAAGAATACAACAAAAGAGGACTAAATTACGGAGAACTTTCTCGCAGAAATATCGAAGAATTGTTCGAAAATACCCGCGATTTGGACGGTCAAGGCGAAAAGAAAAATCCGCAAGATTTTGCGCTTTGGAAAAAAGCATCTCCGGAACACATTATGCGTTGGTCTTCTCCTTGGGGGGACGGTTTTCCGGGATGGCATTTAGAGTGTACGGCAATGAGCACCAAGTATTTGGGTGAACAATTTGATATTCATGGAGGTGGAATGGATTTGAAATTCCCACACCACGAATGTGAAATTGCCCAAGGAAAAGCGTGTAATGAGGTATCACCTGTTCGTTATTGGATGCATGCTAATATGCTTACGATGAACGGACAACGCATGAGTAAATCTACCGGAAACTACATCCTTCCGATGCAACTCATTACCGGAGAAAATGATTTCTTCGAAAAAGCATTCGCGCCAAGCGTGCTTAGATTCTGTTTCTTGCAAGCGCATTACAGAAGCGTGTTGGATATTTCTAACGAGGCTATGTTGGCGTCAGAGAAAGGTTTCGATCGATTGATGGAAGCTATTAAATCTTTGGAAGAGCTAAAAACTTCGTCTGAATCTTCAGTGAATGTGGTAGAATGGAAGCAAAAATGTTTGGATGCACTGTTGGATGACTTCAACAGCCCGATATTGATTGCGAATCTGTTCGAAGCCGTGAAATTCATCAACTTGATAAAAGAAAATAAAGCGACGATTTCAGCTGCAGATTTAGAACTATTGAAAGAATCGATGAATGCTTTTGTGTTTGATGTTTTAGGCTTACAAGATGCAAATGAGTCGCAATCTAATAATGATAAACTAGAAGGAGTAATCCAAATGTTAATCGGGATGAGAAACCAAGCACGAGCAGATAAAAATTGGGCACTTTCAGACCAAATTCGCGATGAATTGCTAGCGTTGGGCATTCAACTTAAAGATTCTAAAGACGGAACGACTTTTAGTTATTAATTACTTGATGAAAAATTACCTATCCATAAATAAAGAATCTTGGAACAAGCGAGTGGAACCTCATTTGAAGTCCGATTTTTATGATATGGATAATTTCGTAAAAGGGAAAAACTCTTTGAATCCGTTTGAGCTCAATTTGTTAGGAGATGTTTCGGGTAAATCCATTCTTCATTTGCAATGTCATTTTGGACAAGATTCTATTTCGCTTTCGCGTATGGGCGCTCAGGTGACCGGAATTGATCTTTCGGACAAAGCCATTGAAGTGGCTCAAAATTTAGCCCAACAACTAGGTACGGATACGAAATTTGTTTGTTCAGATGTATATGATTTGCCGAATGTTTTGGAAGGCACATTCGATATTGTTTTCACCAGTTACGGAACCATAGGCTGGTTGCCGGATTTGGATAAATGGGCAAATGTGATTTCGCATTTTTTAAAACCTAACGGAAGATTTGTCTTTGCCGAATTTCATCCGGTGGTTTGGATGTATGACAATGATTTTACCCACGTCGCGTATAATTATTTTAATGACGGAACTATCGAAGAAACCCAAGAAGGAACTTATGCCGATAAATCTGCGCCTATTTCTATTGAATACATAAGTTGGAATCACTCGCTTAGCGAAGTATTTACGGCTTTGCTCGGTAAAGGATTGCAGATTAAAACTTTTCAAGAATTCGATTATTCGCCGTACAATTGCTTTAATAATACGGTTGAATTCGAAAAAAGAAAATTCAGAATCCAAACATTCGGAAATAAAATCCCGATGGTTTACACTATCGAAGCCCTTAAAAAATCGTAAATCTACCTTATTTATGTGCAGTCATCACAAACCTAAATTTGCTCTTAAAACCATTTTGATTTTTCCGTTTTTGGTGTTGATTCGCTTTTATCAAATCGTTATTTCTCCGCTCACACCGGCTACTTGTCGGTATTCGCCAACGTGTTCGCACTACACCTTAGAAGCACTCCGCAAGCATGGGTTGATTAAAGGAAGTTGGCTTGGAATCAAGCGAATCTTGAGTTGTAATCCGTGGGGCGGGAGTGGTTATGATCCGGTGCCATAATTTGGTAAGAAATCTGCTTCTTTTTATCGCGATTGACTTCAAAAAAGCGTATTTTTTTTTCTTTTCATCCGAAATTACGATATATTTGTCGCTTAAACAATTAACGGATTACGAAAATGAAATTTATAGTATCAAGTTCTCTTTTACTAAAGCAGTTACAGGTGTTAAGTGGCGTTATTAATAGCAATAATACACTGCCTATACTTGATAATTTTCTGTTTGAAATCAATCAAAATGAACTTACTGTTACGGCTTCTGACCTGGAAACTACCATGTCCGCAGTGTTAGAGATAGATTCTGAAAGCAAAGGAAATATTGCTGTTCCGGCACGTCTGTTACTTGAGACTCTAAAAACTTTTGCAGAACAACCACTTACGTTTTCTGTTCAAGATAATAATACTATCGAAATCAGTTCGTCATCGGGTAAATATGCTTTAGCATACGCTAACGGAGATGAGTTCCCGAAAGCGATTTCGCTTCAGGATGCTTCAAAAACTATTGTTCCGGCAGAAGTGTTGGCAACAGCAGTGAGCAAAACGATTTTCGCAACCGGAAACGACGATTTGCGTCCGGTAATGTCAGGAGTGTTTTTCCAATTCACAACAGATGGGCTTATTTTCGTTGCAACGGATGCTCATAAATTGGTGAAATATTCTCGCACGGATATCAAAGCAGACCAAACGGCAGAATTTATTATGCCTAAAAAACCTTTGAATATCTTGAAAAATATTCTTGCAACTTCAGATGCGGATGTGTCTATCGAATATAACGAGTCGAATGCAATGTTCTCGTTTGACAATTACATTTTAACTTGTCGTTTAATTGATGGGAAATATCCGAATTACGAAGCGGTAATTCCGAAAGAAAATCCGAATAAACTTCTTATCAGCAGAACAACTTTCTTGAATTCTGTTCGAAGAGTTTCGATTTTCTCGAGCAAAACTACGCATCAAATTCGCCTGAAAATGGCTGGAACTGAGCTTAACATCTCAGCCGAAGATATCGATTACTCAAACAAAGCTAACGAAAGATTGACTTGTGACTACCAAGGTGATGATTTGGAAATCGGATTCAACTCTCGTTTCTTGTCAGAGATGTTGACCAACCTTACAAGTGATGAAATTTCTCTTGAAATGTCACTTCCGAACCGCGCAGGAGTACTTACTCCGGTTGACGGATTAAGCGACGGAGAAAATGTAACAATGCTTGTAATGCCGGTGATGTTGAATAACTAAAAACAAGAAATGTAAAAATAGTTGGCCCTCATTTTGAGGGCTATTTTTATATAAATTATAAAATTTTATTTTTTAAGTTGGGTGTTTATTTGTTGTATTCTTCTGCAATTCGTAAGAGTTTTGATTTTAGTTCATCTTTATACTTGGTTTGGTTAGCAAAATACAAAACTTTGTTAGAGGACAAACGTCTTAAAAATAGAAAATCATCTTTTTCTCTGTAAATAAAGAAATGCTCTGTGATTCCTTTTTGGGTGATAAGGATAGTGTCGTTATCTACAATGAGTTCATATTGAGCTTTTTCTACTATTCCGTTTACAGTTATCAAAAGTTCTTCATTGCTTCTGAAAGTATAAAAAATATCTTGGTTTTCTTCGTTTATAAGAATCCAACTGCAACTCGTTAAATACGATTTGCTTATAGTTATTTGTGAGTTTTTTATTGCTTTTTTGAGGTTTACGTTTACATAGTCAGAGGCTGATTTTACAGTTTTACTTTTCTTTAAAGCTTTATCAATTCTAATAATAATAAAAACCACTATAATTGTCATTACTATAAGAAAAATTAGTCCTTTTATTCCATCTGAATCCATAAAATATTTTTTAATTAAATTATATAATGTGTTATAAACACTTCTTCTTTAAAAAATGTTTTTTTGTTAAAAAGCTCACGCTAATTGTGAAAAATGAATTTAAACGTATGTTTTATTGTTTCAAAAATAAATAAAAAATTATTAATTTTAATAAAGTATTTGTGATGTTACCAAATAAGAGGTATAAAAATGAGTAGTTTTTACATCCATATTCCCTTTTGCAAACAAGCGTGTCATTATTGTGACTTTCATTTTTCGACTTCGATGAAAAAGAAAGACGAAATGATTGAAGCACTCGCTCGCGAAATCGAAATGCGCAAAAATGAAGTGGAAGACACGGTAGAAACCATTTATTTTGGTGGAGGAACGCCTAGTGTTTTATCCGTTAGCGAAATCAACTTTCTCATAGACCAAGTTTATAAACACTACAAAGTTGTAGAAAATCCAGAAATCACGCTCGAAGCCAATCCGGATGATTTGACAAGCGAAAAGATTTTAGAGTTATCTGAAACCAAAATCAATCGTCTTAGCATTGGCATTCAATCGTTTTTTGAAGATGATTTAAAAATGATGAATCGCGCGCATAATGCCGAGCAAGCCAAACAATCCTTAGAAGAAGCCAAAAAATATTTCGATAATATTACTCTTGATTTGATATATGGCATTCCGAATATGTCTGAAGAAAAATGGATACAAAATATCGAAATGGCTCTTAGTTTTGGTATTCCGCATATATCGAGTTATGCGCTTACGGTCGAGGCAAAAACGGCTCTTAAAAAACTCATCGAAAAAGGCGAAATTGCTAAACCCAAAGACGAAGTAGCCGAAAAACACTTTTTCTTGTTGGTCGAAAAACTAAAAGAAAATGGATTTGAGCATTATGAACTCTCGAATTTTGGGAAAGAAGGTTATTTTTCGAAAAATAACACGAGTTATTGGTTGGGCAAAAAATACATCGGGATTGGTCCGTCAGCGCATAGCTACAACGGTACACACAGAAGTTGGAACATCGCCAACAATTCGATCTATATAAAAGATATTCAAAGCGGAAAATTACCGAGTGAAATCGAAGAGCTTACTCTTTCTGACCGTTATAACGAATATATTATGACCGGACTCAGAACCATTTGGGGTGTTTCGCTCGAGCGAATCATAACCGAATTCGGACAAGAATATTACGATTACCTCATTAAAAATTCAGAAAAACTACTTTCTACCGGACTTCTAGAAAGCGACGGACAAACGCTTAAGGTTTCTCAAAAAGGCAAATTCTTAAGCGACGGAATTGCAAGCGATTTGTTTTGGGTATAAAAAAACCACTATTCATTTCTGAATAATGGTTTTTCATATTTGAATTGACTATTGAAAATTATCTCGTAAACAATAACTCTCTGTATTTAGTAAGCGTCCAAGTTTCGTTGTCAACTACCAATTCTAGTTTGTCGCAGTGGTAACGAATCTCGTCAAAGTACGGTTTTACTTTTTCGCAATATGCTTTAGCTTGTTTTTCAAGATCAGTAAGTGCGTTTGCTTTTCTTCTCTCTTCAGTCATTTGCTCTACCAACGAATTGATAGCCTCGATGTGCGAAGAGATTTCTTTGATGATTGCGATTTGCTCTTTTCCAAGAGATTCAAATTCAGATCCGAAAACGCTTTTTAACCCGCTTACGTTTTTCACCACTAGGTTTTGATAACGAATAGCCGTCGGGATTACGTGATTTCTGGCAATATCTCCCAAAACACGTCCTTCGATTTGGATTTTCTTTACGTATTCTTCCAATTCAATTTCGTAACGCGCTTCTACTTCTGTGTGGTTCATTACGCCCATTTCAGTGAATAAATCCAACGATTTTTTAGCCACCTTAGCTTTCAATGCTTCAGGAGTGGTTTTGTGATTGCTCAATCCACGTTTTTTAGCTTCTTTTTCCCAAGCGTCGCTATATCCGTCTCCTTCAAACAAAATGTGTTTTGAAGTTTTGATATATTCTCTCAGTACGTTGAAAATCGCCTCGTCTTTTTTCAATCCTTTTTTCTCGATAAGCGCATCTACTTCTTTTTTGAAGTCTTTCAATTGTTTGGCAACAATGGTATTAAGAACCGTCATGGAATTAGCACAGTTTGCACTCGATCCTACAGCTCTAAACTCGAATTTATTTCCGGTAAACGCAAAAGGCGAAGTTCTGTTTCTGTCTGTATTATCAAGCAATACATCCGGAATTTTACCCACTACGTTTAATTTCAAATCTGTTTTTTCTTCCGGAGAAAGTTTTCCTTTAGAAACGCCTTCAAGTTCTTCTAATACTTTGAATAATTGTGTTCCGATAAAAATCGAAATGATAGCCGGTGGCGCTTCATTTGCTCCTAGTCTGTGGTCATTACTTGCAGAAGTAATCGAAGCTCTCAACAATTCCTCATAGGTTTGAACCGCTTTAATCGTGTTGATAAAGAATGTCAAGAACTGTAAGTTATTCATCGGAGTTTTGCTTGGGCTAAGCAAGTTTACTCCGGTATTGGTCGCCAATGACCAGTTGTTGTGTTTTCCTGATCCGTTCACGCCCATAAATGGTTTTTCGTGGAATAACACTTTGAAGTGATGACGCTCAGCCACTTTTTGCATCACATCCATTAGTAATGAATTGTGGTCAACGGCAAGGTTAGTTTCTTCAAAAATTGGAGCTAATTCATATTGATTGGGTGCTACTTCGTTGTGACGAGTTTTTACAGGAATTCCAAGTAACATACACTCATTTTCCAAATCTCTCATATAGTTTAATACACGAGTTGGAATTGATCCGAAATAATGATCCTCTAATTGTTGTCCTTTTGCGGATGTATGTCCTAAAAGTGTTCTTCCGGTAAGTAAAATATCTGGTCTTGAAGTGGCTAACGCTTTATCCACCAAAAAATATTCTTGTTCCCAACCCAAAGTTGGAGTTACTTTTTTTACGTTTTTGTCGAAATAATTACAAACTTCAGTTGCAGCTTCGTCAATTGCGCTAAGCGCTCTTAGAAGTGGCGTTTTGTAATCCAATGCTTCTCCGGTGTACGAAATAAATACAGTCGGGATACAAAGTGTAGTTCCGTAGATAAAAGCCGGAGAAGTTGGGTCCCAAGCAGTATATCCACGAGCTTCGAAAGTATTTCTGATTCCGCCATTCGGAAAACTCGATGCATCGGGTTCTTGTTGAACTAAAGCTCCGCCGGATAATCTTTCTACCGGATCGCTACCATCCATTGAGGTTTCGAAAAACGCGTCGTGTTTTTCGGCTGTTGTTCCGGTTAATGGTTGAAACCAGTGTGTATAATGTGTCACCCCTTTAGATAAAGCCCACTGCTTCATTCCGATTGCCACATGATCAGCCATGTTGCGATCGATTTTTTTACCGTGATTGATAGCGTCTTTTAGCGCTTTGTATGCATCCAGATTCAAAAACTGCTTCATTGCTTTGTCATTGAATACGTTTTGTCCGAAGATTACTGATTTTCGTTCTAGTTCTTCAACATGTACTGCTGGTCTTGAAGTAGCTTCTTTGATAGCTTGAAATCTAAAAGTTGACATATTTTATTGTTTTGTTGTTTGTGCCCTTTAAAATTTGGGTCAAAAATATAAAAAAATCACTTAAAAAATATTTTTACCCCTAATTTTTTAGGGGTTGATTACGTAAAATTTTTTTATTTGAAGTAAAATCCTAATAAAAATGGAAGTTTAGATAATATTTGATACTATTATTTTGTATTTACAAAAAAGTTATTTTTGTATATCAATCAACTTTAAATTTAACGTGTATGTCAGAGAAAAAACAATTTGTCGCTACAGAAGAAGCTAAAGGGCAAGCCAAACAATTGCGTTTGTTTGCTATGTTGGCTTGGATTATTGCTATTGGCGGAGAAATATTCGCCATTCTGAAATTATTGCATAACGAAAAGCTAACTTGGCTAATTGTGACAATAGTCGTGATATTAGCTTTGTCGATTACAGGTTCTCTGCTCTGGAAAAAAGCCAATAGACTCGATCCGGCATCCGAAAAAGATAAGACGAAGTTCTTTATTCAAAATCAATTGGGTGCGATTATGGGTGTATTAGCATTTTTGCCACTCGTAATATTCATTTTGACTAATAAAAACCTTGACGGAAAAACCAAAGGTATTGCCGGAGCTGTGGCTGTAGTTGCCATGCTGATTGCCGGAATTACCGGAGTGGACTTCAATCCGCCATCAGTTGAGAAATATACCGAACAAATCAATGCTCAAACCGATGAAATCAAGCGATTAAACAACGGAGTGGATTTGGTATATTGGACCAATCAAGGAAATAAATACCACTTGGATGCTGATTGCCAACACATCCGAAACAGAGAAAAACACCAAGGATCTGTTCAACAAGCTTGGAAAGAGCGAAAAATAGGGGATTCTGAACTTTGTTTGACGTGTAAGAAAAGAGCAGAAAAAAATCAATCTAATTCACTAGAAGAAACCGTTGAAGAGGTTTTGGAAGAAGTAAACGAGTAAGGAATAAGGATAATTAGATAGAGCTTTTCCAAAGTTTTACAACTTTGGAAAAGCTTTTTTTATTTAAAACTGTTTGATCTTTAATAGTAAAAAGAAATGAAGAGATTTTTTTATATATTGTTACTTTAACGATTCTATTTGATGTTTTTATTTCTTTTTGTATATCTTTGTTTAACAAAGATATACGTATTTATGATGCCTAATCAAGTAAAACTATTGACCAATCTTGCTAAACAAATTAAATCTGAAAAAAAAGACAGGATTAAAATTGTTAGCTCTCTTCAAGCTGCAAAGATTTTAACCAAGCAGGAAAATCTTTCAGGAAAATATAACAATCTTAAGAAAGTTATTTCTACTTCCAAATAAATGATTTACAGTAAAAGACCAAACTTAATGATTGGTTTCCACGGATGCGAAGAATCGGTGAGGAATGATTTGGTTAATTTTCCTAATAAAATTAAGAAAAGTCAAGAGAGTTTCGATTGGTTAGGAAATGGTTTTTATATTTGGGAAAACAACTATGATAGAGCCTTACAATGGGCAGAAGATAAAGAAAAGCGAGGAACTCTAAAGTCCCCTTCCGTAGTGGGAGTCGTTTATCAACTGGAATACTGTTTGGACTTTACGGATACAGAATTTATTAGCGTCCTTTCTCAATATTATGAACTTTTAAAAAGAGATTTAGCTGTAACTGGTAAGCAGCTACCTCAAAATAAAGATTTACCACACGACAAATATCATGATTTAATCTTGAGAGAGCTAGATTGTGCAGTAATTGAATATCTACATCAGAAAATAGAAGAAAAAATTAAGAACGATTTATCCACTAATGGTTTTAGTGATTTAAAACCCTTTGACACGGTAAGAGGTGTCTTTACAGAGGGAGGTCCAGCTTTTGAAGGAGCAGGTATCCAAACTAAAAATCATATTCAAATTTGCATAAGAAACTTAAACTGTATTAAAGGATTTTTTATTCCTCGTGAAAAAGTGAAATTTCCTTAAAATTGTTTGATCAAATTCAAGATTTCTAAAGCTCGTTTTACCGTTTTGATATTTTCGAATGATAATAACAAGCGAAGCCCGTTTCGGGTTTCTTTTTCTTTCATTTTACCGAGTGCCGGATTTTGTTGGACAAATAGGAGTACTTTTTTGAATTTTGCCGTTTGATAGTAATCCGACTGTTGATCTCCGATAAAATAAGCTACCATTTTGTTTTGTTTCAGAATGATTTTTTCAACGCCGAATTCGATGGCAATCCATTTGATTCGGATGCTATCTAAAAGTGATTTCGCTTGACGTGGCAATGGCCCGAAACGGTCGATAAGTCTTGCTTCGTATTGTTGAAGTTCTTCTTCTGATTTGAGCTCCGAAAGTTCGTTATACAAAATCAATCGCTCCGATACTTGATTAATGTATTCATCCGGAAATAACATTTCAAAATCGGTATCGATAGAAAACTCTTTTACATAATTTTTATTTTCGACTGAATTTTCGTTCTCATATAAATCTTTGAACTCGTTTTCTTTCAACTCTTCGATGGCTTCGTTCATGATTTTTTGATAGGTTTCGAAACCAATTTCGTTGATAAAACCACTTTGTTCGGCTCCTAATAAATCTCCTGCTCCACGAATCTCTAAGTCTTTCATCGCGATGTTGAATCCGCTTCCTAGTTCCGAAAAACGAACGAGTGCATCAAGTCTTTTGCGCGCTTCTTCGGTCAAGGTTGAGAAAGAAGGCGTGATGAAATAACAAAACGCTTTTTTGTTGCTTCGCCCTACGCGACCACGCATTTGATGCAAATCTGAAAGTCCGAAATTATTAGCATTATTGATGAAAATCGTATTGGCATTCGGAACGTCCAATCCACTTTCGATAATAGTGGTCGAAACCAGCACATCGTATTCGCCTTCCATGAATCCGAGCATAAGTTCTTCCAATTTTTTCCCGTCCATTTGCCCGTGACCTACCGCAATTTTAGCATCCGGAACCAATCGTTGAATCATTCCGGCTACTTCTTTAATGTTTTCAATTCTATTATGGATAAAGAAAACTTGTCCGCCACGTTGGATTTCGTAAGAAACCGCATCACGAATTACTTCTTCGCTAAACGAAACGAGTTGGGTTTCGATCGGGTAACGATTTGGCGGAGGCGTAGTAATTACAGACAAATCGCGTGCTGCCATCAGTGAAAACTGAAGCGTTCTCGGGATTGGCGTAGCCGTCAAAGTCAATGTATCGATGTTACTTCCTAAAGTTTTGAGCTTGTCTTTTACGTTTACTCCAAACTTTTGTTCTTCGTCGACAACCAGTAATCCTAGATTTTTGAATTTTACATTTTTGCTAACGAGTTGATGTGTTCCAATTAAAATATCCACTTTTCCTTCTTCAAGTGCTTTGAGCGTATCGGCTTTTTGCTTGGCTGTTTTGAAACGGTTCAAGTAATCCACTCGCACCGGCATATCTTTTAATCTTTCGGAAAAAGTTTTGTGATGTTGAAAAGCCAATACCGTTGTCGGAACCAAAACCGCGACTTGTTTTCCGTTATCTACTGCTTTGAAAGCGGCACGAATAGCCACTTCTGTTTTTCCGAATCCTACATCTCCACACACTAATCTATCCATTGGTCTATCGGATTCCATATCGGCTTTCACGTCTTGCGTAGCTTTGTTTTGGTCGGGCGTATCTTCGTACAAGAAAGAACTTTCCAATTCGTATTGCAAATAACTATCCGGAGCAAAGGCAAATCCTTTTTCGGTTCTGCGTTTGGCGTATAATTGAATCAAATTAAAAGCAATGTGTTTAACTCTCGCTTTGGTTTTTTGTTTTAGAGCTTTCCAAGCGCCTGAGCCTACTTTGTAGATTTTGGGTGGAGTTCCGTCTTTACCGTTGAATTTGGCAATTTTGTGTAGCGAATGAATGCTCACATATACAATATCATTTTCAGCATACACCAATTTGATGGCTTCTTGAGTTCTGCCTTCCACCTGAATTTTTTGTAATCCGCCGAACTTTCCGATTCCGTGGTCGATGTGTGTAACGTAATCTCCTACTTGGAGCGAATTGAGTTCTTTGAGGGTGATGGTTTGTTTTTTATTGTAGCCGTTTTTGAGCTTGAATTTGTGATAGCGCTCAAAAATCTGGTGGTCGGTATAGCAGGCAATTTTTAAATCTTCGTCGATGAATCCTTCATAAAGCGGAAAAACAAAGGTTTTATAGGATTTCCAATCATCCACATCTTCCTCTGAAATAGATTGAAAAATATCATCAAAACGCTTGCTTTGTGATTCGGTGGAGCTGAATAAATAGTTTTTATACCCTAATTTTTGGTTTTCCGCCAAATTATCTCTCAATAAATCGAATTGCTTGTTAAACGACGGTTGCGGTTTGGTTTTGAAGTGGAATTCTTCTCGGATTTCATAGACCGGTTTTCCGGAAAGTTCCACATAGGTGAATAGCTCGGCGCGATCCAAGAATTCTTCTTTTGAAAGGAACAATTCATCGGGTGATTGGTGTTTGATGTCGGATGAAAATCCTTGGAAGACTTCTTTGGCTTTGCTGTAAAGTTTAGCTAATTTGTCTACTATAATTTCTGAGCCATCTGAGAAAATAACTGTTTTGTCCGAAATGTATTCCAAGAAACTTTCGCGTTTTTCTTGGCTAAATTTATTTTCAATATTCGGAATGATAGTAATCTTTTTTTGCGGTTCGATGGACAGTTGCGTTTCAACATCAAAGCTTCGAATAGAGTCAACCTCATCACCGAAAAATTCAATACGATACGGATTGTCATTCGAAAACGAAAAAACATCAATAATACCCCCACGAACCGAAAATTCTCCGGGTTCGGTCACATAATCTACACGCTTGAAGTTGTATTCGAAAAGCGTTTCGTTGATAAAATCAATCGAAAGTGATTCGCCAATACTCATTTTTAGCGTGTTTTTGTCGAGTTGTCTTCGTGTAACAACTTTCTCAAACAAAGCTTCGGGATAGGTGACAATCACGCAAGGTTTTTTCCGCGAATTGATGCGGTTGAGCACTTCGGCACGCAAAAGCACATTGGCATTATCGACATCTTCGATTTGGTATGGTCTTCTGTGCGAACTCGGAAAAAACAAAACGTCTTTTTCGCCTATCAATCCTTCCAAATCATTAAGGTAATAAGCGGCTTCTTCTTTGTCTTGAAAAATAAGCAAAAACGGATTTTCGCTTTTTTCGAACAACGCCTGAACCACAAACGAAGTCGAAGAGCCGACCAATCCTTTGATTGCAATTTTTGTTGTTTTGGAGGAAATTTCATCTGAAATCTGACTGATAATAGGCAGACTAGAAAATTTTTCAGATATGATAGTATGACTCATTTTGCAAAGATAACAAGAGAAAACAAAAAAGAGAAGAGAAAAAATAATCAAAAAATGTAAAATTAATTTTACTATATGTAAAGTTTGTTTTACATTTGTTTCGAACTTATAAAATGTAATTCTATGAAAAAGACGTATTTATTTCCGTATCGGTCTAAGAAAGTTTCAGGTGTTGTTTTCTTCCTGACGCTATTCATTGTTTTAACTGTAATTTTGTTTGATTTGGATTTGATTGAGATTCCATCTAAAGTATTTGCTGTAGCTGTAGATTATGGAGTTTTTGGGAAAAATAATGGATGGTTGATGTGGACAGAAGATTCTATCACAGATGAAATTTTATTTATTCCTCTGATAAGTAGTGGGCTTATTTATGCTTTTTCAAAAGAAAAAGTAGAAGACGAAATGGTGAGTAAAATCCGTTTGGATAGTTTAGTTTGGGCAACCTATTTTAATTATACCCTAATTATATTGAGTTATGTGTTCTTTTACGGATTTGTCTTCTTTGATGTTATGATGATTGCTTTATTCTCGCATTTGTTGTTTTTTATTATTCGATTCCGATGGATGATGTTCAAACAAAATAAATTGGCTACCGATGAAGAATAATATCAAAGTACAACGCGCTATGGTCAATATGACTCAAGCCGAATTAGCCGAAAAAGTAGGAGTAAGCCGGCAGACTATCAACGCCATGGAACTCGGGAAGTATGTGCCTTCAACCGTTTTGGCACTTAAAATCGCTCAAATATTCAGAAAAACTGTAAATGAAATTTTTGAATTGGAAGAAGCAGATTAGTTACCGAACAATCGGTTTGGGTTTTTTAGCGACAATTTCTGCCAACCAATAAATCATTCCGCCAAAAGTATTGACCAAAACAATTACCAAAATCCAAATAATTCGGGCATTGCTATTGTTCAGATTCGGGTTGTGTAGGGCATGAATAATAAAATATACAATACTGATTATAATAACCACCATAGAAAATAGGCTTAGCAGTATTAAATTTCCAAGTTTCGAAAACACAGATTCGTACATGTCTTGCGAAGGGTAGGAGCCTTGCTCTACAGCAAAACTCGGAAATAAATAGGCAAAACAATACACGATATTGATAACAAATAAGGTGAATGGGAGTAATCCCATCAAAGCCTGAATTAATCGGTTATTTAGCATAATCCATGTTTTTTATTCAACAATTTCGATATCCACCTCTAGTGTTCCTTTAGATGGATCGTCTGTAATATCCATAAAGGCTTTTTTTGATAAATCAATTTCTCGACCTCTAGTGAAAGGCCCGCGGTCATTAATCTTTACCAACACCCATTTTCCGTTGGCTCTGTTGGTTACTTTTACCGTGGTTCCAAAATCTAGTTTTTTGTGCGCTGCCGTTTGTTTTTTATTGCTAAATACCTCTCCGCTTGCGGTTTTTCGTCCCTCAAATTTGTCGTGATAATAGCAGGCTACTACGTTCTTTTTGTATTTTTTGGTTTTGATATTAGCAGTAGACGATTGTTTGGAGTTGCTAGTTTTTTTGGATGAACCACACGATTGAAAAGTAAAACTTAAGGCAAACAGACAAAGCAGTAACAGTATTTTTCTAGTCATTTTTATTTAAAAAGATTGATGGGTATAGATTGTAAATTTAAAATAGAATATTGAATTTGCAACAGTTCCTCAGTAGAAAATGCTTCTCGTTCAAACTTTTGCAAAACAAAATCGGAACTCTTTGAGAGTTCCGATTCATTATTTATCGAATAAGTTTTTTATACTTAATTCTTGTCGGGATTAAATCACCCAAACGTTTCTTACGATTCTCTTCATAATCAGAGAAACCTCCCTCAAAGAAATACACTTCTGAGTTTCCTTCGAAAGCTAAAATATGCGTACAGATTCTATCTAAGAACCATCTGTCGTGCGAAATCACCACAGCACAACCTGCAAAGTTCTCTAAACCTTCTTCGAGTGCTCGAAGCGTATTGATGTCTAAATCGTTGGTAGGCTCATCCAGTAAAAGTACGTTTCCTTCTTCTTTTAGAGTCATCGCCAAGTGTAAACGGTTACGTTCTCCTCCTGAAAGTGTCGAAACTTTTTTGTTTTGATCGCTTCCTCCGAAGTTGAAACGGCTTAAATAAGCTCTCGAATTCACTTGTCGTCCGCCCATCATAATTAGCTCTTGACCGTCTGAGAAGTTTTCCCAAATTGATTTTTCGGGGTCGATATTTTTGTGAGTTTGGTCAACATAAGCGATTTTTACGGTATCACCCACTAAGAATTCACCTTTGTCCGGAGTTTCTTCACCCATAATCATTCTGAAGATGGTGGTTTTTCCGGCTCCGTTTGGCCCGATAATCCCTACGATTCCGGCTTGTGGAAGTTTAAAGTTCAAATCTTCATAAAGCAATTTGTCTCCATATCCTTTTGATACGCCAACTGCTTCGATTACGTTAGTTCCCAAACGAGGTCCATTCGGAATGTATAATTCCAATTTTTCCTCCAATTGTTTTTGGTCTTCGTTCAAAAGTCTGTCATAGTTTTGTAAACGAGCTTTTTGTTTGGTTTGTCTTCCTTTAGCTCCTTGGCGAACCCATTCTAACTCTCGTTCTAAGGTTTTTCTACGTTTAGATGCTGTTTTTTCTTCTTGCTCCAATCGTTTTGATTTCTGGTCTAACCAAGAAGAATAATTTCCTTTCCACGGAATACCTTCTCCTCTATCCAATTCCAAAATCCAACCGGCTACGTTATCCAAGAAGTAACGGTCGTGGGTTACGGCAATGATTGTTCCTTGATATTGTTGTAAGTGTTGCTCTAACCAATGCACCGACTCTGCATCCAAGTGGTTGGTAGGCTCATCGAGTAATAAAACATCTGGTTGTTGTAAAAGCAAACGACAAAGCGCTACACGACGCTTTTCTCCTCCCGAAAGCACTTTAATTGGCGTATCAGGATCTGGAGTACGAAGAGCATCCATAGCCACTTCGAGCTTGTTGTCAATTTCCCAAGCTCCAAGCGAATCAATTTTGTCTTGCAATTCGGCTTGTCTGTCCATGAGTTTTTGCATTTTATCTGCATCCTCATACACTTCCGGAAGACCGAACATATCGTTAATTTTGTTGAATTCGTCAAGCACAGCCATTGTTTCGGCCACACCTTCACGAACCACTTCAATAACGGTTTTATTTTCGTCTAATTGAGGTTCTTGCTCTAAATAGCCTACCGTATATCCAGGAGCAAAAACAACATCACCTTGATAGTTTTTGTCAACTCCGGCAATGATTTTCAGGAGTGATGATTTTCCGGATCCGTTAAGACCCAGAATACCGATTTTAGCTCCATAAAAGAAGCTCAAATAAATATCTTTTAAAACTTGTTTATTGGTCGAAGAGTAAGTCTTGCTTACTTTCGACATCGAAAAAATGACTTTCTTATCGTCTGACATAAAGAAATTTAAATTGTATTAAACATTTGAATATTAAATTTAACCTTAACTATTTTTTGTTTATTCCTGTGGAAATCCCGCAATTATTCCTATTTTGAAAGTAAACCTTATATTAGCCATATAACTTGAAATTATGGCAACAAAGATAAAAAAAGAAAGTGATGAGTTAGGTATAATTAGTGTCCAATCCTTTTTGGTAAGTGAAATGGAAAAACCTTTAATTAGACACTAAATTAAATGAGGTTATGATACTTTTTTAATAATGGTGGTAAAGTTGGAAGAAAGAAGGATTAAATAAGATAATGAAGTTGATGGATAAAAAATGTTTAGATGGCACAGAAGGTGAGAAATCAAGTGAATGATAAGAATTATGATAAAGAGTTTAAATTTTGAAGTTATTTTTTATTTATATTTTATTTTATTAAAAAAAAATATTATTTTCGAATAAAATATAAAATATTATGAAAATAAAATCTATTAAATTTTTGGATAAAATTTTGATTTGTGTTTTAATTATCATGTATAGTTGTCATCAAGACGATTCGTATTATCATACAGAAAAAGATTTTAGCACAGAAGTAAGAGTTAGAAAAATAACTTTTAATGATATTATTTATAAACCTGAGCATAGTAGAGTTCAACGTTACGTCTTGGAGTTCAAAAATAATGTTTCTAAAATTAGAAGTCAGAATACCCAGGGGAAGTTTGTCTATAATGAAGATTATGATTTTTATATTGATGAAGAAAATGGGTTATTTATTGAAAAAGAAGATTATTACTCTTATACCTTTAGGGTAAAAAGACCTCAGTCTGAAGAAAAATTGGAAAACGTAGTTTTTGCTTCAAAGCCTGAAGGAGGTTTCGAAACAACAATTATTACTTATGATATTACTTATGATGAACTCGAACAATACGGAATTCACGAAATTCAGAATAGAGATGTTAAATACTATTCTTACGATTATCAGTCTAGAGAATTTCTTCCTTCATTGGTTTGTGTTGAGGTATGGACTTTTCAAGACGCTCAATATCCTATTAATGAGGGAAATGTTACAGGTGGACCGATCGTGTATGAGGGATGGAGTTTATTAACAATGGATTGTACCTGGGTTGGAGGAGGTGCGGGCTCTGGAGGAAACGGAACAAGCTCTGGAGGAAATGGAACAAGCTCTGGAGGAAATGGAACAAGCTCTGGAGGAAGTAGTGGTGGTGGAGGAAGCTCAAACAATAGCGGAGGTTCAACAAGCAACAATAACCCTCCAAAAATTATTACAACCCCAATTGGCAAACCAGAGAACTCTCCTGATCCCTGCCCTTCTTTAACAAGATTATTAAATCCTGATGAGCAAAACCTTCAACATTATATTGATGAGTTGGCAATTTTACATCAGCAGAATATAGGTAACGAGGTAAGTTATTCTTTTAGTAAAGAAAAAACAGGATGGGACGATGAAAATAACAGATATACATTCAATAATTATAATGCTCATTATAACATCGGAACCGATATTAGTGTTGGTATAACAGGAGGTTTTTCGAATTCTGGACCAATTTATTATTCTTCTATTCATTTACACACAAAATTACATGGAGCTGCTGGTAGTATTTTTTCATGGGGAGATATTAAGTACTTAAAAGAATTGTATGATTCTTTAAAAGCTCCGCAAGATTATGTTGTTCTTAATAATGATATTTCTACATTAGTTTTTGTTCCTGACCCCCTAAATACTAATAATTATAATGTATATGCTCTTGCTGTAAATAATTTTACTCATTTAATGAATGAGATAAATAATGAATTTGAAAATCCCAAATGGAGTGATTTTTCTGATGAAAGAGAAAGAACACTTAAAATTAATGATTATTATGGGACTAAGTATGAAGAAAATAAAGATAATTTAGAAGCTTATTTTCTCAATAAATTTAGTAATTATGGAATTTCTTTGTTTAAATTAGAAGGCAATCAGTGGAAGAAATTACTGCTTTCATCAGACGGACAGAGCATTACTAAAAAAACATGTAATTAAAAACAAAAAAATATGAAAAAAACAGCAATTTTATTTATAGTATTCTTTTTTGTGACTTTAATCTCAAATGCACAGATAAATTTAAAGCCACTTGAAAGTGGTGTAGGTGCAGAAACTAACACCTATTATAAAGATATTAATAATGTGTTGAATGGATTTGAAGGCACTTATGAATATAATGGCCCAGATTTTTACTTTAAAATTAAATTAGTAAAAACAACAATGAAGGCAAGAAGTGTTTATTGGTTAGATATGTTAGAAGGTACTTATCAATATGTTAAAAATGGTATTGATGCTAATTACTTAAATATTCCTTTTCATAATAACAATAATAATGCAAGAATAATGATAAATCGTATCAGAAAAATTGACGATGGACTTCAATACTTTTGCCCTAATTGCTTAACAGAAAAATGGATAGAGGGCTCGATTAAAGACTATGTGCATAATCGGTTAGCAATATTATATATTGCAAAACGAATAGTTAATGGGGAAGAAGGATTGCAATTAGGGTTTCTTTTTCCGCTGGAAGGACAAAATGTAAATGATCCAGAGCCTGCCCCAGCTCATTTACCGAGTGGAGAGTTTTTTGTTAAAAAGATAAATTAGAAGAGTAAACTATAATAGTTGCTGAAATTTTTCGCGATTAAAATATTCTCAAATAAATATTGATAATAAATAGTATAGAAGCAATTGAAAGCAAGATAAATCGAGGTGATTTGAACTCTTTGTTTCGAGCCAACTTGCTGAGTTGTGTCAAGGTATACAACAGCATTACCGTGAAAAATATCAAGAATACAGTATTGGTATTCATAGGAATAGAATTTTCTGTTTAGAATAGCTACAAATGTAACCCGAAGTTATGAGAAAGGCAACTGTTAAAAATAACAAAGCCACCTTTTTATAAGATGGCTTTCTTTAATGCTTATGTAGCCAAGTTTATTTAAAATACGACAAATCGTGGTTGTCTTCAATTTTTAACAGTGTTTCGTAAATCAATTTGATTACGTTTTCAACGTCATCACGATGTACCATTTCGACAGTTGTGTGCATATAACGAAGTGGAAGTGAAATCAGTGCTGATGCTACTCCTCCGTTGCTATACGCGAAAGCATCGGTATCAGTTCCGGTAACACGCGAAGAAGCCAAACGTTGGAACGGAATTTTCTTTTCTTCGGCTGTATTGATAATCAGTTCGCGGAGGTTGTTTTGAACCGCCGGAGCATAAGTGATTACCGGTCCTTTTCCGATTTGTGTTTCTCCTTCGATTTTTTTGTCAATCATCGGAGTAGTCGAGTCGTGGCAAACGTCCGTTACAATAGCTAAATTCGGTTTGATGGTTTTGGTAATCATTTCAGCGCCACGAAGACCTACTTCTTCTTGCACCGAATTGGTGATATACAATCCGAAAGGAAGTGTTTTTTTGTTTTCTTTCAAGAGTCTTGCTACTTCTGCAATCATAAAACCACCCATACGGTTATCAAGCGCTCGACAAACAAATTTATTTTCGTTTAGAATCATAAATTCGTCCGGATAGGTGATTACGCAACCCACATGCACGCCTAATTTCTCTACTTCTTCTTTAGAAGAACAGCCTAAATCAATAAAAATATTTTCGATTTTCGGAGTTTCTTCTTTACCTCTGTTGCGTGTATGAATCGCCGGCCAACCGAAAACTCCTTTCACGATTCCGTTTTTGGTATGAATGTTAACACGTTTTGACGGCGCAATTTGATGGTCCGATCCTCCGTTTCTAATCACGTAAATAAGTCCGTCATTGGTGATGTAATTCACATACCACGAAATTTCGTCAGAGTGTCCTTCGATGACTACTTTGTATTTCGCATCCGGATTAATAACTCCAACGGCAGTTCCGTAAGTATCGGTAATGAAGGTGTCTACATAAGGTTTTAGGTAATCCATCCAGATTTTTTGTCCTTCAGACTCATAACCGGTTGGGGAAGCGTTATTTAAATATTTTTCTAAAAAGTCAATAGATGATTTTTTAAATATTGATTTTGGCATAATTATAGTAATTTTAAATTTTTACTAAATTATAAATTGTTTCTTAGAGTTATACTAATTTTGGGAAATATTAGCATTCGTATGAGAGCCTATTCACTACTATTTTTCTTTTTACTGTTGGGTACTTCTGCTCAATCGCAATACACTATTGACTCGTTGGGTGTTGTAACCCAAGATACGATGTATATGATTGAAGAAGTGTATATTACTAATGAAGTTTTGTCTCCGGAAGAACTCGAAGCCCGCAAGCAATATGCGATTCTCAAACGAAGAGTTTACCGCACGTATCCGTTTGCTCGGACAGGAGCGGAGCGTTTGGAAATTTTGAATCGCGATTTAGCGAAGCTAAAAACCAAAAAAGAACGCAAAAAATTCTTGAAAATTACCGAAGATTATATGGAAAATCAATTCGAAGCAAAGCTGAAAAACTTGTCTCGAAAAGATGGTCAAATCTTGGTGAAACTCATTTACCGCCAAACCGGAGTCACTACGTATGATTTAGTTAAAGACCTCAAAAGTGGTTGGAGTGCGTTTTGGTACAGCAAAGCGGCAAAATGGTACAATATTGATATGAAAACCAAATACGATCCATACAAGGTTAAAGAAGATTTTTGGATTGAGGATATTTTGCAAGAAGCTTTTGAAAGTGGTGTTTTGGTCGAACAAAAACCGAAAAACAAAATTGATTACGTTAAATTGGCTCGTATCTGGCGAGAACAAGAAAAGAAGTAATAACTTATTTCAGGACGATAAAATGTAAATAAAAAAGCGGTTGAAAAACCGCTTTTTGTATGTCTTAATCAATTTGCATTTCCGGAATTTCTCCTTCAATGATAAGGTCGGCTTCGGTTGCTTTGATGATTTCTTCAACACTTACTCCTGGGGCGCGCTCCAATAGTTTGAATCCTTTTGGAGTGACTTCAAGCACTGCAAGTTCGGTTACTACTTTTTTTACGCAATTTACTCCGGTTAGCGGAAGTGTACATTTTTTAAGGATTTTACTCTCGCCGGCTTTGTTGACGTGCATCATTGCCACGATAATATTTTCAGCCGAAGCCACTAAATCCATTGCGCCACCCATGCCTTTTACCATTTTGCCCGGAATTTTCCAGTTGGCAATATCGCCGTTTTCAGATACTTCCATCGCTCCAAGAATGGTCAAATCCACGTGTTTTCCGCGAATCATCCCAAAACTCATTGCCGAATCAAAAAAGCTCGCTCCTTTGAGTGTTGTAATGGTTTGTTTTCCGGCATTGATGATGTCGGCATCTTCTTCGCCTTCAAAAGGGAATGGTCCCATACCGAGCACGCCGTTTTCACTTTGAAATTCTACATCAATTCCTTGCGGGATATAGTTGGCTACCAAGGTAGGAATACCGATTCCTAGATTGACAAAATATCCGTCTTTGAGTTCTTTTGCAATGCGTTTTGCAATTCCTATTTTATCTAAACTCATAATTTAAGCTCTTTTTCTTACAGTTCTTTGTTCGATTCTTTTCTCGTATTTTGCTCCTTGGAAGATTCGTTGAACGAATATTCCCGGAATGTGGATTTGGTTAGGGTCGAGTTCTCCTGCCGGAACTAATTCTTCCACTTCAGCAATAGTGATTTTTGCTGCTCCACACATACATGGGTTAAAGTTGCGCGCTGTTCCTTTGAAGATAAGGTTTCCGGCCTCATCGCCTTTCCATGCTTTTACGATAGCAAAATCCGCCTCATAAGCATATTCGAGTATATGTGGTTTTCCGTTGAATAGTTTCACTTCTTTTCCTTCAGCCACTTCGGTTCCGTAGCCTGCCGGAGTGTAAAATGCAGGGATTCCGGCTTGTGCCGCTCTACACTTTTCTGCCAAAGTTCCTTGTGGAGTAAGTTCTACTTCAAGTTCTCCACTTAACATTTGACGTTCAAATTCTGCATTTTCGCCCACATACGACGAAATCATTTTTTTGATTTGTTTCTTTTGAAGTAATAATCCTAAACCAAAATCATCCACTCCTGCATTATTTGAAATACAAGTCAGGTTTTTTACGTTTTTACGAACAAGTTCAGCAATTGAATTTTCCGGAATTCCGCATAAACCAAAGCCTCCAAGCATAATTGTCATAGAATCTTCAATGCCTTCCAGAGCTTGCTCAACAGAATTTACTTTTTTGTTAATCATATATTATATAATTGATTGTTTTCAGCCGATAAAAATACCATTTTTTTAGAATCTAGCAATCAGATAGGGCGGTTATATTAGTTGTTGTAATTGTGCGTATTGCAAAAGCATAATAGTTTTTGCATCTCGGATTTCACCGCTTTTTACCATTTCCAGCGCTTGGGTAAATGGAAGTTCAAGAATTTGGATGTTTTCGTTTTCTTCAGCCAGTCCGCCACCTTTGCTGAGTTTCATTTCTGGCGAGTATTCTGCTATATAGAGATACATCAGTTCGGTTACAGCGCCGGGCGAAACATATACTTCAAAAACTTTTTCAGCATCCGCAATGTGATAACCCGTTTCTTCTCTTGTTTCTCGGATGATACATTCTTTTGGGTCGATTTCGTCTAGGGTGCCGGCACAAACCTCGATGAGCATTCCTGTCGGATTTCCGTTGAGGTAAGTAGGCAAGCGAAATTGTCTGGTAAGGACAACAGTCTTATTCTCTTTATTGTACAGCAGAATGGCTGCTCCATTTCCTCTGTGGAAGACCTCGCGATTTTGAACTTGCGTTGGTTTGTTGGGTTCAGTGTATTCGAAAGTGAATTTTCGGAGGTTATATTTTTGATTCGAAAGGGTTTCTTCTTTCAGAATATCAATTTTCGGATTCATATTATATCGGTTTAAACCATAAAAATACAATTCATCCTACAAAAATGACAATTCGGTCAGACTCTTTTTTTTAAAAGTTTTAACGGCTACAATTTTGCCCTGTAAATCAACCTAAAGTATTAACCCAAAAAAGTAAAATTATGATTAGAATTATTTTGTTAATTGCGACCTTCACCTTGTCGTTGGTAGTAAAAGGTCAACAAATGTATTCGGAGGACATGCGAGAGGCTTTAGCGTTTTTTAAAGAAGCTAATTACGAAAAGGCCATTCCGACTTTCGAAAAAGTTGCCGGTTATTCAGCAGAAAATTGGCTACCGAACTATTACATTTCTTTGAGTTATGCGTTACAAAGTTTCAGAGAAGCGGATAAAATTCGAAGAGAGGAGCTGTTGAAAAATGCAGACAATTATTTTGAAAAAATAGCTTCGTCTGAGTCCAAAAATCCTGAAGTATTGAATTTAGAAGCCATGCTTTATATGGGATGGATGGCATATAATCCGATGCAGTACGGAGCCATGTATTTTACTTCTGTAGTAGAGGCGTATAATCGAGCTAGAAAAATTGATCCAACAAATCCGAGAGTGGCTTATATGTTGGTACAATTTGACATGAACAGCACTAAGTATTTAGGAGGAAATGCGAAAGACTTTTGTAATGAGCTTGAAAAATCAATCGAACTTTTCCATAATTTTAAACCTGAGAGCGAGTTCCACCCAAATTGGGGATTAGACCACGCCGAAGAACTCTATAGAATATGTACCAAATAACCTTGTCTGAATGAAAAAAACGGTTCAATTATTTTTTAAAATCTTTATTATCGGAATTATTATAAGTGCGGTAATTTCGAGTTGGGCGTGGGGTTTTGAGGCACTGCAAGGAAGAAGCTTTGTAATAAATCCGGCTTTCGGTAGAGAGATTTTGAGTTACTTGTTGTACGGTGTGGTACTTACGTTTATCAATGTTTTGTTCTTCAAATATTTTAATGGTGAGATTGATTGGGAGAATCACAAACTAAAAAAATACCGTATCCCACTAGGATTCTTCTTCGGATTGATGCTGACGCTTGTAGGAGTTTTTCTAATCAGGTTTGTAACCGTTGTCGGATTCGGTCAAAAAAATTTCCAGACTTTTATATCTAATGAAAATCCTGCTCACTATTATGTGTCGTTGTTCATTGCTTTTGTCATTTCGGTGATTTTTCACGCCATTTATTTTTACAAAATGGCTCAGGAAAACAAAGTCAAAGAACAAAAAATTATTGCAGGGGTAGCATCAGCTCAATTCGAAAGTTTAAAGAATCAAATCGACCCGCATTTTTTGTTCAATAGCCTGAATGTGCTCACTTCGCTTATTGAAGAAAATCCTGAAACGGCTCAAGATTTTACGACTTCGCTTTCTAAAATTTATCGTTACGTTTTGGAGCAAAAAGACAAAGATTTAGTACTGGTAGAAGAAGAATTAGATTTTGCCAAGACGTATATGAGTCTTTTGGAAATGCGATTCGAGAATAGTATTCGCTTTAGTTTGCCCAAAAATCAGGATTTCGGAGAAGGAAAAGTAGTTCCGCTTTCGCTTCAACTTTTATTGGAAAACTGTATCAAACACAACACCGTGAGCGAACAAAAACCGCTTCATGTCAAGATTTATGAAGAAAACGGAAATCTATTAGTAGAAAACAATCTGCAAAAGAAACAAACACTATCTGACAGAAAAGGAGTTGGGCTTCAAAACATCGTCAATCGATATGCCATTCTCACACAAAGAAATGTGCTGATAGAAGAATCAAAAGAAGTTTTTAAAATTAAAATACCCATATTAACTAAACAATTATTAAACATGAACACAAATACGCAACATACCAATAGTGCTTATCTTAAAGCTCAAAACAGAGTCAAAGAACTAAAAGAATTTTACGGAAATTTACTGTCTTATTGTTTGGTTATTCCGTTTTTGATTTTCATCAATTTATATACATATCCTAAATTTTTATGGTTTTTCTTCCCGATGCTCGGATGGGGAATGGGCTTGGCTTTTCATGCGTTTTCTGTCTTTGGGTATGGAAAAAGATGGGAAGAGAAAAAAATTAAAGAAATCATGGATAAGGATAATTTCGACTCCAAAAAGTGGGAATAAGATGTAGAGTTTATGGTGAATTAAAATTAAATAATTTAAAAGTATACAGAGATGGAAAGAGTACTTACTGACGAAGAAATTAAATATGAAATAGCTCGTAAAAGAGTTAAGAAAATAAAAGGATTTTACACCCATTTGGTGGTGTATCTTATAGTGAATGTGTTTGTTGTTTGCCTAAATATTTATAACCTAAAACCAGGTGAGAGTTATTTTAAAATCGAAAATTTCTTTACCGCTATTTTTTGGGGTATCGGAATTTTGATACATGGATTGAGTGTTTTTGGTTTAGAAGTGGTTTTTGGTAGCAAATGGGAAGAGCGCAAGATTCGTGAAATCATGGAAAAAGACAAGCAAAATTCTTCTCAAAATTGGGAATAAAATCTGGGAAAGATGAACGTAATTATTATTGAGGACGAAAAACCGGCAGCACGATTGCTTTCGCGCAAGCTCGAGAAGTTGAACATTACAGTAAGCCAAATGTTGCATTCGGTAGAAGAATCAATGAAGTGGTTTGCCGAAAATCCGCAACCGGATTTGATTTTCTTGGATATTCAACTCTCGGACGGTTTGTCGTTTGAAATTTTCGAAAAGTTTGAGATCAAAAGTGCGGTAATTTTCACGACGGCTTATGATGAATACGCCTTGCGCGCTTTCAAGCTAAACAGTGTTGATTATTTACTCAAACCCATTGACCAAACCGAACTCGAAAAAGCGGTTCAGAAATACAAAGAGCGTACGCAAAACAAAAGCTTGGATCTGAATTGGGTGAAAAGTATGCTCACTTCGGCTACGCAAGAGTATAAAGAGCGCTTTACGGTGAAAATCGGGCAACAAATCAAGATTGTGAATGTAAGCGACATCGAATGTTTTTTTAGCGAAAATAAAGGCACTTATTTGCACACACTCGAAGGTAGAGATTATTTGATTGATTCAAATTTAGAACAACTCGAAAGCGAACTCAACCCGAAAGAATTCTTCCGAGTAAGTCGAAAGTTTATCGTATCGCTCAAAGCAATCAAAGAAATTCAAGTGCACAGCAATTCAAGACTCAAACTCATATTACATTCGTACAAAGCCGACGAAATTATTGTGAGCCGCGAGCGCGTTTCGGATTTTAAAAACTGGATTGGCTGATTAAATCGAGATATTATGATGCAAAGACATTATAATTTTGGGTTGAGAAAACTCCGAAAACATTTGATTCATCCACCCCAATTGCATTGTAAAATTGGGATTTAATTTAAATCCAGCTCCTAAATAAAGTCGGTTTCTGTCAAATATTTCTTTATTAGGAAGTTCTGATTTTCCATTAATAAAAACCTCATTATAAATATTAGCAAATAGTTTTCTGTCTGAACTGTCAAATTTTTTGATTGGAACAAATAATGATAGCATATATCTGTACCTAGTTTTATAAATTGATTCTTCAAAAAAACGTTGTTCATATCTTAGACGGTGTTGTAGGCGTACAGAATTTATTTTTAAAGGAAATAAAGCCTCTTGGTAAATGCGGTTTTCTCGTTTTGGAGAATTTATTTCGCCAATTTGTTCAGATTGAATAAACCCATAACCACTTGTTAAAATGATTTGTTCAATTGGTGTATATTGAAATCCGAATCTTGATAAAATTTGATCCACATCATGAGTTATGTTGTGATTTCTGTATTGAAATTCATAGTGTAATTTAAAAGGAAAATTCTCGATTTTTGCATTGCCGAAATACATAAACCAACCTCCATGGTCAGGATTGTTAGAATGAACGTAATAAAAATTTAATCCTAAAATGATTAACAAATATTTTAGCTTGTTCATACGAGAAGTGATTTGATGTTTCTATTTTGAAGAATCATATAAAACTGTAATCCGAAAAGAATTGAGGCTACAACTAAGTGTGTAGTTTGCATACCAAACGGAAAATCCAAATAATACATGGCTATTCCGGATAGAATCTCAATTCCGAAAAGTATCATTACCCAATTCATCAGCGAAAAGCCTAAACTGAGTTTGCGATTTCTGATATACATGTAAATTGCTGTGCCTAAAACTACAAAAGTAAAGGTGCGGTGAAAGTAGAAATTTACCGGAGGTTCAGCAAAAATCATATGCATATTGTCATAACCTAAATGTTTGATTTGCTCATCCACAAATTGACGTACTTGCGTTCCGAGAACGATTTGAATCAAGCTAAAAACAAGCGATACCCAAAGCAATTTTGAGAATAATTTATCAGATTTAGCAGTTGATGTTTTGGGTTGAACCAAATGTAAAATATACAAGATTACCGCAACAATCACCAGTGCCATTACCATATGGACGGTGATTTTCACCGGATTCAATACCGAATACACTACAGTTGCGCCGAGCCATGCTTGGAATCCCATTAGAAAGACAACCAGCCACGAAAGCAGAATTAATTTTTTCTTTTCACTCCAATAAGCAAAAGATAAAATTGCCATTATAAGACAAGCTATTCCTGCTAATGCGCCGCAAAGTCTGTTGAGATATTCTGTCCAAGTGTGATAAACATTGAAAATAGCGTAATCGTGTTTGGTGTAAACATCCCAATCCGACTCGTTGAACGATTGTGAAGTGGTAAAATCCGTTTTGGCAACCCATAATTTTTCTTCGTAGATGATTACTTGCCCTTTTTGGAATTCTTTGTTTTGGTCGAATAACAATTCTTTTTCGTCTGTCGGCGGAATGTAATATCCGAAGCATTTTGGCCAGTCTGGGCAGCCCATACCGGAACCTGTCATACGAACCAAAGCACCTGCAACAATTACTAAATACACTAAAACTAAAGCTGTTTTAACCGAAAGAGGAAAATATTTTTTCATGGTCATCCAAATCTTGAAAAGTCCTACAAAAATACGATTTACCCTTTGAAAAGTAGCTTTTAAAAACTAAAAATCCTGATAAGAATTCGCTTATCAGGATTTCGATTTATAACCAAAATTTGAATTACAAATTGTACTTCACTCCAAAGAGAACATATCGAGGCATTACTCTATATTGTGAGGTGAAAATGCTGAATTGCGAAAAACTGTCGCTGTTGAGCGATTTGGTATTCAAAAGGTTGGTTCCGCTAAGGCGGAATTCCCATTTTGAGTTTTTCTTTTGGTAGGCAAGACTTGCATTCAAGAAGTCATATTCGTTGTCTACCGTTTTCGATTTGTTGTAATAATTGTTGTACGTATAATCCGCGGTAAGCGCAAATCCTTTTAAGAAATAATAATCCAAACTTACTTTCGGGCTTGAAGTGTAAAAAGTTTCTTCCGGATAATCGTTAATAGCGATGGAATAACCCAATTCGATATTCGGAACATCTTCAAACGCTGTTCTAAAGCTTGCCGAATAGTTTTGATTGAATGATTCTCTGGAATTAGCACTCATTTCATTATTCGCCGGATTAACTTGGATGATGTTGTTTTTGTTCCAATTCAATGTAGCGCCCAAAGAAGCCTTGTAATATCTAGCAAAAGTTCTTCCGTAACGTGCAAATCCGGCAAACATTTCATCCGTAAAGTTGGAATTAAACGATGTGGACGTACGGTTAATACCGTCATAGCGAGCAATGGAGTTGATGTTGTCTTCCATACGATTGTAGTTGATGCCTACAAAGATGTTTTCCATATTGAACATATTAAAACTAGTGTAGTTTAAACTGTGCGATTGGGTAAGAGAATTTTCCAGATTTCTGTTTCCTTCGTATAAGCTGCTGTAACCTTGTAATAGCGCTCCTTCGGCAAGTCTTACGATGTCGGTAAAATTGTTGGTCATCGCAAAGTTGTAATTCAGCGTTTGCGATTTTTTGATTTGATATTTCGCCGTAAAATCAGGAAGAATTCTTGAGAAATTACGTTTGTTTGAATTACCTAACTGAATGTCTTCCATTACATAATGATGGACAGTAAGTCCGGGATTAAAGGTGAATTTTCCGGTGATGAATTTGTAGTGAACTCCAGCAAAAATATCATTAAAGGTATAGGTTACACGGTTGTTTAATTCTGCATCATTCAAATCATTTCTTGAACCATTATCCAACAATTGGAAAATGTGAGAATTGAAGTTTTGATACGAATAGGTGTTTCCGACCGTAAAATTGATGTTGGTTTTGTTGTTCAGCGAATAGTAATAATCCGCTTTAGCATCCAATTTATTGGTTTTCAAGAAACGCTCTTGATTCATGTTTTGTCGAAGTTGATCATCGATATAACCACTTAGGTCAAACGGAACGTTTTGAAGATTGGCGTTGTAAAACGGATCTTCGTCTTGATATAAATGTTGAGTTTCCACAGCCAAAACGTGTTTGTCTGAAGGCGCATAATACAAAGCCAAATTCTGGTTTACCGAAGTTGGATTTTGTTTTTTATAAGTCGAAATAGCTTGACTTTGATCGGTGTTCGGAGTAACTACGTTTACCAGATTGTTGTCTTCTTTTTGTTGTGATTTTTTGAAGAAAACATCATAATCCAAAGTGATTTTAGTGTTTGGTTTGTAGTTCGAGCTGAGTTTTCCCATTGCCATTTCTGATTTTACGCGGTTGGAAGTAGTAGATTCTTGTGTGGTAACCACTTCTCCGGTATCGGTATTTAAGATGGAATTTCGGCTCCATTCGTCCATATCGGTTTTGTTGTCAGATACGATAGCAAATCCGCTCAATGTCCATTTTTTGGTAGGATTGTAACTAAAGTTCGCCGCACCGAATCTGTTGGTGATTTCCTTAGCCCGATTGTTTCGCATCATTGATATTCCTAAATCGTTATTCGAAATAGAAAATGAAGAACCACCTTTGCGCATCATGTTTTGGAATCCTCCGGTCATACGCATATAATCTTGGAAAGTCATCGGTTGCTCTCCGGTATTATTGATATTGGTAATAAAATTCAAGCTGTATTTTTCACTGTAATAGAACAATTTCGGGTTGAGTACATAGCGCTCGTCATTGCCTGCAGCAGCCGAAATTTCTCCGAACCAGAAGTTTTTCTTTCCTTCTTTGAGTTTGATGTTCATAGCCAAGTTGTCTTGGTTGTCGGTCACGGAGCGCATTTGGTCATTTTCGTTATAATTGCGCAATACTTGAACTTTGTCAATTGCGTCTGCCGGAATATTTTTCGCTCCGAGTTTGGTGTCTCCGTCAAAAAAATCTTTCCCTTCTACCATGAGTTTTGAAACTTCTTTTCCTTCTACTTTGATGTTTCCGTCTTCATCGACTTCTACTCCCGGTAGTTTTTTTAGTAGGTCTTCTAGTTTGCGTTCGGTTCCGCTCGTAAAAGAATCTGCGTTGTAAACGATTGTATCTCCTTTGATAGAAACCGGCATCACGTGCACAATTTCCACGCCTTCAATCATTACGCTGCTTTCTTCTAATTGGATGGGTAAAGTGATATTTTCAGATTGTGTTTCCAAATCGATAACTTTCGGATTCATCCCCAAGTAACTCACGGTGAGCTGGTACTTGCTGTTGGGTTTTAGCGAGAGTTGGTATTGACCTTTGTCTCCGGTAATGCTATAACCGTCCATTTTGTTTTCATTGACGTTAATAGCCATAATGTTGGCCATTTCTACCGCCGTACCTTGGCTGTCGGTTACAATTCCTTGAACTTTGATGTTTTGAGCCTGAGTTACGGCAATGAAAATCAGTAGAAAGGTGGTAATGAGTTTTTTCATTTTATAATATGTAATATATTCTTGGGTTTAAGTAAGGTTTGTGATTGGTTTTTTAAAATCTGCCCATGCGTACGTTTCCTCCTCGACCTCTACCCATTTTTTGGAATTCTTCCATTTTTTCCATCATAATGTCTTGGTATTCTTTCTGAGTTACTACTTTTCCTTTTTTCGGAGCTTTGATTTCTTTCTTTTCTTTCGGATTGATGACCAATTTAGAGCATAAAATAGTTGTTTTTCCGGCGCTTACTTCCATAATAAGTCCCGGTAATCCCCAATATTCGCCTGGTCCTTGTGAAACCGGAATTTGTGGGGTGTACCATGCCGTTACAGTGATTTCTTTCGGAATTTCAACCATGTCCAAGAAGTTTGTTGAGCCTTCTTTTTCTTTCTCCTTAATTTCTTCTTGCGATTTTCTGCGCATGTTTTTGAAATCGCTCATATCAAACGGAACTACTGCTGTTGCTTTAAAACACATGTAATTTCCGATTTGTTTGGTTTCTGTGCCTAATTGCCAATTGTATATTTTGAGAGAATCTTTAATCAAGAATTCTTTTCCGAAAATATCTCGTTCCTGCATGAACGTAGAATCTTTGATGTTTTTGTAATATACACCACCATACATAGTGTTAGACATCATTTTAAATCCTTGGCTCATTGGGTTGTCACTTCCTGCCTCTAACACTACTTCTTCCTCATAAAGTGAAGCTGTTTTATCGAAAGTCAGTGTAAATGTTTTCTCTGACATTTTCTTCATTTGTGCTTCGATCATTTTCTTTATTTCTTCGGTCATTTGCGGGCTGTCAAACTTAGTGTCTTCTGTGCTTAGTTTGGATTCATAGGTAGCTACTCCTCTGAAATCTTGAGCTTGAAGGATAAAACATCCTAAAGCAGTAATTAATAGTGTGGTAATTTTTTTCATTTTGAATTTAAATTGATGATTTACTCTGCAAGATAAACTTATTTTGTGATTGTAATAGTCTGAAAGCTTGAATTTCCGTTACCTTGTTGGGGCATTTTTTCTTCTATTAATTTATCATATTCTTTTTGAGAGATGATTTTTCCTTTTGGGACTTTAATTTTTATAGGTTTTTTCGGATTTAGAGTGATTTCTTCACACAAGTAAATTCGGGAAGGAGTATGTAATTCTAATATTAATCCCGGCAGGTCACCATAGGCTTCAGGTCCGGTAGCGATTGGAATTTCCGGGGTGTACCAAGCAATATATACTAAATCTTTAGGAGTAGAAGCTATGTTGATAGTAAAATTACTATTAGAGTTAAATTCTTTTTCGGATATAGAGTCCTGAGTTTTTTCTGCCGAGATGACCATAACGGCTTTGTAAACTGTATAATTCCCGATTTTTTTGGTTTCTGAGGTGAGTTAAAATCTGAATCTTTAAAAGGCATGATGCTTTGGTATTTTATGCGTGCACTAAGGTTTTACGCTAATAAGGTGTTGGAGATAGAAAGTACGAGAAAAAGTATAATTCTTAACATAACTTAAATTTCTAGGGGTTTGTGATACAAATAAAAACGTAGTTATGTTACAATTTCATTTATAAAAAGTTAAACAGTGTTAATGTTGCTCACTTTTGTAAATAAGGCGTTTTTGAGACTTTAGTTCGGTTTAGAGCAAAAAAAATCCCGCATATAGCGGGATAATTTTTTTCGAAAGGCTAAAATTATTTAGCTACTTCTTCAACAGCTTCTTCAACTGAATCAGCTACTTCTTCAGCAGTTTCTTCAACAGCTTCAGTAGCCTCAGTAGCAGTTTCTTCAACAGTTTCGATTGCATCTTCTGTAGTAGCTTCTACTTCAGCGTTAGCATCTTTACAAGAAACAACAGTTAACAAAGCAACTGCAGCTAAACTTAAAACAACTTTTTTCATCTTACTTAAATTATAAAAGGTTAATTATTAATTCGTGGCAAAGATATAACTTTTTTGAATCAAAAAAATTTTTAGATAATTTTTTTTTTCAGTTTGTAAACTCTGATTACCAAATGTTTAAAATCTTCAGCCGATAACCAACCTTGCGAATCTCGTGCCAAAATCTTCTGAGAGATTATTTTTTCTTCTTAGATTTTTTCGGATACACAATTTTCATCTCGTCAATTAGGTGTTTCGCACCCGCATATTTGTCAATAACAAACAAGATATAACGCGCATCTACCATGATATTTCTACAGATTTCTGGGTCATAATGTACATCGCTCATCGTTCCTTCCCAAACTCTATCGAAATTCAATCCGATTAGATTTCCGTGAGCATCCAATGCCGGACTTCCGGAATTCCCGCCCGTAGTGTGGTTTCTGGCGATGAAGTTTACAGGCATTTTACCATTATAGCCATAGATTCCGAAGTCTTTTTTATGGTATAATTCTACTAATTTCTGAGGAACATCAAACTCATAATCTCTGGGAATGTATTTTTCTAATACGCCATCCAAATACGTTACCGGGCTGTAATACACGGCATCACTCGGAGAATAGCCGCCTACTTTTCCGTAAGTAATTCTCAATGTAGAATTCGCATCCGGGAAGATTCTCGCATCCGGGAATAATTCCACAATAGCTTTCATATATGTGCGTTGGGTAGCTTGAATTCTAGTATTCAGAACATCGTAGCTTGGCGCAAGGTTCGTGTTGAAATTGATATAACCCGATTTCACGAAAGTGTACAATGCGTCATTATTGAGTTTTTTCAACACTTCATTCGCACTTCCGGATAATAATTCTTGCAATCCTTGGTAAGTAGTAATTTTAGATTGTGAGTAGATTTGTTGTGCAACGTTTGGAATATCTAGGTTTTTGTACTCTTCAGGAATATATTGAGCCGGTGTTCTGTCTAAATAAACTTTGATGACTTTCTCAAAAACTTTTTGATCTACCTGAGCATTGAAATCTTTGTAAAATCCTTCCATAGAAGTGATTAAATTATTCTTTCTGTCGGTAAATGATTGTTCGCCTTTGGTGTTGTATACGTCTTCTAATTGATTCAAACGGTAAGTAGTGGTGAGCAATTCCACATTTCGTAGAAACGTTTCCACAAAAATCTCTCTCGAAAGCGATAATTGTTCGATAGCTTTATAGTTTATCTCAAAATCAGAAAGTAATTTTCCGTATTCGTTTTGTTTTCCTTGTTTGTTTACACGAATGGTAAACTCTTTTTCGAAGTTGCGTTTGATTTGGAGAGCGCTACTTTTTTCAAGACCTTGTTTTTCGCCAATCCATTTTTTCCAAGCATTAGCAATACTTGCAAATTTAGATGCGTATTGGATTTTGATTTGTCGGTCTGCACGCATAAATTCATCCATTACTTTCAAAGAGTTATCTCTGATTTGGATGCGTGCCGGATTGATATTGTTAATGATTTGCTCTACCGCATACGACGGAAGGTATTCTGTCGTTCTTCCGGGGAAACCAAATACCATAGTAAAATCATTTTCTTCAATTCCGCTTAACGAAATAGGAAGGAAATGTTTAGGTTTATAAGGAACATTATCAGCTGAATATTCCGAAGGTTTGTTGTCTTTGTTAGCATAGATTCGGAACAATGAAAAATCTCCGGTATGACGTGGCCACACCCAGTTGTCGGTATCCGAACCGAATTTTCCGATGGATGATGGTGGAGCACCCACTAATCGAACATCTTTGAATACTTCAGTTACAAACAAAATGTATTGATTTCCTTCAAAGAAAGAACGAATACTGATGGATTGATGACTTTCTTTGGTGTAAGAATTAGAAAGGTCAGTTGTATTTTTTTGAATGATTTTTTGTTTTTCTTCTTCGCTCATCGCTGAAGTTACTCCTTTCAAAATAGTAGAAGTCACATCGTCAATTTTTACGATTAAAGTCGCCGTAAGCCCAGGGTTTGGTAATTCTTCGCTATAATTCATTGCCCAAAAACCATCTTGCAAATAATCGTTTTCTAGCGTAGAATGAGCCTGGATTTCTCCGTAACCACAGTGGTGATTAGTAAGCAATAATCCATTCGGAGAGATGATTTCAGAAGTACATCCGCCATCAAAATGCACAATGGCATCCTTGATACTCGACTTATTGTGGTTATAAATGTCCGAAGCTGAGATTTTCATTCCCAGTTTCTTCATTTCTTTTTCTCTTTCGCCTTCTAATAAAGACGGAATCCACATACCGCCTTGTTGCGCAAAAGTCGAAAATGACACTAAAATGAAAAGTAAGCGAAAAAATTTCATAATTATACAGTTTTTCTAAAGCCCGCAAGATAACGATAATAAAGATATTCGAAAAAATAATATATTTGAGAACCTTATATTTAACAAGATATTTAACAGTGGTATGATTGTTTACAACACCAAAGAATGGCTTTCTTTTATTTTTAGTTTACATAAATCCGATACAATCCGAAAATTGTGGAAAACGCTCATTGTTGTAGCGTTATTCTCGTTTTTAATTGCTTATTTAGAAATTGATTATCTCGATTTAGGCAAAAATTCTAGCCTTAAAAATATTTCTATCATCCATAGTTTGATAGGTTTTGTGTTGTCTTTGCTTTTGGTTTTCCGAACCAATACGGCTTATGATAGATGGTGGGAAGGGAGAAAGCTTTGGGGAAAATTAGTCAACGATTCACGCAATTTAGCTTTAAAACTGAATGCTTTTTTGCCGAAAGATGATGTAGAAAATCGTGCATTTTTTGCTAAAAATATCAGTTTATTCGGGCAAGTGCTCAACACGCATTTAACCAAAAAATCCACTCGTTTTGCTTTAGATCAAAAAGAACATCCTGAAATTGCCGATATTTTGTCTAAGAATCATCCGCCTTCGGCAGCCGTTGGAGTGATTTTGACCAAAATCAACGAATTGTACAAAGAAGAAAAACTCACTCGCGACCAATTTCGATATATGGATGACGATATTGCTGGATTTATGGATGTTTGTGGCGGATGTGAACGTATCAAAAACACACCTATTCCTTACTCATACATCGTTTTTCTTAAGAAATTTATCGCTTTGTTTGTATTCTCACTCCCAATTGGATATGTTTTTACATTAGGGTATTGGGTAGTTCCGCTGACGGCTTTTATCTTTTATGTGCTTGTGAGTATCGAATTGATAGCCGAAGAAATAGAAGATCCGTTTAACAACGATCCTAATGATATTCCGACTCAAAAATTAGCTGATAATATTGAGAAAAATGTCAATTATATTTTGCTTGATAAGCACGCAGAATTTTAAACTCTAGTTCTTCTCAAAATAATTGAGAATCTTTTGCGTAGCTCCTTTTTGATTAGTCACAAAGTCAAAACTTATTTTTCCTTTGCTTTGGCGCGTATGAATATCAGTGATTAGAAGGTCAAATGTATTGTTTAGCTCAGTTTGATTTTTAATAGAAATAGCTCCGCCAAGTTTTACTAGCTCCGTTGCTTCCGCGAAATGGTCATAATTTGGTCCAATGACAATCGGCACGCCAAAAACGGCGGGTTCCAGCACGTTATGCACACCCGGATTTCCGAATCCGCCACCTACATAAGCCATATCGGCATAACTGTAAATTTTCGTCAGAATTCCGACGGTATCGACAATGAATACGTTGTATGATGATAAATTTTGGTTTTCTCTTTCTGAATATAGTACAACTTGTTGTTTTAAACTTTGTTTGAGTTTCTGAATTTGCTCTTCTTTGATATTATGCGGAGCAATGATAAATTTAGTCGAATGCTTACAAGTATTGATATATTCGACAAGTAGTTTTTCGTCTGCTTCCCAAGAACTTCCGATTACCATCAAAGGCTTATCGGATTTGAACTGTTCAACAAAATCCAAATAATTATCTCTTTCGGATATGGCATAAACGCGGTCAAAGCGCGTATCGCCGCTCACGACAGCATTGCTAAATCCTAAACTTTCGATAAGTTGTTTAGATGCGTCGTTTTGTAAGAAGAAATAATCAAAAGCGCCCAAAGCTTTGCGGTAAAATCCGCCGTACCATTTGAAGAAAGCTTGTTTTTCTCTGAAGATTCCCGATACTAAATACGTCGGAATTTGTTGTTGGTGAAGTTCATTTAAGTAGTTAATCCAGAATTCGTACTTCACAAAAAATACCATTTCGGGATGTGCTATTTTAAGGAATTTCTTCGCATTTTGCTTTGTATCCCAAGGTAAATAAACCGTCACATCAGCGATAGTGTTGTTTTTTCGAACTTCATAACCCGAAGGAGAAAAAAATGTAAGAACAATTTTGTGTTGCGGGTATTTTTGTTTGAAGGCTTCCATAATTGGTAGACCTTGTTCGTATTCGCCCAACGAAGCCGCATGAAACCAAATTACTTTGTCTTCCGAACGAATATTTTTTGATAAGTCAGAAAAAGATTGCTTTCTTCCTTCCACAAAAAGCTTGATTTTTTTATTGAATAGCGCAACGATTTTAAGTAAAAATCCGACAAAAGAGATAAGTATGTTGTAGAGGAATAGCATTTTTATATCTGTAAAAAACAAAGATAAAAGTTTGTAATGACTTTTGTCATAAATGCGTTGGTTTTAAATTCTGTATCTTTGTTACAACAAAATTATTCAACAAATGACAATCCAAATAACATCCTTAGACGATATAAAACTTTTGGTAAATACCTTTTATTCAAGAGTTCAGCAAGATGATTTGATAGGTCCGATTTTCAACGAAAAATTAGAAGGTCGTTGGGAGGAACATCTTCAGAAAATGTACAATTTTTGGCAAACCGTAATGCTCAATGAGCATACCTATTCAGGAAGTCCTTTCCCGCCGCATGCAAAGTTACCTGTGGAAAAAGAACACTTTGATCGTTGGATAGCGATTTTTACGCAAACCGTAGATGAGTTTTTTGAAGGTGAAAAAGCAACAGAAATCAAGTGGAGAGCTTCTCAAATGGCCATTATGTTCCATTCAAAAATCAATTACTTCAGAGAACTAAATCAAAAACCGCTTAATTAGTGATATAAAAAAAGGCTCAAAAGAGCCTTTTTTATTTGTTTGCAAATAGTTTTACGTCTTGTTCGGATATTTCTGCCCCACCTAAGATGATGAGTCGCTCTACTACATTGCGCAATTCGCGAATGTTCCCTGTCCAATCGTATTCTTTCAAAAGCTCGACAGCATCTTTAGAAAATTTCTTTTTAGCACTTCCGTGTTCGGATGCGATTTTTTCTGCAAAATGCTCAAGAAGTAACGGAATGTCATCACGTCGGTCGTTCAGTGGCGGTACCTGAATTAAAATAACTGCCAAACGATGGTACAAATCTTCACGGAATCGTCCTTCGGCGATTTCTTTTTTCAAGTCCTTGTTTGTAGCTGCCAGAACGCGAACATTTACTTTGATATCTTTATCAGCACCCACTCTTGAAATCGTATTTTCTTGTAATGCTCGCAGTACTTTAGCTTGCGCCGATAGAGTCATATCTCCGATTTCATCCAAAAACAGTGTTCCGTTGTGCGCCGCTTCAAACTTTCCGGCTCTATCTTTCACAGCCGAAGTAAAAGCGCCTTTCACGTGTCCGAAAAGTTCACTTTCGATAAGTTCGGATGGGATGGCTGCGCAGTTTACTTCAATAAAAGGCGCTGTAGCGCGTTCGCTTTTTTCGTGTAACCAATGCGCTACTACTTCTTTTCCGGTTCCATTTGGTCCGGTAATCAGCACGCGAGCATCGGTCGGAGCTACTTTTTCGATAATCTCACGAATTCTGTTCATCGGCTCACTCTGACCAATCATCTCGTAGTTTTTGCTTACTTTTTTCTTGAGGATTTTATTCTCAACGATGAGTTGTTTTTTGTCTAACGCATTGCGAACAGCCGTCAGTAAACGATTCAAATCAGGTGGTTTAGAGATGTAATCGAAGGCTCCTAAACGCATTGAATTTACAGCGGTTTCTAAATCACCGTGTCCGGAAATCATAATAAACGGAATTTCGGGTTTGATTTTCTTGGTAGCTTCCAAAACTTCGATTCCGTCGAACTTTGGCATTTTGATATCGCACAAAATTAAATCGAAATCTTCTTTTTTAATCTTTTCTAATCCTTCAAATCCATCCACCGCTTCTTCGATTTGGTATTGTTCGTCTTCTTCCAAAAGAATTTTGGTCAGTACGCGTCGAATAGCAGCTTCATCTTCTATCACTAATATTTTTGACATAGCTTGTGTATTAAAAAAATAAGCCTCAAATAGAGGCTTAAATATAAGTTTTAATAATTGAATTAACGGATATCTTGATTCAAAATTAAATCGATATACAAGTTGATTTTGTTTTTCAAATCACGTCTGTGTGTAATAAAATCTAGGAAACCATGTTCCAAAACGAATTCTGCAGTTTGGAAACCTTCCGGTAGCTCTTTTCCGGTGGTGTCTTTCACTACGCGAGGTCCGGCAAATCCGATAAGTGCTCCCGGTTCAGAGATATTGATGTCTCCGAGCATAGCGTATGAAGCGGTAGTTCCTCCGGTAGTCGGATCAGTACAAAGCGAAATGTACGGAATTTTAGCTTCGGCTAATTGTGCTAATTTTACTGATGTTTTTGCCATTTGCATAAGCGAATAAGCAGCTTCCATCATACGTGCACCTCCAGATTTCGAAATCATCACAAACGGAATGTTGTTCTTGATTGAGTATTCAATCGCTCTTGAGATTTTTTCTCCAACTACAGAACCCATTGACCCTCCGATAAAAGCGAAATCCATACAAGCTACCACCAGTTTTTTACCTTTTGAATTCCCTACTGCTGTACGAACAGCATCTTTGAGTTTGGTTTTAGAGGTAACTTCTTTTAGACGATCAGAATACTTTTTGGTATCTACGAATTTTAACGGGTCTTTTGAGGTTACATTGGCATCAAGTTCTTCGAACTCGTTATTGTCAAATAAAATCTCAAAATATTCTTTACTTCCGATTCTAACATGGTAGTCATCTTCTGGGCTCACGTAGAAATTCTTTGCTAATTGCTCAGCATCTACAATTTTACCGGTCGGAGATTTATACCATAATCCTTTAGGAACGTCTCTTTTTTCTTCCGTAGGAGTTTGAATTCCTTTTGCTGTTCTTTTAAACCAAGACATAATTTGTTGTTTAAGGTTTAAGGTTTAAAGTTTAGTGTCAATTCACCAAGACTTTATAACTTAAAAAATTAAAGTGTATTTACGTTATTTAAATCAGCAAACGCTTGTTCTAGACGTTTGTTGAAAGTTATTTCACCTTCGCGAATCCATTTTCTTGGGTCGTAGTGTTTTTTGTTCGGAGCATCCGGTCCTTCCGGATTTCCGATTTGAGTTCTTAAATAATCAATTTTTGAATTCATATAATCTCTGATTCCTTCGGTAAAAGCGAACTGAAGATCCGTATCGATATTCATTTTAATTACTCCGTAAGAGATTGCTTCTCTGATTTCTTCTAGTGTAGAACCCGAACCACCGTGGAATACAAAATCAATTGGGTTGTGCTGAGTTCCGAATTTTTGTTGAACGTATTCTTGAGAATTTTTCAATATTTTCGGAGTAAGTTTTACATTTCCTGGTTTGTAAACTCCGTGTACGTTTCCAAAAGCAGCCGCAATGGTGAATTGATCAGAAACTTTCATCAATTCTTCGTATGCATAAGCTACTTCTTCGGGTTGCGTATATAATTTTGAACTATCTACATCCGAGTTGTCCACGCCGTCTTCTTCACCACCAGTAATACCTAATTCAATTTCAAGGGTCATTCCCATTTTGCTCATTCTTTCTAAATATTTTTTAGAAAGTTCGATATTTTCTTCGATTGGCTCTTCAGACAAATCAAGCATGTGAGAGCTGTATAATGGTTTTCCGGTTTGCTTGAAGTGTTCTTCGCTGGCATCTAGAAGTCCATCTACCCAAGGAAGTAAATTTTTAGCACAATGGTCTGTGTGTAGAATTACTGTTGCTCCGTAAAGTTCTGCCAAAGTATGGATGTGTTTCGCTCCGGCAACCGCTCCCGCGATAGCAGCCTTTTGGTTTTCGTTAGATAAACCTTTTCCGGCATTGAAGGCAGCACCACCATTCGAAAACTGAATAATAACCGGTGCTTTCAGTTTTGCAGCGGTTTCTAGTACGCCATTTATTGAACTTGAACCTACAACATTCACCGCAGGAAGGGCAAAACCTTTTTGTTTGGCGTATTTGAAAATCTCTTGTACTTCTCTTCCTGTAGCAACTCCTGGTTTGATAGTGAAATCCATTGTAATTGTGTTGAATTAAGTTTAACGTGAAGGCAAAAGTAGTAAATATTTTTTATACTAAAACACTTAGTAAACAGTGTTTAAATTTAAAATTCGGCAACTATTCGTGGTATTTGCTCCTTATTTTGTAAGTTTGCTTATAATAACCCGTTGGGTGAAATTAAATTGTTTGATTTTTAATATTATTGATTGGTCTATCAAATATGAATTTATTGATATATTGAATCAAAGTTAATGCTGTTATTTTTGCTAAAATCCTTGTTTTAAAA